>Ga0100391_1002521_pt1 | contig 19331 bp, 15 predicted proteins | sample CryGeymeta201515_FD_81541 | JGI IMG/M metagenome (GOLD analysis project Ga0100391, IMG submission 81541) | Groundwater microbial communities from Crystal Geyser aquifers in Utah, USA - Crystal Geyser metaG 2015-15 | ecosystem: Environmental > Aquatic > Deep subsurface > Groundwater | place: USA...
ATAATGGATATACGATCCATTGCTTGCTAAATTAATTATCTCGCCTATTTCTGCTATTTATATTATCTTCCTAATACATAGAGTAGTTCCTTCCATTGTGGTTCATTGTAGTGTTATCAATCTACTATATTTATACAGTACAACTTGGTCGTATATTCGGGCTTCGACGCCAACAGGCTAACTTAACTTGCTCCTCAGTCTCGACAAGGACAGCAAAGCTACTAAATTAGAAATATAACGTTGATTGATACTTTGTCATCAGCGCTATTACATTCATAATCGTTGTTCGCTCAGGCAAGAATCCATTGCATGCCGACAAGTCCAGCGACAAAGCCCATTACCGAAAAGTGTTGCATAGCACCGCTGGGTTTGTCCCCTCCGTTGCCACTATTGGCCAAGACTTCTTGGTATTCAGCAGACAACTGGGGAGGAGATCCATTGGGTAGCAAAGCTCCACAGTTGACAGTGTCAGTTTCATTACAGCATGGGTTGGCAAACCAATCGCACTCTGGCATCACCAAATCTACATCGCCTACCACCAAGAAGCACTCCCATTCTCCTACGACAGGAACACTTTCTCCATCAGGCCCTCGCAATTCTCCATTTGCGGGTGCTGTGCGGGGAATAAAACGTTCAATGGGAATGGGTGGATCTAAATCGGAAATCAACGAGTCGTACGTCGTTCCAGAATCTGTTCCAGCATCCCAAGCATATGTTTGAATCTTAAGGTGGTCGTACCAGGTGCGAGAATATTCATCAATCAACCAGAAACTGTAGAATCCAGTGTACCAATCGGGACTGGGGTCCATACCTGCCATAGTCGAAAAGTATGGAAATTGTATGTTCGTCTCGATGGGCGGCATGTGGACAAAATCCTGTTGGTTCGTAAAAAAGCCAAAATCGGGATTATCCGACCAGTCCAAAACTTGTTCACCCTGCTGCTCCATTTCTTGAATGAGAGTGTCCGTGAATCCATCCTGTGCGCAGAAATAATGAAACAATGTTTTATAAAGAATGAGAAATAAAAAGGAAACAAGAAAAGTGAAGAAAAAAGAGGTGCATTTCTTCCCTCTGATTCAAGCTGTCGTCCTAGTTTAACACTTTCTATTTCGAAATGTGCAAACCAAAACCAGCTCTGACCCATACTACATAAAAACTTCCTCCAGAGAGGGCAAGTTTTAAAATTACATTCATTGCTTGCAAATTTACTGTACTGTACTTACTTCGGCCAACTTTTCGACTCCCCGAGTGACGGCAAAATTTGCACGCCACGGTTCGAATTGCAAGGTATGAGTCCACATGATGGGACCATTCCATCTTGCCTTTTCTTTAGGATAGTTCTTGGGTTGTCGTTCTTTGGTCCACAAGTTACGGAACGTGCACTGGTACGAGGTCCGGTTGGGAGCATCTTGAGACAGCACTCCCACATTTTGGATCAACTCGAGCTCTTCGTTACCAGCAGCATCTCCTTCTCGAAGAATGGATGCCAATAGGATCAACGAAATGGAAATCTTGACCATTTTTTGAATACTCTAGTAAATAAATTAAGTTCGCTTTTTATGAGTGAACTCACGGTGGGGTATTTATTCTTACAAAAGGAGGACGAGGGTCCTAAAGCCTGCAATCCTGCTTGTTGGTTTGTTTAATTTTAGAGGGAAAATTCATCATCATGAATGATGACCATCATGCCACAATGTCCTCTCTGTTTCCTCGAGGTCATTAAAATAAATAAATAATAACAGATGTGTTCTTCATGTCAAAACAAAAGCTTAGAGTTAGTGTTGAGATTCCAATCCCTTGAGGAATTGAGCGTCATCAAATAATGATACCAATAATTTTTTTCTAACTCGCAGTAATAACAACGAGCTGCTTCTATTATTACTACTTCTACTTCTTAATCTCTCTTACTAGCTAGCTAGCTGGCTGGCAGCGACAACAAAGTACTACAGTAGCTCTTGATAGAGGAAACTATCGCATCAGGAAAGGTAAAGTGGTCATACAATCTTCGACAGTAATCAAATATAACGAAGAGTTGAAAGCGGTGTGAAATTTTTCAAAAACGCACAGCAGAAAGTCCTGTTTTTATCGTCCTTGAATATCACAAACCTTGTCGACCACGGCAGAACGCCAACAACAACCGTACCTCCAACAACAAACATACGTCCACCAACAGCGTACTTCCCAAACTTTACTTACCGGAGTGTTTCGGAGAACGTCGCGTCTGCCGCCGATACGATACGACACTACTCGTTACTCGTCCATTGACAATAATATATTGATATATTACTAGTATATATTATCATATTGTTGTAACAGAAATTGAAGGCTGCTGAGATTTTTCAGAGCGGATTCTTGAAATAACAATAATACGAGAAGAGAGCGTCAACAAATAGTTGAAACCACTACTCTACTGTAAAACGGATGCCATCTGACACAGTAAGGAGTAAGGACATCCCACGACCAGTTATCTAGTAGAGCCCTTTCAAAAAGGCTGCCACGACAAAACGTCGCTGATATTCATAACAGAAAATTATTATCGAATCAAAAAGGATGAAGGTCAAGAAAGCAACAACAACCTTTACTTTCCGCGAAATTCGCACTCCCGATGATGTGAAACGTTTGTGTGCGCTGCTGTGGTTGCAGTTACGGAGAATAGGAGTCGTTCGGTGCCGACGACGTTTGTTGCTTTGCCTCCTATTACTGATTGTGTTGATCCTCTACCGCGAGACATTGCGTAGAACGTTCCACGATTATGACTTGCTTTTGCATTTGAAAGAAAAGCCCATGCCGACCCTGGTGGTTCTGATTGGAGGCGTCCGAGGAGGCGAGAAGGCTTGGAAAACGCTCTACAAACACGTCTTGGATGTCAATGGTGCCGATTTGGCCTTGGTCGTAGGAGAAGCCAAAGAGTACCACAATTCATCATTGTACAAACGGGCCAAATATGTGTGGGAATTTTCAGAATTCGAGGATTGGTCCGTGGCTATGGATCAAATGGGTCCGAGTTTAGACCCACCCTACACATGGCGACACATACACGCCAATACTTCGGGACCGGATAAGAAATACTCGGAATCCACCATTTTTGGTCCCATAGGAGGAACCCAGGGGAGTGGTGCCATTAATTACTACGCACGATGGTACGTATTTGGTTCAAAAACAGAGTGTTTACACTTTTTCTTTGAGCACGACATCTAACAACGCCTTTGTGTGTGCATGTTTACTGTATTTATTGTAGGGTCTTGATGGAAAAAATCAAAGACTACAACCTCTTGGATAAATATCAACGGTTTATGGTGACACGGACGGATCATTTTTATCTTTGCGACCATGACTTTACAGAACTGCGCAACAGCTACATATGGCTGCCTCGTGGATCGGACTTTCTGGGACTCTGTGATCGACATATTGTTTGCAGCAATCAACATATAATGAAAGTTTTGAATATTCTACCACCCCTGGTACGGACACCCAAAAAGTATTTATTTCAAAAACCTTGGAGACTACCAACATGGATCAATCCTGAATCCCTTACCCTACGACGATGGAAAGAAGAAGGCATCGATCATTTAGTTCGACGATTTGAACGTATGATGTTTCTGGTGGCGGAACCCACCGATATTACTCGCTGGTCCACTCCCAAGCATGAAATTGCCAGTGGCGAAGGGAAAGGATTGGGTGTCAAGTATTTTTGCGAAACGAAAAAAGCCAAGGAGGTGTGTCAATCGCCTCTGGTCATCAAACGGAGCAACGTAACATTCTTGTATCACAGCGATGTGTCCCGACGAAAAGAAGAGAAAACTCCCGAAGAATTGGAATCAGAATGCGACGATGTACTGCACGCATAATACTATACAGTAGTTTTTGGCTGCTACGAGTGCTTATCATTATTTATAGTGCATCTACTACTAGATATTTATCTAGCTAGACTACTCGGAGTATTCGAATACTCGAGTAGACCGTAGTTACCCGGAAAGCTAATGAAGTACTCGTACTTGCTACTACTAGACTACTAGCTACTCGTAGTAGACTACTCAGTAGTAATAGACTAGTAGTAGAGTAGTAATGATCAACACCACCAGCCAGCCAGTTGAGAGTAGTAGTGCTACTACTCCTGGTACCACTACTACTAGCTAGTAGGAGTACTGCCTGCCCTACGTACCAGGTACTAGTACACTAGCAGAATTTGCACGAGGTGAACAAGTGTGCGATTTATTGTTTGCAGTGTGCTGAGCTGCATAGCAACAGGAAGAGAGAAACGAAAAACCACAAGAAAATAAATGGCGGCAGAATTTTCCTCTGTCAGCACAACCCGAGAGAGCATCAATATCATTAGCAACACTTCTAGCTACAGTACGAATAAGAGCAATTGCGATACGCTGAAACCATAAAATATTGATTTGAATTGACAGTGCAAAGTTTCTATTCGAGTCCATTTTCCAAACACCAGCATCACTCGGAATCACACGTATCCAACATCCAACCGCACAGCACCTGACAATCCTCGGATACCATCTTCATTGCTTCTTTTTCCTCTTCCAACACAAATTACGGCATACCATGGTTCTGAACGTTGACGAATGCATTGAGACGCTAAAGTCGGGAGAATGTGTCAGTGAAAGCTCCTTGAAACTTTTGTGTCAATACGTCTCGGAGCTCCTCATGGAAGAATCCAACGTACAACCTGTACTGAGTCCGGTAACCATTGTTGGAGACTTGCACGGGCAATTCTTTGATTTGCTCAACCTGCTGCGCGTCGGGGGTTGGCCTCCGGATACGTCGTACATTTTTCTGGGGGACTTTGTCGATCGAGGGCACAACAGCGTTGAAACACTGAGTTTGCTCTTGTGTTTGAAAGTGAAATATCCTGGTCATGTCACGCTGTTGAGGGGTAATCACGAGGTATGTTACAATTCACACACAATGTCTACGCCTTTGTTTGGTTAATTTTGATTCATGTGCAAAGTAGTTGAGATATTCGTTGGAAGCGCTATCATTTCTATTTTTTCCTTTTTTGTTTTTACTGACCGTAACTCACCATCGCCAACCGACCCAAAACTATTATTACTAGTCACGCCAAATTACACAAGTTTACGGATTTTACGATGAATGCTTGAGAAAATATGGAAATGCGGCCGTATGGAGGCATTGTGTGCAGTGCTTTGATACGTTTGGTTTGGCAGCCTTGATTGATGAACAAATCTTTTGTGTGCACGGAGGGCTGTCGCCAGATGTGAGGACCTTGGATCAAGTCCGAGCCATTGATCGTAATCAAGAAATTCCTCACGAAGGAGCCTTTTGTGACTTGGTTTGGAGTGATCCCGAAGATATCAGTGCGAGTTGGCAAATGAGTCCCCGGGGTGCTGGATACTTATTTGGACAGAGAGTGACCGACGAATTCCATCAAGTCAACAATTTACAGCTCATGGCACGCGCACACCAATTGGTCATGGAAGGAAGAAAGTACCATTTTGACCAGCGACTTGTCACCGTCTGGAGTGCTCCAAATTATTGTTATCGGTGCGGAAACGTTGCGGCGATATTAGAAATTGGAGGTGAAGATAAGCCCGACGAAGAAACCAACGAAACAGCCGCACAATCAGAAGGATTTGAAGGAAGTATTCGACAGCGATTTAAATTTTTTCGCGACACGGAACAATCGGTACATGGACCGAAGGGAGAGCCAAGAGCGCAGTTGGTGCCCTATTTTTTGTAGACGGCGCTTGCTTAATCGATAGAATATCAATTTGCTACAGAAAATATTGCAGTCTTTTTGTGAAGAAGACAGGCTAGGCTGTTCTGTTCTTGAGTGCACAGCTTGTCTACAATGTTCTAATATATAATGCAAGGTCAATAAACATTTTCACGTGTTTTTTCTTTCTACATCACTCCTCCCAACTGCCGCGTCCAATACTGGAGGGCATCAGGCGGGGTTTTCATCCAATTAATGGTACTCGCTTCACCGTCGTCGGCGACTGCGCCATCTTTTAATAGGTCCAACTTTTCCTGTAGTATACAGAATGCTTCATGAGCGATTTCAAAAGAAGGAAACACAATCTCACAACTTGTAGGAGCAACTTTTTTCGATTTTGGAGTGGAGCTACTGCTGATATCCAGAGACACAAAGAGATCTGGGTTGAGCAGCTGGCTCAGACTGTGCTCAATATCCATGACATTGCGAGTGTTACCACCGTCAGTGAAGGGTATATTATCAATATAGAGCCGAGTTATTTCTTTCGCACGGATGCTTCGCACGGAGTGACCTCGCACAATCATTCCAAAGATGCGAAGGGCATCTTGTGAGGCAGTGCTCGCTCCCGTTTCCTCCTCAAAATTCAGCAAGGCATACACTGGTGTTCTAGGCCTGTTCCAGCCTCCACCTTGTTGTGATACACTGTCTGGACGACGTCCTTGCTTTCGTCTTTGCATGGCCAGTTTTCGAAATTGGCTTTGATTCAAGGGACCAGGGTCCAAGTCAGGTCTTACATTAAAGATGTCCACACTCTCAATCGGCCCACACCGCGAATATAGCTCTATTAATTCGCCTTCCGTAATATCAATCGGTAAATTGTCAATAAAAACAGATCTATCAGATGTCATAGCGTACTCCTTATCCCCTCGATGGTCGTCAACGGAAACAGCCTCAAAGACCACGTGGACTTGTCGCTTCTGCCGTTTCTCCTTCGCCAGCTTCGAAGCCTCATTTATCTTTATTTCACTTTCATCAGTACCTAAAGTGTCTTTTCTCTCCAAAGTGGCAACAGCAATACTAGTCAAGTGATCCTCGTCGTCCTTGTTGATTGAACTTGCCGACGAAGCTTTATTCGTTTTCTGGGGGGCGTGTATCTCATTGTGCAGTATCATCATTTTTTCAACAAAACGATTTCGAAAGCGCCCCCATTCCATGGAAGCGTTTCGCACGATGGGTTCTTGAAATGCTAACGTTCCTCCTATCTTCTTTTTATTTGATTTCATCTGCACAGCGCCACCTTGCAATGTATTATTTTCATTCCCTTCAGCGGTATTAGCTACTTTGGCTTCAGCTTCGTCTTTGGGAGGATCAAAGTAAAAAAATTCAGCAACGTCAGAAGCCACCAAATGAATGTTCACTCCCACGCGTTGATTGATATTGTTAAAGAGACGCTTGATGTCTTTATTCTTCTTTCGTTTCTTTTTTGTAGCTTCGGCTGTATTTGACTCTTTTTCGTTGTCATCCTTCTCTTCAAATTTTTCATCTTGTTGCACGTAATACTTCATGATAAGCACTAAAGAATCGAACTTTTGAGAAGGCAATCGATGTCCTAACAACCGAACCAGTTCTTTGGCTTCCCGGTAGTTCTGTTTCTCGGTTTTCCTTTCGTGGTAGGCAAATCGCGTTGCAGCATCTACATGATCAGGACTGTCTTTCGGTATAGTGCTACTCCAGGTCATGTCATTCGACAAGACCGACCTGTCGCGAGTCAATTTAAACGTTCGAGCTATTTCTTCAATATTTTTCAAGTTAGCTTGAATGGGACTTGTCATGGTTTGGACTGGTCGTGCATGGAGTGGTAAAATGTCGAGGAAGGATAATATTTTCATCTGCATCCAATTTTGTGGATCACGAGCCGCACCATCGTCCTGTGTCGGTGCTTCTTTTACCACTTGTTTGCGTTTCTGTTCCAACTCCAATAATTCCAAAAAGTTTTCCATCTTCTTTATATTTACCAACGGTGCAATTTCATCAAAGAGCTTTTTGAGTCGAGCTTGTAAGGCCACGTTTTCCGACGAGGCTTCAACCTTCACGTGATCTTGTTTTTTTCGCTTGACCTGGTCCTGTCTCCTCCGAAATCTGATACGATACGTAGTTTTGTGTATCGTTTTCTTCTTCTTCTTCTTCGCACCTGTAGAATTGCTTTTGCTGGAAGAAGTCTCCTCATCGTTGTTGCTGTCACGTTTTATGACATCTCGCGCTGCAGCCGCCGATAATGAAGCAAAGCAACGAGACTGGGAACTTCGAATTGTTCTACTCAATGATTGATGATACGTTGGTGATGATGATAATGACGAAGAAAGCGTGACAGATGATGCTGGCAAAATATGACGCAGAGCTACTGGCGTGTGTCTTTTCGAGAACAAACCATTGGTCGATGATTCGTTCGCAACATTGGCGTTTCTGTTTCTCTCGTCCAAAGAAAATGGTATGCACGACGACGCCACTGTCCGTCGCGGAGCTCGCTGTATTGAATGTGAAGTAAGATGCAGAGCAACGCGCCCTCTCGCCAGAGACGATAAATGCTTCATCGTATCGGGGGGAAGTGATGGATTCGTTGTACTGCTAATCCTCTAGGTCTAGAGTATTATTTTTTGAATGTGAGAATATCACAGATTTTTCGGTGGTGGATACGAGCTTGTGAGGAACGTTAGGGTTAGAACTATATGTTTTCGGCGCGCATTATTTATTTAATAACTCTTTGAGCATATGTGTTACCACCATTCCCGGGATATGGAGTTATCCCGGGGCTGTGTATCCAAATTCACGGGATATCCATATCCCGGGCTTGTTTGACGATTTTCGAATCACCAATTCCGGGATATTGAAAAATCACGGGATATATATTATGCTCATATTCAGAATGAATAGTTTAATGTTACACCGTATTTAGATAAGCGTTGTCTTGACTTTTCTTAGTTTTGTACAGCTTATTTCTATAGTCGTACAGTATGGGTACTAATTAAAAATTCACATTGTCTCACTTCTTTTTCTGTCGATCCTACTCCATTTTTTTACTTATGTGTTTGTTCAGCTGGGTGGGGGAGTGGGGACTAGTATTTTACCGTTAGAGGCGCAAATATTCGAATGGTGTATTAAATTAAAGTGGTACAGCAGCTACCTGTTGAATACTAGCTTAAAAGGGCTTGACCATTTTATTTTAATTCGTATAATCATGACATTATTGGAGATCGTATACGTTTATTCATTCGGATAATGAATTAAATTAAAGTGGTTCAGCACCTACCTGTTAAATGCTAGCTTAAAAGGGCTTGACCATTTTATTTTAATACACGAATACACGAATAGCAGACGAATACGTTTATTCGTATAATGACATTATTGGAGATCGTATAACAAATACATGAATACACGAATACACGAATACACAAATACACAAATACAGGACGAATACACAAATACACGAATAACACGAATACACGAATAGGCAAATACGTTTTTTTAGACAAATTCGTGTATTAAATTAAAGTGGGTCAGCACCTACCTCCTGTTAAATGCTAGCTTAAAAGAGCTTGACCATTTTATTTTAATTCCTACTATAATGACATTATTGGAGATCGTATAAGCAACACAAATACATGAATACATGAATACAGGAATACAGGAATAGACGAATAGACGAATACACAAATACACGAATAACAACATGAATAACAACACAAGTACACGAATACACGAATACCACACGAATAACAACACGAATACACGAATACACAAATACAGGAATACAGGAATTAGGAATACAGGAATACACGAATACACAAATACACGAATAGACAAATACTTATTCGTATAATGCTGACATTATTGGAGATCGTATAATATTTTTAAATTAAAGTGGTTCAGCACCTACCTGTTAAATGCTAGCTTAAAAGAGCTTGACCATTTCATTTTTATTGACAGCCAATGCACCATAATTTAATAAAATTGCACTGAGATAGTAATTAGATCAACTGCTGTTAAAAATAACTGTTGATAATACATAAGCCCCAAAAAGTGCTGTAGAGGAAAACTACCCCGGGATTTTTTTTTCCATATCCCGGGATGGTTTTGGAAATCCCGGGGTCGCCATATCCCTGGTTTGGTGATAACATATGATTAACAAGAAGTTCATTAGAGTACGAGTGTATTATTTTTTCGATTCCATCTCCAATACACTAGCTAGACTATCTTGACTTAGCTAGAGTAGATTTGGACCACTAGACTACTACTTTATTATCCCATACCCCATACTAGTAACTTACAAGAAAAAGAGCCACCACACTCTCTTTCCAAATTAGGGGTCGTTACGTCCATCTCATCAGTGGTGTTGAAGCGGGGAACTGTTTCTAAAGTTGAGACAAAGAGTCTACTAGAGGAAAGCGGCTGAAAGACAAGGCCACTGTCAAACAACAGAGCACCGCCACCACACACACACAAACACCGAATAACACAGTCTTCTATCAGCCACTGACTTCAGCGCATTTTATTATTCCTGCTCCTGCTGCTGATATTATATACGTACTTTGTCTACTACTATTGCTGGTTGACACGTTTACACAAATTCCATTCCACATATTATTATTATTACATACCCGTTCCGTTGCACACACACGCACGCACACACACACACACACACACATGTACCACGAGAGACAGAAATGGGCCTTGTGCGGAGTCCACGCAATCAACAACTTACTGCAAGAGCCAAAGCTTGACAAGACATTTTTCGACACAATCTGTGAGGAATTGGCTCCCTCATCCAGCAAGTATTGGAATCCTCATCGCAGTGTTCTGGGTCTCGGAAATTACGATGTCAACGTTTTGCTGGTGATCTTGGAGCGACAAGGTTTTCAAGTGAAATGGCACGATTTGCGAGACACCATCACATCTGCCACTCTCCATGCCTACTTTCCAATAAATGAACAAAAAAATTGCGACTCTGTGGATAGTGTTGCGCCAACGCAATCACAGCCAGAATCAGCTTCTGCTACAGCTAGAGCTACAGCTGCTGCCACTTTTGGCATTGTCGTAAATCTTCCATCTACGGGCATATGGGGAACTTTGAGCAAGGGTAGACATTGGGCAACGCTCCTGTGGTCCCGGGAAAAGAAAGTCTGGATGAATTTGAATTCTGAATTGAAACAACCAGAGGAGATTGGGGATTTTGAACAGTGTGCCAAACTCTTGCAGCATTGGCAAAGGGAGAAGGGGGAATGCCCAATTTTACTGGCGAGACGAGACTAGAAAAAAATTTGCTACGTGCATCAGATGATTGTCTTATTATTCACTGATAGTGTTGATGTATCCTCACTTTAAAAAAAATGACAAGGATATCATTTATCATTTAATTTCTGTATCGATTCTAACTGCGAAGCGCTTCCTCAATGTTTTGCGAGGTTAGGAAGCACCATTCATTGAATAGGTCAACAACAACCAGTTGAAGGAACGACTTGCATAATGAAACAATAATGCTCTACTCCTTTCATAGTTTGGTCAGGATCTCTGTAGACTGGTGATGACGAAATAAATACATGAATAAAGCAAAAATACTCGGTAGTCGGTAGTAATAAGAAGTCGAGTACTCCGTAATAAGGAGGAATGTTTGTTTGAATGCTCGATCTTAAGACGCACATTATCTCTCATTTTATCCAAAATCAGAAGAACCATACTCTAGAGTATTTACGAGTAATTCATAATACATAATACTGTATCTTCACATCTTCCTGTCGAGGAAAAAACCTTTCTCCATCCGTCAACAAAAATTTATCTAATAAGTCGTTACGATGTGGAAAAACTTCACTATCGTTCTCACTGCCATGTTGGTACTGCAACTGTGTTTTCAGGTTTCGGTTTTGTTCGCTGACAACAACAGCAGCTGGAGAATCACTTTCCAAAGAAGCGCCAGCCATGAGAAGACTGGGCACACCATACCTACGCTTCTATCCGTCGTGGATGACGCTACGGGAGAGTATATTTATGCGTTGGATAATCCACTATACGAAGCGTTGAAGACATCCAAGTTTGTGACTATTCACAACGAGACAGAAGAATATATGTCAAAGGTACAGCTCCAGCTGGATCGCAAAACGATCCGTCCTAGAGAAAACGTGACAGTTTCCTGGTCTCATCAAAGTGATCTGGTCAACGATGACGATATTCTTCTTCTTTACTGTGGTGATCATACCAAGTATGCCGATATAAACTTTCACCAATTCTTGGATGCTGCTACCATCCTCCAGGCCAGAGCGACGTCGAACAAACACTTCATCACCACGGCAGAGAAATACCAACACAGAAACCAATGGTATTTTCCCAGCTTTCCTGTCGTTGGTTACAATGCCTGTCGATTTGGGCTCTTCCAGAACAGACTAGTTTCAAACAATGCTATCAAGCTTGTTGCGCTCTCGACAGTGTTGCACATTGGAAATGGAACGGAGTTGCCCTCAGAACTTCACTTGGCGCTGGGAGATACCATCGACACAATGATGGTGCAATTTCAGACGGGAGCAAAAGGGGCACCCGTGGTTAGGTACGGCATGTCACCGGATGCTCTGTTGCTGAGTGCCACCGGAAGCAGTCATACATATACGGCACAAGATATGTGTCAAAAGCCAGCCACGCAAGTAGAGCCCGGAAAATTTCAACCGCCAGGTTTCTTGCATCAAGTAACATTGACACATTTGGAGCCCAACCGTACCTATCACTACCAGGTTGGATTGAAAGAAGATAGTGGGAAGACTACATGGTCAGCAACAATATCTAGATTTGTGTCTGCCCCTAAAGTTGAGGTAGATGCCGAGCCGTTTAGCTTTGTTGTTTACGGTGATCAAGGCTGCCCTTCTGATGGTTGGGGTCAAGGAGGAACCTGGACCGCTGCCATGACGACCCGCGAAGTCGATGGTGTGTCTAATAATAATCCTATTCGGATGGTACATCATATGGGGGATCTCAGTTACGCCAAGGTAAGCTCTTTCGTGCCGACTTGTTGCCTGCAGTTGGCCACTAATGTTCCTTGGTTTCTCATGCCGCTCGCTCTTTCTCTTGTTTCTTTTTCATTACAGGGCGCTGCTCACATTTGGGACGAATGGTTCAACATGATTGAGCCATTTGCTTCTAGGGTGCCGCTGTTGGTAGCAGGTATGTTGAGAATACTGTCTCTGAAACCTCATCGTTCACATTTAGAAGCTTCTCACCATTTTCGGTTCCTTGCTGATCAGTTGGAAATCACGAATACGATCATACGAAAGGGGGAGAGTATGGTAAAGATCCTTCAGGGGTTCAATCGCCTGGAGGGTACAAACCTGCATGGGGGAACTTCCACAAAGATTCGCACGGAGAATGCGGAGTTCCCACTGCTAATCGATTCGCCATGCCAAAGAGCATTGGAAGCAATGGTGTCTTTTGGTACAGTTTTGACTTTGCAAACTTGCATACGACTGTAATTTCGTCAGAACATGATCTATCCCCTGGCTCGCGGCAATATCAATGGTTGGAAGCAGACTTGAAAGCCGTGGATAGATCTCGGACACCATGGCTCATCCTAGAACTCCATCGATCCATGTACGAGAGTGAAGCAGATCCTCTCAATTCCATTGTGAGCGTTCAAACGAGACACCGAGTGGAACCCCTACTCAAAAAGTACAACGTTGACCTGGTACTGAGCGCTCACTATCACTCCTACCTTCGCACTTGTGCTAACCTTTACGACGGCAAATGCAACACCGCTGGAGGACAAACGCACATAACAGTTGGCACATCCGGTGCACAACTGCGGAAAGGACATCTCTACCCGCATAGTCATTGGACTTCCAAGTTCATCAAAGGAACGTACGGATACGGGAGAATTACAGTTTACAGTGCGACCGCTCTCCATTTTGAATTTGTTCAAGCTGGCAGTCAAGAGGATGCTGATGCTGGTCGAGTGCTGGACAATGTTTGGCTCAGGAAGGATAAGGCAGCCTTTGGCAGTGTTGGTGAAGGAAACACCAAGGTTTCACAAGTTTCCTTGTAGCTGCGACGGCAATCTGTATATTTCTGTATATACCTTCACGTCAACTAGATCACTTTCTGTTGTAGGGTTGCAAAATCTTGTTTAAATAATTGTCTTTTGTAAAACATCATGATGTGAGCTTTCTTGGTACTTTCTGGTCCAATGCATGGCTGGGATGTCAGAAAAATTCCAATGACATAGGCGTGGGATCATAATATGAAGTATTCGGGATATGCAGATAATACTGTGCAGAACTTTTGTACGAGTACAAGATTATGTTTATCGTCGTGTTTGGAGATACGGATATTCCTGGAGTCGCGAAAATAAAGGTCCCGTTGACTACATCGGCAGCACTACTACTAGCTACTGTACTAGTCTAGCTACTCCTAGCTAGTAGTAGCTACTGTTACTACTAGCTAGCTCTAGCTAGCTAGCTAGTAGCTACTAGTAGTAGCTACTCTACTAGCCAAGTAGCTAGCTAGCTAGCTAGAGTAGCTACACGTAATTCTATTCTCGAACAGCGTATGTTGAAGACGCTCACTAGAACTGAATTCTTCTTCATTGCTTGCTGGCGTGAATCACAAACGTACGAATATGAATGAGCTAAGATTAGATTACGTCGGTTTCATGTAAGGTCAACCTTACAACTCAGTCACTGGTGGTGGAACGACAGCTACTACTCTAGCTAGTACTAGACTACTGTACTACTAGCATTTTGGACTTGGTGATTCTGAAGTTTAGGACGGTAAAAGGGCTTAGTGAAGATGCTTAACCCTACGTAGACTCTAGTACTCTTCCTACAGTATTGTTTCTAGTCTTGTATTTTGGTAGAGTACTACTCGTAGGTATTAAACTAGCTACTAGCTAGTAGTAGCTACGTAGTAAAATCACTTGTTGACCATAGCAAGAGCCAAGGGTTAGGGTCTGTAGGTCCAACCTTACAAACAACCGACGTAATGCAAACCCAGCCAGTAGCTACTACTCCGAGTAGCTTTTAGTAGCTACTACTACTAGCTACTAGTAGTAGTAGTCTACTAGTAAGGAGCAGTAGTTTAGCAGAGGAATAGTAGTAGCAGATGGTGTCTGGCTGCATCTGTGGTCGCACAGAAGCCTCAGATGAAAGGGGAAGCACAAAATTGGGGGCATTTCTCGGTAGTCGTAAAACGCGGTCCCTACTGGTACTCCATACCGGTACACGCTTGCTTTCTTTTTGTGAGTTTACTAAGACTCGCTCTACTGGTCTAGTCTACTACCCACTCTACTTGGCATCATCTCAAATAATAATAAAGGCGGTTGCTGCTGCATGTGAGACTGTGAAGAGTGCAGAGTACCAACCAGCAGCAATAACTTCACAACCTGTTCTGAACCTTGATTTGCCATTGCAGTCTACTAGCTTCGACAAGAGAATCTAGGAGTAAAATACAATTGGGTTTGACTGCCTTTGCTTCCTCCGGAAAAGGGATTTATAATTAGAGGATTGCTATCAAGGTTCCCACAATCACAGAGAGCTGCCTTGAGGGGTTTTCGGAATGATAAACAATAAACGCAGTACTGTAGAAGCTTGATGAAAGATTGCTTGAAATGAATCAGGCAATGCAAGAGCGCATTGTTGCTCGGAATCAACGACGGGAAGAACGACGACTACGGGAATTAGAGGAAAGAACAAGACTTGAGGGAGGGAGTGGAGCTTTGATAGAGAATGAAGATGGGGTTTTTGATCCTTTTCGGACGGCTGGGGCATCTAGCGAGTTTCTTTCCGTGATCTCTACTGGGTCGCCTCTGGATCCAATTGTGAAGTCAACAGGACCGAATGGAGGTGGAATTGCCGGGGCTATGGATGACTCTAATCGGGCCCACTTGGCTACAACTGGGAGACTGGAAACTGCAAGTGCTTTTGCCCTTAAACCTCCCACTAAGGACACCAGAACTTATAACGACGACAAAGTAAATTCTCCACCCAACAATAATCTCAGCCCTCCGACGAAAGATACTCTTTTCTACACGAGAGAGTCTCTAACATTCAAGTCGACCCCCATTCAAAAATCGCTCACGAGCGCATCTAATGATCCATCTTTGAATCTGTCATCTACCCTGCACGGTGCGACAAGCACTAGAGGTCGAGATTTCCGGCTAGGAAACCTTCAGCGCCACCGATCCAGGTCGCTAACTGACATGCGTGTCGAACGCACAACGCACAAGACAGCTAAGCGACGTCCAAAGCTCGGTGATGCTGCTGCTTTGGCACCACCGAAGCGCATATCAGGAGGTTCCAGCCGCCAAATCACTGTCAGAGCAGATAGTACTGGCAGTAACAACATCTTGGATGACAGTCTTCCGGAACGACGGAAGATGCGCCGGGGTGGACCAGCGGCCCGAACTGTCGTCGAACGTCATTCAGTCGCGTCCACTCCATCGACATCTCGGAGGCGATTACAAATCAGAGGCAGTTTACCTGACAACCTCATGGGCCCGACAGCCTTGTCTAATACGTCCTCAACGAAGCTTCCGTCAGCTGTGGCTATTTCTTTAAATGATGACAGCGCCAGTAGCAGTAGTGAGGGCGACGATGTATTATTCACGGCTCATCGTACTCCCAAATCCATAACCAAACCAAAAGTTCAGATGGCAGGAAAATCATCTGAAGTGCTAAAGTGCGATTTGGAAAATGTTCGTAAATCACAATCACGACCGCTCTCGGTCCCTCGGCGCAATCGGCCTTCTGATGCACTACAAGCCTCGGCCAACTCCTTATCTCTCAAATCGCCAAAGTCGGCAGAACCAAAGAGTTCTACAAAGGAAAGGAAAGAACAAGCATCAAAGGATTGGAGTATGGCCAATCCATTGCTGGTTAACAAATGGAAATCAAAGCTTGCTCTACATCATGGTGGTAATGGTAGTTCAGCAGGTGATTTAACGACACTCGCTGCTACTACACATCATAGAAAGACAGTAACAAGGCATCAACAGGTTCTGTCGCCAAAGCGACCACGTCGCCGTAAATCGCTCGGCCAACTCAATACTTCAATGTCGTTTGCAACCGAAGGTAATGGACACTGTTTCGGTGATGACAATGACGACACTGGTGAAAACGATTCCGCTAGTTTTGCTGAAAGTGTGAACGATCGTCAAGAAGACATGCTTTCAGCATCTACGGATCTGATACGGGCGGAAGCGGAAGAAAATAGTGACAAATCGAGCCAAAGGAAACCAAAATCTAAATCCCGATCACAATCCATGGCGGTATCGGCATCGCAGGGTGGGCTGGTCGAAGATTCCGCCCGAAGCAATAAACCAAAACAGTCACGAAGTGGAAGTGTGAAAGATGATAGCCTCCGACGGTCAAGTCATAAGATACGAAGCACGAGTCGGTCGCGTGGCGAAGCTACCCCTCGTAGCGGGAGCAACGCTAGGATAGCACCCACACCACGATCGGGTGGTCGATCCATTAGCAGAGGTGTAGACAGCCAGCGTTCAAGATCACTCACAGACCTACAAAATGCTTCTCGAAAGGGCCGCCGACGAAGTTTGTCGAAACTGCCCGAGTTTTCCGAGAGCCAGGAGTTAACAAAGAAAAAGTCTCTACGAAAATTGAGCTCTGGCGGTCGCAAATCAGCAGGCACAAAGCAGAAGCTCGCCGAAGGAAAAATATTGATTGAAGATAGCCAAAGTACTCTCAACACAAATGCTACCACCAAGTCCGACATTTCGAAGGAAAGGAGTATCGATGATAAAGGCCATGGTTCGATCGATACTTCCTCCACTAAATCAAATGCAAAAGCAAGGGCAAGCATGAATCCTAGGCGGACTGATTCACCGAACCATTCTTCTCGGCTCGCTCCTTCGGATCGGAAGCGTGGGGTAGCGCGCACACGATCGCGGTCTTTGTCTGATCTGCGAACGCCTCGAAAAGACAGACACACAAAGCGATTTTCCAGAGCAAGTGCAGCTGCAAATGGGATAGTACAATCATCTTTGAAAGAGAGTTCCGCTAGATCGTCCCGAAAATCTTCTTCTACATCTAAAAAACCTACACGGCAAAAGAGTGCACCTTCCTCGCCAGCACCCAAATCATCACCCAAACCAGCCCAGATTGTTCGGGTTTCAAGTGCACCAATGTCCAAATTGAAGAAGGATGTATCTATCAGTGCATTTGAGTACAGTAGCAGCAGCATTGGTACTGAAAATTCTGGGGGCGCGCCAAAACAGAAAGAAAAAGGTAAGCGATCATTGACTACTGGCCAGCAAAAAGAGAACGAGCGCAAACCGGCGCAAACGCTTCTCCGCTATATGAAAAAGGACTGCACCGGCAGTAAAATGCTGTCACCGCTAGGTTTACTTAAACAGGAGGATCATGATATAAGTAGTCAAAGTCATGCCAGCCACCGCCGCTGCATCTCATCTCTCCACATTTCTCCTACTGACAATGATTCTCCTATCAGGCGGCCAGATTTGACCCGTTGCAAATTAAATTCACTGACCGACTTGAGACTGCACGCGAGAATCTCAATGCGAAGCTTGGAAGACGATACGGCAGGCACAATAGTCGACGCGGATTTTAGCTCGGAGACAATGCTGGGTCTGACAACCATCGTCGAAGAGCGAGAGATTGGCCGACTTCAGAACCAAATACAAGCCTTGGAACAGGAATTGGCAAGTCTAGCTGACAACGGAAATGGCATTATAAACAGCGAAATGAACGATTCCCTAGCAAGTCTCGGCGCCAGTTTGAGCAGCGGCCTGAGCAGCCCCCTTTGCAGTCAAGAAGCCATCATTGAGTATTTGACCAAGGAGAACGAACGAGAACTTATGGAGCAATCGATTTTGAAGGAAAAGATGTTTGAACTCTCTGAAGAAAATGCCGAATTGAAAGGCAATTGTGCACGTACGAAAGAGTATTACGAGGAACTGCAACATATCCACGGGGCCGAAGTGATGAAACATGAAGCCTTGCAAGACAACATTCCCAACTTCAGAAAGGTTGTAGAAGCACACGAGGCCAAGTTGCTTCGTCGGATTCGCTACATTGAGTTCGAAAAACAAACAACGATGTATTTTCAAGGACGAATGCGTTCGATTCTTCGCATTTTTCAAGCCAAGTGCGACGATGTAGAATTGGTTCGAACTTTGGAAGACATCGTGGAAGAAAACTCAGCAACGGCGGGTGGCTTGTTGTAATGGAAAATTGCAATTTTGCGAAAGAATACAGCACGTGTGACGTAATACTTTATCTCCTGTATATTAGCAGAATGTCCGATCGTTCAGTTTGCAGCAGGGTCCAAAACGTCGACTCATGATGACGATGATATACTTCACGTATCTTGCGCGTCATATAACAGATCATGTATGCTTGAGTGTTTTGCAATGATAATGTTTTACATTTTTGTATGTATTTTCCATTTTTACTACCTCGGCAATCGTTTGCCATATTATTATGGTACATTTATTAGAAGTTACTCTATTAGAAGATGTGTTGTCACCAATCGAGGGATATCCCTACCCCGGGATTTCCAAAACTGCCCCGGGATGGGGAAAAACACAATCCCGGGGTTGTTTTTGGAAGTAGCATTTGTTGGGCTTAAGTAATAT
>Ga0100391_1002532_pt1 | contig 19304 bp, 24 predicted proteins | sample CryGeymeta201515_FD_81541 | JGI IMG/M metagenome (GOLD analysis project Ga0100391, IMG submission 81541) | Groundwater microbial communities from Crystal Geyser aquifers in Utah, USA - Crystal Geyser metaG 2015-15 | ecosystem: Environmental > Aquatic > Deep subsurface > Groundwater | place: USA...
ATAAAAAAATACAGATGAAAAATGTAGCGAACTGTTCTCTGTAAATCTTGGCAAAGGGGAGATTTTATTTTAGAATAGAGTTATCAAAATAAAGTTATGAAAAAGAGAAGTCGATTAATTCTTTTAATTTTGTGTGCGGTTTTATTTTTTTTCATCGCTCCTTTGGCCCTCTTTTATTCTCAGGGTTACAGATTTGATTTCGATGAAAAGAAATTTGTGGAAACAGGAGGGCTTTATATAAAAGTATCCAACACTCCGGCTGAAATCTATCTTGACGGAAAATTTATAAGGAAAACGGGCCTCCTTTCAAATTCAATTTTAATTAAAAACCTTCTGCCTAAAAAACATAATATTGAAATCAAAAAAGAAGGTTTTTGGTCCTGGCAGAAGACCTTAGAAATAGAAGAAAAAAAAGTAACTAAAATAGAAAATGTCCTTTTGATAAAAAAAGACATTTCTTTTAAACCCCTGGTGGCAGAAGACGTAGAGGATTTTTTAGTTTCCCAAGATGGAAAGAAGACATTGCTAAGGACAGAGGAAGAAAACTGGTCCTTAGAAGAACTATCTCTTGAAAACGGGGTAAAAAGGAAAATTTTAGAGGGGATGGAAATTATTGACTGGAAATGGGATTCTTCTAAAAATAGAGTTTTGTTTCAAACAAACTCCGGAGAAAAAATAGCCTATTTTTTACTGGATTACACCCCCCAAATTCCTATTTTGTCTGAGCTTGATTTTTTAGACGAAGAAACAGAAAATATTTCATTTAATCCAAAAAATGATGATGAATTCTTTTATCTGAAAAATCAAATAATGTTCAGGGCAAAGTTCCAAAATCCGCCGACTGGCGGGAAAAACGAACCCCAGGCTTTTTTAAATAATATAGTAACTTTCAAGATTTTAGAAAATGACATAATCTGGCTCTCAACTTCTGGATTTCTCTTTAAGTCCGACTATTCTGGCAAAACCAAAGAAGTACTAAATCAAGAACCGTTTTTTATTCAAAAGGAAAAGAAATATAAGATTGAAACCCAAGGCTCTGAGGTATTTCTTCTGGAGGCGAAGAGGACTTCGTCCTCTTCTTCACCTTCGCTTTCACTGCGTGAAAGCTCGGAGGCGAAGAGGATTTCGTCCTCTTCTTCACCTTCGCTTTCACTGCGTGAAAGCTCGGTAAATGATGATATTTATTATCTTTCTTCGAACAGAGTTTTTCAAAAAATTTTTGATAAAGCCCAGGGAATAAAATTTTCCTCCGACTCAAAAAAAGCAGTTTACTGGAATAACTACGAAATTTGGATTTTAGAATTTGGGATAGAGTATAAAAAAATATTTTTAACCCGTTTCTCAAAAAAAATCGGAGATTGCTTTTGGCTCACTCCTTATTACTTAATATTTAATGTTGAAAAGGAAATAAAAATTACTGAAATTGACAATCGAGATAAATTAAATATAGTTAATCTGTCCAGTGAGAAAGAAAATAACTCAAACCCCGTTAGAGGCCAAGAGGACTTAATAAAAACACAAAGCGAACAAGCCTCTAACGGGGCAAAGATATTTTACAACGAATTCAATAAAAAATTATATCTTCTTAATCAAGAGAAATTATTCTCTTCAGAACCAGTCATTCCCTGAGGCGACTGCGATTCTATCTTATTTTTGAAATCATTCCAATTCATCTCTCCTCCGTCGGCCATTGAACAAATTTCTCTAAATTGGCAATATTGGCACTGCCAGTTGTCCGGCCAGCCAGCAAATCTTTTGGGGACGACATCGGCCTCAATCTTTTTTTTCAGCTCTTCAAAATCTCTCAAAAGAGATTTGGTAAGATTAGGGTCGTATTCAATTTGAAATTCTTTAATGTTCTGCTGGTCTTTGTCTATGTAGAGCAATATCCCCTTTTTTATTTTGAAAAAATGAAGATAAAGTTGAATCTGATAAATATTCTCCTCTTTCGGCTCAGTCAAATTCCTAAAAACCATACTATTCATACTCTTGATATCTAAAACATAATTCTCATTATTTATACAAAGTATAGCATCGGCCCGGCCAGAAACTATTTCTTGGGCCGGAATGGGAATCTCCGTAGTCATTCCAATCCTAAGACGATAGAGAATATTGAAAATATTTCTGTGAAGATACTCTCCTTTTTCAAATATTCGTAAAAGCCGAGCATCCATTTTCTTTCGGGGAGCATTTTTAAATTTAAAAAAGACAGAGCGAGGACACTTTCCAGAGTCAGTGATATAAAAACGAGTTTGTTCTTTGTTCTTTTGCTGGTCCAAATAAAATTGGTCTATTAATTCTTTTAACATGCCAATTTTGCCCAAGAGGGCAAGTGTTAGCGCAGCCCGATGGGCTGCAAAATTGAGCACCCCGCACCAATTTTGCCATAACTATCTATTTAAGAAAAGGAATCTTAATATGGATATTTTACTCTCGCGGCGCAGTGGCTGAATAGGCCCGACCGCAGGGAGTGCGCCGCCATTCTCTAAGCTCGCAAAATTTGGTGCTGGGGTAAATTACCTTTTACTCGCTGAAGCGTAGCAAGGTCGAGAAGAGATTTATCTCTTCGACCATTGAGGAGCGCGTCGGGCTCTTTTGAGTCCAAATTTTTTCCGTTCCCGCATTCGGGAATCTCTTGTTAAAAAACCGGATTTTCGCAATTTCTTTTTGAAATATGGATTTAGAAAACAGAGGGCTCTGGAAATTCCATGCCGAGCTGCTTCGGCCTGGGCCTGAAACCCTCCCCCTTTTAAATGAATAGAAACTCCAAATTTCTCCAAACACTTTATACTTTCTAAAGGGGATTCAATAATTTTTTGAAGTTCGTTAGTGGGAAAATAAGTTTTATAAGGTTTTTCGTTTACTTTAATCTCTTTTTGACCCTGAGTAAAAAGCCGAACCCGAGCTTGAGCTGTCTTACGTCTCCCTATTGCCTCAAAATATTTTACTGGAACCAGTTTCTCTTTTTTTGCTCTCTCTTTTTTCACTCTCTTTTTAGGCTTCAAGTCCCTCTTGCGGGACGAAGTCCTCTTCGCCTTAAGTTTGCTCGGGGTTGTTTTTTTAGATATTTTTTTAGTTGTCTTTTCCGCTGTTTTTTTCATACTACCTTTAATCTTTTTATTTGTTTTGCCCTCAATTTATTTTTTGGCAGCATCCCTAAGACCGCTCTTCTTAAAACTTCTCTCGGATTTTTAGCGAAAATAATTCCCATCGGAGTTTTTTTAAGGCTGCCAATATATCCGCTATGACGATAATACATTTTTTGTTCTAATTTTTTACCAGTTATTCTCACTTTTTCCATATTCTTCACTGTCACAAAATCTCCCATATCTTTGTAAGGAACAAAATCTGGCTTTTCTTTACCTCTTAAAAGAATTGCAACCTCAACAGCTAATCTTCCTAAAGATTTGTTAGCAGCATCAATTGTATGAGTCTTGCGCTCCATTTTATTTTATTAGTTCAATTATCGCTATTTTTGCTCCATCACTTTTCCGCGGTTCTTTCTTTATAATTCTCGTATAGCCACCCTTTCTTTCTTTAAATTGAGGAGCAATTTCATCAACTATCTTTTTGGCTATTTTTGGACTGAAAAATTTTCTCAAAAATCTTTTTTGGGTCATCTCTCCTTTCTTGGCAATCGTTATAAATTTCTCTATCATCGGTTGAACCTCTTTAGCTTTAGCTTGAGTAGTTTTTATTTTCCCATACAAAAAAAATTCAGACATTAAAGATTTCCGAAGAGCTTTTCTTTGACCTCTATTTCTTGAGAGTTTTCTTCCTTTTTTTCTTTTTCTCATATTCTTTTTTCTTAACCGTTTTCTTAGCTGCACTTTTTAATTTCTTTTTCTTTTTTATTTTTACTTTTTTCTCTTCTTTGGTTTCTTTTTTTACTTTCCCCCTGCTTTCGGAGAATAAAGAAAAATGTTTCAAAAGAATCTCTGAGGCGTTTAAAAAAGCCTCCTCAGGAGATATAGTGCCATCGGTTTCAATCTCCATTTCCAACTTATCAAAATCTGTCCGCTTCCCCACTCGCATATTTTCCACCCGAAAAGACACTCTTTTGACCGGAGTGAAAACAGCATCTATTGGTATCATTCCTATTTCCCGCTTTTTTTCTTCTCTCTGTTCTATAGATTGGTAGCCCACTCCTTTTTCAACAAGAGCATCTATCTGAAGCTGAGCTGACTTTGAAGTTAAAGAAGCAACAGGTGCTTCGGGATTCTTGATTTCGAGTTGAGGAGGAACTTCAAAGTCTCCTGCTTTAACGACCTTTTCCCCTTTTTGCTTTATAACTACTTGTTGGGGTTCGTCGCTAAAACTTTTAAATCTTATTTTCTTTAAATTAAGAAGAATTATAACTACATCTTCTAAAACTCCGGGAATTGTTGAAAACTCATGACTAACACCTTTAATCTTCACTTGGGTAATTGCCGCTCCTTCAAGGGAAGAAAGTAAAACTCGACGGAGAGTATTGCTGATTGTAACGCCATAACCGGGATATAAGCCCTCAATTTCAAAAACAGCTTTGTTCCCCTGTTTTTTAATTATTTTTGGTAAATTTGGTAAAGGAATCATATATTTATTTGAATTATTTTGAATAGAATTCGAAAACACTTAAAATCTCAGCCGGCGGAAGCATCTCTTCTAAGGAGGGTTCGGCTATTATTTTCCCCTCCATTTTCTTTACATTGAATTGAAGCCAGGAAGGAATTTTGACCTTTTGTTGTGATGGGGTTAAAAAATCTTTGAAAAGATTTTTCCCTTTTTTGCCATTTCTTAAAGATATTATATCTCCCTTTTTCACTTCAAATGAAGGAACATTGACCCCTCTGTCATTCACCAAAAAATAGCTGTGAGAAATAAGCTGACGCGCCCCTTTTCTTGACTTAGCCAAATTCATTCTAAAAATTACATTATCAAATCGCTTCTCTAATTTTTTTATAAGCTCTAAAGAGAAGTTTACTGTTTTCCCTCTTTTAGTTAGAACCTCCTGGATGTACTTCTTAAATTGATGTTCTTTAAGGTTATACCAACTCCTTAACTTCTGTTTCTCCCTTAATTCTTTGTTGTACTCGGACATACTCCGAGTTCTCCTTTTCTTTTTCTGACCGGGAGGATAGGCACTCTTAATCATCGCACATTTAGGCGATAAACACCTCTCTCCTTTCAAGAACAGTTTTTGACCAAGACGTCTACAAATTTTACAACTATTAGTTTTCATTACATCGATGCTAATATACGAATTATACTAATTATACTAATTTATTTATTCGTATCATTAGCATGCATTAGTATATTGGCATCGCGTTACACTCTTCTTACTTTTCTAGGCCGACAGCCATTATGAGGAATTGGAGTTACATCTCTTATTGAAATAACTTCCAATCCATGACCGGCTAAAGAACGGAGAGCTGACTCTCGCCCTCCTCCAATCCCTTTAATAAATATATTGATATCTTTTATTCTTAATTTTTGAGCGATATCAGCCATAGCACTTGCCACCCGAGAAGCGGCGAAAGAAGTTCCTTTTTTTGCTCCTTTAAAGCCGACTGAACCAGCCGTTTTCCAAGCTAAAACATTTCCTTTTATATCAGTTAAAGTTATTGTGGTATTATTATAACTTGAATTAATATAAACATTACCTTCCTGAATTTTGGCAGAAGGTTTGGTTTGAATTTCTTTTCTTAAAGCTTTCTCAACATCCTCGCGTTCTTTCAAAATCTCTTTTTCTGTTTTTTGAATAATTCTTTTTTTACCCATGTTCCTTCCCCGCCTAAATATTCAATTTTTGGCGGGTCAGTCAAATTAAAAATTAAAAGTTAAAAATTAAAAATAAAAAATAAATACTTTGGACTTTGGACTTTTGACTTTTGACTTTACTTTGGCGCGGGTGCTGCTTTCCTTCCCGAACCAACTGTCTTTCTTAAATTTCCCCTAATCGTTCTTGAATTTTTCCTTGTCTTTTGGCCTCTTACCGGCAACCCTCTTCTATGACGGACTCCTCGCCAGCATCCGATTGCTTCCAATCTCCTTATATTTTTTAACAACTCTCGACGAAGTTCTCCCTCTATTTTATGACCCCCATCTATAATTTTCTTAATTTTAAGAATTTCTGCCTCAGTCAAATCAGAAGCTTTCTTGGAAGGATTAATCTGAGTCTCCCTAAGAATTTTTCTACTCAAAGACTGACCTATTCCATAAATATAGGTCAAAGCAATATCTATTTGTTTATCATTAGGAATATTAATTCCTGCTATCCTTGGCATATTCCTTCCCCGCCTAAATATTCAATTTTTGGCGGGTCAGTCAAATTAAAAACTAAAAATGAAAAACTTAAAATTACAATTAAAAATTAAAAATTTTAGATTTTAGATTGTCATTTTTCATTTTTCACTTTTAATTTTTAACTTAGGTTGCCGAAGGCAACCGCTTATCCTTGGCGCTGCTTATGTCTAGGATTTTCACAAATAACATAAACTCGTCCTTTCCGTTTTACAATTTTGCATTTCTTGCAAATTTTTTTTACCGAAGACTTAACTTTCATACCGAAAGCGATTTACGAATTTACAAATCTGCGCTTTCGGCTACGAATAATCTATTCGTATATTCGTATTGATTCGTAATTCGTAGGGTTATCTTAAACGATAGACTATTCTTCCCCTCTTCTCATCGTAAGGGCTCATTTCAACCAGAACTTTATCTCCGGGCAGAATTTTGATTCTATAATGTTTTAATTTACCAGCTAAATAAGCAAGAATTTCTCTACCGTTATCCAGTTTTATCCTAAAACTAAGGCTAGGGAGCGATTCAATTATTTGACCCTTTTCTCTAATGCTTTTTTTCTTCATCTTCAGAATTAAGATAGCAAATTTATCTCTTAGAGTCAACCCCCTAAATCTAATTTTATTTTAATCCGGTCTAAATTATTTGAGGTTCTTCTAATCCAGAATGGCCAAAACTTTATTTTTATCTTTTCAATTTCTGGAAAATTATTAAAGACGATGTCCTCTATCTCTCTCTGTGTTTTTCTCTTGATTTGCAGTTTAAACGTTTCTTCGTCAATTTCTTTGTAGGTCTGGGCTGAAATTTTGAACTTCAAAGTTATTTCTTCTTTTTCTAAATCTGCTTTATCTTGCAGATATTCAAAACTTAAAAGTTCTTCTATTAGTTTCTCTAAAGGAGATATCCGGGAAAGCACAAATTTTTTAGAAATCTCTTTCAGAGAAGATTCTTTAAAAGCTAAACATTTTATTTTTATTTTTCCCTGACAGATAAATTGAGGAGTTTCAGTGCCGGCTTTTTGGAGGCAAAAAGATTCAAGCTCTTTATCAAAAACGGCTGAGGGCAGTAAAACAAAATCTTTGGTTAAAGATTCTTTTAAAGAATCTTGAGCTTGTTTTAAAAGGGACTCGTTTAAACTATTTTTAGCATTTTCTATATTCTCTTCTGTCACTGTTTTAATCTGCTCTTTAAAACCACCAGTCATAGGAGAACTTGACTCTCCATAAATTGTATAATAGTAAACGGTACCAACAAGGCCAGGAAGAGAAAACTTAGAAGGGCCGATGTTGTAATCTTCTCCAGCCTCCATTGCTTTTACCTGAACATCAATAAAACTAGGAGCAATCTTATTATTCTCTATTTTGGCCGCCGGGATATATATTCTCTCAGGAGAATAAAAATACTTTGACCCATCAGAGGATAAAAAGCGAGTCTCTGGTTTTAAGGTCATAGGAGTGGGAGGATTATGAGAATTATAAACCCGAATAACTCCCTGGGCTTTCTCTTCTCTTGAAGATTCTCCAGTTGAAATAAACTCCTGCCAAGCTTCTTTTTCTACCTCAAAAAATTCAGCCGGGATAATTTTATTTCCAAAATCTATATCTTCAACTTGAGGGCTGATTTTTAACTCTTCAATTATATTTAAAGAATCTCGAATGGGTTGGAACGTTATTTCTGATTGAGCCCGAGAACTAATCAAAACTATCAGACCAAAAAATAAAGCAATAACTAAAACTATTTTTCTTAAAAAAGAAGATCGTTTTTTACCCTTTTTATCACCTCTTTTATCACCATTTTTATCACCATTTTTAATCTTTCCCTTTTTTAATTTCGATAATTCCGGTTGAGGAGGTAGAATGTCCAAAATTTTTTGAGGCATAATTTGTAATATTTTAAACAGACAGAGCTAAAAAGATTATTCCTGTTTCTTGAGGACCTTTTAAAAATCCAGATTTGTCTTCAACGGGAAGATCTCTTGGTAAAATAAATTTTACTTTAGGAAAATTCAAAGTTGGTAAACCACTTCGGTCACCCCAGTCACCATTTCTTAAAATTTTTTTGATGCCGGGCAATAAACTGCCTCCCCCAAAAAGATAGAAATCCTGAGGAAAAACAAAGTCGCCGCATTCTTTAAGTTCTTGTTTTAATCTATTAAACCAAAAATTAAGGGGTTGAGCAAGGATTCCTTCGATTATTTTTTTTGAACCAGAACTTAATTCCTCTTTTGAAAATCTCAATTTTAAATCCTCTGCTTCTTTTTGAGTCAGACCTAAATTTTCTGAAAGAACTTGAGTAAAAATATCTCCCCCCTCTTCAAACTCCCCCATCCATTTTAATAAACCATCCTTCACTAAAAAAAACTGAGTAAACCTTGAACCAATATCAATAAATGTACCGGAAAAATTCTTTTTGTTTTTTAGCCAAGAAATTAACCCCTCTACTTCATGAACAAGAATGGCTTCTTTAAAAATAAAAGATTTTTTTATAAGATTAAAAATCTTGAGATAATTTTTTAAAGTAAAAATAACTAATATCTCGAAATCAAAGAGCTTTCCTTTTTTGCCTAAGATTGAAGAAACTTTATATCCTGAAATCTTCGTCTCAATAACTTCTTTTTTAAGAACCTGGAATTCGCTAGGCGCTATCTTGTAAATTTCTCCAAATCTTTTAGCTACTTTTCTCTGAGATTTATCCAAAACCAAATCTAAAATAATTTTCTCCTCCTCTTCCTCAATAATCCTTTCGGGACTACTTCTCTTAAAAGAGAGAGTAGTAGTTCTTCCCTTTAACATTTCTGGGCTTAAGCCAACTAATATTGATTTCGGCAATAGTTTATCTCCTGACTTAAGTTCTCCGATGACTTGAGAAAGAGTTCTTTCCAAGAGGTCTTTTTCAAAAACAGCGGTTTGAAAGATTCCAAATTTTTCAAAAGATTTTGAGGCAAATCTCTTGACTCTGTTTTTTCCCCCCTCTTTCTCTAATATCAATCCTTTAATTCTTCCTGAGCCGATATCAAAAACTAAAAAATCTTTCTTTTTTTCCTTTTTTATCTTGAACATTTTATTTGAGAATGGTTTTAGTTCTCCGGCCGAATTTCTTCTCTGCCCCAGCTCGAGAAATTTCCTGGTGCCGTCTAAATTCCTCTTGAAACCCCTCTTTATCTATCTGGAAACCTTTTTCTCTGGCTAATTCCTCAGTCAATTCCAAGGGAAAACCATAGCTCTGGTAAAGATCGAACAATTCTTTTCCTTCAATAATTCTTGGTCTTTGGTTTTTGCTTTTTGATTCTAACAACTTATCAAACTGAACTAGTCCTTTTTCTAATGTTTTTCTGAATTTCTCTTCTTCATTTTGAATAACCGTAATAATATCTGTTTCTTTTCTCTTAAGTTCTGGATAGACTTTTCCATAGATTTTAGTTATTTTTTTGATTAAATTAACATACCAATAATTTTTTAAATCTAAAACTTTTGCGTATCTAATAGAACTCCGGAGAACTCTTCTCAGAACATATCCCCTATCTAGATTACTTGGCAGAATACCATCGGCTATCAAAAATACTGCTCCTCTAACGTGGTCGCTGATGATTCTAAAACTCTTTTTTTCCTCCTCATAGCTTTTACCACTTAAATTCTCAATTTCTTGAATCAAGGGCAGAAAGAGATCTGTCTCATAAGCGGAGTTTTTATTTTCTAAAACCGCTACCAATCTCTCAAAACCAATTCCTGTATCTACATTTTTCTGCGGCAGCTTCACATATTCGTAACTTTTGACTTTTGACTTTTGACTTTTGACTTTCTTTTCGTATTCCATAAAAACTAAATTCCACAACTCAATAAAACGTTGACAATTCGGACAATTAGGACCACAATCTCTTTTTCCGCAGCCAAACTTTTTCCCTCGGTCAAAATAAATTTCCGAACAAGGACCGCAAGGACCTGTCTCCCCAACCGGACCCCAAAAATTATCCTCCATTCCAAATTCTCTGATTCTCTCTTTAGGAATTCCGTTTTTTTGCCAAATCCAGATAGCTTCTTCATCTTTAGGGATTCCTGCTTCGCCTTTAAAGACACTTGCCCAAAGCTGATTTTTTTTCAATCCTAAGACACCGCAAAAAAATTCCAAAGCATACTTTACAGCTCCTTCCTTAAAATAACCAACCGACCCTTCTTGACCAATTGACCAATTTCCCAGCATTTCAAAAAAGGTATGGTGGCTATCATCTCCAACTTCTTTAATATCATTAGTTCTAAAACATTTTTGACAGGAAGCTAAAACCCGCGAGTCGAATTTCTCAATCGGGTCTTCTTCCCCGGCCAAAGCCGCATTAAACTGCTGCATTCCAGCCGTAGTAAAAAGGACAGTAGAATCAGCGGGAATTAAAGAACTGGAAGGAATAATTTTATGGTCCTTTTCTTTAAAGAAATCTAAAAATTTTTTTCTTATTTCTGATGAGGTCATGTTTTAAGTAAATCTATCAGCCACTACGGAGGCGGCGAATGACTCCGGTTTCACTTTGGCTTCAAATCCATTACTCCTGATTAAACCTACTACTTCTTTAATCATATCTTTTGTCTTGCCATTTTCCCCAATATCAGCATGAATATAACGGAATTGATAATTAAGGCGATGGCCCGGTTTTTCAATTACCCGAGCGTTAGCGAGGGGCGGAGATGGTCGAAGAAACAAGTTTTTTCTCCCGTCTCGCCTTCGGCTCGACGAACGAAGTTCATCGACTCTCTCTTTTAGTTTTTCTTTTAAAAATAAAGCCAGTTCGCAGGATATTAAAATCTCTTGTAAAACTCTTTGGTGGAGATTATAAAATTTCTTTTCTTTAGAATACTGAATTCTTTTAAAGAAAAACCTTCCCCCTTGACCTACTCTTAAAATTACTATCGCTACTGGGAAAGCAGGCTTCTCTCCGGAAGAAGAATCACAACCAACAACAATATCATAAAATCTATCAGGTTTTTCAGCCATATAATCAAAAATGGTTTCAATTACTTTCTTGAAACTTATTCTTCCTAGACTTAAATTATAAAAATAGCTTTTTTCTAAAGAAAACATAATTTATTATATACTGTTTAAGGTTCTGATAATCTTTATAAACTCTTTTGAATTTAAAGAGGCGCCACCTATTAAAAGCCCTTGCATCTTTGATTCTCCTAGATAATCAGAAGCGTTTTTACTATCCACACTTCCCCCATAAAGAATTTTGATAGTCCTGGCAATTTTTTTATTATAAAGATGAGAGATAAGTTTTTTAATAAACAGAGCGATGGTCATTACTTCATTTTCTTCGCAAGCTTTTTCCGTTCCGATTGCCCAAATCGGTTCATAGGCAATAATTACTCTTTCGATCTCTTTCTTGGGAACTTTGTCTAATCCCTTTTCAATTTCTCTTTCTAAAACCTGAAAGGTTTTCCCGGCTCTTTTTTCTTCCTCACTCTCCCCAATACAAAATATCGGCCGGAGCTTTGCTTTTAAAATCTCTTTTATTTTTTCATTTACTATTTCATCTGTTTCTTTAAATATCTGTCTCCTCTCAGAATGACCAACAATCACATAGCTACCTCCCAGGCTTTTAAGCATTTGAGGAGAAACCTCACCAGTATAAGGCCCTTTATCTTCCCAAAAACAATCCTGCGCCCCTAACTTGAAACCTGAAGCTTGAAACTTGAAACTAGGCAAATAAACAAACGGTGGGCAAATAACAACCTCTATTTTTTTAACATTTTTTAATCCTTTTTTTAGAGAATTAAAAAGTTTTTCAGCTTCTTTCAAAGTAGTAGGATTGCACTTCCAATTTGCAACAATTAATGGCTTCATGTTTTTCTCAAAATTGCGGCTGCTCTTTCCGGTTCTATGGTGGAAATTTCCATTCTGGTACCGACCTCAAATCCAGCCCAGGTCGATGTTTTCGGCAGTATTGTCCAATGCCAATGATAATAAGGATATTTTTTCCCATCGCAGGGAGCAGTATGAAGATAAAAATTATAGGCCGGGTCATTAAGAACTTTATAAAGTTTACCGAAAGCTACTTTAAAAGCCTCGACCAGATACCATTTTTCCTTCTCGGTTATCTTTTCAAAATAAGGAAGATGTTTTTTAGGAGAAATAATCATTTGAAAAGCTGATTTCGAGGCAAAAGGACACAAAACCAGAAAATCTTTATTTTCAAAAATAATCCTTTCTTTTTTCTTCCTCTCCCATTTATTCATCTGGCAATAAACGCATTTTTTCTGAGTTTTAAAATATTTTTTAGAATTTAAAATAGCCCTGGTCAGATCGCTGTCAATGAGAGGAGTGGTTATTATTTGAGAATGAGGATGAGACAAAGATGCCCCTGCTTCTATTCCGTGATTGTGAAAAATGGAGATGTAGTTAACAAATTTCTCTTTCATTAAAGATAAATACCTCTCTTGATAGACATCTATCAGTTCTTTAATTTGAGCAGAGCTAAATTGGGCTATCTGTTTTTCATGGTCCCGAGTCACTACTACTTCGTGAAATCCTACAGCTAACATTTTTTTATATAACCTTCCTTCAAACTCTTCTTTCAATTCCAGACAAGGAAAAACAGCCGGATATCTGTTAGGAATAATGATCGTCGTCCAACTCTTGGGAATACCCATTGAGAGAGACAATTTCTTACCCTCAGAAAAAATTAAAGTTGGTTTTTTCTGAGCTTCAATATGACAAAAGGGACAAGTTGATTTAGGGACTTTTAGTTTTTTTCTTTTCTTTATTTTAAGAGCGCCCGGTCTACCTCCTCTTCCGGCCGCAATGACAACCCAATCTTTAGAAATAAGGTCATAACGAAGCTCAGAAAGAAATTTTTGGTTTTTATTCATCGAAATAAATTTATTTATTGAGAGGTAAAATGAATTGAAAATTCATTGAACATCGAAATAAATTGAAAATTTATTGAAGATCGAAATGAATCGAAGATTCATTGAACATGTTTTTTAGTATATTTTTTAGTAACAAGATTCCATCTGACTTTTAACAAATCAATCCCCATCTTAACCATATTTTTGAATTTCACCTTGCTCTCAGGGTCATTTTTCCAAATAACCGGGATTTCTTTGATTTTATAACCCAATTTTTTAGCAATTACCAAAATTTCCGGGTCAAAAGCAAAACGATTAATTTTACATCTTGGGAAAACATCTTCTACTGACTTTTTAGTGAATCCTTTAAACCCGCATTGGGTATCCCAAATCCCCCAAAGTCCGACAATCGCCTGAACAAATAAATTAAAAATATCCCCTATTCTCATTCTCCACCATGATTGGGGTGGATCAAGGACCGCCCCCTTGATATCCCTTGAACCGCTGACTATATCATACCCTCTTTCAAATTCCGGCCACATTTTCTCAACCTGGTCGATTGAGGTTGAGTTATCAGCATCGGTAAAGAGCCGATAATCTCCTTTGGCTTTCAGCATTCCCTGCCGGACAGCGTATCCTTTTCCATAATTTTCTTTTTCATCGATAACCCTTAGATTTTTAATAGTTGGCATCATTTCTTTTACAACTTCGACTGTCCTGTCTTTTGAACCATCGCTAACAACAATTATTTCTGAATCATAAGATTGAGTAGTCGATGAACTTCGTTCATCTTCACCCTTCGCTATCGCTCGGGTAGATAAATATTTATAAATCTCCCTCAAGGTTTTAGGCAAACGTTTTTCCTCGTTATAAGCCGGAACAATAACTGATAGTTTCACCCCGTTAGAAATTTGGTTTGTCTTATACATCATAATAATTCATTTTGTTAACCCCATTAATTTTATAATTTCTAACGGGGTTCATATTTTTAAATTTTTTATGGTTTTTTCATTATAGCAGATTTTTTAAAAAACTAAAACGGCTCGAAATTAAACCTCGAACCGTTTTTTTAAAAATTAATTGTCCCGCATCAACTCGCGACGCGTTTGTAGAGGGAAAATGGCATGGACTTCAGGATCCGTTCTCTTTTGTCCCATACCTTTCGAGATTGAGTGTGTTTCTGTGTGGAATCATGGCAGAACCACTCGTCTTCGGGAAACTTCTCGATTTCTTCACAGACATGAACTTCGACCTCTTCTCTAGCTTCGCGAACCGCTTCCTTAACATCTCGGAGAGCACGCCATAGATGCGGTTTAGCGGCAACAACCCAGAGCTGTCTAAATCCTCGCTGCCTTGCCCACTGCACAGCTCCCCGTGCAATTCGCAGAGTTGGTGGTGGGCTACCAGGCTTCTCGTGAGTATACTCCACCTCGACTCCCGGCCAAAGATAAACATCGAACTGGGTATAGACGGGAGCATTGAGCTCCTGCGCTTTTTGTGAAGCAATCTCCGCAATGCGGAGATTTGACCGGATAGTCTCCGGAACTCCAAATGCAAATGCAATAATACCTATTTCTTTCGTCTCTTTCAATCTACTCACCTCCTTCTTTTTCTATTCTTATTTTATCCTTATTAAATTTTTAATAGCTTATTATAACAAATTATTATAGAATTGTCAACCCAGCACCTTTACCCGGATAACATTGGACAAATTTTATTTATTTTTAATCGCTTTTTTAAATTTGTGCGGATCTTACCACTCCGTTTTATAAGCTTTTCTCTTTGTATCGCAGTGGCTTGGTCTCTATAGGCTTCGTAATAAATCAATGTAAACGGACTTCTGTACTTTGTAGATCTAACCTTGCCTTCATTGTGTTCTCGAAGACGTAACCTTAAATCCGATGTAAATCCATAATATAATTTGCTATCCTTTTTGCTTTGAATAATATAAACGTAAAACATTTTTAGCTAAAGGTGCCGGGTCAAGATTTGATAGCCGGTTTTGGTTACGGCAATCGTATGCTCAAAATGGGCTGATAAAGAGCCGTCTTTTGTCTCCCAGCCAAATCCGTCCGGAGATTTTTTAATTTGCCCCGCCAAAGGCGAGGCTCGCCCGTCCGGGCGGCAATCCCCCATTGTAACCATTGGCTCAAGACAAAAAACCATGCCTTCTTTAATTTCTGGACCGGTATGTTTTTTTCCATAATTTAAAATTTGGGGGTCTTCATGTAATTCTCTACCAATTCCGTGGCCACAAAGTTCTCTAACAACCTTAAATCCCCTGGATTCAACATACTTTTGGATAGCAAAACTTATATCTCCAATATGATTGCCTGGCCTTATGGCTTTTATCCCTTCCCTCAGAGATCGCTCCGTTACCTTGATAAGTTTATTTGTTTCGGAATCAATCTTGCCTACTGCTATTGTAATTGCCATGTCACTAAAAAATCCCTTGTATTTAATTCCTAAATCCAAAGATAAGATATCACCACTTTTCAATTTATAATTCGAAGGAACTCCATGAACAACTACCTGGTTCAAAGAGGTGCATAAAGTAGCTGGGAAATTCTCATAACCCTTGAAAGCCGGTTCGGCTCCAGATTTAAAAATAAGGGTCTCGGCGACCCTGTCTAATTCTTTGGTAGTAATGCCTGGCTGAACTTTCTTTCTTAACTCTTCCATAATCCCAGCCAGCATTTTTCCTCCTTCCCGCATTATTTCAATTTCTTTTTCCGATTTAATTGTTATCATCTTACCTCAATGCTCTCAAAATTCTCTCAAAAACTTCAGCCACTGAATCTTTTCCTTTAACCTCTTTTACTTTTAATCCTCTTCTTTCTAAATACTCAACTAAAGGAAATGTCCTTTCCTTATATTGTTTTAAGCGTATTTTGATAGTTTTAAGATTATCAAGTCCCTTTCTTCTGATTAATCTTGAACCGTCTAAAGGACAAAACTTGAGTTTTATTGTTTCTTTAGTATATATAATTGGATGACGCATTAATTCACAAATCCTGCGATGAGAATTTCTGAAAATTGACTCCTCGGCTGAAACCTGAATTAAGATAACTTTAATATTTTCTTTGCCATACAATTTTTCCAAAAGCGGTATTATCGTCTTACCTTCATAGAGAGTTCTCGGAGAGCCGGCTATCACTAAACTTTCATTTTTTCTGCCAAGTTCCTTTATCTTTCTTTGAAACCAAATGGTAACCACCTCTGGTGTATTTAAAATTCCTTTTCTCCAGAGCTCTCTTTCTTCTGTCAAAGAGTATTTTTTGCCATTAATTATCTCAAAATCATCCCTCTTGGCTTGCATTATATTAGACTCAATAATCTTTGAACTTTCGAGGTAATATAAATTTAACTTGTCTGCCAAAAGTCCGGCCTGAGTTCCTTTTCCCGAGCCCGGAGGTCCCAATAAAATTATAACTAATTTTTTGCTTTTAAAATTTTTCATATTCTCTCATTTCCATTTGGGCTTTAACCTGCCGCCACATATCTAAAACAACACTGACCATAATCAAAAGGGCTGTTCCTCCGATTAAAAATTCAAAAGCCCCTACCCCGGTTGTTCCTTGGATAATGGAAGGCATAATGGCAATTGTTCCTAAAAATGTTGCCCCGATAAAAAGAATTTTATATAAAATACGATGTAAAAATCCAGCCGTAGGAGTACCCGGCCGAATTCCCGGAATAAACCCTCCCATTTTCTGGAGGTTATTAGCAACTGTTTTTGGGTCAAAAGTGACAGCTGTATAAAAATAGGTAAAAAGAAAAACTAAGGCAAAATAGGAAACTCCGTAAATCCAGGCATTTTGTAAAAAGCTATTAACTCCTTGAGCAAAACTAGCCAGGAATTGATTCCCAGTTCCGGAAAGAAAATTAGCAATCATCCCGGGGAAAAGCAAGATACTTAAAGCAAATATAATAGGTATTACTCCAGCCGGATTAATATTAATAGGCAGATAGGTAGAAAAACCGCCGTACATTTTCATCCCTCTTACTCTTTTAGCGTAAGAAACCGGGATATTCCTCCGAGCTTCATTAACCATAACTACTCCAGTAATAATAAGTAAAGCTACACTAAAAAATAAAATATAAGAAGGAATATTAGCCGGGTCCCAGGTAAGAACGACGTTCCGGATTTCCATAGGCGTCCTAGCCACGATACCAGCGAAAATCAAAAGAGAAACACCGTTACCAATTCCTTTCTCTGAAATCAATTCCCCCAGCCACATTAAGAATACAGCCCCACAGGTAATAGTTAAGATTGAAGTTAAAAGTAATAATGGAGAAATAGAACCAATTATTCCTTGATGTTGAAACAAAGCCAACATGGCATAGCCCTGAAGAGCGCCCAAGGGAACGGTTGCCATCCTGGCATACTGATTAAATTTCCGACGTCCTTCCTCCCCTTCTTCCTCATACATTTTTTTAAAGGCAGGAAAAATCATTGTTAATAATTGCAAAATAATAGTAGCAGTAATATACGGCCCTAAACCAAGCATTACAATAGAGAGCCGGCTTAATGCTCCTCCAGTAAAAAGATTTAAAAGTCCGAAAATCTGGCTCTGGCTAAAAAATTTTTGCAAATTTTCTGTATCTATTCCGGGAATAGGAATATTAGCCGCTAAGCGAAAAACAACAAAGATAGCCAGAACAAAAAGAATTTTATTCCTTAATTGTTTATCTTTAAAAATTAAAATTAATTTTTGGTACCAAACCATATTCCTTCGCCCTCGCTCGCCTTCGGCTTCGCTTGGGCTCAGTCAAATTAAAAGTTAAAAATGAAAAGTTTAAAATTACAATTAAAAATTAAAAATTTTAGATTTTGGATTGTCATTTTTCATTTTTCACTTTTCATTTTTCATTTTACTATCCCGCCGGCTTTTTCTATCTTCTCCCTTGCCCCTTTTGATACTTGGCAACCCTCAATTATTAATTTCTTTTTTATTTCTCCTCGTCTTAAAATTTTAACTATCGGTATCTTACCTTTTATCCGCCCAATCATTTTCTTTTCAATTAAAATTTTGGGATTAATAATTTCCCCTCCTTTAAATTTTTCATTTAGGATTGCAATATTTATCTCTACTATTTTTTTCTCTCTTCTTTTGGCTCGATAACCTCTTAACTTGGGATATTTTTTAATCAGTTCGCGAATAATTGGTTGTAATTTTCTACCTGCTCTTGATTTCTGCCCCTTCTGGCCGCGACCTGAATAAGTCCCTCTCTTTCCACCCCTTCCTACTCTTTTTATCTTTTTTGATTTATGTAATTGATGAAGTTTCATTTTTTAATTTCTTCAATGCTTTCATTGTAGCCATAGCATTGTTAATTTTATTTTTTGACCTCGATAGAATCTTAGCAGATATATTTTTTACTCCTCCTAAATCACAAATAACTCTTACTGGCCCTCCGGCAATTATTCCCCTTCCGCCTTTTTGGGGCCGAAGAAGAACCATAGAGGCCTCAAATTTTGCTTCCGTTTCATGGGGAATAGAATCTTGAATAAGAGGAATTTCAATTATATTTTTTTTAGCAACCCTCTGGGCTTTTTCAATTGCCTGGGCAACATCCCTGCCCTTAGCCATTCCTATCGCGACCTTCCCTTTTCTATTTCCAATTATAACACAAGCTCGAAATCTTAATTTTTTTCCTCCTCCTGTTACCCGGGTCACTCGATCTAAAGCAAGAAGTTTTGATTCAAACTCCGATTTCGGCTCTTTTTTATTTTGTTGAAATCTTTTTTGCAACATTTTTAGAAATTAGACATTAGAACACGAAATTAATTAAATATTAATTGAGAGGTGAAATGAATTGAAAATTCATTGAACATTAGAAATTTAGAATATAAGCCCTCCTTCCCTGGCCACCTCAGCCAAGGCCTTCACTCTACCATGATATTTATATCCGCCGCGGTCAAAAACAACTCTTTTTATTCCTTCCCTACAAGCCTTTTCGGCAATCATTTTTCCTACCTGCCGAGCCAACCCTATCTTACCTACCCGAGCGTTAGCGCGGGCGATGAGGACTTCGTCCTCATCTTTACCTTCGCCCCTGCGGGGCTCGGTGGGTGAAGATGAACGAAGTTCATCGCCTACCCGAGCTTTTGCGAAGGGTGAAGATGAACGAAGTTCATCGACTACCCGAGCTTTTGCGAAGGGTGAAGATGAACGAAGTTCATCG
>Ga0100391_1002533_pt1 | contig 19303 bp, 7 predicted proteins | sample CryGeymeta201515_FD_81541 | JGI IMG/M metagenome (GOLD analysis project Ga0100391, IMG submission 81541) | Groundwater microbial communities from Crystal Geyser aquifers in Utah, USA - Crystal Geyser metaG 2015-15 | ecosystem: Environmental > Aquatic > Deep subsurface > Groundwater | place: USA...
CGCCCTCCAGCCACTCCGCCCCGGATAAAAAGCGGACAATTCATTTGCTACAAAACCGGACAATTATATTTGTTGCCAACATGTGACCGTAAAGAAATTGACCGTCCGGCGAGGATCGTGTACCATTTCTGATTCGTTTTTTCCGGACAGCCGCCCGGTGGGAAAGAGGTTGACGTTCTCTCCCTGTTTCAGATTAACTAGTGGTAACCATGGAAGAAGAGATAGACAGCATAGATGAGCCGGAAGTGGACGAGCCGGAAGGGGAGGAAGGCGAGGGGACTCTGCATCCCCTGGTGGCCCTGCCCGACGACGAACATCTGCCCGCCATCACCCATCCGGGGCTGCACCGCTATCTCCAGGAGATCAGCCAGTATGCGCTGCTCACCCGCGAGGAAACCGAGGCCCTGGCCATTCGGTACAACGAGACCGGCGACCAGGAGGCGGCCTACCAACTGGTGACCGCCAACCTGCGTCTGGTGGTCAAGGTGGCCATGGACTTCCAAAAGTTCTGGATGCAGAATTTCTTGGACCTCATTCAGGAGGGCAACGTCGGCCTGGTGCAGGCGGTGAAGAAATTCGACCCTTATCGGGGCGTCAAGTTTTCCTATTACGCGGCCTACTGGATCAGGGCTTACATTCTGAAGTCCATCATGGACAACTGGCGGCTGGTGAAGATCGGCACCACCCAGGCCCAGCGCAAGCTGTTTTTTCGGCTTAACAAGGAACGGCGGGAGTTGGAGTCACAAGGCTTCGCGCCGGAACCAAAACTTTTGGCCGAACGTCTCAATGTCAAGGAAAGCGAAGTCATCGATATGAGCCAGCGCCTGGAGGGCTGGGATATTTCCCTGGAAAGCCCGGTGCGGGAAGATTCCGATGAGCAGCAGAAGGATTTTTTGGTTTCCGGAGGGCCTGGCCTTGAGGAAAAGCTCGCGCTCAAGGAGATACGGGACCAGGTGAACCGGGTGCTGAACCAGTTACAGGAGTCCCTGAACGCCAAGGAAATGGCCATCCTCACCGACCGGCTGTTGAGCGACGACCCGCTTACCCTGCAAACCATTGCCGACCGTTTTCAGGTCTCCAGGGAACGGGTGCGCCAGATCGAGGCCGGTCTTTTGAAGAAACTGAAGAAGCACATGGAGCAGGAAATTCCAGGGGTCGAGAGTTTCCTGGGGGGCATGGGCGGTCAGCGTGACTAGGTGAACAGGCTGTTGGTGTTTAGGCTGCTAGCGATGGCAAAAATTAAGCCACGGCAAGCGTCGCACCCATATTTCTCTTTCATTCTAACCTGACAGGCTACAGTCTAACAGACTAAACAACTATCAAGGCAGTTCAGGCGAATATGCACGTTCCCCTCCTTGACTTGAAGGCCCAGCTCACTCCCCTGCGGGACGAGATCCTGGCCGCGCTCACTTCGGTGCTCGACTCCACCCGCTACATCATGGGGCCGCGGCTGGAAGAACTGGAAGAGGCGGTGGCCGGCTATTCCGGGGCCCGGTACGGCATCGGCGTGGCCAGCGGCACCGACGCGCTGCTGGTTGCCCTCATGGGGCTGGGGGTGGGGCGGGACGATCTGGTGCTGACTACGCCGTACACCTTCTTCGCCACCATGGGGGTGGTCCTGCGGCTGGGCGCCAGACCGGTGTTTGTGGACATCGACCCGGTGACCTACAACATCGATCCCCAGCGCCTGGCTGAAACCATGGCCGAATACGCCAAGGCCGGCAAGCGTTTCAAGGCCATGATACCGGTGCACCTCTATGGGCAATGCGCCGACATGGAGGCGGTGCTCGCCCTGGCCGCGCAATACGGCGTGCCGGTGGTGGAGGATGCGGCCCAGGCCATCGGCGCCGCCTATCCCGCCAAGAATGATGGTGGCTGGCAGTGGCGGTCGGCCGGCTCCATGGGGGTGGCGGGTTGTTTTTCCTTTTTTCCCAGCAAAAATCTGGGCGGTCTGGGCGACAGCGGCATGGTGGTGACCAGCGACGCGGAGCTGGCCAGACGGGTGCGGCAATTGCGCATGCACGGCATGGAACCCAAATATCACCATGGCATGGTGGGCGGCAACTTTCGGATGGATCCCCTGCAGGCCGCGGCCCTGTTGGTTAAGCTGCCGCATCTGCCCGCCTGGCATCAGGCCAGAAGGCGTAACGCCGCCAGGTACAAGCGGTTGTTCGCGGCGGCCGGCCTGCTGGGCGGCGATAAGTTCACCTTGCCCGCCGCGGCCTATGAGGAGCTGGCCCGGCAGGAGAAGGCGGAGCCCGATTTTCACATCTACAATCAGTATGTCATCCGGGCCAAGGACCGTGACGGGCTGAAGGCCTTTCTCGATCAGGCCGGGGTAGGCAACGAAATTTACTACCCCATCCCCCTGCACCAGCAGGAATGCTTAGCCGAGCTGGGCTATGGCGCGCTCGCCTTTCCCGAGGCGGAGCGGGCGGCCCGCGAGACCCTTGCCCTGCCCGTGTATCCAGAACTGACCGAGGAAATGCAACAGTATGTCGTGGACCGGGTGCGGGCCTATTTTTCCTGACAGCCTTGGCGGTATCCGCAGTCCGGGCGCTTTTTCCCCCTCGGTTTCGGCCGGTTACCGGCGGTTTCTGCTCATCATTGTCCTCTGCCTTATTCTGCTGCCCTCATTTGGCCAGGCGGCCTCCCAGGGTGTTTCCCGGGAAGCATGGCGGCAACTGGTGGGCGAACCATTGGTGCCGACCCGTCAGGTTTCTGCCGACCGCGCCGCCATGCCGGCCTGGATGGCTCGGTGGGCAGAGGCCAGGGAGGCGGTGCGGCATGGCAACCTGCCGACCGCGGCCCGTCTGTACGACAACCTGCTGGCCCAAAAACCCGAGCTGGCCGAGGCCGCCTGGGAGCTGGCCCGCCTCCGCTTCCGCCTGGGTGACGGACCGGGGGGGATCACCCTCTTGGAGGCGCTGGCGGAACATGAGCCTGGCAATCTTGCCTATCGTGCCTTACTGGGCCGGGCCATCCTGTTGAACGGGCAGGCGGACCGGGCCGTGGCCCTCCTGAACCAGGTTTTGGGAAAGGAGCCCGAGAACTCCGTGGTCCTGGCCGCCCTGGTCGGCTGCTATTTCAGCCTGCAACAGCCCGATCGGGCCCTGGCCCCGCTGGAGACCCTGCACCGGCTGGACCCCGACGATGGCGAGGTCCGGCTGCGGTTGGCGCGGCTCTATGTGAAACTCGGTCTTGATGAGCAGGCCCGCCAGCACCTGGTGGAACTGGGCAAGGATGAGCATGCCGGGCTTGACCTGCTGGTGATGACCGCCCAGGTCCATGACCGGCTGGGGTTGGAGAACCTGGCGGATGCTTACTGGCAACGGGTTCTCGACCTGCAAGCGGATCAACCGGAGGCCAGCAGGAGGCTGGCCCGCGAGCAGGGTGGCCGGCTGCCCGAGGCCCTTGCCCATCTCCGGCCTTTGCCAGAGGAGGTAACGGAGCCGAGCGTGCTCAAACAGGTCGCCGACCTCTACAGCAAGGAAGGCAACCTGGCAAAAGCCTTGCCCTATCTCGAAAAATATATGACGCTGCGGCCTGCTGACCAGGATATGGTGCTATCCCTGGTGCGGCTCCATGCCAACTTGGGCAATCGGGCCGAGATGGTTATGGTGCTGGAGCGTTTTTTTGCCATACAAGCCGAACCCCAGGCGCTGGAATTGCGGCAGGCCGCGCGGTTCTATGATGCCACCGGCCGTTTCCGCGAGGCGGTGCCCCTGTACCAGCGCTTGCTGACCATGGCGCCCGATGATCCGGAACTGCATGTCACCCTGGCCGTTGATCTCTTCAAGATCGGCAAGCACGATCCCAGCCTGGCCATGCGGAAGCACCCGGCCCAGCCCGAGCCCGGGCGGGAGGAGCTTTACCACTCCATGACTGCGTTGCTGGCCCGCCTCGACCGGGATGATGACGTGCTGGAGGTCCTGGAAACCATGAACGACCTGAAGCCCGCGGATTCCGAAGTTATCAGGAAGCTGGCGCGCCTCTACCTGCAACAGGGGAAATTGATCCGAAGTCTCAACTTTTTTGAGCAACTCGCCTTGGCCGGACCCCTGGATGCTGCCGCTCTGGAAGACCGCGCCACCCTGTTCGAGCGCTCCGGGCAAAGGGCCCATGCCCTGGCCGACTTTGAAGAACTGCTCCGCCTGGCCCCGGAACGCCAGGATATCCGGCGGCGGGCCCTGCGGCAGGCTGGCGTAGAGGGCCTGCTGGCGGACGTGCGGCGCCACCTCGGCGCCCTGGAAACCGGTCAGGGCGGCGAGCTGGACGCCGAGAGCGTCCTGGCCGGGGCCGCGGCCTTGCGGCAGTGCGGCGTTTACCGGGAAGCCTTGCAGCGCTGCCAGCGCTTTCTCGCCGACCAGGCGGCCGACGACGGCCAGACGGAGCGGCGGATCCATCTGGAGATGGCCGCCATTTACCGGGCCGCCGGGTTGCCCTTTGAGGCGGAGCAGGTCTTGCGCACCGCCCTTTTGCTGAACCAGGGCGCCGGCGAGATCCTGGAACAGTTGGTTTTCCTGGCCCTTGAGCAGCCAGAAACCGCGGCAACGGCCCGTATCTGGTTCGGCCGCTGGCAGGAGATCAATCCGGAGAGCGAGCCGGCCATGGACCGCCACCGGGCGCGGCTGTTGGCCGCCATCGGGGAACGGGGCGCGGCCATGGCCTTGTCCCGTGACCTTTTTGAAAAAGCGGCCGGTGCTCCGGAGCTTGGCGCCCAACCGGAGATGGGCTTGCTCTGGCAGGCTGACGGGCTTGAGCTGGCCGGCGAGCTGCTGGCGGATGACAAGCCCGAGGCGGCTGAAAAGATCTGTCTGCGGCTCCTCCAGGAGGGCAGGGTGGAACAGACCACGGGTTTTGAGCCCCTGGTCCTGTTGTTCAAGAGCTACTTGCGTCAGAAGAAGGTGGGGCAGGCCAGCGACGTTTTTGCCAGGATTCAATACGCCGCTCGCCAGGATGCGGACCGCCTGCTCACGGCGGTCCGGTTGTTCCGTACCCAGGAGATGTCGGCTGAAACTCTGACCCTGGCTCGGGCGGCCCGGCAAGCGCGGCCCGATTCCCTGGAGGCCGCCTTTCTGCTGGCCGAGGCACTGGAGGCCACCGGAGACAAGGCTGCCGCCGCCGCGTTACTGCTTGAGGTGCGGGGAAATTATCCCGACAACGATCGGGCCGGCGTTATGCTGGCCGACCTGCTTTTCCGCCAGGGTGACTACGAGCAGGCCCTGGCGCTCTGTGAAACCCTGCTGGTCGGTGAGGCGCCGCGACCCGACCTGGTCCTTTTGAAGGCGCGCACCTTATGGGCCTTGCAGCGTTGGACCGAGTCAATGGCGGTTTACGAGGCCTTTCTGAAGCCGGCCGCCGAGCAGGGCTTTTTGCGACAACTGGCGGAACGCGGCCTGGACGTGCCACTTACGGCCCGCGAGCAATCCTGGTGGGAGCAGGTCACCTTTGCCGGCAGTGAGCCGCCAAGCCCGCTGGCTCTGGCCCTGGACCCCCTGCAGATGCTGGGGCAGGGGAATATCGCGGCGCCGGTCGTTCGGGCCGCGGTTCCCTATTTTGCCCTGCGGAGCTGGCAGAATCGTTTTGCCAGTGAAGGCGCCGCCAGGCAGGCCGTGCAGCGCCGAGAATATTTCCAGGCCATGTATCTGTTCAAGTCCATCCTGCGGGAGTCTCCCCGGGAGGCGCCATTGCTCTTCGATCTGGCCGGCATATACAGTCGCCTTGATCTGCTCCAGGACGAGGCGGTCCTTTACCGGCGCCTTACTGATTTGGATGCCTCCTATCCCGGCGTGAAGGAGGCCAGCCAGCGGAACCAACTGAAAAGGCAGCCCCGGGTCACCTTCGGGGGCGGCCTGCGACGGGATGAGGGCTACGCCGGTTACCAGGCCATGGAGACGGAGTCGCTGCAAACCTCGGTTTGGTTGAGCCCCAGGCCTGGCCACGATTTTGACGTAAGCCTGGCCAGGCCTGTCTATACTTCCACCGATCTGCCCATCCGGCTTGTCTCCAGACGTTTTTACCTTGCCTATCGCAATCATTTTATGAACGGGCTTTCCCTGGATCTGGGCGGCGGCCTTGAGGGTCTCGCAGAAGGTTATGCCACCACCGGCCTGGTCCGCGGCAAGGTCTCCGGCGAGGTGGGCGATAAACTGGACGCCCATCTCTCCTTCAGCCGTGACCTGGTCACCGATACCACGGCCAGCCTCACCAGAAACGTGGTGGCCCATGCGGCCTCCGCCGGGCTTTCCCTGGATCTGCTGCCGCGCCTCAAGGTGGGCGGGGACTACGGGGTGAGGAATTTTTCTGACAACAATTTCACCATGCGTTACGACCTGTGGACCTCGTACTTGCTGTTTGAGGAACCCTATGCCCTGTCCTTCACCTATAATTACGGATTCTATGATTCCAGGGAGGGCGCCAATCCCGGCACACCCCTGACGGATGGTTTTGGCGTTGATGACCATCCTTACTGGGCGCCAAGGTCTTACTGGAAAAATCGCTTTGAACTATTTTTCAAGCACCAGTTTTCCAAGGATGTCATGGACCGTGGGATCCACAGGTATTACACGCTCAGATACTCGCTGGATTATGATTCCTTCGGCTATGGCGGCCAGAATCTGGAAGGCGGTCTTTACCTGGAAATTACGCCGCGCTTCATCCTGGAGGCTTCGACCATGTTAAACTCCTCGCAACTCGCCCGCAGCCGGGAGGTGGCCTTGAGCGCCATCTGCCGGTGGTGATGGGGCAGGGGGCAGGGTGTATATAGGATTGTAACTATCACAAGCGGCACCGCAACCCGGGAACGCTTAACTGCCGACACAGGCTGGATAGTTACGAATAATTCGTCATTTTTGGCTTGACCCGGAATCCATCTGCTTGATTTGACTGGATTCCCGCTTTTCCCCGTCAAGCGGGGACCAAACAGAGCGCGGGAATGACGATGAATGAATTTTTCAAGGTTCCCTTAAATCTTGCAAACTTTGTTGGCCTGTGCTAAGTGAAAATTATGAAACGGCCGCAGCCATTGCGGCGGCCTGGGTGGCGGTGCCGCATGGCGCCGCCTGTTTTTTTCTAAAGCGGCGGCAAGCGCGTCGGGCCATGGTTCAGGCCTGGAGCGCGGTTGCCGGGCTGGATGGGGCGCCGCGGATTTTATGGGCTCCCCGGCAACATGCACAACCAGGGCTCAATACGCCCGATGAGGAGGATTACACCCATGGTGAAAAGGGTTCCTATGTCCAAGGAGGGCTATGCCCGGTTGCGGGAAGAGTTGCAGCACCTGCAACGCAAGGAACGTCCCAGGGTCATCAAGTCCATTGAAACGGCGCGGGAACATGGCGATCTGAAGGAAAACGCCGAATATCACGCCGCCAAGGAGCGCCAGGGCCATGTCGAGGGCCGGATCATGGATCTCAAGGACAAACTGGGCCGGGCCGAGGTCATCGATTGCACCTCGGTGGACTGCGGCCGGGTGGTGTTTGGCACCGTGGTCACGATGGTGGATCTGGACACTGAAGAGGAGATGCGTTTTCAGTTGCTGGGGCCCGAGGAGTCCGACGTGAAGACGGGTAGCATCTCGGTGCTTTCGCCCTTTGGGCAGGCCTTGATCGGCAAGGAGGTGGGGGACGAGGCCTTCGTCCAGACCCCGGCGGGACAGCGCCATCTGGAGATCATGGACATAGAGCCGGCTAAGCCCTGCGAGTGATGCCCGAGAGAAAGAGATCGCAGATCTGGAGGGCGGTCTCGGCAATGGACATGTCGTGCTCGGCGGACTGAATCCAGAGCCTGGATGACTCGTCGAGGGCGCCGAAGTAGATCCGTTTCATCAGGTTGAGGTTTACATCGGTGCGGAAAAGCCCCTGCTCCTGACCCTCCTGGATAATGGCGAAGATGATATCGAGGTATTCGGCGAATTTCTGGTTGCGATAGCCGTTCTGAAAGATGTTGCTCTGCCGGATTTCCACCTGGAGGACCTCGGCCAGTTCCCGATTCTCCTCGACTAAGCCGAGGTGGTGCAGGGCAAAGATTTCCAGCTTTTTGCGGGGATCGGTGATGGTCTGCAGGGCGCCGGTAACTTGTTCGATCAGGTTGCCGATCTCTTCCTCGAACAGGGAGATCAGGATATCGTACTTGTTGTTGAAGTACAGGTAAATGGTGCCGTCGGCCACCTTGGCAGCCTTGGCGATATCGGAGATGCGGGCATTGAAGAAGCCCTTCTTGGCAAAGACGTGGATGGCCGCCTGGATGATTTTTCGGTGTTTGTCCGCGGTGCGCATTACTAGGGCTCTAACTGGCTTGTTTGGTTCACTGAATTCAGGTAATGGACGTTATAGGTTTACATGGAATTACAAGGCGTTGTGTCTAGGCCTGATAATTATGAATGGCCGTTCATTCAGATGCGTTATATTAGACCGGAGTGCTAAGCAATGTCAAGGGGAAGATGGGCCCTGCCCGACGGTCGTTTGCGCATTAAGGACAGCGCGCTCGCCCATGAATTCCTGACGACGCGGGAGAGGCTTTTATGAAAATTCTGGTGGTGGGATCCGGCGGCCGTGAACATGCGCTGGTCTGGAAATTGTTACAGAGCCCGCGGGCTGTAAAGGTCTTCTGCGCCCCAGGTAACGCCGGTATCGCGGCCCTGGCCACCTGCGTGGCCATCAACGCCGATGATGTCGAGGGCCTCCTGCGCTTCGCTAAAGCGGAGGGCGTTGGCCTGACCGTGGTCGGCCCCGAGGCCGCCCTGAGCCTGGGGATCGTCGATCGCTTTACTTCGGTTGGCCTGCGGATTTTCGGGCCCAGCGGCCGCGCCGCTGAACTGGAAGGCAGCAAGGTGTTCATGAAGGAGCTGCTGAAAAAGTATGGCGTGCCCAGCGGCGGTTTTGAAGTGTTTACGGATGCCGTCTCCGCCCGCCGCTATATCGAGCAACATGGCGCCCCCTTGGTGGTGAAGGCAGACGGCCTGGCCGCCGGCAAGGGGGTCATCGTGGCCATGACCACAGGGGAAGCCTTGGCGGCCGTGGACCTCATCATGGCGGACAAGGCCTTTGGCGAGGCCGGTAACCGGGTGGTGGTCGAGGAGTTCCTGGCCGGCGAGGAGGCCTCCTTCATTGCCTTCACCGACGGCGACACTGTCCTGCCGTTGCCTACCTCCCAGGACCACAAGGCGGTCTACGATGGCGACAAGGGCCCCAACACCGGCGGCATGGGCGCCTATTCGCCGGCGCCGGTGGTGACTACGGCCCTGCATCAACGGATTATGGACGAGATCATGCTGCCCACGGTCCGGGCCATGGCCGCCGAGGGTCGGCCCTATAAGGGCATGCTCTATGCCGGTCTCATGATCCAGGGCGAGCGCCTGAGCGTCCTGGAGTACAACTGCCGCTTCGGCGATCCCGAGTGCCAGCCCCTGCTTATGCGTTTGCGGACCGATCTGCTTGACATCCTGGAGGCGGTGGTGGACGGTCACCTGGCAACGATCGACCTGGCGATCGACCCGCGGCCCGCGGTCTGCGTGGTCATGGCGGCGGGCGGCTATCCGGGTCCCTATGCCAAAGGCCAGGTTATCCTTGGCCTGGCCGCGGCCGCCGCCTTGCCCGAGGTCATGGTTTTTCATGCCGGCACCACGGCCAGGAACGGCGAGATCGTCACCAACGGTGGTCGGGTGCTCGGGGTCACCGCCTTGGGTGACAGCCTGCAACAGGCCATTGACCGGGCCTATGGTGCGGTCGCCAAGATCAGTTGGGAAGGCTGTTGTTTTCGCCGCGACATCGGCCACAAGGCCCTGCGTCGGCAAGGAGGTGAAGTCATGGTAGGCATAGTCGTCGGCAGTGCTTCCGATCTGCCGGTCATGCAGGGCGGTATCGATTTTTTGCAGGCCATGGACATTCCCTTCGAGGTTACGCTGGCCTCGGCCCATCGTTCGCCTGCCAAGGCGGCCAATTATGCCAGCACGGCCCGGCAGCGCGGCATAAAGATCATCATTGCCGCGGCTGGCATGGCGGCCCACCTGGCCGGGGTACTGGCCGCCCACACCACCCTGCCGGTGGTCGGCGTGCCCATCGACGCCTCGTCCCTGCACGGCCTGGACAGCCTGCTCGCCACCGCGCAGATGCCGGCGGGCGTGCCGGTGGCCACCATGGCCATAGGCAAGGCGGGTGCCAAAAACGCGGCCATCTTCGCTGCCCAGATTCTCGGGGTCACGGATCGGGCGCTGGCTGATAAGCTTACGGCCTTTAAGCAGGAGATGGCCGACCAGGTCGAGGAGAAGGCGGCAAAACTGTTAGCTGGCTGCTAGCGGCTGGCTGCTGGCATATGGATGGAATGATCACGTCAGCCGCCCACCAGCCCATGCCACCCGATGATCTCGCCGCGGCGGTCCGCGTCCTGCGGGCCGGCGGCATCGTGGCCCTGCCCACCGAGACCTCCTACGGTCTGGCGGTCGATCCTTGTAACCCCCGGGCCCTGGCCGCGCTCTTTGCCCTGAAAAGGCGGCCCCATGACAAGCCGGTGCTCACCCTGATCAGTTCCTGCTCCCAGTTGCCGCTGCTGGTCAGCGCTGTGCCTGGCATCTACGAACCACTCATGCAGGCCTTCTGGCCCGGCCCCCTGACCCTGATCATGCCCGTCCGGCCGGAACTCCCGGACTTGCTTACTGGCGGCACCGGCACAGTGGGGGTGCGGCTCTCCTCCCATTCCGTGGCCTGCGCCCTGGTGGCGGCCATGGGCGGTCCACTCACCGCCACCAGCGCCAACCTGGCCGGGGCGCCGCCCTGCCTCTCGGCCGCCGAGGTGCGGGCTGCCTTCGGTACCCAGGTGGACCGTATCCTCGACGGGGGCATCACGCCCGGCGGTCCACCTTCAACCATCCTGGCCTATGGCCACGATGGGGTCCGATTGGTGCGGGCCGGTATTGTGCCCTTTGCCGAGGTGCAGCGAGTGCTGGCTGGCGCTGAGCGGCCGCAGGGGGATGGGCGCTGATGATGCCTGCAGGCGGCAACTGTACTTTTTACCGATTAGCAACCCCGCATTAATATACCTGGATATTAACCTGAGAACGGCGTAAACTTACTAAATGGACTAACCACCAGAAAGAATTTCTCTTAGTCGTTTTGACCCCCCATCTGTTTTTTCGGTCATCTCCATTTACCTCTTTGCCAAATCCTCTGGAACAGTCCGTACGGTCTTTTCTTGAGCCATTCCAGCGCATGAAATGCTGCACGATTGCTGGAAGTGCAGAAAAAGCAGTAAAGCAAAGGACAAAATGTGAACAACGCCATTCTCATCAGTTACTTCGCAAAACAAGATGAAGCCCGCAAAGCCTTTCACGAGCTGACGAGAGAAGACTTCCGTCGTGCCGTCTTGGTGCGCAAGGGCGCGAACGGAGACGTTCACATAACAGATCCTTTCCTTTTGCGCCGTGCTTACGGCGTGACCCTGGCTGTCATCCTGTTCGGCGGCATGGCAGGAGTAGCTTATCTGGTCCTGCCCTGGCTGGGCTGGCCGCCGAGCTGGGACTTTTTTGCGCTGACGGTATTCCTGACAGCGGCCACCCTTGGCACCTTGGCCGCTTTGCTATGGCTGCGACGCTCCAGGTATGGTGTCGAGCCTGAGGTTATTCGTGATCACGCCCGCTGGCTTCTGGCCGGGGAATCCGTGCTTATCCTGCAGGCACCGGCCGCATCTTTACAGCGTCCCATGGTTTTGTTGCGGGAAAGCGGTGATATTCCGCCGGCGTTGTTCGTTATGCATCCCATGTGCGAGCGGCGGGCAGAGGCGCGGGGCCCCGAGGTAAAGCTGTCCCCGGCCCAGGTTGTGGAACATGCGCAACGTCATGCCAGGGAGCAGCAGGTTGACCTGAGGCCACAGCGCAGTATCGAATTGCTCAAGCGCCTCAAAAGGTCTCGGCAATGGGTCCGTCAGGTCTGCGCCGACCTCACCGCGGCGAGCCGACTTGAACAGAAAGCCACGCCGGTTGCCGATTGGATTTTGGATAACGAGTACATTCTGGAGGGGAACGGCCGCGATGTCCTGCTGAACCTTCCCCAGCGCTTTTACCAGCAGTTGCCATCCTTGACCTCTGATCCATACCGGGGGTTGCCGTGCATCTACGGTCTGGCCAAGGATCTCGTTTCCCATACGGAAATGCGCCTGGACCGGGAGAATATCCTGGCGTTCATCGAGGGCTACCAATCCGTGCGCACGCTGACGATCGGCGAACTCTGGGCTATTCCCCAGATGCTGCGTATTGCGCTGATCGAAAGCATCCAGAGTCTGGCCGTCACCGCCCTGACGGACCTGCGCGAACGTCAGTTGGCCGACTTCTGGGCGAATCGACTGATCGTCGCCAATCGTCGTGATGCCAACCAACTTTTTGCCTTCCTGGCGGAACTTGCTGCCTCGGAGCCGCTCCCCAGCCCTTATTTTGCTGCGCAGTTGGTCGGCTTGCTCTATGACGAGGCGGTTGCCTTGGCGCCGGTCAAGAACTGGCTTGAGCGCACGCTCAAAACTCCCCTGCCCGACCTCAATCGGCGTGAGTTGAACCGGCAGAGCAGGGAGCAGTTGTCCTGCGGCAACGCCTTCACCAGCCTGCGCCAACTGGCCCTGCTGGACTGGCGGGAGATCTTCGAGAAGCTCAGCCGGACGGAATTGTTGCTGCGCCGCGATCCGTCCGGGGTTTATGCAAAAATGGATTTCGCGACTCGTGACGGCTGTCGTCGGGCGATTGAGGAGCTTGCCCGTGCCGCCGCCCAGACCGAGGAACAGGTGGCGAAGCGTGTTGTCAAGCTGGCAACGCAGGCAGGGCAGGCATCAATAAGCGATGAGCGGCGCAGTCACGTCGGCACCTGGCTGGTCGGGGAGGGACGGGCGGAGCTTACCCGGTTGTTCGCCTGCCGTGAAATGCACCGTTATCGATTCCTGGCATGGGTTTATCGCCACCACGCCGCTGTTTATGCCTTCGGCATCGGTGGCTTTACCGCTTTGATTTTTATCTTAATTGTATCAGCCGGATCGGTCGGATTGGACCGATCCGTCGGATTAATCGGACTTGCCCTGCTCCTGCTGATTCCGGTCAGCCAGTTGGCGATCGAGGTGGTCAATTACCTGATCATGCGACTTCTGCCCCCTCGTCCCTTGCCCAAGATGGATTTCGAGGAGGCGGGGATTCCCGATGCCTTCCGTACCCTGGTGGTCGTGCCCATAATGCTGGTGGACGCGGCGACGATCCTTGCCGAGGCGGAGAAGCTGGAGATCCGCTACCTGGCCAACAAGGAAACCAATCTGCTCTTCAGCCTGTTCACGGACTACACCGATGCCGCTACGCCTTCGTGTGCCGACGACGGTGCGCTGCTCCAGACCGCGAGCGCCTGCCTGGCAGAGCTCAATGGGCGTTATGGTGGTGAGCGTTTTTTCCTCTTCCATCGCGAGCGCACCTGGAGTGAATCCGAGCAGAAATTCATCGGCTGGGAGCGGAAACGGGGCAAACTGGAGGAACTGAACCGCCTGATCGATGGCACGCGGCCAGAGACCGCTGGACGCATGGTCTATGTGGGAGACCCGGATCAGTTGGCGGACATCCGCTTCGTCATCACCCTGGACAGCGACACCCAGTTGCCGCACGCATCGGCCCGCAGAATGGTCGAGACCCTGGCGCACCCCCTCAATCAGCCGCGCTTCGATGCGGCGGGTCGCATCATCGCCGGCTACACTATCATCCAGCCGCGGGTAAGCCCGACCCTGCCAAGCACGAGCGCCTCGACCTTCAGCCGGCTCTTCGCCGATGCGGTTGGCATCGACCCCTATACCCAGGTGGTCTCCGATGTCTATCAGGACTTAAGCGGTGAAGGGTCGTACCATGGCAAGGGGATCTATGACGTGCGTGCCTTCAGCCGTGTGCTGTCGGGACGGTTCCCTGAAGCGTGGGTGTTGAGCCATGACCTGCTCGAAGGGGCACATGTCCGGGTCGGGCTGGCCAGTGATATTGAGCTTTTTGATGAATTCCCCCAAGGTTACCAGAGCTACAGCAGCCGGGCCCATCGCTGGATTCGCGGCGACTGGCAGATCGCCGGGTGGATTTTCCCGCGCGTTCCACAGGCTGCTGGCAAGCGCGGGGCTAATCCGCTCTCCCTGCTCAATCGCTGGAAGATCATCGACAACCTGCGCCGCAGTCTGTTGCCTGGCACCAGCCTGGGCCTGTTGCTGGCCGCATGGTTCATTTCCCCGGGCATTGGCGGGATCGCTTCGCTGGTGGTTGGCATGCAACTGCTCTTCCACCCCTTGGCGCAGCCCTTCACCATGGCGACCACCCGTAAGGGCTTGAAGTATTTATCTCTGTCCAAGGTTCGTCATGATCTGTTGCGGGCTTCTGTCGATGCCGCGCTGTTGCCGCATCAGGCAGCGGTGGCTCTGGATGCCATTGCCCGAGTTTTTTACCGTCGCATGATCTCCCGGCGCTACTTGCTGGAGTGGACCGCCCAGGCGACCCCTTGGGGCGCCTGCCGCAGGCAATGGCCCTTCGTTGCTAGCCTGGCCCTGGGGAGCCTTTTCAGTGCCATCGCTGGCTGGGTTGTCTGGCGCGTTATGCCGGACAATTTGCCGCAGGCCGCCCCTTGGCTCATTTTGTGGTTGTTCTCTCCGCTGCTCGGTTGGTTCCTGAACCTGCGCCCCGCCCTGCAGCAGCGGGCACAAACGCTGCCGGAAGCGGACCGCCGTTTCCTCAGGCAGGTCGCCCGGCGGACCTGGCGTTATTTCTCGTCCTTTGTCAATGCCGATACCTCATGGTTGCCGCCCGACAATTACCAGGTTGCCCATCAGAACCGCCTGGCCATGCGCACTAGTCCGACCAACATCGGTCTCTGGATGACCAGCGCCCTTGGAGCCCATGATTCCGGCTACCTGACCATTAACCAGGTCATCGAAAGACTGACCAACTCCATGGAGACCATCGTCCGTCTCGAGCGTTACGCCGGCCACCTCCTGAACTGGTACGATGTCCAGACCCTGGCACCCTTGGAGCCGCGCTACGTCTCCGCCGTTGACAGCGGCAATCTTCTCGGCGCCCTGTGGGCACTGGAACATGGACTGGACGAGCTGGTGCACGCCCCCCTTATGGACGGCAAGGTTTTTGCCGGCCTTGCCGACACCGGCGAAATTCTGCAGCAGGCCGTAACTCAGGAAGGGGTTGCCGGCTTTTGTCACCAGACCCTGGCAACACTCTTGCGCGCCTGGCACGCTCCCGCGTCCACCATCGTCGACCTGCTCCGCCAACAGCGCGGGATGGCGATAAACGTCAGCTCTGTTGTTGCTGCGGCGGGAGTCACGCCGTGGGCCAGGGAACTGGAGGAGCAGGTGGCCGCCTGGACCACGATCGCGGATCGTTATCTGACCTGGATCGAAATCCTCGCTGAAAAGACCGTGGAGGAACTCGCCCCACTCGGCCAGGAAGCCCTGCTCGCCATCCAACAGGATCTTGTCCTGGCACCTTCGCTGCACGAGCTTGCCCATGGCCGCTTCGACTCGATCCCGATTCTGCGGGCGATTCGCGAGGAGTCTCTCCAGGCCAGTACCCCGCTTGCCCCTTGGCTCGACCGGGTTGTCAAGGCATTCGCCACCTCGCAATGGCTGGCCGGGGAAACCATGGGGATGGCAGAGCGGTTGCTAGAAAACGTTCGCGAGTTGTCGGCAGCGCTGGATATGCGCTTTCTCTATGACCCCAAGCGCAAGCTGTTCGCCATCGGCTTCAATGTTTCCACCGATGTCCTGGACAGTTCCAGTTACGATCTCCTGGCCAGCGAGGCGCGCTTTGGCAGTTTCGTCGCCATTGCCCGGGGCGATGTCCCCTTGGAACACTGGTTCTCTATGGGCCGCCCTTACGGCGCTATCGGTCGGCAACGGGTGCTGCTCAGTTGGGCCGGGACCATGTTCGAATACCTGATGCCGCTCCTGTTTCAGCACGCCTATGGCAACTCGCTTCTCGACAAGGCGGCCCGGGAAGCGGTGCGGGTCCAGATAGCGTACGGCCGCATGCGGCGGGTGCCCTGGGGTATTTCCGAGTCCGCCTTTGGCAATATGGACCTCAACAAGACTTATCAGTACAAGGCCTTCGGCGTGCCGGCGCTCGGCTTGAAACGCGGCCTGGAGGAAGAGCTGGTCGTCGCTCCCTATGCCACCCTGCTGGCCCTGAACGTGGCGCCGCGCGAGACCGTGCGGAATCTGCAACAACTGGCCGGGCTGGGGCTGCTCGGTGATTACGGCTATTACGAGGCCATCGATTTCAGCCGGCAACTGCAGCGTGAGGGCAGGCGCGGGGTGATTATCGAGGCGTACATGGCTCATCACCAGGGCATGGCGTTTCTGGCCTTGACCAACTTCCTCCATGGCAACCCGTTCCCGCGCCGCTTTCATAGCGATCCACGGGTGCGTGCCTTTGAGGCCCTCCTGCAGGAACGCATCCCGACCCTGCCTGCACTGCACCTGACCTCGACGTGGCAGAGTGAGCCAGCGCTGCCGAGCGGAGATTCGGTCGCGCCAACAGCAAGCACCTTTACCACTCCTCATACCACCACGCCCAAGAGTCTGCTGCTCAGTAACGGCCGCTATGGCTTGATGGTCACCAACAACGGTGGCGGCTACAGTCAGTGGGGGGGCCAGGAACTTACCCGCTGGCGGTCGGATCCGACCTGTGATAGCCAGGGGACTTTCTGCTACATCCATGAGGCCGATCCGGACCGTCTCTGGTCCACCACCTATCAGCCGGTCGGCGGCAAGGTCGAAGGGTATTGCGTGGACTTTACCCTCGACCGGGCCGTGTTTCGGCGTGACGAAAACGGGCTGCATTGCGAAACCGAGGTCATCGTCTCGCCGGAACACGATGTGGAGGTGCGTCGGATTACCCTGGTCAATCGCTCCGCCCGCACCCGCCGCCTCAACCTCACCAGCTACGTTGAACTCTCCATGGCGCCTCACAACGCGGACCGCCAGCATCCGGCCTTCAATAAGCTGTTCATCCAGACCGAAGCGCTCCCCGAGCAGCAAGCGCTCATCGCCTTTCGGCGACCGCGCAGTGAAAAAGAACAGCCTCTGTATGTGGCCCACCGCTTGACGTTTGAGCGCACTGGCGAAGGTTGCCTGCCTGAAGAGGGCTGGCAATTTGAAACCGACAGAAGGCGGTTCATCGGCCGCGGCCGCACCCTTGCCAATCCCATGGGGGCCAGGCAAGATCTCGGCAACAGCCAGGGCTTTGTCCTGGATCCGATGCTCAGTCTGCGGCGGAGTTTCTCCCTGAAAGCGGGCCAACGCCTCCAGCTTTCACTGGTGCTCGCCGCCGGGGAAAGCCGCGAGCAGGTCTTGCTGCTGATGGATAAATACTGCGACCCCCTTGAGATCAATCGGGCGATGGATTTTGCCTGGGTCTCGGCTCAACAGGAGTTGCAACTGTTGCACATCCAAGCTGACGAAGCGCGCCGATTTCAGAAGCTGGCCAGTCACCTGCTGTTTCCCAACCGACTCTTGCGTGCTACCGGTGAGCGCCTCACCGAGAATCGCAAGGGCCAGGCCGGATTGTGGCCCTACGGCATCTCCGGCGACCTGCCGATAGCCTTGGTTACTATTGGTGAAACACGGGATATCAACCTGGTTCGGCAGATGCTCCAGGCCCATACCTACTGGCGGATGCACGGCTTGTCGACCGATCTGGTGATCCTCAACGAGGAGGCCGGGAGTTACGAGCGGCCGCTCAAGGAACGCCTGGAACGCCTGGTCCAGGCCCATTCCCTGTTTAACTGGACCGACCAACCGGGCGGGGTCTTCCTGCGCAATGCGGCGCTCATTCCCGAGGAAGATCTGAAGCTCCTCAAATTTGTAGCCAGCTTAGTGCTGGTGGCGGCACGCGGCACCCTGCCCCAGCAACTGGGGGCCCCGGTGGAAGCCCTGGAACTGCTTAAGGCGCTGCCCCGTAAACGTGCTCCCCGGGAACCCTCGGCCCCGCTCCCCTTCATGGAATTGAACTACTTCAACAGCCTGGGCGGCTTTACCCTGGACGGTCGTGAATATGCAATCTATCTCGGTCCCAACACCAACACCCCGGCCCCCTGGGTGAACGTCATAGCTAATCCGACCTTCGGCACCATGGTCAGTGAAACCGGGTCCGGCTTCACCTGGTATGGTAACAGCCAGCGTAATCGTCTGACCGGCTGGTCGAACGATCCGGTCCTGGACCCGGCATCGGAGGCGCTCTACATCCGCGACGAGGAGACCGGCGTCTTCTGGTCGCCGACCGCGGCGCCGATCCGTGAACCGACCGCCTATCGTGCCCGGCACGGGGCAGGCTATACGGTCTTCGAGCATAACAGCAACGGCATTGAGCAGGAGTTGACCGTCTTCGTGCCCGTGCATGCGCTTGGGGGGGAGCCGGTCAAGTTGCAGAGGCTGCGGCTCACCAATGCCTCCTCCAGAAGGCGGAGGCTTTCGCTAACCTATTATGTGGAATTGACCCTCGGCGAGCACCGCGAGACCTCCCAGATGCATGTCATAAACAACTGGGATGACGAAGCCCATGCCCTGCTGGCGCAAAATCGCTACCACCCCGATTACGGAGAGCGGGTTGCCTTTGTGGCCATCACTCCCCAGGCCGACTCATACGGCGGCGACCGCACCGCCTTCATCGGGCGCAATCGTTCTTTGGCTAACCCGGCCGCCATGGAGTTGAGCCGCTTGTCACAACGGACTGGGGCTGGGCTGGATCCGTGCGCTGTACTCCGGGTTACCCTGGAGATGGCTCCGGGCGAGCGCCGCGAAATCATCTGCATGCTGGGCCAGGCCGAGTCCGTGACCAAGGCCAGGGAGCTGGTGCAGAGTTTTCAGGAGGATCAGGCCTTGGAGGAAGCGCTCCAGCAGACCAAGGCCTGGTGGGATGAACTGCTCGGCACCATTGAGGTTCACACCCCGGAACTGGCCGTAGACCTCTTGGTCAACCGTTGGCTCCAGTACCAGTCCTTAAGCTGCCGCATCTGGGGGCGTTCCGCCTTTTACCAGTCAGGCGGCGCCTTTGGTTTCCGTGATCAGTTGCAGGATGTCATGGCGTTTTTTTACACCAGGCCGGAACTGGCGCGCGACCAGATCCTGCTGGCCGCCAGCCGGCAATTCAAGGAGGGGGATGTCCAGCATTGGTGGCATGAACCAGCCGGCGCCGGGATCCGTTCGCGGATCTCCGACGACCTCCTCTGGCTTCCGTATGTGGTTGCCCACTATGTTCGGACACCCGGCGCTGTGAAAATCCTGCAGGCGGAGGTCTCATTCATTAACGCCC
>Ga0100391_1002544_pt1 | contig 19237 bp, 10 predicted proteins | sample CryGeymeta201515_FD_81541 | JGI IMG/M metagenome (GOLD analysis project Ga0100391, IMG submission 81541) | Groundwater microbial communities from Crystal Geyser aquifers in Utah, USA - Crystal Geyser metaG 2015-15 | ecosystem: Environmental > Aquatic > Deep subsurface > Groundwater | place: USA...
TACTACTACTACTACTACTACTACTACTACTACTTCTACTACTACTACTACTACTACTACTACTACTACTACTACTACTACTACTACTACTACTACTACTACTACTACTACTAGTACTGCTGCTGCTGCTGCTGCTGCTGCTGGAGATGGACAAGCAAAGGAGATGGACGACGACAAGGAGATGGACGACGACAAGGAGATACAGGAGCAGCAGCAGGAGCAGCAGCAGCAGGAGATGGACAAGAAGGTGCAAAGGAGAGGATGGAGATGGACAAGGAGATGGACGATGACGACAACAAGGAGATACAGGAGGAGGAGCAGCAGCAGCAGCAGGCAGGAGATGGAGCAGGAAATGGAGATGGATGACGAGGAGCTGGAGCAGCTGGTGGTGGAGATGATACAGGAGCAGCTCAAGTGTATCAAAGAGGGTGGTGTAAAGGGCAAGTTAATGTGGCAAGAGGGGCTTAAAGTACTGCAGTAGTCTATCTAATAATAGATAGGAGATAGTAGGCTGTTGATGAAGCTGTATTATCTTTTTTATTAAAAAATTTTGTGTCTCTTTTTTGTGAAGCCGACAGAATTTGGTCAAAGACTTTAATCTAAAAAGTTAGTGACTGCCTCAGAATAAATATTTTTGACCAAATCATCAGGTTATGAGTCTATACCAAATATTTATTCTTAAGATAAAGTCGAGAAAAGTTAGTGGATGCTCTTAAATACTAGCTGAATGCCATTTTATTTTAATTGGAATAATAGACAATTATTGTTATTTATTAACTGTAGCAGTTGAAATAACCGGGAAATATTTTGAGACTACCCTGTGATTTTTCCCCAAATCCCAGGGTACCAGCCATCCCCTGGGTTTGGTGATATAACAGATAAAATTCTGGTGGCGATTGTGAGGTCCCGAAACACGTGACTGTAAAAAAGAGAGTACAACAGGATCTGAGTAGATTGCCACATTTCATGGCAAAAATCAATATCACGTCTCACGAGATCTTTCGTTTCAAACAAGAAATAAATACAGTACTTTTCGTCAAAGTAGTTTCTCCAGTCGTGGTAGACAAACTCCTTTGGGAATTTTTCATTCAGATCCAATAACTAGGTAATATTCTGTTATTACTCCTTCTCACAAAATTCTTGACTCGATTAAGTAAAAAGTAAAATGAAGCCTTGGTATTTTAATTTCGCCTTCTTCCTCTCAACGTTTCCTCTCGGATCAAGCCAGGACACCGCAACCGGAGGGGGAACAGACAATGTCAATGTGATTAAACTGGCAGGAATCTTTGACACCACAGAGTACGATTGGTCCCCAGATATTTTCGACATCACGGTTGAATTGATTAACAGGGGTTGGTGGGATGCTCTACCCAACACGCTGAATTATCGTCTCGAATACACGCTCGAAAACAGTAACTGTGACGAAACAACCGCCGCCCGAAGCTGGTGGAAGACACGAACTGCTAACGGCGATCAGCCAGTTGACGGCTTGGTCGGAGCTAGGTGCTCTGGTGCCACCGTGGCGCTGGCCAGGTATGTGTCATAACATTACTACAAATATTCTTCTCCATTTTCTTCGTGACATTTTTCTAAGCCAAATCTCGTACATGCAATAACAGACTATCCGGTCTAGAGCAAGTTCCTCAAATCTCTCCAGCCAGTAACGCTGCGACCCTTTCCAATAAAGAAGAGTTTCCCTTTTTCTCTCGCCTTGTGGCTCCCAACAACGTGAGTTCTATGCCTACTGAAATGGGTATAAATACATTGGAAAGTTTGTACTAACTTTTCTATCTATTTCAACTTGCTTCAGGAACACGGCGAAGTTGGAGCTGTTATTGCAATGTTACGATCCTTTGGATGGTCCAAAATCACCATTCTAAATACAGATACCGTCTTTGCTAAAGATTGGGCGAATAACTTTAAAAAGAATTGGGTTGGCGAGCACCACGACGTCTCCGGAGAGTGGAAGGGGTCTGTTTATAGTGAAACACTCCGGCTGACTCCAAATGGAACAATCGAGGCCGAATCTATTCGGCAAACCCTCCAAGCATTTCCTGCTGATGGGGGCAACGGAAGGATTGTTTTGCTAGCTGCACATTCGCAACATGCTTTCGAGGTGTTAGAGGAAGCTGCCAAGATTCGCTTTCGACCAGACGCAATTTGGATAGGTGGAAGTAGCTGGGCTTCTACGTATCCAGACCAGGACTTACTTTGGACCAAGAATAGAGTACCTGGATATCTTGGAGTTGCCCCTTTCCAACATCGTGATGAAGACTATGATGCGTTTTTGAGCGAGCTCCAATCGTGGCAAAGTGCGAGGGGAAAATTAGTCACAACAGAGCTTCCCCTCTTTGCTCGAGAAACTGTCGATAGCATTCGCGCAATGGCTCAAGCGCTTGCCTATTCTGAAAATAAGCGTGATGGGAAAGCAGTTGTGAGCGACTTACGAGATCTGAAATTTAATGGGATCAGTGGATGGGTTGAGTTTACGAAGCTTGGAGATAGAAAAGATCCTCTGTATTCCATCTACAATGCTCATTCGATGTCTGAGGATGGCACGTTTTCGTGGAAAGAAGTGGGCCAATCCGGAACGAAGATTGGATCGGTGATATATGAAGCAGGACTTCGGGATATTTGTTTTGCAGAGGCTGGATGTAGTTTAGACACTCCTCCTTCTGATTCCTATCCCGAGCCACCGCTCCCTGTCCCGGGATGGACGATTCCTGTCATAGTGGCAATTGCCTGCGTACTGATCTTTTTTGCGTACAGATACTTACGAACAAAATCCAAGAAACATGCCCACAAAACAGAATTGCAAGCTCTACAGCAGTCGGTTGCAGGAATGCGCACAGCAGAAGCCAACTACATCCCCTTGGTAACCAAAGCCATTGATCTTGAAGAGCAAGCTCTGGATAGGAGTACATCCGAAAGGAAGCGCGCCGACAGCATTGTTGGCGAGAGGGCAAAGTGGATGTGGCAAGAAACACCGGGCTACATTGGAAATCATGATGTCAAGCAAATCTATGGGGATCCAAATGATTCTTGGATTCTTTACAGCGACGAGAGCACTGTCAAGCTTGAAGAAGCATACCGCCGCAAAAAACCTAAAGTATCCCCTCTTTTCGGCTACGAAGTCAATCTCAAAACCATGACACAAATCAATCTCGCCACGAAATTTGAGCGACAAGTGCAGCGGGTGGTAGATGGCGCTTCATCTAGAGAAATGTCTCTCAACGACGTGGATGTCGGTGATAAAATGCCCGCAGACTTAGAGGGCGAGGCCCGCATGGTTCTTGTCAAAGGTGACGTCGTTCAGGTAAGTCCTCTTCATGAATCAACGCATGGATTCTATTGATCCCCCATTTACCAAATGCTCTTGCTCACTGCTCTCCTTAATCCTTCACGCTCTAGATTTCCAAGTCACGCCCGCACGATGACTGGAGATTCGGCACTAAGGCGAGTTTTCGAGTCGATAGATCGGTCTTCCTCAACGTTAGCCACTATCATTGATTCTCATAAAGACTTTCTTCTTTTCTTCTTCTTTCAGCTACATAGTGCCGACGAAACCACCGCTCGTCGGCTCGTGGAAGTCGCTTGTGATGGTGGAGATCCTGATAAAGACAATATTTTCCATGACAGTGGATGGTTCCAGCTCGGGAAGACTCGAATGCCAACGGCCGAAGATTTGCAATTTATTAAGGAAAATGTTGGCCAACATGCTCTTGCCCAGCCAAAAACTTGGATAGATATGAAAGATCCGTCAGTGGCAGAAAAGCATCCTCTTCCCTTGGGACACGAGCGAAATACAGTGATGGACGCCTTTTTGAAGACTCTCAACCGCTCCCGAACACAAATCGTCAAGGTAGAGCGTATCCAAAACCTAGCAATGTGGCAAAGTTATGTTGTCAAACGCCAAACCATCTGTAATCGTGATATAAAAAAACGCGGCGTTGCTGATGATCAGACCCAGCAGCAAAAGCAAATTGATAGGTTTGAACGAGCGTGGCTCTTTCACGGCACAAACTTTGAGGTGATGGACAAGATTCTTCAGCAAGGTTTCAATCGCAGCTTCTGTGGAAAGAATGCCACCATGTATGGAAAAGGGGTGTATTTTGCGGTCGAGAGCAGCTACTCCGCATGTTCTACGTATGCTGTTCCAGATCGCAATGGCTTTCAATACGTTATGGCCTGTCGCGTTGCTGTGGGAGAGTACTGCCTCGGGAAGAGGGACGCGTTGACCCCTGACGTCCGAGACAGCAAGACAAATACACTGTATGACTCGACTGTCAATGCTCTTAATAATCCTACAGTGTTCGTGACCTACCACGATGCGCAAGCATATCCTGAATATCTGATTACTTTCAAACAGACCTAACCTCTAATATGAGGTTAGGTACGCCCACCCCCCATCCATTTTGAATTAAATTTTCAAGTCTATTTTTGCATTTTGCATGTTCGTATTCTTCTGTGTCAAAATTATGTGCTTAGCAAAATAGTGTACCAGAGGAAAACTAATAATAAATTTGTTTGCTCGCGAGGCTTTCGCCCCCAGTGAAAGACTGTGGCCTACTGAAGGTGTAAACTCATAGACGCATAACCTATCCCATCTTAGTGATCATGCCCAGCATGCAAAGCCATTTGGAGTTCGCCCTTTAATTGCTCTACCTTCAAGCCATTGCCTCGTAACACACGATTCTTTTGGTCGTCGTCGTCGATATCTTTAATCACATTCTCAAAGGCCTCCACAGCCTCGTCAACAGCTTCCTGGGCAGCTTCTGCCTCCTCGTCAAAGTAATTGGTGCCAGCCGCGTCTGTGCAGTCTTCAATGGTCAATCGCGCCTCCACAAATAAATCTTGAAACTCATCCAGGCGCTTTTTGAGGTCACTTTCCGACATGGCAGCAAAATATCGAAGAATAACATGATTTTGGGGGAAGATTAGATATTCATTTTTCATAACAGGAAATGATCTCAAAAGGCGGTTGCACTGACGCAGAGCTACAGAGTGCATATTGCGTCCCCGTGAAATCTTAGCACCGGCTTGGGCGGCAATTGAGACGATTGATAACATGGATGATTATACAATTAATTTTAAATTGCGAATGAAGAGGGAGCCGAGGAACAATAATAATAATAATATAATACTCTATGTGCTGTTTGCTTGCTTGCGATGTACTGCTGGTTTCTAGTAGTACTCTACTCAACTAGACTGCTACTACTAGGCCTGGTCTTCTAGAACTACAGTACTACTCTAGTACTTTATTACTAGTACTCCTCGCTCATGGTATGATCTACTGTGGCTGATTGAAGGCAAAAATAAAGGAAGACCTCTGATATCTTTAACCCCAACCGATTTAACCCTAACCTCACCTGTTGCAAAACTACGACTGCAGCCAACAAAAACAAGTCGGGAATCTGTAGATTGGCTACTACTAGTAGACTACTACTATTGGTAGTAGTAAGAGGAGACTACAGTAAGAAGTAAGAAGCAACAAACAACAATAAATAATATGTGATCAGAGGTCGAAGTCAGCCTGAAAGAAACACTTAAGACTATAAGGATGAAGACTACAGTACAAAATAATTCTCCAGCAGTCTTCTTGTTAGTACTACTGCCCACCCTATCGGTGGCATTTGTGCCGCCTTCGTCGTCACTGCTGGCATTTGGCATACTACCAACATACCAACGGATCTCTCGCATCCAGCAAGAGGCAACACACCTGGCTGCCAAGACCTTTGTGGAAGAGATTTTAGATGGCTTGGATCAATGTGCGTACTCATTTCAATTATTAATTCCGCGTTCCATTGCAATACTTTACTCATTTCCGCACCTTCTCCCATCGATCATCGATCAGTGGCAGGCGTCTCACCACTAAATGAATCTGATCTGAAAACCGCAAATGTCGATTTAGTCAAACGGGCCGAAGAGCGAGCCGAAAATGCCCCTCCTTCGGATGCACTCGAGAAACCATCGGTGTCCGTTTTCTTCTTTTTGTTGGGGTTTGTTCCTGTCGTCCTTTCAGCTCTGGCTATCAAATCTGGGGCCCGACCTTTAGGGTTGTAACTTGGGGGCGGTGTTTTGTAGCTGGCGGTGGCGCGGAAAGGGCTTCAAATTGCAAAAATTATCTAGCAAAATCAGGATACTACTTGCTGAGCGATTGGTGCGTATGCGTGGGAGCGGAGACAGTATAGTGCGCGTGAAAAAAAAGAGCGGGCATATACCTGCTGCAAAGCTAAGACAAGAAAAGCCCACCGCTTGCGCCGACCAACAGCCGCCCAACTCACAGCATGGGTTTCCAGGAGCCCCAGGCTGATCGCAGAGGGAAATAACATTGATCTACTAATAATTCTTCTACTATCAGTACGTGGTACCTAACAATTTATGTCTCACAAAGCATAAGTTAGGCAAAGCTTTTTACAGCGATGGCTTCTTTTCTCCAGCCAGATGGCAAGAAATATTTTGTTCAACCTGCAGAAATTCGTTGAACTCCCTACCCGGTAAGCTGTTTCGTGAATTAGGATGTACCTTTAAGGCCTCTCATAGGCCGCATCACACCATTGCCTTTACTATAACTTGACCCAGCTGGAGCTACAGTAGCAATTCAATTGTCTTTTTAGATAGTAGCTAGTAGCTTGCTAGTCGTAGCTATCCTTACAAATAGCTACTCCAAGTAGCACCTGGTTAGGGTCCAACAGGTACCTGGTAATCTGCTCAGCACGCGTAGACCATGAATTGTGTCGTTTGGTGTTTATGTGAGTCTGTATGGTTGCTCTGGAATTAGCATAAACACAAAGTGTCATGCTCTTCTAGGCCTTATCACTAACTCCTACTACCAGGTACATCTCATGAATTTAGTGATAAACCCGTCTCACGTGCCTGGTTTTGGGGACCACCCATAGCAATTCCTCTCGCCTACGGTACTACCTGGTAGACTACTACTAGTAGTATCGGATATTAATAATATTTTGGTCCGTTCCAGCCTGTTAAACGCTACCAATACTACTCATATTACAGGAACAGTCTAGTTACACGAGGCTATTAACTACTGGTAGGCTCTACCACTACGGTACGAGTGGTAATAATAACACCTTACAGTTGCGACTTGTACTATCTGGTATTTAACTGGTTAAAGCTCTAATAATAGGAAATTGAGCAGGAGGACAAAACTTCTTTACCAGCCAGTGTATTATTTTAACTACGGTGGTATCCCAACAGAGCTCATCATCATGATGTGAAATTCTTCTCACGGCTGCCAAACTTTTCTCATGCGTTAAACCTGTCTCACACCAATCTTTGCTTCCTTGAATGTGTATTAGGCCATGGATTTAGCCTGTTTAGCAAGAATGAGAGCTGAGAGCTGAAATTATTTTCTCGACAAATTATTATTGGCCTTATTTCCCGTACCTGTAATAAATATTTAGCTGTCTTCGCAAACGGAGCGAATTTTCAAAATGTTTTTGTGTTTTGTAAAGAGTAGTCGAACTCCACAGCTGAGGAAAACCACGCACAAAGCTCCTTACATGAGAAACAATAATCCTATCACACGGGTTCGTTGCTCAAAAACCTGGGAGCATAATGCAAAGTGATCGAAAATTCGAAGGCGATAAGGATCCTTAATAGAGGCGGTCGTACGAGATACTGTATTGATGATAGAGAGAAGAGTACGGAGTTGTTTGACCCCAGTGCATTCGAAATACTCTCACCATTCCAATAAGCTTCTTCATTCTTCACACTTCAATCTAAAAAGTTCTGCTAGCTCCTGCAATCGCCTCGTCGAAATCAAAAGACAAGCTGATTCAAGTATCAGCTTTAGATTGGAAGTTTTAACTAGACCGGAAATGGCTTGCACAGATCCCAAACCACACCAATCTCTCATTGGGTGTGGCTGCTGGGATGATGCCTTACTTGACGGCTTCCACGATTTATATCCGAGGGGACTGGCAAGTCAAATTGCAGACTTACAGATGCCATCAACTTTTTGTGGGCTCGTTCCTTCTTCTACAACCAGGAACCCGATAGCGCCTCCTGACTCCGTCCGTCATTTCTCACTGGATATGATTGGGGAGGATAACAATAAAGAGGGATATGGCAACCATGCTGCCTTGCAATACGAAGACATTGAAGATGCAGGTCCGCCAGCATTGCCTCAAGAGTTTCCCACCCCGTTTTTGCTGCCGGGAACCCGAACACAAGTCAGAGCCAAGGATCATCGCACTGGGGTTTGTCGTTATGTTAGCAATGTATTAGTGGCAACCCATGATTCCCCAGGTTCACTTGTGACGTCGCATTTCAGCCACTACCGGCGAAATGCCCTTGTGCCAAACACAGCTGTGACGGACCGATCATACCTCATTAAGAAGAGGATATCTAGGTGCAAATTTGGCAACAACTACCTTGCTGTTACCCTAAGACGGCGAGAGGAAAATCATCAAAGCAGCTTCGACAACGAACGAAAACAGCCAGAGTCTGAGCGAGACGTGCAGTGGGAATCAAGTAATGAGGTTGTTGTTGTGACGGTCTCTCCGTGCAGCGCCGCCATTCGCGCCTATCGAGGGAGCCAGAATTGCAAACGAGAGGGAATTGTTCACGCTATAGCGGCTCAACAGCATATAGGGAACTACCACCCTCATGTTCTGGGCTTGCTTGATGCTTTTCAAGACGAAACGAACATCTATACCGTAAACAAATTTCACAGCGGGGTCAACCTGCAAACATTGATTGTTGACCAACACTCCCAGGGACAGTATGTTCCTAATGAAGCAAAAGCTCGAGGCATTTTCTCGCAACTCTTGGAAGGTATCTTTCATTTGCAGCTCAAAGGGGTCTACCATTCCAACTTGTCGCTCGAGAACATTTATGTAGATCCAAGTACTAATATGAATCTGGTCATTACAGACCTGGGCAGATCCGTACGAGTTCCCTACAACGACCCTTCGAATTTTGGGTGCATCACCGGAGAGACAGAAGGAACTTCTCGGCGATTGCTGAAGTTTTTTCCACAGGATTTTCAAGCCCATTCGAGCGAGAATCGGATGTATCTTCCACCAGAAATACTGGAGAGCTTGGATTCCTTTGACGGCTTTGCCGTTGATCTTTGGGCAGCCGGGTGTATCCTTTTTTGTCTTCTTACAGGAATTGCACCCTTTCAGACTGCACACTATTGGGACAAAAACTATGCATGCATCAGCAAAGGCAACTTGAAAGGCCTGTTAAAAAGCATTGGCATTCAATTGAGTGACGTGGCAATCAGTCTTTTGCAAAACATGTTTTGGAAAGATCCGAGAGATCGTTTGACTTTGGCACAGATTTCGGAGCACCCTTGGGTCAAAAATGAGTGCTTCGTACCACCGCCACCAGAGGTATCGATAGTATCACCAAAATCTTCGATGAACATTGCTGACAACAATATATCTAAATCGATGGCGAGTAGCCTCATTGTTTCTTCCAGCGGCAAGACATCTAATGTCGCTTCTTACACAACAGCAGAGAAGCTCAAAGACAAGAGCAAGCAGTCGACTATTAAAGGTAGATCATCACTTACAAAAGGCATCACCAGAGCATTCAATGAGCTACTTTCATCTTCCGCACGCATTAGAGGTGGCAGCAGTCGCAAGTCCCGAAAAGTGAATAGTTGCGGGGGGCTGAGCTCGGCAGCTGCAACTCAAGCGACGAGTTCTCCTTCGTCTCACAAGTCTTCCACTAGAATTGGCTGCAGCGATTCTCGGTCTTTTTGCGGTCTTGAAATCCCCGCCCTGTAATCATTTTGTATTGCAAGGATGCGGTTGGGCCAGTAACATCTCCTCGTCCTTGGAGGACACCGGATTTTGGAAGCGTACCACCCGGGCTAGCTAGTAGACAATCTTGTTATAATTTTTTGCAATCGGGCTGCTTGTTTGTTAAAGAGTCCGCTGCTGCGGCTACGAGTGTTGGCAGTTTTTGTGACAGGCAGTACGGTAGTCTAGCTAGTCTAGTATTCAAGATTTCGAGATGTTGCCCGATATTTCTGTATTAAAACCTTAACCCTGAACATCTAGACAATGATGTCCAACAAAACAATGGAATCTTTACGTTGATCACATTATCACATCTTGCGAACAAAAAAGTGAGATACTTGGAAGCCCAATGCATGAGGTAGGTAAAATTTGATAGTTGACCCGTCCACCAGTTGTCTAACCCGTCGTTCAGTGAGTCCGCACTCGAAGCAACTTCAAATCGCCTACTCAGTACCTAGTACCCCGACAAAGCACGACTTGAAAGTGCTATAGCAGTCCTCAATATTCGTGCAGGCTATCGGAGAAGGAAGAAGGAGACATGGGAATGATGTTTCGATGTGCCAGCGTGGGATACCTTTACGATTACCTTTAAGTTTTTTGTCTCTTCATTTTATCATGGCGAATATAACAACGAATAGTCAACAGGAACAGCTGCCTCTGCAGGAATACTCGGGATAGATATTGCCAGCTACGAGTAGGTGGGAGTTGGAACAGATAAAAGCTGGTCTGGGTTTGATGACGCAGGTCCTTCAAATGTCTTCTGATATTTCAGCAGCACCAGTCCTATAATGCCATATCTTCTCACTGGCATTAAACACGGTTTAAGTTTTCCGAAAAGACTCTCTGTAAATTTGTTGAGCCAAATTGCGAGCTCTACCAATTTTCAACGTAAAACAACGGGAAATGAATGATTTGCTTTCATACGCTTTCTCTTCTCACTCACACACACAATTCATCACTTAACCAAAGAACAAAAAGTAAATGCACCATGGCACCCAAACCATTTAAAAACAACGATGACAATGACGACGACATGAACAATCATCATGGCGTGGCAGCTCGCCCCAGAGCTGAGTACATTGCTAATGATCCGGCAAGCTTGTTGGACGAACGCATTGCCCAGAAACGCAATGACTTGACCAACAGCAGTCATCATAACAGCAAGAAGAAGCTGGCTGGTGAGTCGTCGATAATTAACAACACGCCTGTTATGATTGATGATACTGATGGCGACCGCAAGCCCGCTGCCAAAGCCGGTAGTAGAAGCTGCAGCACTAACAACAGCAATATGAGCAGCCTTCACCAGTCGGACATGGAAGCCAAACGACGAGCCCGAGCTTCTTCAGCTTCTTCTTTAGTTTCTGAATCGACAACAGCGCGATCCCCTCCTTCTTCTATCAGTAAGATGAAAACCCAGGAGGAACAGGATCGTCAAGCCAAGGAACGGGCCCGTCCCCGCACTACCGTTTTCGGTGCCGCCGTTGCTGATGGAACCAGCAAGAACGACCACGACAGCAACAGCGGTAAGTCATTGGCTGAATTGGATCGTGACGTGGAAGCAAAAATGAAGGGACATCGTCCCAGCGCCGCTTCCGTCAAAAAGAAGGCAGCACCAGCCAAGGTTACGACTCCGACCTTGCTTTCTGAGAGCAATCGCACTGTTGCCGCCGCCGATACGGACGCCAAGAATCGCGCACGTGGTAGCAGCAAACCGACCATGATTCCAGGAGTCGTCTTTGAACACAATGCCTCGAGCAATAATACAACTTCTGGAGCTGGAGCCAACAAGGATATTCATTTCGGCGGCAGAATCAAAGCCACGGCCGCTGAGAAGCAACAAACAGCGGATCACTTGGCCAAGCAGTCGGCCTCGGCTGGTCCCCGTTACATTGGCCATGTCCCAAATAACACTTATACAACTGCAAGTAAGAAGTTGGATGCCAATATTGCTGGAGGTACACAAGGAGCCTTTACGTCCAAACATCAAGAGCAGTTTTTGCAGGAACATTGTAACCTGCATGACAAGATGGTTGGCGGCTCACCTCGCCATCCCTCTGGATTTACGGAATTCGGTGCCATGGGTTTAAATGCTCCTAACATTCTCGATGCCGGATTCAATGACCTCGAAGACAACAACTTGGCTGTGGCCATGCCAGTCGAAGAAACTGATCACGACGAGGACGATGCCTTTCGTCCCCATGCTGTCGAACTTGACCCAGATTCGAAGCCAGGAGCAAAGATTCCGCTCCGTGGGACACGACGCTTTCGTCTGTATGGATGCCTAGCCTTTCTTTTGTTGATTGTCGTCATCGTGGCCGTTGTCGTTTCCACGACCGTGATGAAGAATGCTGCCACGCTAGACGTCCCTTCCTCGGCGCCGACCACGACGCGTGAAGGTATGGGAATTCAAGAGCAGTTGGAAAAATTCGTTGGAATAGCCAAGCTGGACGATACTAATTCGCCTTATTTCAAGGCCCTCGACTGGATCTTGCACGAAGATGAGATGCAGCTGACACCCGAGGCCGAAAATCTCTTGCAGCGGTACTTTCTTGTCATGTTTTATTTCAGTACAAGTGCTCAAGGTTCGTGGCGGTCTTGCAATCCATTTGATACCACCAACGCCTCCGCAGTAGATGATACCTCCCCCGAGTGCGAATACCAATACCTCACCAGGGTTTTCCCCGAATGGACGTTCGAACCCCAGCCAGCGATTCGTTGGTTGAGTCAAAAACACGAGTGTGAATGGGTAGGAGTCATCTGTGACGACTTTTCTCGCGTTGTTCAACTTATGGTGAACGGACAAGGCCTATCGGGGGTATGTTATCGACCATTTGTATCATAGAGCGAGCTCTCTGAAGTATTTTTGCATCCTGTGTTGCTCAAGCTTATACTCACTCTGCATTCTTGGACAATTTTGGATGCTCCAGGAACTCCCAGAGGAATTTCCGCTCCTCTCGACGCTGAATCACCTTGATTTGTCTTTCAATAATCTTTCCGGAGTAAGTCCGCCTTGTACGACACTGTCTAGTGCTTTCAGGATCCCTTGTATCTGACCTTCAATTTGCCGACACTGTCATCCTGTAACGAATCATATAGGCTCTTCCTCCTGCGTTTCCAGGTCAGATGAAGAATATTCAGGGCCTTCACCTGCATTACAACAAGTTCAATGGACAATTGCCGAGTGAATACTTTGCTTTTGAAATTGGACAGCTCATCAATCTCGGAAGCAATCGGTAAGCAGCATTTGTCGTGCAGTTGATTTATTTTCTTTCTGCTTCCATGCCCGCTACTTACGATTTTGATCAATTCATCCTTAATACAGGCTGACCGGCACATTGTCGATTCCCTCGAATGCCTTTACGGAAGCCCATGGGATATTCCTTAGCGATAACTTTTTCAGTGGGACCATTCCCTCCGAGCTAGCCATAATATCGGGTTTAAGTAAGTGATCTCAAGGCCTACTTACAAATCTACCAATTGTTCTTCCTTTTTCGCGTTGTTCATCTGATGCTCCTTACACCCTCGTTCAATTCGTTCCAATTTCCTTTTGACGCAGAGTACTTTCGAAGCCAGGGGAACATTCTCACGGGTGCTATTCCTTCTGAAATCGGCATGCTCACGAACCTTGAAGAGTTTTGGCTCCAAAAAAATAATCTCGATGGCACCATTCCAACGGAGATTGGAGCGATGACTAAGCTCGCAGACTTCCGTATATTTGCAAATAACATTTCTGGAGAAATTCCGGAGGAAGTCTACGGCCTTCCTGCGGTCAACCGCATTGATCTGTACAATACCAACATAACAGGTACCATTAGCACACTTATCGGGAGACTGACCACGTTGAAACAGTTACGCGTTCGTTCTACCAACTTATACGGCAACATTCCCACTGAAATTGGCTTGTTGTCAGAACTTCGATCGGTTTGGCTGCATCACAGTGATTTTAGTGGAAGTGTCCCGGGTGGACTTTGCCAGCTGCGTTCCGACGAAATGCATCTCTCTGAGCTCGTTACCGATTGTACTGTAATGCAGACCTCGGGTCTTGCCGCTGTTAGTTGTCCTGCGGGATGTTGCACTGAATGCTGCGATCAAGAAACAAATGTGTGTGTTTACATGGAAGAAATCAATTGAGTTCAATGAGGGCAGGTCAGACGAAGTCGAAGTGCTTCTGTCGATTTAAAGAGTTTCTACATATATTTTAATACCCTTCACACTTATGAAATAATGTCATATTTGTAGTTTAAGTAGAGGTTTTGGATGTTGGTGATTATAATAACTCTATGCTGGCTTGGAAAATAGTTCTAATGGGGGATCTCGTCTTCGGTATTGCCCAGCGACCAGGCCAAGAATCGCGTAATCCTTCAGGCGCTGACGCGTCGTCAACCGCATTCCCCTTGCTGCTGTTGGATCGCGCTGATGTGCCATCTTGTTGGTAGCTGACTTGTGCAATGCCATATTTGACATTACTCATGAACTTGGGCCCTCATTGTTGAGCTCCTTTCCTCGACTGAGGGCCAAATTGTTGCGATAAATTTCTTGGTGGAATATACCATCTTGGACGATAGATGCTGATGTGTTTGAGGAGATGGTGGTTGTCCGCCAGTGGAGTTGTGATCACGCGCTTCCGATGATGATTCGCGCGATTCGGGAACGACAGGAATATGCTGTTGGTTCGCAATCTTCTTGTCTTTTTGATACGTGGCTTTGGTCTTGGCATGTTCGCTATATTCTAAAATAGCCACAGATTCCTGGACGGAGTCGTCATTCTCCAAGTCTTCTTCCAGCTTCTCTTCTTCTTCTACAATCGTTGAATGAACATCAAAGGGAATCTCCCATGTTTCACCCATGACCCAAGGATGATTAATCACTTCTGCTAGTGAAAGTCGATCTCTAGGATTTTCCCACAGCATGTTTTGCAACAAGTCACAAACTTCACGACTCAGCGAAAGTTTCAAATGCTGCACGAAATGTCGGAATCCCCCGGAAGAAATCTTGCGATAGTTGCGGTCAGAGTCTTTTGCAATTTTAAAAGGAGCCAAGCTCACACATAACAAGAACAGAACCACCCCGGCCGCCCAAAGATCTGCGGCATATCCGTCAAAGGCTCGATTATCTGCCAGTAACTCGGGTGCCAAATACATGATTCGATCTGACTGGTTCTTGGAGTATTTCATCAATCGTCTAGCAACACCTTCCGAGACGTCTGTGATACAATTATCATTGAAAGGATCCGAATAGGGCACACGGAGTGCCTTTCCAAAATCACAAATCTTGACATGGTTTTGTTGAGAAATGAGAACATTTTCGAGGCAAATGTCGCGATGAAAAATGCCCTTGCGTTGGAGATAGGCGAGACTTTGCAAGAGTTGACGGAAAATGTATCGCGCTTCCGCCTCCCCCAGTCGGTTGTGCTGGTTCTCTTGTTTCAGACCGACAGGACTAGTATCGGTTTTGTCGGTCTTGTGTCCTTCACTACTTTGACCCTCCTTCGTTCCGTTACCGGAAAAGATGCGAGTATGAAGATTTGACCCCTTGGCATAATATGGCATGACGCAATAGAGAAACTTGTCGTCTTGCAAGACTTCTTGACAGCCCACCACATGAGGATGATAGTTGCCCAACAGTTGCAATGCCGCAACCTCACGAACGGGATCGTCATCCTTACTTATGGCACCTTTGTTTGTGTGCTGGCGAGGCTGTCGTATCTTTTGCCAGGAACTAATTTTAATGGCCACCAGTTCTTCTGTACTTATCCAAGGGACTTCCTCCAACTCTTCCGTTGCTTGTTGCTGGCTGCAGTGTTGCAATTCGTAGTCGCGTAAGTCTTCCATTTTTCGCCGTTTCAAAACTACTGCTACTCTAAAAGAGCCAAAGCCTGTTTTTGTTAACTTCTTTCGCAATAAGTATGCCCGAGTGGGTGGACTGTCGTGTCGGCCATGGTGGCAGCGGTTCGACCACTGTCGACAAAGAACGGAATCAATTTTGCGAACGGTGCCTTTGCGATGATCGATAGCCGCGACAGTAGCGACAGTGGCCGGAAATAGTGTAGGCGTCGGAAAACTGAGAGGACTTACCGGAGGTCCTGCTTCTTCGACATCTTGATAATGGAGGGCAAGATCGTCGTCTTCTTGATCATTTATGTCGACAACAAATTCTTTCCAATCCGAGTCAACTCCCGTGTGTTGTTGGGAGATCATTGCGATATTATCAGAATAGTGTACCTGCGATTTCCTTTCTTATGAAGGTGTTAAACGCATTCGCTCCCTGGCAAGATTGTCCTGTTGTGCAACACGCAACACGATGTTCACAATAATAAGACAATGGATGAAGTGAATAGTGTACCGCCAGGAGCAGTTCTTTGTATGTGTGCCAATAGCGTGGTAATATTCCAAAAGATTTTAAGTCGTTGAATTCTTTCTAATTTTAACGGTCCGACAATAATTATTTAGCCTTGGATTGTGCTCATTGAGACCGTTTTTACAAGCGGAGTGGTCAAAACAAATATTTTGACGGGCTTTCAACATGAAAGGTTGAGTTCTTATTTAACTTTTCTTTCTCACAGCCAATGCAACTGGGTTGCCGAGAGAACATTCTTCGGCAGCCTGAAAATTCGTCAGCAGGGCACGACTAGGTTCTACTGTACTATTAGAGTAGCTAGTAGTAGTAGTTGTTGTTATCGAAGTATGCTGTTTCTTTTTGGCCATAGGTTTTGCCGTTTGTCAATGGAGCAACAACAGGAGACCAAAATCCACAACCTGATGAAGTCGCGGCTTAATCTCTCTACTAGCTAGTAGGTCGCAGCAGTTTTTGATTATTACTACGGTACCACGTGCTCAGCACGAACGAAGGCATTCTTCTTGCAGAACGCTAGGCATTGACACGATGTTTCGCACGTTCGTATAAAAATTCTCCCTCGGATTTGCTATCTTCATTCGTACTTATCCTCCCAGTTTCCGTTGATGCCAGTGACATTGCGTTGAATCAAGACGCACACAGCCAAATGCAAGAATGCTCGCTTTCTCTGCGGAGGTAAGTGCTTCTGAGAGCAGCTACAGTGTCTCTCTCTACTAGCAGCTCTAAAATCCAGCTGCTAAGAGCTCTAGTAGTAGGGCACGAGAATACACTCTGCCACCTGCAAGAGTAAAAAGGTTATAATGATAACTAACACTAGCTACTCGGGGTACTACCAGGTACCCGGCACCTGGTAATGAGGAAAGAGCACTGTGCTGTAGTAAAAGTAGACCACTGCAATAAAAGTGTGTGCGTCTCTTTCATTAGCTAAGAGTTTAACGGGTTTTTCGATCTATCAAAACACAACAGGAAAACCACCAAATAATCGTCATCTTATAAGCAGATAAATTATTGAACCATGGCATCTCCACGTCTGCGCAAACGAAGAAGAACCCCAGCGGAGTTGCAAAAGCAGCTGAAAAATACGCCTCGGTTGACTTTATCGGGTTTTTTTCTCGTGATTGTCTGCAGCGTCAGCGTGTATATCAATCACAGTGGTTTTGTTTTTCCCGAAAGAAGAGGATTTCGTAGTACGCAACTTGTGATCGATGAACAGCCTCCTCCAGTCTTCGTCGATTTATGGCCCGATGATAGACATAGCGGACAATATCTATCATTTTTGGTAAACTGCATTCCACCTAAACACCCGCTGACCTCGCTACTGAATCATCATCATCATTACAAAAACGAAATGATTCACAACGAAACGAATGATTGTGAAATAATACACATCCCGCAGGGATCGAACAAAAGACGAGTGGGCTTATTGCGACCTCTTGGAGAACTGGGTGATCTTTTCGTGGAATACATTTCTCGAATTGTCCGTCTGCACAATACAAGTAACATCGAACTTGTTCCTATTACTATTACTCAACCTCAAGAATTGTTTTTCCGGCAGTTACCAGAATTCAGCCAGCTAATTCGCATGGGCACCATACCTATTCTGTTGGAGACAGCTGATGCAGTTGTCGCACACTACAAATCGTTCGTTGGGAACAAGGATTTTGACAAAAACAAAGACAACCCACAATCTTCCACAGACGTCACAGTGGACGATGTACTGTATTTGGCGCGGCAGTTGATCAGATGGCAATGCGACATAACGCAGTACTGTCAACACACCAAGACGGCTCTCTTGACAATTTCCTTGGATCGTATGATGGGCTCTTCAAGCATTACCACGCGTAATGTCCAATCATTTTTGGGCATTCACACGCCCCTCGAAAACAGTCGGCACCCCACCAAGCAACAAATCAAAACCAATCGTATTCACATGGACGATTTGTACCAAATCATTTTGGAAATTGTGGATTCGGCATCGCAACTGGTCATGCCATTGCAACAAGCGAAAATAGGAAAAGAATATACGGCGGATGCGAATACCAATGGAATCGCTCAAATGGAGCTGAGTCTGGAGGAACGCGCGAATGCAATTGTCAGCGAAGAAATCACAGCTATAGAAGGAAGGGGTAGCCTTTGTCGACCAATGTCTTCTGACAATGATTCCAACTCTGTTTTGACCAAGATACTGGCCGCAAAATTGACTGCATGATTTGATTGCTTGCATGAGTTATTTGGGGAAGTATTTTGTGTATCTATGGTAGTAGAAGTCTCAAGCAAGTATTTTAAAAGAATTCCAGAGCTTGATGCGTCTTCTGTTTCCGAATAGAATGGGACAGCTTTGCAGGGTGTATGAGCATTTATCAAGGTGGCCTGTATTTGAAAGGTCAAAATTGTAACTAGACTAGGTCTAGTAATATCACAACAACTGTACTGCTACTACTAGCTACTCCTCCAGAAAGAGGCAGTACTATCTACTTAGAGTAGTGTTTGAGGCCATACTCCAGTTTTCAATTAGGAGAGTTTAGAAAAATATTTAGGAGAGTTTTAGGAGAGTTTAATTACAGTAGGAGATTTTCTGAGACATTAGGAGAGTTTTTTTTCAATTAGGAGAGTTTTTTTCTCAATTAGGAGAGTAAGCTAGATATTAATTAGAGGAATTAGGAGATTTTATTTTTCATTTAAGAGATTTTTTTTTCTAATTAGGAGAGTTTAGTCAACAGTACTAGGAGTGTTTCACCATAATTAGGAGAGTTTTAGGAGATTTATGAAAAAGAAATAGGAGACTTTTAAAAGTCTCCTAATTAGGAGATTTTCAATTAAAGGTTCTTACTACCTGTTCTTCCAGCAGTGACCAATATCGTAGGATTGGCTACTACTAGTAACATGGTACTACGGTACTCCTGCCTACCTGGTAGTAGCTAGGAGCTCTACTACTAGTAGTAGCAATCGTACCTGGTAGTAAAGTAGACAAGAGTACCTGGTAGGAGACTCAGAGCCAGCCGAAGGGAACGTGAGACAAGGAGACCCGAAGCCGACGTCACCGGAATGACCCGAAATGCCCCATCCCGTCTCCCACTCAGAAACAGGAACACATCGGGAGAAATCGGATA
>Ga0100391_1002547_pt1 | contig 19216 bp, 13 predicted proteins | sample CryGeymeta201515_FD_81541 | JGI IMG/M metagenome (GOLD analysis project Ga0100391, IMG submission 81541) | Groundwater microbial communities from Crystal Geyser aquifers in Utah, USA - Crystal Geyser metaG 2015-15 | ecosystem: Environmental > Aquatic > Deep subsurface > Groundwater | place: USA...
AACCCTAATCTACTTATGAAATATTTCAGGTTACGATCATCATCATAGGTCCAAATATTGGCAAGAGATCATAAGGGTTTGAGTTAACTCTGGTCAAATATTTCAGGTTACGATCATCATCATCATAGTTGGTCAAATATTTCAGGTTACGATCATTATCATAGGTCCAAATACTATAAAGAGTGGTTGGCGTACCCCCCGCCAGGGGCCATTGATTATGGTAGACTACCTATGCAGTACGTAGTCTACTAGTAGCTATTCTTAGTAGTCTACTACTACTGCTGTAGTAGTACAGTACTCGGAGTAGTACTACTAGACTACCAGTACCTACTAGCTAGTACCAAGGTAGTCTAGTACCCCTGGTACCTGGTACCAATAAAGTTTGAAGAGAGGAGAGGTTGGAGTCGCAATTCGGATTATGTGAGCGTCTACTAGTGAATTCAGTCCAACGAAACGAAAATGGATGGACAAGCAACTCATTTGCATCTACTCTCCTTGCCATTACTCGTACCTCTTACTGCACTTGCTTGCCCACCCACCCCCCCCCCTCCCACATTAACAAATTTCCAAGTACATTAAATCTACTCAGGAATCTTCTAAGCGATGGTCTCAGAACACATCCGCCAAATTGTTCGTTGACAAAGACACAACATAAGCGCCGAAGTATCAACTATCAGCTATCATCTGTGTTAAAGCCGTGCACGGCACTTCTCTTGAGAATTCCACAGTTCGGAAGGCTTCAATCCTGCAACTGCAAAACACTGTATAAACCATCTCCTCGATTTTACAGGAAGCCATCAGGAGCAGCGATGAACAACCAACAAGGAATAAAGCGAAGATTGCCACAAGATCCCCGACAGCAGCGCCCGAACCAATCCCATCCTCCAAAGAGCTTTGATCCTCGCGACAATAATAATCATAATCATAATAATAATCCCCATGGTATCAATAGTGGACCAAGAATGCACGGAGGCCGTTTGCCTGGAAGAGGTCCTAGTGGCTTTGGTCGAGGATCAGGTGGTCGAGGTCGTGGCTTTCCTATGCAACAGCACCGGCAGCAGCAGCAGCAGCAGCAGCATGGTCGTGGCGGCATGCCAAATAATATGCGTGGACGGGGAATGAATGGAAGAGGCGCTGCTGGTCATGTAACAATGAACAGGAACGGACGAGGAGGACCTCCCATGATGCACGGTAGAGGTGTCCCGATGCCAGGCCGAGGAGTCCCGAACAATATGGGAAGAGGAATGCAATCAAATAATAATATGATGTTTTATGGCCCTGCAAGGGGACGAGGTGCTCCTCCGCCGCCGCCACCGCCGCCATCAGCCACTCGCAATGGCATGTCGCAAATGCAACGACTTGGTCCTCCGTTTCTTGGTCCACCTCAGATACCATCAAATTTTAATAATATGGGAGGAAGGGGAGCGCCGCCACCTCCCCCGGTTAGACCCATTTTCTCTCCTCATCAACCACCACTGCGGTTTCCTCCACATCTGCAACAGCCTGGACAAATTCCACCACATTTACAACAACAACAACAAAAACAACAACCGTATAGACCACCTAACAATCAATACAATGCGTTGATACCCCCCATGTCCGCACACCACCACCACCACCAGCAACAACCACAACCACAACAACACCAACAACAACAACAACAACAGCAGCAGCAACTGCTACTACCAACCCCTGTAACCTACACTCAAGAACAAATTGATCGAGCCTGGACAGAACACATAAGTAACGGTACCAAATACTATCACAATTCCCTCACAAAAGCCAGCACGTACGATAGACCACAGGCTCTTGCTACCAAAGAGCAGGCTCAACCCGCTAATGACGGGTCGACGGGAGAAAAGCGCTTGTGGACAGAATACATAGACGCTGGCACCGGCAACAAATACTATTCGGATGGTGTCAGTACAACCTGGGAGACGCCTGCTGACTACGTGAGCCCTGCCGATATTGTGGCCAACAGCATGGAAGGAGAGACATCGCCTCCAAATAATGATACGTACTCTGAGCCATCAAAAAAGAAACGAAAGAAGGATGACGAAGAATTGAACTTCAAAAACCACGAAGAAGCCGTGGCTGCATTCAAGGGCCTCCTTTTGGCCAAAGGAGTGACACCCAGTAGCAGATGGAATGAGGTCGTCAAGCTCTGTTTGTCAGACGCTCGCTGGGATAGTTGTGAAGCTGCACTGACCACGGGAGAACGAAAACAAGCTCTGGCCGAATACCAGACCAAACGCGCCAACGAATTGAGGAAACAAGAACGAGAAGAACGGGCGCGGGCTAAGGACGCCTATTTGCAGCTTCTCGGCGAAGTGCTACCCAAACAACCAGCCTTTTCGAGCCTTTCGTTTCGTTTTTCGGAAATTCGGGAAGCCATTTCCAAGGATGAACGTTTTTATGCTGTTGCCGAGGAGAAGACGAGAGAGAGCTTATTTTTTGATTTTCTGGAAGAATTAAGAAAAGCCGACGAACGCAAGAAGCGTAACAAAAAGAAAGAAGCACAAGAGAAGTTTTGCGCATTCCTTAAAGAAAAGGAAGAAGCCGGAGTATTATCCTTCTCAACCACATGGTAAAACATGTCGATTGCATATTTTATGTTCAATAAGTGGCGCTATCATTATTCAATCTCACATGATTTTTTTAACAATTCAACAGGCAAACCTTTGTTTCAGTCCTGACGGATGAGGACGAAGCTGATAGTCGGTTTCAAGTATCCCCCATCCTTTCGGAAGCAGATCGACGGTTATACTTTGCTGACTTTATCATTGACCTTCAGGCTGCTGAAGATGAAAAGCAACAAGGAATTCGTGATACTCAAAGATTAACAGAAAAGGCACAGCGACATGCGTATCGAGAAACCTTGGTAAAACTCGTATCCGAGGGGAAAATTGCCCCCTCGTCGCAGTGGCGAGACGTAGAAAAACTTCTGGATCAGGACAGCACGTTTGCTTCTATTCAAGAGCAAGACCGAGATGCACCGCGAGATATCTTTGAAGAGTGCGCAGAAGAATGGGATCATATTTATCGTCGAGACTACAAGCTCCTGAGCCGACTGGTGCATCCGAAATCTGGCCGCGAGATACTTGTAACAATTGGCACCACGTACGATGCCTTTGTGAAAGCGCTGTTGCAGGAGGCTGATTCATCTCCACACTTGGCTTCTGAAGCACGAAGTATCGTAAAGACAGATGAACAACTGTCAAGCGCCTGCCTTTATTTCAATGAAATGCTAAAGCAAGCAAGAGAAAATAACGCAGCTCCTCTTCGCCGCCGTGGATACGGCTCCCGCAGAAGCCATGGTGACTCTTCCAGCGAGGATGAAGGTGAAATCCTCGAAGATGGTGAAGAAGAGGGCGAAATGGAAACAACAAAGAATGACTTCACAGCCAAAACGATGGATGTCACCTCCACACAATCTGGAGACGAAGCATGAACAGGTGCGTGCACTGCAAACGCTGACTCTATAAAATGAATAAGTGATAATGAGGTCTTTTGTTTTGTTGCGGCATTATACAGTATAAACCTGTTGTTTTGTTGTGCGTAGAATCGCAGAAACTGTTGCTGAATTGTTAGAGGACAGCAAAAGTGTTGAGCGGTTGATTGTGTTTGATGTGTGCACTCGCTTGTATCATACTTTTGTCTCTTATTTTGTGTGGGTTTGCTTGTTCTTTACTGGCCTTCTGTTGTTGCGCAGTATGGAGACTTGTGCACTTAGCATGATCGGTTCGAGACAACCGATTACATTGAGAAAGAACTATAACACCATGCAAAGCGGCTTGGCGAAGCTCTTCATCGCCATCGCTTGACCTTCCGTATCGAAATAGGCAATTCACCAGACTGCGGTGCTTCTTCGCCCTTTTCCGAGCACAGCTGCGTTGAGTAAGATTGAGGAGAGCGAGAATGGCTTTCCTAGCGGTCTCGTTGTATTGCCCGTCGCTTCCCATACCTTCGTCAACTGTTGCAGCAAGCGTATCGATGAGGTATTCGTTGATTGTGAACCTTTTCAAGTTCGACTGGGACTGAGTCAAAACGAGCAGAGTTTCGATGGCTGCATCTCGACAAACATCATGTCGCGCTAAATCAGCAACACATTCCAAAGCCTCTGGAGAACGCAAAAGCAGAAAGTTGCTTCCCGATAGCCTGGCTTGTTCGAGAAATGACTTGGCTGCCCACAAGAGAATCCTTGGGTTTTTTGACCTAGTAAGAAAAATGATCGCGTCGAATAATGCCGGGTGTTGTCGGTGTGTTGTCGACACGTACGTTGAAAGTCGTTTGATTGTTTGCGCGGCCTTTTCAGCTGATTGCGAGTTTGTAGTATGAGCATGAGTGGCCAGAGCCTCAATAAGTCCAGAATGGCTGGCCATCACAAAGGCAGTCGAGTTACAAGCCAAACAAGCTATCGCATCCATAGCAGTTGACTGAAGGTCAGTCAAGCATTCCAGCAAGACCTTGAGGACTTGTCCACCTTCGTAAGACACCAAGAATACTTTTGACTTGGTCTCAATTGCAAGGTTCTTCAAACATCGAAGAGCCTGATCTCGTGTTTCAATGGTTTGATCTGGAAGAGCAAGCTTGACGAGCAGTTCTACAGTGTAATGCTGCGTCAGCTTTGCTTTGTTGCTGCCATCCAACGTGAGGTTTTGAATGATACGAGCAATTTGGCGTTTGGATTCTGTCGAAGGGGTTGCCAATTGACTACACCGAATTATGCTGTCCAGAAAAGATGGATTCTGCATCGCAAGCGCTTTGCTTTCCGTGTGACTTGTCAATCCTGCCAGGACACAAACCGCTTCACAAGATACCCCAGGATCCTCGTTTCCAAGCATTGCCATTTGCTGTAGGAATGATAACAGCCTTTCAGACTTATCCATCTTCCGAAGCGACACTTCCAGACCTGCAATTTTTCGAACAATAATCTTCACAGAGCTTCCTTCATATTTCCTATTGTCGTTTTTTAGGAGAACCGAAAAACAGAGCAAAACTAAGTCAGCCCCAATAGATTCCGTCACGTGAACGGCCGCCTCGTCGGAGCAACGAAAGGTCATCTCAATCAAAGCTGCGCATTGATATACTTCATCCCAATGGATCTCATTTGACGACATAATCACTTGAAGGAATCTTACGAGGACCGCCATGGCACCAGCGTTGCAAAGTTTGTCATGTATTTCTATTACATCGTGATCGAAGGCAACTAGCGCCAATTTCAGAACACTGAGGCGCTCGTTGCGATGAAGGGCTCTGGCCAATCCTACAGCCGCGGACACCAAGAGAAAGAGAAATTGGACGAATTGAGACTAACTAATCTGCTGGCGTTTAAATTGAATCCTAGGAGTACCTACCTTGCAGCAGAGCTCGCGCCTGCAAAAATCCTTCTTTGTAGATATGGTTATTTTTTGTGCGGGCGAGCACTTTGCCCGACTTGGTATTAACGATTGATTTTGTTTGAATCATTTTTGGCTGTGTATTGCTGCGCTGAGTCCACATCGTTGTTCTTGTCTTTCAAGCAATAAATGCCACGACAAGACGTAATTTTGCGGCTGAATAAACTTCGCCTTTTGGAATTCGAATGTGACCACAAAAACAAGTATAGCAACGACTACTAGTACGGAACTACAATACATAAACAATTCTGGCAGCGTAATCTTATCCCATTATAGCTGAAGCTTTCAGAATGTAACAGGAAGGCGTTTCTTGAAAAACCTGAACTTATTATTTTGAATGGAATTGTTCGAATTTGAAAATAACGATGGAATTCCTTTAAAACAGTTCCGATAATTCATCCCTTGTGCTTTCGCTAACGTCGCTACTATTAGGTAGATATGGATGTATGTGAAAGCCATGGTTGAAGGCTGCCTCGATGCACACCTCGAGGGTTGGCAACAGGCTCTTACATTTTGGCACTACTACTACTCTTGCTACTATTTAGAGCATCCACTAACTTGACTGAATTCTCCTCCTCCCCCACCAATATCAACTGAGGTTGGCATACTACTAGTGGTGGCCAACCTGGCACCCCCTCCAATGTTTTCTTCCTCCTCCTCTTCTTTTACATTGTTCTGGATTTGAAGTAATTTCAATTCTTCCATGATTTTTATTGCTTCCTCTCTATGACCCATTGAAAGATACATCCTGGCATTGGCACTCATTGATTGCATTCTGGCTGTGTGCTGCATCACCTTAGCAATATGCACACCAGATCTGGCCATCTTTTCCAGTGTTTTCGCTCTATGGCTAGCAATAACAATTAAAGAAACTGAATCCTTCAGTTGTTGTTTTGCTTTCTTCTTATTGCCAGTGGGCCTTTCCATTGCAGATCCCTTTGGTGCTTTGTTGTTGTTTGTTGTTTTGGACGAATAAGAGTGTGCACCATCATCATCATCATCATCATCATCCACCCCTGACATATCATTCAAATTATAATCTTGATGGATTGGATTGAATTTGGGCATTTGGTGGAGAGTATCAACAACATGCCTAAAGTTGAAGGGCCTAGCTTCATTCAATTCTGAATATAGTTCATCAGCCATGTTCCTCATGTTGTCCTCAGTTGTTCCAGAGGGTTTGGAATCTTTGATTTGCTTGTAACAACCATTCCACTCATTCAAATTCTTCTGGAGTTGTTTCTGGAATCTATTGGTAAGAGATGTGGCAGTTCTGTTCGCAGGAATGGTTACATCATTTTCCTTTGCCATATCATAAAACTTTTTGCGAACATTTGCCCAGAACGCACCAGCTTTCTGGTAATTTCCAGTGATTGGATTCTCACTGACATTCACAAATGCTTTGGCCAGAGTCACATCTTCTGCCTTGGAATAATTTGCAGTCCTGGTCTTCTTTGTGACAGCACCGGCAGCAGTGCCATCACCAGCAATGTTGTGCTTTGCTTGAGTTTTCTTTTTTGCAGGGGCTTTCTTCTTCTTTGCAGCACCTTTCTTTCTTCCAGGGTTTCTGATGAGAACTGTCCTCTTGTTCTTCTTGGTGTCGATGGAAGACTTCGGAGTACTAGTGTTGGCATTGTTGTCCTTCAAGCCAGCAGGTGGAGTTGTTGGAGTTCTTGTGGTTACCACCATGATGATGACTGAAAAAAACAATTTTTTTTGTTGCTGCTTGTTGTACTTCTTAGATTAACTTAATGTTGCTATAACTTAATGTTGCTATGCCAAGTGTGTCTATTTTATTAAAAATTATGTCTCTTTATCGTTTTCGGTTTGCCAAAATGGAGAGCCGACGGAATTTGGTCGAAGACTTTCTTAATCTAACCGCTGTAATAATGGATAAGAGAGCTGTAGTAGCATCTACTAGGCTACTACTACTACTACTACTACTACTACTACTCAGAGTACCTGGTACTACTACTAGTAGTACTAGTCTAGCTAGAGTAGTAGTCTAGTTCTTCTAGCAAAGTAGAGCGAGAAGTGACCAACGATTTCCTATTTGGGGGCACATGTGCATCCCACAATCTTTTCCCATGCGAAGAACGAGAATGGCTGATTCGATTCAAGTACTGTTGATCTGTTTACTACCGGTACTACAGTACTACTCTAGCTAGCTAGCTAGCTAGCTAGTAGTCGCTTGAGCATCAGCTCTACATATCTCTTCCATGTCATTGATATTACTACAAAGTATATTGTTGCCCAAGCCCACGTAGCTCCACATTGTTAAAGTCTGCCAAACAGGCACAAACGCGCCTCGCAAAAAAATAATCCCAGCATTACTCAGTTGGTGTGTTTTGTTTGTACATACGGTTTGCATGCACGTGCCAGTAAAAAACGAAGTCGCTTCCCTGGTTGCTGTTGTTAGTTGATTTTTCGGTGGATATTGACGCTATCTTGGATAGCTAATATTAGCAACTTTTCAAGCTGCACTGGCCAGCAATACTCTAGAATTATTAACTACTACTGAGTACTCTAGACTACTAGTAGTAGTCTACTAGTAGACTACTACCGAGTAGACTACTTCGGTGTTGCCTTGTTTTTTGCCTGTCCGTCTGTCCTCCCTTGAGGAAATCTTACGTGTGTGCCCTACCCCTACATGTTGCATGGTCCACTCTCACCCGACAGTAGTCTACTACCACATACATCGGCAACTGGTATATTACTCTAATACTACCATACTGTAGTTACGCAGTAGTACCACTAGCTAGGTACTCGTAGCTAGTAGTAGTAGTAGTAATAAAAGTACTGGAAGTGCTGTAAAAGCATTTCGATTTTTTATTTTTTATACTGTAGCTGGGAGAGAGGCTGTGGTGCTCAATCGACGCACAGCCAAATAATAATCTTCCTCACAGATCTCTTCATAAAAAGTGCCTGCCTCTGGGATAACGATCATCTGCTAATAAGCTACCAGTTGAAAGAGACACATTGATCAACCGCGCACTTTTACTATTATTTATTCTCCATACGGACGGAGATAATCATAAGTAGCCAATTTTTTCCTCCCTTTGGGACTTGGGACTGCCTGCGAGATTCCCGGTCGAGTTGAGTTCATCCAATCCCTGCGTTCTCTTTGTTTCCAGTTTCATTCCTTATTGTTCTTATCCGTTGCTCGAGGAGCTGATCTGCGAGGTATTATTGTCTACATAGCTTTATCAAAGGTTAACAACGTCTGCTTCTGCTGCTGCTACTAGTACTACCACGACCACCTACTTCTATTTCTACTACTACTATTTCTACTACTACTACTACAAGTAGTGGAAATATAGCATGTCCATCGACAAACAGGAAAGCGACGAAACCCTGGGGCATAAGCAACCAGATCCGCCGATATCAACCACGGAGAGTGAAAAGGAAGCAGTCAGCGCAAACCAAACGATGACATCGACCGAACAACAAGCCGAGGACAGCAAGATGGCTGCCAACAAAACACGGCGAGATGACGAGAATGAGAAGATGAAAGATGATGCACAGATTAACAAGGAAGACACCAACAACTATGCACCCACTATCAACAAGAGCTCTTCGTCGTCGGCTGTTGATGATGCTCCTCCTCTGTCTACAGAAATGGGGAAACTGGAAGCTCCTGCTGCTGCTGCTGTTGCCGCTTCCACTGCTACTAACAAATCAAATATTACTACTGCTTCAATATCGACCACGACTGCTACTACTTTCCAAGATATGGATGCGGGGGAGGCTCCCTCTTCAACTACCGCCGACAGCAAGAGTGACGCTGACGTTTTTAGAATACACTCCACAGGGGCAACTAATGGGAATAGCAAGGCATCCTCGACTGTAATAGGAGATACCACGAAAGCAACGTCTGTGGAGGTTTTTGCAAAGCTCAATCCTGCTGCTGCTGCTGCTGCTGCTGCTGCTCTTCCTTATAATTCTGCCACTGCAGCATCGACCGACTCCAAGGCCAAGGCGACTCAGACCTTTCCACCAGATAATGTCGAGAAATCATCATCAAGTGCTGCTGCTTCTGCCAAGAATATCATCAACAACTCCGAGAATACCACGAAACCAGCCGCTCATGCTACCACTGCTAACGCGGTGGCTACCTCGGAACCTGCATCATCATCATCATCCGTGGTGGATAAAAACGACAACAATCAAGGGGAATGGACAGAGGTAGGCGCCACTAATAAAGTACTACTGACAGGCGCAGAGCTATCGGCAAAAACCGCAAAGAACAGGAAGAAGAGAGATAGGAAAAAGGTGCGTCGAGTCGTTCCAATGGTCGTGAAATGTGCCCACTAGTGTTTGTTTATGAAAATACACCGCGTATACTACCTGGCACTTACATTTTCCTATTGCTGTTGCTTGGACTTACTTTGTATTCGACAGAAGGCGAAGCTCATGTCAGCGCAGGGAGAGTTCAATGCAACCAAGGTCAGTGCCACTATTCAAGATGATAGAGTTCCCACACCAGCAACTTCCAAGACGAAGAAAGAAGCAACCCCACAGCCTTTGAAACAACACCAACAGCAAGTGCACGTTGGCGAGGATGTAACGGCAATGTCGAATACAATTTCGCGTTTCATTAACGAGACTGGCAAGGATGCGACATTTGAGGAAGTTGCTACTATTCCGGATAAAGACAAAATAGTGGGTACTGATGACAGTACCAACACTGCCCCGAAAACTTCGCCTTTGGATGGCGTAGCGCAGAAAAAGAATTCGGCGAAGGTGACGGTCGAGGCTGAACCAGCGAGAAAAGACTCCCCTAAGAGTAGCGACCATTCAGGTGTATCAGTTACCCGTGTTCATAGAGTAGGGACTGTGGTAGTTGCGCCATCATCCCAAACCAGCATTCAAAAGGAAGAAGTAAGAGCGCCGGCGACTGGCGCAGTACAAATCGGTATGGATCCGGAGGAAGAGGATGAATGGGAAACCGTTGAAGTCAAACCCAGAGGGAACCGCAAAAAGCCTGTTCAAGCCGCACCCCTGCAACAGTCCTCTGCAGCCGCAAATACATCGCAACACGGAGGAAGGAAGAAGAAGAGGAAAAGCAAAGAATCCAGGATGCGCGTTCAGAACGGAAAGATGGTCAGAGATATTTTATCGTCGGTCTTGGATACTGTTGACAACGAAGTGAAAAGGCGACAGCAGCGGCTACGCGACTTCAGGAATGCGACTAGTCCGGGAGCCCCTCCTCCTGTCGCCTGGAATGGAGGAAATCGAGCAGCAGGTCTTCCGGGCGGGGTTACAAAAGAAATGACCGCTCCAAGTGTTGTTGCTGGTCGCCAGGTTGTTTCTGCTGCCCACAAGGTAGCATCACGAATATCTCAAAAGATAGATGGGAAGCAAGGAGGAACTAAAATGGTTGTTCCGTCAGCTTCCACATCAATTCCTGGTAGAATGGTGGCGAAGACGAACGCGTCACCCTTAAAGCCTTCAAGAGAGAAAGGATCAGGGGCGGACCAGCGAACAGCAACAACCATCCCAGAGACGGTCTCGGCAGTGTCAGAATCGAGAAGGGTGCAGCCGATCGCTGGTAGAGAAATAGTTCGCAGTGACTCCAGTTCATGTGAAAGTGATGAAAACCCCCCAAAAGATCGCTTTTTGACGCAGACCAACGCCGATACTGCTGCTTCACCGGCTCCGCCTCTTCCGACTTTGTTAAGCCCTGGAAATACAAACAGCGCTTCTTCGTCTGTGGCGTCTAGTCTTGAAGCTCCGCACGCCAGTCATTCTCACCGCCACAGCTCAAGTACAAACGAAAATGACGTTGGATATCATCTTCTCGACGTTTGTGATCGACTTACACGAGATATGCATGTCTTCATGGCACGCCGAGCAGCTGCTTTGTTCCAGCGTCGACGGGAAAGAGGTTTTTTACTTGCTGCCCTGCAGAATAGTGTTTCAGTACGTATTTTTATTTTTTGCTCCCACCGTCAAAATTGCTTTTGCTCCAATAACTCATATTCAGTTGTTCTTGCAATTTTACTGAGAAGTCTATCTGGGCCGGTCATTCTCACGTAGAGTTGTACGGTAGCTGTGCAACCATGTTGGACCTGCCGTCATCAGATCTTGACGTTGTTGTCTGCGGCTTGGACCAATTGCATGTAGCAAGTGTGTCACCTAAAGTACAAAAAGCTTCTGTGCAGCCTGAAGTGAAGTCTGGAAAATCTGCCAAAATCACACCTGATAAAGTGAATTCTGAAATTCAAATGGGCCATCTCCACCATGCCGTCCTTCCTTTTGTACCCATGCAGAAGAATTCTGATCGAGTTATGCGTTTGGCCGCCGAGCTGGAACGACATCCCTGGGCTGTACTCGTTAAAGCGATCCCTACAGCTAGTGTGCCCGTCGTGAAAGTACTTGCCGATCCTTCAAGACTACCCGGTGCTATCCCGGCAACTGTGATAGATGGAGAAGAATGGATGATGCAGCAGCAGTCAGCTGCAGATCAAAGCGCCTCGGGCGTGCCGGCAGGAGTAACTTTAGCTCCCAATGAATCTTCGCCAGTAGGGGAAGCGCCTCTGGGCAATGACTCGGCCTATCAAACTCCGATCGCTTCTCCAGTGTGGCGTGGTGCAGATCTTGACAACGGCTTGCTCAAGCTTGATATTACTTTCCAAGGCCCAGAACATGGCGGAATAGGTTCCACAGAGTTTTCGGCCCGAGTGGTACAAAATGTTTGCGACGAAACTGGTCAAATGCCTGAGCACACTGCGTTTGTTCAAGTCATCTTGGTTGTGAAGGAACTTTTGGCACAAAGAAGGCTGAATGAACCATTTTCTGGCGGCCTGAGTAGCTATTCGCTCCTTCTTCTAGTCCTTGCAGTTTTGGGCGAGCGGAAAGTAATCGAAGAAGAATTGGACAGAGTTGAGAAGCAGCGAAGAGTTGTTGCTGCCGGTGGCGGCAATTCTTTACCAGCCGGCTCTTCTGCGGATAAGTCTGACAAGTCGTCGGTCCCTCAAAAGGGCAAACAGCAAAAAGGTGAAACGATGTTGGCCCAGGCAACGAACGCTGCCTCCGGAATAAAAGGCAAAGTGAAGTCTGCCCAATCTGTGCAATATGATTGCAACAGCAATCAAGTACCAAAATCAGTCCCTGTAGCGCAAAGAGACGCCACTAAACGAGCTTCACAAGGCAGCCAACAGAAGGCCAATCATGATCATAAAGGAAATTTACAGAAGAAATCGATCGATCAAGGGGCTGACAAACACCAAACTGAAAACAAAGCAACGAAAGATGTATCTGTTGGTTCTTGGGCTTCCATAGCAATGGGCAAGAATGAAGGGCCGCCAAAAAATCCAGCATCAAACGAAAAACATGAGAAAATTAGCGATATCAATGCCGCTATGACTACCTCAAAGAAATCTGGTAGCTTTGCGGACGCAGCTCGCGCAGCTCAAGCCAAAGCTGCAGCTAATGCGATGACGCCATCGACTCAACATACGGCTGCAGTAAAGCTGTCAAACACACCCACTACAAAGCCAGCAAATGGCCAAAATGCTAGACAAGCGAACAAAGAGCAAGCATCCATTGTCTTTACAAAGACTCAGGACACTGCTAAAGATTCATCACAGCTACAAAGCAATTCCAATGGCGAGGTTAAGAGAACAAATGAAACGCCGAACAACACATCCGATCGAAAGATTGAAGCCGACGAAAAGACTTCAAAATTCAATAATTACTCTTCGCAACCTTCGGAGCCAATGACGTCGTCCAACCCAGCAGCATTTCCTCAAGGTTTCAATGACGTCATTGAGGTCTTGTGCTCTGGAGAGACAACACCAGGCAAATTGTTGATGCACTTTCTTTTGTTTTACGGACAGTATTTTGATGCTCAAGCTACTGCCATTGATATTTCGGGCAAGCACCACCGAGAAATCCCCACACAGAGTCCGCCCTACATTCACTTGTCTCCTTACATTCAACGCCGGAGCGGTGGGACCATTGATCCTGTCACTGGCATTTTTACGGTTGACCCAATAGTTGTGTATGACCCCTTAGAAGGTGCCGAAAACAATAATGTGGCTCGTCGGTGCTTTCTGTGGGGCAACGTGAAGTGGGTCTTTGCGCAATCATTTATGACTCTGTCCAGTGCTGTGGAGCGTAACTTAACTCCACCAGGAACTCCAGTATCAGGTGCGAAGGAGAATGCAAAGGGAGGGGCTGTCTCTACAAAGAGCATGTTAGCCGCAAAAAGTTCCCAGGCTACCGCAGATGAAACTAGGGAGCAAACGGCGTGGAATGGACCCTACAATTCTGGTGAAAAAATTGACATCTTCGATCCTTCTTCTCCGCTGTTGGAACTTCTTCTCTCGTTTTGAACGGAACAAGGCAGTGACGCAAAAGCATAAATACGAGAGAATAGCAACCAACCAGGACACCACAAAGATTAAGAATTCAAATACATGCACAAAGCCAACACACGACTGACACGAAAATACTATAGATACATGTGAATGAAACAAGAAGGAATTACACTACTGTCGTCTGTTGCTATAGTACTGCGTCATAATAGTGTGTAAAAAATTGTGTATCCTTAACATGTCAGAATTAAAAATGTATGCTGCTCTCAATGCGGCACGGGTGTTGTAGAATTATGCAATGCCAAAAAAAAATTAAGCCTGGGTCTTGCCTATCTTGACTCGTGTATCATGGGGCTCAAAGAAACAACGTCACGTTGCCCAGCAGGACTTGCCATACGATACTTCATATGATCCCCCCAAAAAGGTTGCTGCTGTGAATGCTTTGACAGATCCAGGGTAAGTTGGCTGAATTCGGGTACAGAAGAAACTTCTGGGATGCCAGCTTCTTGCAAAAGAGCGTGGGAGCTTTCACTCCAGCCCCCGCCACGAACAGGAGTGAACTTGAACACTGTGTGGAGCGGAATCTCAATTGACATGCATTGTTCCACGGGGGTTCCTCGAAAATAGGCAATCAAAATTTGTAAAATGCTAACGTGGCTGACAACGAGCACCGGATTGACTTGCTGCTCGATATCAATAATGATTGGGCCCAACCGAAAAATTAAATCGCGATAGCATTCTCCGCCCGGAAACCTAGTGTGAAAGGGTTGCTGCAGCAGATTGTCGTACCAATTTGGGTTGGATATTTGTAATTCCTCCAGTTCCATACCCGCAAAGTCGCCCTTATCCAGGGGATTCAGAGCAGAGAGTCTTTCCGGTCGAATTTCAAAGTCTTCAAACTCTGCTGTCTCGGCACTTCTACGCATGGTACTCGACAAGATCCGTAGCGGAAAATTGACACCGTCGAGTTCCAGAGATTCTGGAGAATTCAGAGGAGCTAGGCCAGACATGGATGTACCTGTCACTGTCTTTTCTATCGTCGATTTTTGTCTAGCTACAAAGTTCTTACACTCTGATGCATTATTGAAAAGCAGTGAAAGCGAGATTATTAGAAAGTGAAACCATCTGGAGTCATAAAGCAACGAAAGAGACATTCTAAGAAAACATACCTTCTGCAACAAACTTGTACAATTCTTCTCGGTATTTCAATCCAGCTGTACCCAGCTTGTCGCCTTGATGCATCCTCCGTTGGGAATGCGCCGACATGTTCAGGTAATTCGAGTTGCTCTTGTCGATGCTCGACACATTGTCTTCTCCATCCACAATGACACCACTGGGTGTCTGACCAGGCCGAGATAAGAAGACAGGTCTCGTGCCAATGTGCCAGGCCATCAAGGCTGGGACAATTAATTTGGACATGCGACCGTAGATATGATTGACCAGAAGCTTGGTAGAAAGATTGAATATCTTGATATACGATTGACTGTCGTCTGTAATAGTCTCGTAACTCTCCTCGTACTTGGAGACACGCTCTCGCAAATCGGCCAAGGCTTCTTCCTCGGGCACACCATGATAGTCAGGACTGTTGTTAACTTTGAAACGATAATTTTGTTCCAAAAGTTCCTCATCGTCACAGATGGATTCCACAAATACAACGCCAATGGGAAGTTTTCCTTCCCGCGTATTCGTCAGCTCTTCCAGGATCCACTGACGACGGGCTGCTGTGGAATTGGTAGCATCAAAAATGGCCACTTTATCCTTGCCCCAATCCTTTGCCTTGGAATCTCCGTAAAGCGCATCCGTCGTCGAAAGAGACGAATTGCTCTTGTTGCTGTCCCTGCCATTCCTGTGGGGCTGCTGATCATCGCTGTCATCCGTTTCTGCATCGGAGTCCAGCCATCGAACCATGTCATCGAGGGCTACTTTCGCGACCTTTTCTCGCAATGCCGCGGCTTCTTGGTTCTTCGTGTCAAAGAAATCGGCGGAACACGATCTTGTCTGCTCATCTTCGCTCTTGTTGTTGTTGACCTTGAGCGTGGCTGCGTACGCTTGACGTCGGTACTTGCCCACATTAAATATCTTGGTTTGTGATCCCGACCAACGAAGGAAGGATTGAAGCTTGCGAGAGACAAAGCTCTTTCCTCGGGCTGGCAATCCAACCAAGACGATCACCAGGAGGGTCGAATTTTTGGTCTTTTGTCGCCTCTAAAATTTCAAAGAACATTATTTTAAAAAGAAGAACAAAAAATAGAGAAAGTAAAGCAAAGACAAAAAGTCAGAAATAATGTTCCTCATAGAGGTACAGTAGTAAGTAGCATTGCACGCCATGTCTAATGATGGATCACACAGTAGAGTGTATTTCAAGGAAGCCTCTAAAACGATCTTCTTTAGAAGTTGATAACGAACAGCATAGAACAGAACTTACAGTTTCAAGACGGGACAACGTGAGCTTGGTCTCTGTGGCAATCTCAGAAGATCCCGAGTTGTAGTAGTCGACACCCTTCGAAAGGCCACTATTGCTGCAAGTGTCATTGTTGGTCTCGTCTTCGTGTAATGGAGGCATGCTCATTATTATGTTACGAGAAAGAAGGTTTGATGGTATTATAGACCAACTACTAGTCTTCTTCAAACGGAGAGCTTACTATCTTCGTTGCACGAGTTACTTTTAGATATGATAGCTGGCTAGCTTCCTTGCGGAAGAATTCTTGATGTCTTTCTTGATGGGTTGTGCGTTGGCAAGTTTAAATGAATGATGCATTCGTTGAAGTGCTTGTCATCAACATACACTTGTGATGGCCAAAGGTAAAAAATAAAAAGCCACGCAGATTCTTCTGATGATTTTTGGATGGCTACTCTGTAAAGTATTAGTAGTTAGTCTACTAGTAGTCTACTACCTAGAGTACTAGCTACTGGTATAACGTAGTACTCCGAGTCGCTACCACTCCCAACAAGCAAGTACTGGTAGTAGACTACTACTAGCTAGTACGTAGTACTACGTGGTACTAGGCTACTATCGTACTATTAATAGTTCAGTACGACCTGGTAGTAGTCTACTCTTTCAGTAGTAGCTGATACCATGGTACTACTAGTAGCTTGCTACCAGGTACGAGTACTCGAGTAGTTTTTAGTGCATTAAAATAAGCTCCAGCTGTTTGACTGAATAATTCCCGTACCTTGTACTATTAGTACTACTACTAGCTAGAGCGAGTAGTAGACTGTACTAGCAGTAGTAAGGCAGTGCTTGAACCTGCCATGAAAGTACAGTACCTTGAATCTTGAATCTCGATTCGAATGCACTCGAGATGCGGAAGAGGTGAAACAACCTTTTCAGTCCTTTTAAAAAGACGTTAAATCCTAACTTCTAAAATATCCAGGTATGACGTTTTGTGAAAATGCACGTCACTTCCTGTCATCGTTACCAGGTACATTTTTACTGACAAGAAACTTTAACGTCGACTTTTTACCGTGATGACTCGACTGATGAAATCGTACGTAAAAACGCGTTATTAGCTCTACTAGTAGAAGTATTGACCTGAAAGGCAGATTACCAGGTAGTTTGATAATTTTGGTCCGTTTGGAATTGGCTACGGGTGTTCTGTCGAGAAGTACTGGTACCTGGTACCACTCGTAGCTGTCTGGTATTAACAACCTACTCAACTAGATTTGGAGATAGTAATGATTACTCTGTATTAAAGCAGGTAGAATGCAAAGGCAATGTGGTCTTTTCTAAAAGTTTGATGGCACAACTCTTGCCCTTTCTAGATCAAAGACGATTCGATCTTTCCATCTAATGTCTCCAAGGTGTCATCAGCCAGCATCGTGTAGACTTCTATCATAGACCTTCCAGGTTGTGTTCTAGGGCGCTACGATGTTAAAAAAAAGAGGCGTTGTCCATTTCCGCGGCGATTCTCGCTCTTTCAGGCAGGATGCACCAGGGGCTAGAAAACAGTTAAGGCTCTCAACAAGCTTTCCGCTCCAAAATATAGCATCTTTTTTAATAATCCACGCACAGACTTTCACTATAATTGTATACGGCTCCAAGATGGAATAGAAATCAAAGCCCAGCTTTGAACAGCGCAATACAGAACAACAGTCAAAACATACCGCAATGATATGATCCAATCATAACATATACTTGTTCAGCCATCCGTGCGCCCTGCCCCGCCCTGCCCGAGGCTTATTAACCCATCGCATTATAATATCGTACACGTTTCACAATACTGGCAATCGTTTTTCGTCCCATCATTCTCGTCAGCATAGGGATCCTTCGTTGTGTCTTTGGTAGGAGTATCCGATCGTTTCGTCGATAGAAATCCCTTGAATTCATTGTCAAGTATTTTGATTTGCGCCAAGTCTTGCACGTTTTCAATCACCGCCCCCTTGCATTGCTCTTCTACTCCACTTATTGATTCTCTAGACTTTGCTGATACGTCATCGATATGGTTGATTTTTTTTCGCTCCTGCTCTGCTTGTTGGTACGACTTGGGCTCGTCATCCGTAGCTATTTTCGACTTTCGAAAAAGATCTGATATGGATTTGGAGAGAGCTACTTCGTTTGACTTAATATTATGGTCGTTGTCATTGTTAAATTTTTGGGAAGAGGACGGCACCTTCAGTATGGCAGAATTTTCTTTTCGAAATGTCTGACGAGACCTCACTTCTTGATCAGGAGAATCATGATCATCGGAGGCTGTCAAAGGAGAAACCCCGTTGTTTCCAACAATTGATCGTTCGTAAACTTGCTGATTTTGCATGGGATCTTTTGTGGGAGTAAAAGAACTGTTGCTCGTTGTGCGAACACCTTTGAATAGCTTTTCTAGAAAACCGGTCTTTTTCCCATCTTCCTTCCTTCGGCTTTTTTGTCGCATGACAAATTTGGCAACGCGTCTTTCGGTGGGGACTTTCCAATTGCTTTTCTTCTCCATAAGTTTGATGCGGACAGCTTTAGGCGTCAGCTCTGAAGAATTTGACTGGATATCAGATTGCAAGGAGGTCAAACATTTGAAGGATAAGAAGTGAGAGGAATCTATCTGCCAGCTAGAGAGCAGGGGCGAATGGGGGACGAAGGGGGGATAGTGCATGATGCACGATAACACGATAACATACCTCTTCAATCACTTCGATGACTGCTGCCTCCAGCTCTTGAGCGGTCGGTACATGATCTGCCATGGCTACAATTAAGAAAACAGGGATGATTTTTTAGCTTGGTCTGCTGTTTGATTTCAAGCCAAGAAATTGTAATGTGAAGAGGAAACTTTCCAAAAGACAAGTTCAGTTGATGTTTTGTTTCGTTCGTTACCATGGACGATGGACATGTTGAGAAGTTGAGACCTACTCTGGTATGCGAGACTGGGTGATGATCAAAGCCAGCCGAAGGGGACGTGAGACAAGGAGACCCGAATCCGACGTCACCGGAATGACCCGAAATGCCCATCCCGTCTCCCACTCAGAAACAGGAACACATCGGGAGAAATCGGATACGACATTCCCACTTCG
>Ga0100391_1002550_pt1 | contig 19203 bp, 19 predicted proteins | sample CryGeymeta201515_FD_81541 | JGI IMG/M metagenome (GOLD analysis project Ga0100391, IMG submission 81541) | Groundwater microbial communities from Crystal Geyser aquifers in Utah, USA - Crystal Geyser metaG 2015-15 | ecosystem: Environmental > Aquatic > Deep subsurface > Groundwater | place: USA...
GGTATGCGGCAGTTCTTGCCAGCTGACCGGGTCGCCGGCTTCGATGCTTGCGTTGACCTTTTGCTCCAATGCTTCGATTTGTTGGGGGCTGAGGGCACCGGAATTGAAGTCGAAGCGCAGGCGGGTGCGGCTGACCAGCGAGCCCTGCTGGGCGGCATCGGGCGAGACGAGCTGATGCAGCGCCCAGTGCAGCAGGTGGGTCGCGCTGTGGTGCGCCTCAATGGGACGGCGGCGGGTCGGATCGATACTGAGGGTAACTGTGTCGCCCAGCGAAATTCCGGCATCGCCGGGCAGGCTGTGGGCGCGGGCGGAGCCGATTTGCTGCACGGCGCTCACGGGGTAGCTGGCGCCCTGCACGGTGAGTGTGCCCTGGTCGCCGAGTTGCCCGCCCATCTCAGCGTAAAAGGGAGTGCGGTCGGTGATGACGAGCAAGCTCCCGTCCTGATGATGGAGTTCGAGCACTGTGGCCGCACACTCGTCCGCCTCGAATCCGGTAAATTCAGTGCTGGCCCCGGTGGCAATCTCAGCGGCCTTGACCAGTTGCTTCGTCCGGGCGGCCCGTGCCCGGTCGCGCTGCGCCTCCATGTGCTGCTCGAAGGTGGCCATATCGACTTCCAGCCCGCGCTCGGCACACAGTAATTGCGTCAGATCAATCGGGAAGCCGAAGGTGTCATAAAGTTTGAAGGCAAATTCACCATTGAGCCGGCCTTTGAACCCGGCGGCTTCTTCTTCAAACATGGCCAGTCCGCGGTCGAGGGTCTCGTTGAAGCTGGCTTCCTCGCGTTGCAGATTTTCCTTGATCGCCCCGGCGCGTTCTTTGAGCTCCGGAAAGACGTGGCTGAACTCGGCCACGATGGTATCCACCAGCTCCGCGAGAAAAGTTTGCTGGCTGGTGAAGCCGAGTGTGCGCCCGTAGCGCACCGCGCGGCGGAGGATGCGGCGCAGCACGTAGTTGCGGCCGGTGTTGCCCGGCAGGATGCCGTCGGCGAGGGAAAAAGCGAGCGTGCGGATGTGGTCGGCAATGACGCGAAAGGCGACTGCTTCCTTCATGTCAGCGGAAAGCTTCGATTTATCGCTGGCGACGGACTCCGGGTAAATATCCTGATAGGTCTTGCCGGAGAGCTGCTCCAGGGTGCGGAAGACGGGCTGGAAGACGTCGGTGGCGTAGTTGCTGGGTTTGCGGGAAAAGTCGGTGAAGCCCCTGGTATTCTGAATTAGCGAGCAGGCGCGCTCGAAGCCCATGCCGGTGTCGATGTGTCTGGCGGGCAGGTCGCGAAAGGAGCCGTCGGCCTCGGCGTTGTATTGAATGAAGACGAGGTTCCAGATTTCGATGCAGAGATCGGAGTCCTGGTTGACCAGTTTGCCCTGGCTGTCGCCGTTGGGGGTGAGATCGACGTGCAGCTCGGAGCAGGGGCCACAGGGGCCGGTTTCGCCCATCATCCAGAAGTTGTCTTTCACATTGCCGTTGATGATGTGAACGCTGGGATCGAGCCCCTTGGCGGCGAAGCGGGCGGCCCAGTAGTCGTAGGCCTCCTGGTCGAAAGCGGAGGGGTCGCCCGGGCCGGGCATGTAAACCGTGGCGTAGAGCCGCTCGGCCGGCACGCCCCAGCGCTCGACGATCAGCTCCCAGGCCCACTCAATGGCCTCTTTTTTGAAGTAGTCGCCGAAGGACCAGTTGCCCAGCATCTCGAAAAAGGTGTGGTGGTAGGTGTCGTAGCCGACGTCCTCGAGGTCGTTGTGCTTGCCCCCGGCACGGATGCACTTCTGGGTGTCTGCCGCGCGGGCGGGGGCGTAGGGTGCCTTCTCCGTGCCCAGGAAGTAGGGGACGAACTGGTTCATCCCCGCATTGGTAAAGAGCAGGCCCGGCGACTGCGGCATCAGCGAAGCCGACGGCACGACCGTGTGCTGCTTTTCGTTAAAAAAATCGAGGAAGGATTGTCTGATTTCGGAGGAAGTCATGGGATGTCGGGTGAGAGGTAGTTTTTAACCACGAATGGACTGTAGTGGGGTAAATTTTTAACCACGGATGGACACGGATAAACACGGATTTTTTTGATGGCTAGCGCACAACGCGCAGCCATTCCAGTTTAGCATGTTTGAAGTTAATAATGAGGCCCACCTTAAGCCCGGTAATTTTGAGGTAGTTGAGCATTTTACCACGCTCATTCTCAGTAATCTTTTCGATGGTCTTGGTATCGACCACGATTTTGTCATGAACGATCAGATCGGGAACATACTTTCCGACATTTACAGTTTTATAAAAGACCGGATATTCGGTCTGTTGCGAATAGGGGACGTCGCGAAGCGAAAACTCAACCACCAGAGCATTTTCGTAAATCTTCTCATGCAACCCGTGACCAATCTCATTTAAAACCTCAAACGAAGAGTTAATGATTTCTGAAGTTTCTTCAGAATGCAGTAGTTTCTCTTTGTTATCCGTGTCCATCTGTGTTCATCCGTGGTTTAAGCTTCGCGTCCATTCGCGGTTTCTCCTTTTTTTGAGCTACAAGTTGGCCAGCACGGCAGCGCCCATGGCTTTGGTGCCGACGGGGTCGAGGCCGAAGGCGATGTCGCCGGTGCGGGTGCCGGAGGTGACGGCTTGCTTGACGGCGGCTTCGATGGCGGCAGCGGCTTCTAGCTGCCCGAAGCTGTAGCGGAGCATCAGCGCCCCGGAGAGGATTTGGGCGCAGGGGTTGGCAATGCCTTGTCCGGCGATGTCGGGTGCCGTGCCGCCGGAGGGCTCGTAAAGCCCGAAGGGGAAGCCGAGGCGGTTCTTTTCCGCCCCGAGGCTGGCGGAGGCCAACATGCCGAGCGAGCCGCAGATGACGCCCATCTCGTCGGAGAGGATGTCGCCGAACATGTTTTCAGTGAACAGCACATCGAACTGGTTGGGGTCGCGGGCCAGTTGCATGGCGGCGTTATCGACATACATGTGGCTGAGCTCGATTTCGGGCGCGTGTTGTGCGAAGTATTCCGTGACCACCTTGCGCCAGAGGACCGAAGTTTCGAGGACGTTGGCCTTGTCCACTGAGCAGACCCGGCGGCCGCGCGCCAGGGCGGTGTCAATGGCCACCTGCGCGATACGCTCGATTTCGCTGGTTTGGTAAACCATGGTGTCGATGGCCCGCTCCTCGCCGTTCTCCAGCGTGGTAGTGGACTTGGGCTGGCCGAAATAGATGCCGCCCGTGAGCTCGCGGATGCAAACGATGTCGATGCCGTTGGGGATGCGTTCCGGCTTGAGCGGGGAGGCATCCGTCAGCTCGGAGTAGAGCAGACCCGGCCGCACATTGGCGTAGAGCGAGTAAGCCTTGCGGATCGGCAGCAGGGCCGCGCGCTCGGGTTGCTCCTTCGGCGGGAGTGATTCCCACTTGGGGCCACCGACCGAGCCGAACAGGATGGCTTCAGCGGCATCACAGACGCCGCGCGTGCTGTCGGGGAAGGCGGTGCCGTGGTTGTCGATCGCGATGCCGCCGATGTCGGCGTGCTGGTAGTCGATCGCGAAGCCGAACTTCCCGCCAGCGGCTTGGAGCACCGCGAGCGCGACTTCCATGACTTCAGGCCCGATGCCATCGCCGGGCAGAACTGCAAATTTAAGTGTCTTCATAACTAGGAAAAAGCGGATCAATGTGAGTGCCGACAGGATGCCTTCAAGATTATATTTGGGCAGGCTTAAGCCCAGGTTCGGCAATTAATGCCGCCCTCGGATGCCGCGTCATCTGCACCGGTGCTGCCAGCGTAAACAACATCGCCAGCAATGGAGGGCAGGGGATGAAGTCTTACCTGTATCTCCAGCAACTTGGTTGACTCCGCGCGGCGGTGTGTGCCGGAGCAAAGCAAATTCCTGTCAACTCTGCGGTTACTTCGTGGCGTTGTGGACGATTTTGCTCATGGTCTCGTCCAAGGTGGACTTTTCCTGCTCGGCTATTTTAGCGAGCAGAAGATAAGTGGACAGGGGAATTTGAATGGTGAATCTGACCTTTGCTGTCACGTCCTGCCAGGCGCTCTTTGCTTTTGTTATTTGGGCATCATTGAGGCCAAAGGCGCGGAGAACGCCCTCGGCCATAATGGTGTCGCCGAAGGGATTCATGTGAACTCCGTCACTGGTAAGGTGGTGTTTGCCCGCTCTGGGAAGAGTGGGATTTTTAAGTTCCTGCCACATCATTTCATTTAAGTCGGCGAGAGGCAGGCTTTTCTCTTTGGCCAGTTCGCGGAGGAACTTGTTGTAATCGGCCAACTTCGTGTTGAGTTCATTTTCTTCCTCCTTGATTGGAGTCGAGGTCAGGATCATGACCTTGACTCCGGCCTGCTCGCACTGGTCCACGATGGCGGTGATGTTCTTTTTGTAATCGTCGAGAGTGACTCCTTTGGCACCATGCCAGACATCATTCACCCCGCAGCTCAGGGTCATCCAGTCTGCTTTCTTATCGAGGACCTGTTTCTGGAGTCGTCCGAGCATCTGATTGGACTTATGACCGCTGATACCGGCGTTGATTCTTTTGATCCCAATCCCGTTGGCAGCCAGGCCGGATTCGACCAGAGAGACATAGCCGCTGGGGCTGGAGGCACCCTGCTGGGTAATGGAGTCGCCCATAAAAGCGACGGTGTCTCCATCTTTGACCAGGACTTTGGATTGAGCCGAGAGGGTTAAGAGGCTGAGGAGAGGAAGGATTGTGAGTATGTTAATGTTCATGTGAGCTATGTTTATTACGCGGCGTAAAACAAATGACCAGCAATTTTCTGAGCTGATCATGGGGAATAGGGTCTAAAGCTGCTCAGCGGCAGGTTGTCAGCAGCCCCATGAGGACGCCAAGCGGAAGAACATCCCCACCGCCGAGTTCGAGTCGGTTATGGATAAGGATGCGCAGTCCTACTTTGTCCACACCCATAATGCCCCCGGCGCCACCCTCCGCCAACGCCACGACCGCATCGCCACCGCCAGCCCCGATCTGCTCGGCGTCATCCTCAAGGAGGGAAAGTCTGAGTGAAAAGACACGATCAACTCATTCAGGGGCACTTCTCACGCTCTCGCGGGGCTTAATACTCCAGAACATATCCAAGCTGCATCGAACTTAAGTTTGCGGTAACCGAATAAATCAAAAGGCTAAACACCATGATCATCGAGAGTCTCCACATTAAAAACGAAGAAAACAATTACCTGGAAAATTTTATTTGAGCAGTTCCGCCATGGCTTCGCCCATAGCCAGACCGACATTCATGTAGGTTTTGGCGTTGCCGCCATAGTGGGCGTTGGAGGCGCTACCCATGCTTAGGGGGTGGGCGTAAACAACCGAAACATCGCCGGTAAACTCATGATTTTCGGCCAGGGCCATGGTGCCTTCGAGGATCAGCTTTTCATTGCCGGTAGCATTTTCCCGGCTGGTCTGACCGAGGGTGGCGCAGACAAACTTCGCGGTGGGGGCATTGAATTCCTGGCGCAGGGCTTTCACCAGCGTCGCCAGGTTGGTTTCGTAGCGGTAAGCGTGTCCGGCATCGTAGCGATCTTTGTCGCCATGCCACCACAGGAAGCCGGCGATTTCATAACCCTTGGCGCCGGGATAATATTTCTCAAGATCCTCCAGGATCTTTTTGGCGTTCGTCACATCGTCGTCGTACTGCTTGCCGGCATACCAGCCGTGCTGGGGCGGTTCAGGGACATTGCCTTTTTCCCAACGGGAATGGCGAACTTCATCTTTATAGGCGGGGTAAACGTAAGTCTTGCCGTCCTTTGGGTCTTCGAATTCGAAGCGCTCGCTGCCAGGAGGCAGCAGGTCCCAGCCCAGGCTGCGGTTGCCGATTGAGCTGCGCAGCACCATGACCGGTGCGTCGATGGCGTGGCCCAGTTGGTGACCAATCCCCTGATCGATGCCGATCTTTCGGCCCTTTACGGTGAGGAAGTCGTTGCGGCCGACATTCATGTTGTCGCGCTTTTGCATCACGTGCACCTGGCGGACATCATTGCGAACCGTCCAGTTGCCGGCAGAATCAACCAGAAAAGGATAAAGCCCTTCTTCCTTAACGGCGTATTCCAGCGAGCCTTCTTTGTCGGCGGGGCCGACTTTACCCATTTCGAGGGTATTGGACTGTCCCATGATGATAAAAACCTTCACCGGCTTGTCCAGGTCGGCGGCTTTACCGTCCGGGGCAGGTAATTCAGCGGCATGCAGTGCTGAAAGCGTGGTAAGAGCCGCGAGCAGGCTGATCGAAAGTAGTTGAGCGGGGCGGGGAAGGAATGGAGGAATTTGAGACTTTAACATTGGCTGATGCTGCGGCAGTGCGGTGGACTTTGCAAGTTGCAATGTCGGAAGTTTTTTTCAGTAGGGTGCATCGGGAGGATCATCGTTCTGACGGACCGATGCTACTGATCGCTTGCTTGGCGAAGCTGCCGCAATCAACCGCCGAGGTGATGGTGTATCACCCTGGCCCGGTAGAAATGCGGAGAAGGATCATCCGGGGGGCAGGGGATCGTCACCTCCAGCAGGAAAACCCCGGGCTTGTATTCGCCTTGATTCGTAATCTCAAACTCCGTCACAGCGTGCCATTCGAGCAAGTCATTCGAGTATTGTAGTTGGATTTCAACGTCATCGGCCAGAGCGTAACGATAAATTTGCCCTTTAACAGATAGATCGCCCTGCTCTGATTTGGATAGCTGCAGGGATGGGAGGTAAGGGATGTAGTTCGCCGATTCATCGCCAGTTAGGACAAATGCCCAGAGTTGTTCCGCAGTTGGTGCCTTGTCGTCCAGCCAGGGGCCGAGTCGCATTCCGTATTGCTCTTCGGTTAGGTGTGAAGTGAGTGCCTGGCTGGTGCCATCGAAGGAAATTGTCGAATCAAATGCAGTGGGTGCGAGTGCGTTACCGAGCATGGAGAGCAATTGGTAATCATGGCTGTTCCAGTCGGCTGGACGCGGTCCAATTCTCAAGATTCCGGACGCAGCATCAAAGTATCCAGCCGAGCTTCCGCGGAAAATCCATCCCTGGGGGATCTTTTCCTCGATGGCATAAGCAAACGCTCCTTCAGGTGGTTAACAAAAAGAGTGCAGCAAAAAAACGGATCACGATCGGGTTGAGAGCATGTTGTGATAGCTGGACCCGGCAATTCAAATTTATTGTCTCAGCGGGCGTGCAACAAGTCAGCTGTGCTCCCGGCCCCACAGCCAGAGGAGGTCGGCGAGCCGGTTGAGGTAACTGACGAGTTCGGGGCGGACGGCGGCTCCGGTATCCCGCAGTGAGATCAGCCCGCGCTCGGCGCGGCGGCAGGTGGTGCGGGCGAGGTCGAAGAAGGCATCGGCCGGGGCATCGCCCGGCGTGCTCCAGCCTTTGAAGCCGCCGTCGCGGGATTCGAGCGTATACACCAGTTCGGTGAGGGCATCGACTTTGTTGGCATTGATGAGCTTGTCACCATATGTCTCGGCCAAACGCCCGTGATCGGCGTCATCGGTGGCGAGTTCGCTCATCAGGTAAACCAGCTCCTGCTGCACCTTGAGGATTTGCGCCTGAATGGTGTGATGATTGGCGTGTGCCCGGCAAAGACCCAGCGTGGAGTTGAGTTCGTCCACCCGCCCGTAGGTCATCACGCGCGGATGATTCTTCGGCACGCGTTTGCCGAATAGCAGCGAGGTGGTGCCGTCGTCGCCGCGTTTGGTGGTAATACTCATGGTCGAGCTTCGCAGTAATCATTGCTCGTCGAGCAAGAGCTGCAGCATCTTCTTGGCGGAGTCGGGGATGACGGTGCCGGGGCCGAAGATGGCTTTGGCCCCATGCTCGTAAAGGTAGTCGTAATCCTTGGCGGGAATAACGCCGCCGCAGACGACCATGATGTCCGGGCGGCCCAGCTGTTTGAGCTCGGCGACCAGTTGCGGCAGCAGGGTCTTGTGGCCGGCGGCGAGGGAGGACATGGCGACGATGTGGCAGTCGTTCTCGACGGCCTGGCGGGCAGTCTCTTCCGGGGTTTGGAAGAGCGGGCCGATATCGACGTCGTAGCCGAGGTCGGCGTAGCCGGTGGCGACCACCTTGGCCCCGCGGTCGTGGCCGTCCTGGCCCATTTTTGCGATCATGATCCGCGGGCGGCGGCCTTCTTCCGCTTCAAATTTTTCAATCAGTTCCTTGATTTCGTCCATAGCGGGGGTGGCTCCGAATTCTTTGGCATAGACGCCGGAGATGGAGCGGATGTTGGCTTTGTAGCGACCAACCACGCTTTCGATGGCATCGGAGATTTCACCCAGGGTGGCACGCTTGGCGGCGGCGTCAACTGCGAGTTCCAACACGTTGCCTTTGCCGTCGCGCATGGCGTTGGCCAGGGCTTCGAGGCTGGTCTTGACGGCGGCGCTGTCGCGCTCGGCCCGCATCTTTTTGAGGCGGGCGATCTGCGAGTCGCGGACGGCGGAATTATCGATGTCGAGAATCTCGAGCGGATCTTCCTTTTCGAGGCGGTATTTGTTGAGGCCGACGATGGTCTCCTTGCCGGAGTCGATGCGGGCCTGGCGGCGGGCAGCAGCTTCCTCGATGCGCAGCTTGGGGATGCCTGCTTCGATGGCCTTGGTCATGCCGCCGTATTCCTCGCACTCCTGGATGTGGGCCCAGGCTTTGTGCATGAGCTCGTGGGTGAGCGCTTCCACATAGTAGCTGCCGCCCCAGGGGTCGATGAAGCGGGTCATGCCGGTCTCTTCCTGAATGAAGAGCTGGGTGTTGCGGGCGATGCGGGCGGAGAAGTCGGTCGGCAGGGCGATGGCTTCGTCGAGCGCGTTGGTGTGGAGCGACTGGGTATGGCCGCAGGCGGCAGCCAGGGCCTCGATCGCGGTGCGGGTGACGTTGTTGAAGGGATCCTGCTCGGTGAGCGACCAGCCGGAAGTCTGCGAGTGGGTGCGCAGCGCCAGTGACTTGGGGTTCTGCGGGTCGAAGCCCTTGACGATCCTGGCCCACAGCAGGCGGGCGGCCCGCATCTTGGCCACTTCCATGAAGAAGTTCTTACCGATCGCCCAGAAGAAGGACAGGCGCGGGGCAAAGGCATCGATATCGAGACCGGCATTCACGCCGGTGCGCAGGTATTCCAGCCCGTCGGCCAGAGTGTAGCCCATTTCCAGGTCGGCGGTGGCTCCGGCCTCCTGCATGTGGTAACCGGAGATCGAGATGGAGTTGAACTTCGGCATCTTCTGCGAGGTGAACTCGAAGATGTCGCCGATAATCCGCATCGAGGGCTCGGGCGGATAGATGTAGGTGTTGCGCACCATGAACTCTTTCAGGATATCGTTCTGGATGGTGCCGGCGAGTTGCTCCAGCTGGCAGCCCTGCTCCAGTCCGGCCAGGATGTAGAAGGCCAGCACCGGGATGACGGCACCGTTCATCGTCATCGAGACCGAGACTTTGGAGAGATCGATATTGTTGAACAGAATGTGCATGTCCTCGACCGAGTCGATGGCGACCCCGGCCTTGCCGACATCACTGATCACACGCGGGTGATCCGAGTCGTAGCCACGGTGGGTGGCCAGGTCAAAAGCTACGGAGAGGCCCTGTTGCCCGGCGGCGATATTGCGGCGGTAAAAGGCGTTGGACTCTTCGGCGGTGGAGAAGCCGGCATACTGGCGCACCGTCCAGGGGCGGAAGGCATACATGGTGGCTTAGGGCCCGCGCAGATTGGGCGCGATCCCGGCGGTGTAATTGAGGTGCTCCATCCGTTCGTAGGCTTCTTTGCCGTAGAGCGGATCGACGTCGATTTGCTCCATCGTCTGGTGCATGAGCTCGTGGACGCTCTTGCCGGTTTCGGCTTTGACCTGCGCAGCCCATTCTTCGCGGGTGGCGGCGGGCTGGGGTGCTTGGTAAGGGATTTCTGCGAAATTAGGTTTCATGAAATTCAGTTCTCCGGTTGTCGGTTGATCGGTTTGCGGTTGTATTCAGTTTCCGGTTACAAAACGCCGAGGCCTTCCAGGTAGCGGCGGTTGGTGGCGTAATTGTCGGATTTGACGAAGATGTAGTCATCCATGCCGGCGGCGCGGTAGGCGGGTTCGTGCGCACCGGGGAAACCGGCCAGCACCACCTGCATCTCCGGGATGGCGGTCTTGATGGCGGTGGCGAACGCTGCAAACTTTTCCTCGTAGTCCGGGTCGGCCCCGCACACCACCGTGATGCCGGCATCGGACTGCACCAGCGCGGCGACGGCATCCGCCGGGTTATCGAAACCATCGGGTGAAATCACATCGAAGCCCCCGGCGGCGAAAAAGCTGCGGGTGAAGTCGGCGCGTGGTTTATGGCGGCGCAGCGGCCCGAGATTGGTCAGGAAGATTTTTGGCGCGTTGCCGGTTTTGGCGGCAAATTTCTGTGATGCGGTCCGCAGGTCCTCATAGCCCTGCGCGAGCCGCAGGCTGGGGAGCGGCGGGATCGCTGCCGGCGGCGTTGCACTGGCCCGGATGGTGCGGGAGACCTCCCCGATGGTGGCTCCGGCGAGGAGGGCCTCAACCAGGGTATCGACAGCAGTCTCGCGGGTGGACTCCAGGATGTTGCCCAGCGCGGTCATCACCAGGGAGTCCGTGCCTTCATCCGTCGCCGTGCGCCGGTCGGCAATTTTCCGGGCGCGCTGCTCCCGCAGTTCGGCATAATCGGGGAGGAGCGCCTCCAGTGCCGCTTCTTCCAGGTTGGGATACACATTGGTGCCGATCAAGCTGCTGCGGCGCTGATTCAGCTGCGAGCGGTTGGCGGCATCTGTCGCCTGGATCGTATCGGCAATAAAGCCGCTGGCCAAGGCATCCGTCATGCCGCCCCGGGCTTCGATCTGCTGCAAGCAGGCCCATGATTTTTCACTGACTTGATCGGTCAGCCACTCGATTGCCCAGGAGCCGCCCGCCGGGTCCACTACTGCAGTGAGCTCACATTCTTCCTGCAGGATGACCTGGGTGTTGCGCGAGATGCGGCGGCTAAAGGCGTTCGGTTCGCAGCTGACTTCGTCGAAGTTGCCCACACAGAGACTGTCCACGCCGCCGATGACGCCGCTGAGTGCCTCGGTGGTGGTGCGCAGCATATTGACGTAGGGGTCCTGCCGGGTCTTGTTGTAAAGACCGGTGCGGGCATGCATCTGAATCTTTTGCGCCTCGGGGCTGCCGCCGAAGGCCGCCACGACCTGTGCCCAAAGCACACGGGCGGCGCGGAGCTTGGCAATCTCCATAAAGAAATTGCCGCCGATGGCGAAGCTGAAACGGATTTGCTGTGCCGCGTCATCAACCGCGAGGCCGCGACCGGTCAACTCGGTCAAATAAGCCGCACCGGTGGCCAGCGCGATCCCCAGTTCTTCCACGGCCGAAGCTCCCGCCTGATGATAGGGCAGGGTGGAGACGCCGACGGCGCGGATGCCCGGTGCGTGCTTGCGGCAATGCTCCGCCAGCACCGCCTGCTCCTCAAAGAGCGTGCCCAGATCGGCCGGGACCTGACCAGCTGCGGCCTGCACGGCCAGCGGGTCCATCCCGAGGCTGCCTTTGACCTGGGCCGGGTCGGCGCCGATGCTTTTGAGCCAGGCAAAAAAGAGCGCACCCACGGCCATCCCGGAACAGCCGGTGCGCAGGTGAAAGCTGACCGCTTCCGGTATAATATCCTGAAACGCGGCTTTGATATCTTCCAGGCAAGCCAGCGAGAGCCCACAGGCAGCCACTTCGCCCACTTTGGCGCCATCCGGGTCGAGCCCCTTTAGCGTCGCGATATCGAAAATCACGTTGAGCGCATTTTGCCCCCGCATGAGATCGCTCCGGGCATTGCGGTTAAATTCCACCGGAGTGCCGTAGGGGAGCTCCTGGGCGATCTCCCAGGGCTCCACACAGTAGCCGGCGGCGCGGGTCCCGCGCAGGTAGCTGTCAAAGCCCGGCAGGGTCTGGGCAGCCGGCAGCTGTTCCAATACATCCTGCCAGAAAATCGGTTCCAGCTCGATGCCTTCCGGCGTCATGCGCTTCATGATTTTGTCAAATGGAGCGCCTTTGAGGAGCTGCTCGGCAGCCTCCCGCCAAGCTTCTTTACTCGGTGGCGCGAAGTCGCTGAGCAGAGTTGGGTTGTTGGATTGATCTTTCATGTGGTTTTACTGTAGTCAGAGTTGTTGTAGGAAATGGATAAAGACTGTCAATAAGCAAATTTAATATAAAATAATCTTGACGTAAGTTCGTCTAATCTAAAGTTAGCAGCTGAACCAGACAAAAAATGATAACAAACATTGATCACCTCGGCATCGCTGTCAGCAATCTTGACGCAAGCGTTGCCTACTACGAAACAGCTTTGGGCCTGCATTGCCACGGGCGCGAAGAAGTGGCTTCGCAAAAAGTGAAGACAGCTTTTTTTGCGGCCGGCGACGTGCACATTGAGCTGTTGGAGCCGACCTCAGCGGACAGCCCGATCGCCAAATTTCTGGAAAAGAACGGTGAAGGCATTCACCACATCGCCTTTGCGGTGGACAACATTGAGGGTCAATTAAAGCAGGCATCGGATGCCGGGGTGCGTTTGATCCACGAAGTGCCCTTTGAGGGCGCGGCCGATAAACTGGTGGCCTTTCTGCATCCCAAGTCCACTCATGGTGTGCTGACCGAATTCTGCATGCCAAAGAACTAGAGCATTTTTTCAACCATTATTACAGGAGAATACAATGGCAATTGACCCAAAACTACTCGAAGAGCTGAGAAAGCGCCGCGCAACCGCGCGCCAGGCCGGCGGCGAAGACAAACTGGCCAAGCGCCGCGAAAAAGGGATCATGGGTGCGCGTGAGCGGCTCGAAACTTTTTTTCAGGCGGGCACCTTTCAGGAGTTTGGCATGCATGCCGAGCACAGTTGCCACCGCTTTGGGATGGAAAAGAAAGATTTGCCTTATGACGGCGTGGTCTGTGGCACCGGCCTGGTGGACGGACGCCCGGTGGCGGCTTACTCGCAGGACTTTACCGTGAGCGGAGGTTCGCTGGGGCGCATCCACGCCAAGAAAATCTGTGATTTGATGGATTTTGCCCACGAGGCCGGGATGCCGGTGGTCGGGGTCAATGACTCCGGCGGTGCGCGGATTCAGGAGGGCGTGGATTCGCTCAGCGGCTACGGGCAGGTCTTCTTCAAGAACGTGCTGCTCTCCGGTGTGGTGCCGCAGGTGGCGGTGATTGCTGGGCCCTGTGCGGGCGGTGCCGCGTATTCCCCGGCCCTGACCGACTTCCTGATCATGACACGTGATCATTCCAACATGTTTATTTGCGGCCCGGATGTGATCAAGGCAGCGACTGGCGAAACAGCCGAGCTTTCGCAGTTTGCATCAGCTGCGGCGCATGCCAGCATCTCCGGCAATATCCACCTGGTGGCCGACGACGACAAGCACGCGATGGAACTCACGGCCAAGCTGTTATCCTTCCTGCCCAGCAACAACATTTCCGATCCTCCCCATGAGTTCAAAGAACTCAATCTGACGGACGATCCCGAGCTGAACGAGATCGTGCCGGCCAGCAGCAAGGAAGCGCTTGACACCTCAGCGGTAATTGACCGGCTGGTGGACGACGGAGATTTCTTCGAGATTATGCCGGATTTCGCCCGCAACATCATTGTTGGCTTTGCCCGCATCCAGGGCATCATTGTCGGCATCGTCGCCAATAACTCCATGGTTAAGGCTGGCACGCTCGACATCGACAGTTCAGACAAAGGTGCCCGCTTCATCCGGACCTGCAATATCTACAACATCCCGATTGTTTCGTTGGTGGACATCCCCGGATTCATGCCGGGGCTGGCACAGGAGCAGGGCGGCATTATCCGCCACGGGGCGAAGATGCTCTTTGCCTATGCGGCATCAACTGTGCCCAAGATCACCCTGATCATGCGCAAGGCTTACGGCGGCGCGTATCTGGCGATGTGTTCCTCCGATCTTGGGGCCGATATGGTCTTTGCCTGGCCGACTGCCGAGATCGCGGTGATGGGAGCCGAAGGTGCTGCCAAAATTCTATTCCGCAAGGAAATCGGCGAGGCCGAGGATCCGAAGGCGAAGACGATTGAACTGTGCGACGCGTATCGGGCGGAATTTTCCTCGCCTTATCAAGCGGCTTCGGGTGCGATGATAACCGATGTGATCGAGCCGGCCCAGTCCCGTGCCGCGCTGGCCCTCGCCTTACGCAATACGCTTAGCAAGCGCGATACGCGTCCGCCGAAAAAGCATGGTAATATTCCCCTCTAAATTCCGGACGAACCCAGAACCGATTCATTATGATTGATTCAATAACATTATTTGCGCAGTTGCCTGGCGAAGTAGCCGTGAGTCCCGGCGCGGGCGGTGTGGTGGTGGTGGGCTTCCTCTTTGTGTTGATTGTGCTGACATTGCTGTCTGCCCTGACATTTTTAATGGGCGCATGGTTTACCCGGCAAGGGGCGAACAGTGCGGCTAAAGCAGCAGTTGCGGCGCAGGCCGCAGCAGAGGCGTCAGCCGGGGCACCGGCCAGCAGTGGCGGCGCAGCTCTTGCCAGCAGGGCAAGCGAGGGTCAGGACGATCCGGCTTTGATTGCGGTCATCGCGGCTGCGGTGCATACCGTGATCGGCAACCGTCCGCACCGCGTGGTTTCCATCCGTTCTGCCGGACCCGGTTGGGCTCAGGAAGGGCGTCGTCAAATCTTCTCTTCGCACCGCGTGCGCTAATTTTAACAACACCAGATTTATTGTATTATGAAAAACCTAAGAATTACTGTTGAAGGCAAAGCTTACGACGTCCAGGTCGAACTGTTGGACGAAGATACTAACGCGGCTCCGGCCCCGCGCCGTGTCAGCTCCGGTGCGAGCACCCGCGTGGCGGCTCCCGCGCCGCAAAAGGCAGCTGCCGCCAAAGCCGTGGCGGCCCCTGCCGGAGCAGGTGCCATTGTCAGTCCACTGTCAGCGGTGGTGGTCTCCGTCGATGTCGCGGTGGGCGATAGCATCGCCGAAGGTCAGAAAGTCGTCACGCTGGAAGCGATGAAGATGAACACCATCGTCTCCGCTGCGGCAGCAGGCACCGTCAAAGCAATCCTCGTCAGTGCCGGGGATGGCGTTGAAGAAGGTCAGGCACTCGTCGAAATTGCTTAATTCATCCGGACCAGGGAAAGTCACCCGTTATGTTAGAATTACTTCAACACTTATACGAAAACACCGGCATCGGATTCATTGATTGGCGGATGCTGATCATGTGGCTCGTTGTGGCGGGGTTGCTTTATCTGGCGGTTTACAAGAAGTTTGAGCCGCTGCTGCTGGTGCCAATTGCCTTTGGTGCGCTGCTGGCGAATTTGCCGACGGAAGGTATCATGGAGGGGCTGGAATTTGCCGGTCAGCATAATGCGTTCAAGGAAGACGGCACCGGCGGGCTCTTTTTTTACTTCTTTCAGGGCATCCACCTGGAGCTGTTCCCACCGATTATCTTTATGGGCGTGGGGGCCTTGACTGATTTCGGGCCTTTGATCGCCAATCCAAAAACCTTCCTGCTCGGTGCGGCGGCCCAGTTCGGTGTCTTCGGCGTCTTTATTGCCGCCGCTTACATGAAACATGTGGGCATCGAATTCAGCCTGCCGGAAGCGGCGGCCATCAGTATTATCGGCGGCGCGGATGGCCCGACCTCCATTTTCCTGGCCAACAAACTGGCACCGCACCTGATCGGTGCGATCGCGGTCTCGGCCTACAGCTATATGGCGCTGGTGCCGGTCATTCAGCCGCCGATCATGCGCCTGCTGACCAGCGAAAAGGAACGCAAGATCCGCATGCAGAGTCTGCGCCGGGTGAGTAAACTGGAAAAGCTGATCTTCGCGGTAGTCATCATGATGGTCTGCATCATTCTGGTGCCGGCGGCCTCACCGCTGATGTTCATGCTCTTTCTGGGGAATTTCTTCCGGGAGTGTGGCGTGGTGGATCGCCTGAGCAAGTCGGCGCAAAACGAAATTATCAACATCGTCACAGTTTTCCTCGGCATCAGCGTCGGCATTACCATGGACGGAAGTTACTTCCTGACGCCTCAGACCCTGGGTATTCTCTCCCTTGGCGTGCTGGCTTTTGCGCTGGCCACAGCTTCCGGCATCTGGATGGCCCAGGTGCTCAACCTTATTTCCAAAAATAAGATCAATCCACTGATCGGCTCGGCCGGAGTGAGTGCGGTGCCGATGGCGGCCCGCGTCAGCCAGGTGGAGGGTCAAAAGGCCGATCCGGGCAACTTCCTGCTGATGCATGCGATGGGTCCGAATGTTGCTGGTGTGATCGGAACTGCACTGGTGGCTGGTTTCTTTATGACAATATTTGCCTAGTGGCTGCCTTTAAATACAAACTGTAAAATAATCTTATGCTTAGTGAAAAAATTCCCGTAATGACCGCTGCCGAAGCGGCTGCATTGATCAATGATGGTGACATCATCGGCTTCAGTGGCTTCACGCCGGCCGGTGCGGCCAAGGAAATTCCCCGGGCGATTGCACAGAGGGCAATCGCCGAGCATGACGCTGGACGTCCCTTCAAAATCGGGGTGGTCACTGGTGCCTCGACCGGCGACAGCCTGGATGGTGAACTTGCCCGCGCCAATGCCGTGCTCTTCCGCACGCCCTATCAAAGCGACAAGACCCTGCGGGCTCAGATCAACAAGGGGGAGACGCACTTCTTCGACATGCACCTCTCGATGTTGCCGCAGGCCGCCCGCTACGGTTTTATCGGCAAAATCCGCTTTGCCGTGATCGAGGCCGCTGCGGTCACCGACGATGGCGAAATTACGCTCACCACCAGCGTGGGGGCGACCAATACCTTTTGCCATGTAGCTGAAAAAATTTTTATCGAACTCAACGACCAGCACCCGGCAGAACTCAGCGGGCTGCACGACATCTACGAGCCGCAGGATCCGCCCCACCGCCGGGAGATTCCGGTGTATGCTGCCAGCGACCGTATCGGCTCGCCGGTATTAAAGGTCGATCCCGCCAAAATTGCCGGCATCATAAAAACCAGCCTGCCGGATGAAGTGGGCGCTTTCAAGGATACCGATCCGGTAACGCAGAAGATCGGGGAAAACGTGGCGCAGTTTCTGGCCACCGAGTTGAAGGAGGGCCGCATCCCGCAGGACTTCCTGCCGATTCAGTCGGGTGTGGGCAATATTGCCAACGCAGTCCTGGGCGCGCTGGGTGCCAATCCTGCGATTCCGCCCTTCGAAATGTATTCCGAAGTGATTCAGGACAGCGTAGTGGGCCTGATGCAGAGCGGCGACATTAAGTTTGCCAGTGCCACCTCGCTGACGGTATCGCCGCCGATGTTAAAGGAAGTGTATGCCAACCTGCCTTTCTTCAAGCAGCGCATCGTGTTGCGTCCGCAGGAGATTTCGAACCATCCCGAAGTTGTGCGCCGGCTGGGGATCATTTCGATCAACACCGCAATCGAAGCGGATATCTGGGGCAACATCAACTCCACCCACGTGATGGGCTGCAACCTGATGAACGGCATCGGCGGTTCCGGTGACTTTACGCGTAACGCCTTTATTTCGATCTTTACCTGTCCTTCGACGGCCAAGGGCGGAGCGATCAGCACCATCGTGCCGATGGTCGCCCACCTCGATCACAGTGAGCACAGTGTGCAGGTCATCATCACAGAGCAGGGCATTGCCGATCTGCGCGGAAAAGATCCCATCCAGCGCGCCCGCGAAATTGTGGAAAAATGTGCCCATCCGGAATACCGTGCGCAGCTCCTCGCTTACTTTGAAGATGTCAAGGACGGCCATACCCCACAGACTTTGCAGACGGTCTTCGCCATGCACCAGGCGTTTATGGAAAAGGGCGATATGCGGAATGTGGATATGACGATGAAGTCATAACCTGATGCAGTCATCCATTGATATCGCTTCGCTGTATGCCGGTATTCTTGCCGGCGACCGTGCGAAGCTGGCCCGTGCCATCACGCTGGTTGAGAGCCGCTCCGCCCGGCATCGCCCGCTCGCGCGGGAGCTGATGCAGCAGATTCTCCCGCATAGCGGAGGGGCGCTGCGGGTGGGGCTGACCGGCACCCCCGGCGCGGGCAAGAGCACCTTTATCGAAGCGCTGGGACTCTACCTGTGCGGGTTGGGTAAAAGGGTGGCCGTGCTGGCGGTCGATCCCAGTAGCTCCATTTCCGGCGGGAGTATTCTGGGTGACAAGACCCGCATGGAGGAACTATGCCGCGAGGAAAATGCTTTTATCCGTCCGTCGCCCTCAGGTGTATCGCTGGGCGGTGTCGCCGCCCGCACCCGTGAGGCATTGCTGCTGTGCGAGGCCGCCGGTTATGATGTGATTCTGGTCGAAACCGTTGGGGTGGGGCAGAGCGAGACCGCTGTGCGCACCATGACCGACTTTTTTCTGCTACTGCAAATCGCCGGTGGTGGCGATGAGTTGCAGGGGATCAAAAAGGGCGTGATCGAGCTGGCGGATGCCATTGTTGTCAACAAGGCGGATGGTGAAAATCTGCTGCGCGCCCAGCGCGCCCGGGTCGAATTCGCCCGCGTGATGCACTTACTGCGTCCTTTTACCCCTGGCTGGAATCCCCGCGCCCTGACCTGCTCTTCTTTGGAAAAAGAAGGCATCAAGGAGATCTGGGAAATGATTCAAGACTTCCGTGGAGAACTTACCCGGTCGGGTGTCTTTGCCCAGCGCCGCCGCGAGCAAAATATCGATTGGTTCCGCTCGCTGCTGCAGCAATCTGTTTTCGAGCGCTTCAGTGCTGAGCACAAAAAGCAGATTTGCGCGATGGAGCAAGCGGTTGGCTGCGGTGAGCTGCCGGTATCCAGTGCATTGGATGCCCTGCTGGATCAATAACTCTCTCTTATGATAGGAATTTGCTTTCGGCGGCGTAGCCGCTAGCGGGGTGAGAGTTGAAGGAAGAGGGGCGATTTAGTGTCAAGATGTCGTGTTGAAGGGTAAAAGTTTCCTGCCGACGGGAGTCCACCTTGTCCATGACTAATTTGCGGCAAGGCGACTATCGTAGAGCTGTCACATGGAGTGAAGGCGGAGCCGTAACGGAATTGTGACCAGCGACTTGATATGGCTTCCAGAATGCCCAGTGGGTCCGAATCCGGCAAGTGCTTTCTCTTCCTTTACCTCGGTTTCTTTTGAACCACAGATTGCACAGATGGGCACAGATTTCCTTGATTCTTTTTCTCCCTGATCTGTGGCAATCCGGTACGCCAAGATAAACCTAATCGATCTAACATTATGAAACGTTAATGTCATGTTAATTGAATGTCCAACATGTAGCCAAGCAGGCGCCGAAAGGA
>Ga0100391_1002558_pt1 | contig 19188 bp, 15 predicted proteins | sample CryGeymeta201515_FD_81541 | JGI IMG/M metagenome (GOLD analysis project Ga0100391, IMG submission 81541) | Groundwater microbial communities from Crystal Geyser aquifers in Utah, USA - Crystal Geyser metaG 2015-15 | ecosystem: Environmental > Aquatic > Deep subsurface > Groundwater | place: USA...
TGCAGTGTGTGTGGGAGTAGGAGGGAGGAGGAGGGAGGGAGGAATATGAGGAAGGGGGGGGCAAAAGACATAGAAAATAAAGAGGGGAGGGGTTGAGACGGCAATGCAGAAACATTTGGATATAAAAACAACCACAAAAAAAGCATCCAACAACACTACTTTTTGAATGTCATACTACACGTACCATCTGCATGAATTTGATACTTTAAATTGACCGTATGGATTCCCAGTGCCTGTTTCCACCGTAAACCAATGTTTCGACAAATATGCTTATCACTGCATTTGATCCATAATGCGATACGATCCTGTGATTTACGGATACTAACGACCGCACCAACGACTTGATTGCCATCCAAGTCCATTGTTTCGCCAATGACGGCCAGTACGGTAAACATCCATGCTTCATCACCGACACCACTTTTGGATACTTTTTTGGGAATGGTGTAAACGAATTTTCCACCGTGTCGATTGATCGGATCCTCCCACGTAGGTAATATACCCTCCCGGAATAAATGATAATTACTGTTCAATGATAATTGGGATGGTGGTTTGACATTGTTATAAATTCTCCAAAATGTTTCCACAGTATCAAAGGAACCGCATTTTGTTAAATTATCCTTCCACAAAGCTGATGTTGATGCTGATGTTGTCGATGTTGTTGCTGATGCTGTTGATTCTACTGTTGATGTTGCTGTAGTTATTACTGGTGTTGTTGCAAATCGTGGATTATCAAACCATAATGTCCATCGAGAATTGATTGGTGTCCGCGTCGTAATAGGTGTACAAGGTGGAGCTGCCAATGAGGATATAACGGTAAATGAAGAAGAAGAAACAATAGTAGTAGACTTGTTGCTGCTGTTCTTGTTCTTGTTATTGGTTGTATCGTCTTCATCAATTTCTTCGTCACCTTCTTCACCTTCTTGCACTTGGTGGTGTTCTGCATCTGCAGAATCTTTACTGGTCATGGCGTCTTCTGTTGTCATGATCCTAAGTCAATGGGTCTTTGCTGCGATGCAAATACAATACTGCTCAGATTTTACTTTACAACACCCGATCTGTCGTTATATTATATGCTTGCGTTTGTTGCAGTTATATTTTTGCTGCTATAATGTAAAGTACAGTATGCTACTACTGTTTTTGTGGTGTTTTAATTTTTCAATAATAGGCCTAGTAGTAGTACTAGTCTCGTAGACTAGTACTCTAATTATAACCACTCTACTACTACTAGCTAGAGTCTCTAGTAGTAGTGCTCCGTAGTACCGTACTAGCTAAAGTACTCCGTAGTAGACTACTACTAGCTACTCCGAGTAGCTACTACAGTAGTAGACTATTACTAGAGTAGAGCAGCTAGCTAGCTACTCGAGTAGAGTACTACTACTACTACTACTACTGCCTACTGTAGCTAGCTAGCTACTGCTACTACTAGCTAGTACATCAGTAGTAGACCAGTAGACCTACTAGTAGTACTCACTAAATAATGACTTTTCGTTGATTAAGTATCTACAGTACAGTTAAGGACTTGCCCTCATATCCATTAAAAATCACACACACACAAAACTTCGCAGTCAAAATATCCCATTCTTCCCCCCCCCGCACCCCCCCCCTCCCCCCCGAGCGAGGAAACAACAAAACACATCCTCATCATCACACAACACCAGCGAAATCTATTTACACTATCTATCAATCAACCAACCAACCAATTAATCAGTCGATGAATCGATCAATAAAGTACTTTATAAAGTGACCAGCCTTTTTTTACTGTTTTTTTTTTTTAATTACTGATTGCCAAAAATGATGCGTGGAGATGTGATTGGTGGTGCTGTTGTGCCTTTAACCGATGCACTACCATGGTCGTTCATCATCACCGACAACAACAACAACAATAATAACAAATGCAATTCTAGTACAACTACTGGTAGTAATAGGAATGGGAGTAGAACCATTTTAATCAATGATGCTATGGATACCGATGGACGATTTCTGTTGTATACGATTGTATCACAAATACTGACACCACCAACCAGTAGTCCTAAAGCTAGAGCAACTACCCACCACAACAACAGCAGCAGCAATCATGGTAACAAAACAGGTTCTGCAACAAAATCAACACTCAAAAATAATGGTCGTGTCTTGTGGTTGGGATGTGGATCCGTTACGGAAGGACAAATTTTAACGGGTCTGAAAAAGATGGGTATCGACAAAACGATTCTTTCCAATGCTTCGTACCAAACTACCGCCACCACCACTACCGACCACCACCACCAACAGCAACAAGAACAAGAACAAGCGTCATGGTTGACCATATGTAGTTTGACGACCGAATTGTCAAAGCAAGTATTAGTATGTCAGAAGGATGAACATACGAAGGAGAATGACTTTAATGATAATGACGAACACAATTTTCTCCAATCGATGTACCAGTACATTCAAAATTGGTTGACATTGCAAAGCAATAATCATAATAGTATAAATGATGATAACAATAATGATCATGATCATGATCATCCAAATCTATCACCACCATCACCACAATGGATTGTTTTGGATGATGTGTCGACGCTGGCAAATTTATTAGGTGAACGTCGAGTATATCAATTTATATTGGCTATCAAGGCTACTACAATAATGCTACAACAACAACAACAACAACAACAACAACAACAAGTTGGATTGATTATACGATGTGCCAATGATTTCGAATCCGAATCAATATCTACCATGACTGGAGGAGGACCTACAACGACAACAGTAACAACAAAAGAATGGTTTGGTGCAGGTGGTGGTGGAGGAGGAGGCAATAGTGCAACAACAAGTACTACTACTACAACAACTGGTACAAATAATAGTATCGACAATAATAATAATAATAATAATCACAATCACAATGATTATTATAATTGTGGTTACTTTTGGGAACGATCGCTTGTGGAATTGGTTGACATTATTTTTGATGTGCTGCCTTTGACAAGTGGATATACAAGAGAATTACATGGGCGCATTATCATTACCATCACAACAAATACGTCCACATCTACAAACACGAACACGAACACGAACAAAACGTCTGTCACCAAACAAAGTTGGAAAAATAATAATGATACAAATGATAGTAGTAGTAGTAGTAGCAGTCCTGATGATGCTGTTGTTACAGCAAACAACCATCGTACTGGAACGAATGCATCGTCATCGTCGTCATCATTGTTGCCGCCAGTACAAGTCATCAATTATTGCATTACCGATCAACAACAAATTGTAGCATACATCATATAAAATACATAAGATAATATGCATATAAAATGTTGGATGACAAGCGCACGCTGAAAAAAAAAAACAGCTATTGTAAAAAAATATAAGTTTTGTTCTATGCAGTTTTGTCCCATGTCTGTTTTTGCACGTTTTGCTTGCTTGTCAAACTTGCCTCCCTGTTTGTTTGTCAGCCTTGCCTGCCTGCCTGTTTGTTTGTTTGTTTGTTTGTTTGTTTGTACGTCTATTCCTGGTGTAAGTGAATGCATTGATCCGTTTGCTTTGTCCGCAGAGGTTCGTTGTATAGTAAACAGCAACCCAAGGCAATTGATGCCAAAAACCAATGAATTGTACAACTCATCAACCAAACTCCCGGATCAGGATCACCTTGCATACTCATCTTTGTTGTTGTTGTTGTTGTTGTTGCGTAAAGTAACGTACCATTTTTCGTACAATAATCATCGAGTTGAGTAGTTGTCGTACCACTACTGCCGGGCAATAATAATTGTGCAAATAGCATGGTTCGATAAAATGGTACTGTAACAGACACAGCATTTTGCATGACATCCATGGCTGCTAGGACGGAAAAAATGGATTCAACCGGTGTCACAGTTGTGACCAGTGTTTGCAAGCTGGTAAACATAATGGCGTAGGCTAGGGAGGTGACCGGACAGACCAATCCCCAAAACAAGTGCAGATTGGTCTTGTCATATGTTTGCCACACCAATGCCAGAGTCAACAACAAAGCTACAGCACAAATTGCTTGGCGTTCTCCTCCACTGTATTTCATGACGGGTGCAATGCAAAAGCTTTGTATGACCAAACCAACAACTTGTTGATAACTTGATATGTAACCACGATAATGTGGTTCCAATCCGTACAATTCTTCGTAAAAGGTCGTCAAATTATTACTGCCGGTAGCTCGTGTTACCCACGTTACGACGAGACTGGCACAAATCACAGCCGTCAACGTCGAAGAACTGAAACAGGTCTTTAAATTGGTCAAAAAGGACAGCGTAGTACTAGTACTAGTACTACTACTAGTAGTAGTGCGGTCTTGACTTTGTTGATTGGCTATTCCATGAGTGTCGTTGCTTTGTTGTTCGTCGTTTTCATTGACATTGTCATTGTTGTCGTTTTCATTGTCATTGTCATTGTTGTCGGTTTCATTCTTTGGTAAAACAAATATTATCGTTACAACTACATTGACCAACAATACTATGCTCGCCAAGAACAGTGGTGCTCGTTCATCGACGTGTTTGTACAAGACTGCACCACATGTTGGTCCTATCACCCAAGAAGCAGTTGCACTGGCACTCAATCGTCCCATATGTACTACGACACGTGGTTGTTGTTGTTGTGTACAAGTTTTTGAAGCTTTCCAACGTGTCAGTATGGTTTTGATAATGGTTGTTGTCGTCGTATTTTGAATCAATCCAATCAGTATGCGACTCAGTACCAGACATTCCACATGTTCATGACAAGATAGAATGGCCAGTAAAAATGAATCAACGCTGATCCTGTAAAACATATTAGTAGTACAGTTCTTTGTTGCAAATATTTCGCATCCATTGCTATGCCTAATAGTAAAGCACCAATCATTTGTGACAATGAAAACATACTCGAAAGCCATTCTCGTTGTTGGGCAATGTTGGTGTGTGTCATCGTTGTCGTTGTCGTTGCCGATTGCATATACTGTGTGTACAGGGGACCTACCAAAGCCACAGCAAACACATCCAAAAAGACTAATAAAGGAAGAATGGTTGCTGCTGTGGTTGTTATTGTGGGAATACCAGTGTTAAAGGTTGTTGCTTTGGACAAGCGTTGTCGTTGTCGTTGTGGTTGTGGTTGTGGTTGCGATGACGACGATGATGATTCTCGTTCAAGCTTAACACTGTCATCAGTAGAGGAAACAGAGGACAATGAGCTGCTAGAAGACGTTATGAAAAGAGGTGGTGATAGTGGTGGTTGTCGTCGTCGATGTCGTTTAAGACACTGAGCTGTTTCGTCTGGTTGTTGTCTTTGTTTTTGTTCGAGTACTTTCATTACTCGAACAGTCGATTCATCATCATCATCATCATCATCATCATCATCATCCACGACCATTACGAAGGGAGGAGTTATTATTGCGTTGACACAACCAACGTCGGTACAACCATCATCCTTTTCGTCACTGGCTTCCAGGAACATGGTACACTTGTCGTTATCATCATCATGGTGAAAATTGTAGTTATTCTTCGTGGTTGGCACTACTACTTGCACTTGTTGTGCCATGTCTTGGTGTCGTCTTCCAAAATTTGCGATATTTCTGTGCGTTTTCTCTATTACGTTGCTGTACAGTTCTAGAAGAAATTAATGCAATTCTATAGTGAATGTTTCTATCTCTTCTACCTTTTGCAGCTTGCCTGTCTTCAGGTCGGTCGATTACTAGACTACCAGGTAGACTAGTAGTAGCTAGCTACTCGAGTACTGCACAAACAACGTACTGTATTAGTACTAGCAGAGCAGGTACGCTCGGGCAGTCAAAAATAATTTTTTTGGATTGCTGCCGGCATCAGAAATTGTGTGATTTTGATTGACAAGCAAGGCCAAAAAATATTTTACGGAGTATTATTTATTGCGTGAAATGACTACCTACCACTCCTGTACAATTCAAAAAGTCCATCGAGCAGCGAACTCCTTCGATCATGATGTGTTAGATGCAAGAACATGAAAGAAGAATTTGGAAGCATGGGCTATAACGAACAAGAAAGAAGACGAATAGTCTGGTACTGTAGTACCTGGTAGTGGTAGTAGAGTACTACTAGACTAGCAGTGGTGGCTGGTAATCGTTAGTACATTACTTACTACCACCAGACACCAGGTGCTAGTACTCCTTGCAGTGTTTGTTTTGTGGGCAGTGAGCAGGATACTACTATTAGAATCACAAAGTTACTGGCTACAAACTGCGACCTTTCCAAAACAAGGATTTTCGTTACACGTTTCTTGCTCATTAAACAAGAGCTTTGCACCTCCACCGGCGGACGGATGGCTTTTCGGCGGCAGGAAGTTGAGGAGCTGGAAGTGTTACTTAATACTGTTCCTTCTTGTCTCATGATCAAACTATTGATGCCCTCACAGGATCTTTCCTCCAAGAAACAAAAACTCTGACTTGTTTCGAGGAGAGTAATAAAGAGAACAACAATGCCAAACACAGTATAAGAATCATCGCGATGTTGAATTTTGCATGCGCTCCTCCCTTTAAGGCGTCACACAGCTGCAGATTCCAAGGCTGAAAGGGGATACGACTTTCCTCCATGTGCATGTCCACCCGCATCATATATATCTGAAAAAGAATGGCTAAAACATCTGGTATGACTAAAATTAAAAAAATTGCATTTGCAAACTCGAGTAGCCGATAACTCAAGCACGCCCTACTACTAGTTTACTACTAGCCTCTGGCTACTTAGCTACCAGGTACTACTAGACTACTCTACTCGAGTAGACTCTAGCTAGAGTAGACCTCCTGCACTCTTGTGAATAATATCTGATCCTCCGAAAAGAAACGCTCTGAAAAGAGAAAACAGTAGAGAACTCGATACTAGTAGTAATAACCAGCCAAAGCATCTGGCATGATATAAGATTTAAGTACTAGCTAGTAGTAGTAATGTGTTGTCAATGCCCTTTGCTTGCAATATCTCATCAGAAGCCCTAATAAAAGGGTACGTACCAGTACCAGTACCAGGTAGATGCCCAAAGTATCTGGCATGTTAAAAATATGGTACTGAAATTATGTTAATAATGCCTTCAACATGCAAAAACCGATACTCCAACACCTTCGGAAGTGATTAAAATATTTTTTGTACTCTACCAAAATATCATATTTCTTATTTAAAGGATGCATTAAAAAATCCAATTTTCTATCTTGAAAAGACGAAAAACTAGTACTAGCTAAGAATACTACAGTACCAGCCAGCAGGGTACCAGGTACTCCTACTTGACTACCATAGTACTACTCACTGCACAATAGGATTTTTTATTCGGTACTACTACTACTACGTAGGTAGCTACCTGGTACTAGCTACTGTAGTACTACTGTACCATACCTGGTAGCAGGTACCATAAGGAGAACTTTTGACCTCTTGACACAGTCGCCTTCCGATTAACACCCGGTATGTTTCAGAAACGATCACACCAGGTCCTTTGGCTGGACGGTACCTGGTAGCTAGTACTCTAGCATACTACCCTGGTACTAAACTCGGATGGTACTGTAGATACACAATTATGTACAGCATGTAAAAGGCACAAAAATAAATAATGCTTTCGCTTCTAAAGTACCTGGTATGAAAGCAACGCGATAGTTTGCTCACCTTGATTCATGTTACACACACACATACACAAAAATCATCAAACAGACAAACGATGAACTCGCAATGCCCACAGCCCAACATCAAACCAAGTGAGGGTTTCGTTCATCTTGGTTTTCAGAAGTTGAACGACAAGGCCTTTAAGTCTATTTTAACGAAGATGGGAACTCCACTGCGTGAGGAGCGACCCCGCAAATGCCGACGCCTGGGTGAGTTCGGAAAGATCTTGTCCATACTTCCCCGGGAGGTGAAGTACCTGAATGTGGTGGGTAACAAGAATATTGGAGATGCGGGAACGGAACATCTGCATTTGTTGCCTCCCAGCGTTCAAGACTTGGACATGTCCGACTGTGGCCTCACTGTCCGAGGAATCCGCAACATTTGCGAATACATGAAAACCAACACATCCATTACGCGACTCATCATGTGGGGCAACAGTATCGGGAACGAGGGTGCTCGGCATGTTTCCGATATGCTACTGGTCAACAAGACTCTTCGCATCCTTTGCATCATGGGAAGCAAGATTGGACCCGAAGGCTTTGACCACATCTCCCGAGGGCTAGCGCATAACTCTACACTGCATACCATATTTCTCGGCAACGACCAAAACGTAGGAGACGAACACATTCGTCGACTTAGCAAGGGCCTTGCCGTCAATCGAGGCCTGGAAGTCTTAGATCTGGCAGGAGCTGGTATCACTAACAAGGGCCTAGAGCCAATTGAGATGGCGTTGCGAACAAATTATCATCTCAAGAACATTTGGATCAATCATCCAATGAACGAGGTTGACAAAATCAGGTTGGGACCAGGAACTACTTGGCGCAAGATTTGTTCCTGGATGGCAATGAATGATCTTGATCGTAAGATTCTTTTGAAGCATGAGGCTATTTCGACAGCTGAGTGGCACGCCATTCTTGTCAAGTGTCACGAGGCCAGAAACACTAATGCTATTTCTATTTGCTCCGTTGCAAGCCTGATCTCGTACAGACATTTGACCCGCAAGGACCATGAGCAAGAAAACTGACGAAGAAAGCAACGCATAGCCCGTGCATATACAAGGCGATGAAAGTTAGAGCCTCTGCGGTAGATGTAATCTTTTTAAAGATAGCTCTTCCTAGCAAATCCAACACGTTCTATGTGTGCGTTTAGCCAGCAATTGTATCTTTCAAGCGTTTAATGCGCCCGCTTTTAAGGACTCGTAAAACTAGCTACTGTCGCGCTGACATCTATTTGCTGACTAGTCTACGAGTAGTTCTTACCACGAGTGGTAGAGGCAAACGCGCTTACGCTGGATGGACGATCGCTTCTTCTGTGAGCAGCTTCTACTAGACTAAAACTCTACTCTACTATTACTACTTGCTAGCTAGTAGTACCAGGTCAGGTAGTAACAACTCGAACAAGGAAGTTGAGTAGACTAGTCTACTACTAGGAGTAGTAGGGGTCTACTAGTAGTACCTACTACTAGTAGCTAGTATTAGTACTATGTACTACAGTCGCTCCACTACTCGAGTGCGTAGTTTTAGTTGTATCCCGATACGAGGTTTACATGACGCATGTGAATCGTGGCGTCACTTGTTCGTGACCTAAGGAAACAAGGCACCAGCATTATTAAAAAGACCGCGACAATGGAATCGAAGAAACCCAAGCAAAGGAAGACGTCTCACAGTCACAACCACCTTTTCCAGCAGGTCAGTCCAGTAGCTGATGAGAGTATGGAACAGAATAAGGCATCGATGGATGCATCTTATTCTTCGATAGGTAGCCTCCAAAGTGATGCTGTCCTGACAAGGAAATCCTCATTTTTGGCCAATGCAACCACTCTACAACCTCCTTCCTCCTCCAACGCAACGCCCAATAGTGTTCCAGTTTCCAATCGACCGCCTCGTGCCAGGCGGAGAAAGGAGGCACATCCCAATAAGATGCTGTTTTTTATACTCAAAAGCTTTGCTTATCTGGGACCGCTGGGTTTTATGGGCAATATTTTGTATTTTACCATTCACATGCACAGTGCGGACTACCACTTGAATTTTCACGCCATGCATCCACTATCAGCAATATCACAGTCGTTGCATCATCGATTAACCGCCATGGGACTAGAAGAAAGTCCATCCGAAGGCAGAGTTGTATCAGGAAAAGTCGTCCTTCGGCAATTGGAACAACGGATTCAAGCGAGTTTTCAAGAGTGCGGAGGGAATCCCAAATCTGCCTTGGCCTTGTCTCAGCAATTGCTACGATCATCAGTAAACGATGAACGCAATCACTTACGACATGGCAAAAACAATTATTCGCATCTCCCGCCTTTTGGAATTTTGCAAGACTTGCAAGCTCACAGTGATGATATCAATGCTACGGTGTCCTGCCAAATACCTCAACGCGGTATTAACGCTTGCAAAGATGATCATTACTCCATCGTTGTTTTATTTCACGGAGTTCACAATTTTCGACCTCTCTTTATGAATTTGCTAACGTGGTTAACGTATCCTAATATCAAAAGTATCACGGTGGTCATGCCTCACGCCGATTGGACCTACGAACAACAATCCGTAATGGACTCCAAGTACAAGAATCGCATTCAAACTTGGCACGGCAATGCCCAACACAAAGTATCCATGATTGGATTGCCCGAGCACGTGGACACCAAGGATACGGACAGTAACGGTAAATTCAGTCCACAACGATTGCTTTCTCGGGGCATGGATAAATTGGCAGGTTCCAACGCAATTTTGTTCGTGGACGGCACAGTCCTCTGGAATGGAAACAAACGTGGGATTCAAGCAGGGTTTAACTTGTGGAAACAAAATCCGCACGCCATTATTGCTGCACAGAATCTAGAAGCAGAAAACCCTACTGCAACACTTTTGAACTGTGAAGACCATTCCTTTTACTACGACCCAGAGTCTCTTCTAGCGTCCTTTTGTCCCAATGCAGATCCGCCACTGCCAACCAACCTGCAAAGCCTGCACCAACAATACCAAAATATTATAGACCTGAATGGTGTCTTTGTTCACAAAGGACTATTATGTCTAATACAGAGATCGCCCTTGGCCACTATCGTTGGACAGACCATTTGGTCCAGTTTGCTGCTGGACAACGGCTCAACTGCTTCTACAACAACAACTTTTGTCACTCTCCGGTCGGTGCTCGCCTTGCTGCTGCAACAAATAACAGCAACGCCACCTCTCTTGTACCCCGCCAGTATTACACGCCCAAAAAATGAAACCAAACACTACAATACGAATTGGCACTATATGCCTTCAAAAAAGGAACAGACAGAAAAGGAGCAGCGACGCCATGACAATACGCAAATACAAAAAGACGTGTTGGTGGCCATGCTTAGTTATTTCGGTTCAGGACTGGCAGCCAACGCTCAAGATGGATTAAAACCATATTGGTGTGCAAGCAATAAGAATTCTTGGGAGAACGTCTTTTATGCGGAAGATATCCCGTGGCTTCTGGAGAGCAAGTGCTAGCTAGCTATTGAGTGCGATTGCCGGGTAATCCGCGACTGGTCGAGAGCAAGTACTAGCAAGTCAGCATCTTTGGCACCAATGTTCCAGCCAAGAGCAGGACAAGCTTCTGACTGGTGCTCAGCTTGCTACACCTTGCAGATTGCCTTGCCATTTATTTCTCGGCATGAGCAGGTATTATAAGAATACTTTTGCCAACTGCAGCTGCTGTGATGGATGCACAAAGGCATGAACGACTACTAGGCTTATTTTAATATTATTTGCTCCGGGTATATTATTGATATTGTGCTCAGTCTAATTTGGTTGTCAACCTACTGATAAGTAAATTTTTGCACCTGGCAAGAGCCTACCTGATACAACTACTACCTGGTAGTAGCTTACAGGATAGGCCTGCTTGAGTCTTACCATGGTACATGAGACCAGGAAATATTCCTTGATCTGTACATCGTCGATCGTCCAATATTACTCCTATGTTGTTCAGCAATTTCAGGTCAATTCTTTCTTTTATTCTTGGAAGATCACTTAGGAATGCTTCACAAACGTCACCGGCTTCGCCGACTCATAACTGGTACTTGGTAGATTATTATTTCTCCGAGACTTGAGTAAAATGAGAATTTGCACGCCGGCCCCAGTCATGGGGGACGGAGTATTTAAAAAGAGATAAAAGTTCGAGACAATGGAGACGCGTCGAAATCTTTCATCCAACTGAAGCGTTAAATGAAGGAATGAAAAGCCCTCAATTGATCGTATTGTGAACATACCAATCTAATTAAGTAATGAGTCTCTTAGTTTTACTGTACCAGGTAGACCCTACCTGGTACCTGGCACCAGGTAAGTACCAGGTAATAGACTACCAGGTATCATGTAGTACCGTATGGTACTCAGAAATAAAAGCGAAGAGTTACGCATCGGCTTTGAGACTTGTCGACTTCCGACAAGTCAAACTTGTATTTTGCAAGACTGCTCGAGTAGCTACTCAAAGCCACATTTCTCGTTATTATCAATCACACAAGTTAACAAGTTAACCAACCAAGCAAGAACGCCAACAAACAATGAAGGCCACAGCACACAATGAAGCAAGTATGAACCTTGCCACTTCATCTAAGAATGCTTCCTCCGGCCGAAGTATGCTGTATCCTCTACCGCAGCAGCATACTCCTTCGGTCATTGCTAACCATGGTCAGTCATCCTTCTCGTACGGCATGTTCATGTCCCCGGCATCCAAACAGTACCAAGAACTGCAATTCCAACATTTGTTGGCAGCCAGAGCAGCTAGAGTAAGAGCTGCCATCGCAGAAAACCCTCCATCATCAGCACCTTCCAATAGAGACCCACCTGGTATGGTCATGTCCTCCCCTCATGGTTTGGAACTGCTGCGGGAAGCCAGTCTGCAAGTTCCCAGCACATTTGATTCAATCGTAACGACGAAAACTGCTATCAAGCCTGCTAGCACCAACCCCACCACCACGAATTTATCAGCAAAGTCAGTGAACAAGCCCGTTGCGCTACCTAAAAATCTCAAAAACCTGAGTTCCGGTGACCGGATGAAAAAGCCTGTTATTATTCCGGAAGAACGCGAACGATTGCCGAACCGACAGAAAAATATGGTCCCCGATTACGACAAGGTAGTCTGGGTGGAGGATGTTCGAGACAATGATATTATTTGCGGTCGTGGAGGACGATCGAATAACCACGTTGGAAACAAGAAGTACCGTCAAGTCGTTGCGGAAATGAAAAAGGCCTATCGCGGAACCGACAGCCGAAAAGACAAGACCAAATTGAGTCGGGCCATTGTGACTCATATCCAGAGCCCCGAGTACGGTGGGCGATTCATTAAAATGGACCCCATTTCGGGTCGATACTACCAAGTCGATAATGTAGAGGCGCGCATGAAAACAAGCCAGGCTTTGCGAGAGACCAAAATTCTCAAGTGGACAGTATAAAGTCTGCTACTGTAGATAGGTTTTGGAGCGCACCGATGGAAACGGGGGACGGGGGTAATGTCGGGACAAACGAAGCTATAGACTGGATTAAGTGCAGCTGGCAAACCCTGATTTATTTACCTTGTTTTGGTTTTTGGTAGCCAGCACCAGTCCAAACTTGCGACCACGATCATGACACATACTTACTTGTCATCAGCTTCAGTCTGTCCATGATGGAAATACTTTTTAAGTGTTACGGATAAGGTCGAACAAGACTGAAAAAATAGATTAACCAGCAAAAAGAAGAAAATACTTGTCACTAGATCAGCTAGAAAACCATCGTACCAGTAATACTAACAGTTCTACCACTAGGTAGTCAGTACTACAGGACCTTTACCTCGCTGTTGCAGTTCCTGATCAGGCTAAACACAAACCAGCATATCCAGAATAAAGAGCCATCCGAGTTTCTCTGTCATGTCAATGGCTGTGGTAGGAAGATGCATCATTATTTCCAGGTAACTGGTAAAGCCACTGGTATTAGCAAACTAGACTACGGTAGTGGCTAGAGTGACACCACAACCGAAAGTTGTCCAAACATGCCTACGACTGTTATTAGGTATACCTGGTACCAGGTACCTGGTACCAGTACTCGACTACGAAGTACCTGGTACGTGGTACCAGTATTCCAGTCTGTTTAGTACTACCACGTGGTAGTCTGGACTACTACTATGGTAGTAATAGTAGTAGTAGTGCTGGTAGAATTTGATTCGTTGAAATCCTTCTTGCATTCTCAGCAGACGGATGCTGTCCATGAAAATGGCACTCTGTGCCTGGTACCTGGTACCTGGTACCAGGTACCAGGTTTCTGTCACCTGGTACCTGGTACCCCGAGGTACGCCCAAGTGGCCTTACTATTTTGGGGTTCCTTAATAAATGGCAATTCATCTAGGTAACACTGCTTATTATTATTTTTCATGCCTTCTTGATTTTTTAGGTAAGGCTTTCTACTACGTAGTACCCTAGTACCTGGTACCAGTACCCTGGTACCAGGTACGAGTATTGTCAATGAGTCGAGTTTGCCAACAGAGCTCAGAACTGCGCTTCAGTATCTAGTGTTAAATGCTACATTGAACTTTAAATGCCACTGATGTTCCACTCGGGACATGGCAATTAACATGTGCCTCAAGTCTACGAATACAGTATGACTACTTATGAACCAATCGAACATCTCAATACCTAGTGTGGCCAAAGATAAAAGAAAATGAGAATTTTCTTGAAAAGAAATAACAATAACTTCTGACGGGAGATTTAAATATCGACGATTAAACGGGACTCTCCCGCTCGTGTGGTGACCGCCTTTGACTACTAAAACGTGAAGTTAGGCGGTGTTTTGGTTGGATTACCAGGATGAATGCGACTACTACTATGAATGAACCAAAGAGTCAACGTATTCTAAATTGAACGCCTCAGTGTGTAACTTTAGTGCAAAGCTGCAACGACTCGACTCTTCGAATTCCTCGACTGATTTCACAATAATATTATTTTGCCGAGATTATAGAGGGATCGTTTTGCACAAGGTCTACCAACCGTCAAAGCAATGGTATCATCGACACTACCAGCGGCATCAACGGAAATTGCAAGCGACCGCATCACACAAGACATTGCCAAAGCACTTGCCAGTATTTCTCGGCCCAACAAGAGTGATCTCCTAAGGATGAGTTCGGATGCATCCGCGTCTGATAGGAGCAACAACAGCAGGACCAACTATGGGCTCGCACAGCAGCTTCTCGCGGCCGAAGCCCGACAGCGTCAGGCTGCGGCTAATCGTCTCAACACCTTCGACATGAGTACAGCCCCAGCTGCTCATCTTGCAGCCCGCGAACATAACATGCTGGCAGCTGCCAGCATGGTTCCTGGTTCTTTCAATCGTACTAGCAGCATCGAATTGGCTAGAGCGGCAAGCGTGCCTACCAGTCTCCGGGCATCGCAAAGTCTCGGAGCTGCCAGTATTCCCCCCAGCCTTCGTCCCACGTCGAGTATGGATATAGCCGCGGCGGCTGCCATGCCTCCCGGTCTCCGAACCTCACAGAGTCTGGGAGCGGCTGTCCTTCCTCCTTCTCTTGCGCGTTCCAGCAGTATAGACATTGTTGCAGCTCGTCGGGCTGCTGCAATGAGGGGATACGGGGCTGCTGCAGCCAATCTTTACGATCATCGTCGTCTATTGTTGGCACAACAAGGTGCTGCGTCGGTGGGGAGCTTTTATCCTGGTGCATCCTCCATGTTTGGAGCTACGTTTGGTATGAGGGGCACAATGATACCAGGAGCTTTTGGTGGCATTAGGAACTTCCCCAATCAGAGTGTTAGTGGTCAAGGTTTGGAGCTCTTGAGATCTGCAAGCATGTCCCTGCCGAATCGCATGGGAGGTATGGGCGGCATGGCCCAATCTGCGGGTGGAGGGCGAGCCATGCCTCCTGATAGTGTGTCTTCGAATCAGCTCCGAAGGGCCCTGCAGCAACCCGCAACACCTGGCTTTTCTCCGGAGGCCAGCCACTCCAAAAAAAGAAAGGCCAAGGATGATGACAGCTCCGATGAAGAAGATAACGACAACAAAATATATATCCCTGAAGTTCGCGACTTGGATATTCTTTGTGGCCGCGGTACGTTCCATGTTGTGTTGTTTATTTCCTCCATGAATATAGTCTAGCTGCTATTAGGAATATGGTTTGCTGACGGAGTTGTTTCCTCTTTCGTCGCGAGCAGGCGGAAAGAGCAATCACCACGTGGGGAACAAGCGTTATCGCCAAGTAGTCAGTGAAATGAAGAACATGTATCGAAGCACGGAGGCGAAGGCTATCAAAACAGATCTTTCCCGGGCCATTGTAGACCATGTTTGCTCGTACGGTGGACGCTTTGTAAAAAAGGAAGAGTCCAGTGGACGCCACTATCTTTTGACCAAGGACGAGGCTCGTAAGAAGACCTCACAAGCACTCCGGGAAACTAAGTCTCTTAAGTGGACGATGTAAACGAAGTATGGGTGCAGTAGTGGAATGAATTCGTTGTCGATCCTATTCCACCAGTGCTTTTTTGGCTCAACATGAAGGGCAAGCCAACGCTGCCTTAGAAAGCAGCGTTGGCATGATTGCGGAGTAGAAAAGCAAGTTCTGTTCCGCCTTCGAGGGTGTTTTCCTCCAATCCAAATATTCATAACAAAAAGCAATGTAAATTTAAAACAAGTTTGGAGTAAAGTGAAAACAGTGATATCTCTCTAGTATAATTTTTTATGTTAAAAATAGTAATTCGAGCTGCCACTACTGCTGCGACTGGACAGACCGCAGCCTAGTGTAAAGCAACAACTAGCCGCTACCATCTCCTGATGTCGCGGCTTCGGTAATAGTATGAACTGGCAGCAAATACTCCATTCCTGGCCACGCTGCACCATTCTCTTGCTCTAAATTGTCATCATCGTCGCCTTCATCATCATCGTCCTCCTCGACATCTGCATCCCCGCTCGATTCTTTTTTGTTGCGAACCTTGGTTCTTCGACGACGAGGTGCATGTCGAAGGGCTCCTTCAGTCCGCACCAGATCCATCAAGACGGAGTCCGTTAAAACAGGAACAATGGCACGTCGCGATGCCTGAACTTGCATAACTTTTCCGTACAAGAATCCATCGTGACAAATTGGGAAAATAAAACATTGAACGCCGAGTGCATCGGGCATGCGAACGTAAGCAGCGCGGGATCGCGATTGCTCCCAGAGATCGACGCCTGCAGCACCTACCCAATGATCAATGTGGACCGGTTTGGATTCTTCATCCTCGTCTGCATTTACAGGTTGATTGAATGCTGTCACAGCAGAAGCGGTATCTCTATCATGAGCAGGCTTGGCCTTCTTTCTCACAATTTTGGGTTCTGGCAAAGGCTCGTCCCAATAGTCCACATCTGGATAGAGGGGGCGCTTCTTCAGGACCATAGCTTTAATAATATCACTAGCAAACGCAGAAGATCCCTTCTTGGATGCAGTAGTAGGAGCCATGGCGGGTTGCTCGTTCTTAGGTTCTTCCGGGGCTGACGGCAACCTGGGCTGGCGGCTGCGAGGGTATCGGGGAGGTGGAGGTTTTTTCACGTGGCCTCCTGCCAAAAGTTGTTGGGCATCAATTGCTGCGTCTACCAAATTGGAAATGTAACGAACGGTCAGCTCAGATAGAAGCTGTACCGTGTCGGAATTCACTTCTGAGGGCAGGACATCACCGGAGCCATGCATCAAGATAGGCATATCGCGAGATAAAGCTGCTACGGCTTCTTTAAAGGCGGTGTGACTGCTCATGATACCAGCATATATCTGTTTGAGTGTGTTGACACGAGATGGGGCGTGGTGGTGGTGGTGATGTAGCAGCTGGAATTTAAGCTGAGATAGACTTCATCAACTTCTTGTGCTCTACTGTACTTTAAATTTTAATGATATTCCATATCTCTAGTAGTAGTACCAGTAGTAGAGTGGTAGCTAGTAGAGTCGTAGTAGTAATACCATAGAAAACGTTGAAACAGTAGAGTTGGGGCTTTCCGGTTTATGCGGCAACACATCATGCGCAGCTCCTCTCGTGAAATTGTTTGTTAAACTTATCTAGCTAGCATTAGATGCTACTACCAAACGTAGTCCTGACCAGACATAAAGCACTGCCTAGCTATCTATGGTTGCTTTCATGATTTCAATCCAACGGAATAGCCTTGATTTCTTCGTTTTCAGTCTGTTCTCAGGCTGTCGGCAAACAATATTGAGTAAAACTACACTGTCAACCACAGTATGAAAATACGACCAATTTCAGGATTTCAAATTACCGCCATCACCATAAATTGGAATTGCTGAAGCTACAGGAATTTCTGATTCCGGCGGAGCACTAGGAGTGACCGGAGTTGCATTGTTGTTGCTACTGGCAGCGCCGGAATATAAATGCTTGCTGTCCTCCTTTTTAGCTGCAGCATTAGTTGATTGAGCTGCTGCAGCGGCCCCACTAGCTGGTGTATTGAATTGCTGCTGCTGCTGCTGCTGTTGCTGCTGCTGGGGCAGTCTTGCTCCACTCCACCGATTTGTGGATGTTGAATTGAAAACTCCACAACAGAGAGAGCAACAAAGAGCGCATCCTCCTACGAAAAAGAAGGCCCAGCCAAAGGCAAAAGCAATTTGTGCATTCCCATGAGCGTCATCACAAGTCTCGTCATCCTCGTCGCTGTTCATGGTACCCGTAATAAGCCATACAGCACCCAAAAGCAACCAGCCAAAGCACCCAAACAATAACAGAATATACACTGCCATCCACATGTCATAACAGAACAGGTCTTTGATTCGTCCCGCCCCATTCTGAGCATTTCGTTGCAAATGTGAAATATCGTTGGCCTGTTCTGCTGACGGCGTTAAGGACTCATCGTTGTCAACGGCCCAGGCCATGTAAAAGGCTGCTAAAATATGTACTACACATAACACCCAAAAGACGAACAACCAAATGGTCCCCGAACAACCACTAATCAAATTCGGAAGATCCATCAATCCAATCACAATCGGTGGAAGATTTAACACAAGGGTTACGGTAATATAACAGCAAAAGCTGGAACTGCAGCAATTTGATACAGATTCACAGACATGCTGACAGCATTGTCCACATCCTTCGCAACAAGCTCCACAGACTTTAAAGGGAAGCATGCACACTGTACCGATACAGTCAAAACATCCCGTACAGGCTTTTCCTATAGCACCGCAAAGGACTGCAGCCATGTCGATGTTTCTGGGTTGCCCTAGCTGTGGTTACAGAGTACAGTTTGTCGTATGTTGGTCGTTGTAAAAGTAAGTAGAATTTCATCAGCATGATGTTGTTTGTTGTTTTGTCGTGTTTGCTTCGATGGTGAATTCAAAATCTTCCTTGAAGGCAAATGAGAGTCCAAATATTGTTTACGTCTACTCGAGTACTTCAATTACAGTCCAGTACGGAGTATGTATTTAAGGGACACTGTTCTAGCTAGAGAGCAGACTACCAGGTACTGTAATCGACATGAAGACACTAAAAAAACACAAGCTCCCATGGATGGCCTAAAAGAGGTGTTATCACCATTCCCGGGATATGGAAAAATCCCGGGGCTGTGTATCCAATTTTCCGGGATATCCATATCCCGGGCTTGTTTGACGATTTAGTGATCACCAATTCAGGGATATTGAAAAA
>Ga0100391_1002559_pt1 | contig 19183 bp, 17 predicted proteins | sample CryGeymeta201515_FD_81541 | JGI IMG/M metagenome (GOLD analysis project Ga0100391, IMG submission 81541) | Groundwater microbial communities from Crystal Geyser aquifers in Utah, USA - Crystal Geyser metaG 2015-15 | ecosystem: Environmental > Aquatic > Deep subsurface > Groundwater | place: USA...
CCGCGACATGACAGGCCATGGCCCGACGCCCCCCGATCCCCGCTGGCCCGGCGGCGCGCGCATCGCGGTGCAGATCGTGCTGAACTACGAGGAGGGCGGCGAAAACAACATCCTGCATGGCGATGCCGCGTCCGAGGCGTTCCTCTCCGAAATCACCGGCGCCGCCCCCTGGCCCGGGCAACGGCACTGGAACATGGAAAGCCTCTACGAATACGGCGCGCGGGCGGGGTTCTGGCGGCTGCACCGGATGCTGCGCGACCTCCCCGTCACCGTCTACGGCGTGGCCACGGCCCTGGCGCGCGCGCCCGAACAGGTCGCCGCCATGAAGCAGGCGCGCTGGGAAATCGCCAGCCACGGCCTGAAATGGATCGACTACCGCAACCACACGCCCGAGGCCGAGCGCGCCGACCTGCACGACGCCATCCGCCTGCATGCCGAGGTCACCGGCCACCGCCCGCGCGGCCTCTATATCGGGCGCTGCTCCGACAACACCGTGCGCCTGGGCGCGGAGGAGGGCGGCTTCACCTACATCGCCGACAGCTACGCCGACGACCTTCCCTACTGGCTCCGCTTCGGACAGCGCGACCAGTTGATCGTGCCCTACACGATGGACGTCAACGACATGCGCTTCGCCATCCAGGCGGGCTTCACCGAAGGCGCGCAGTTCGAACGCACCATCATCGACAACTTCGACATGCTCCATGCGGAAGGCGGGCGGATGCTGTCGATCGGCCTGCATTGCCGCCTCGCGGGCCGCCCCGGCCGCGCCGCCGCGCTCCAGCGCGCGCTGGCGCACATGGCGCGCCACGACGGCGTCTGGTTCGCCACCCGCCTCCAGATCGCGGAACACTGGGCCGCGACCCATCCCGCCCCCGACCGTCCGCGCCCCTCCGAGATGGACCGCGCCACCTTCACCGCCACCTTCGGCGACATCTTCGAACATTCCCCCTGGATCGCCGAGGGGGCCCACGCGCTTGAACTTGGGCCAACCCACGACACGGCGCGGGGCGTGCATTCCGCGCTGTGCCGGATCTTCCGCAGCGCCCCCGATCACCGGCGCCTCGCGACCGTGATGGCGCATCCCGACCTCGCCGGCAAACTCGCCGCCGCCCGCCGCCTGACCGCGGACAGCACCGCCGAACAGGCCGCCGCCGGGCTCGACGCGCTGACCGATGCCGAACGGACGGAATTCACCCGGATGAACACCGCCTACACCGCGCGCTTCGGCTTCCCCTTCATCATCGCCGTGCGCGACCACGACAAGGCAAGCATCCGCGCCGCCTTCAAGGCCCGGATCGACAACACCCGTGACCAGGAATTCGCCGAGGCCTGCGCCCAGGTCGAACGCATCGCCGAACTGCGCCTGCTGGCCAAACTGCCATGAGCCGGACCATCACGATTCAGCCGATCACACCCGCGGCCTTCGCCCCCTTCGGCGATCTGCTCACCACCGACGGCGATCCCGACAGGATCATCAACCAGGGCCTCTGCGGCCGGTTCCACGACCGCGCGCGCCTCGATTTCTCCGATGGCCGCGCGGGCCTCAGCCTGTTCCGGTCGGACCCCCGCGCGCTGCCCTGCCGGCTCGACATGGTCGAACGCCACCCCCAGGGCAGCCAGGCCTTCATCCCGATGACACAGCATCCCTTTCTGGTCGTCGTCGCCCCCGATGAAACCGGCGCGCCCGGCCGGCCGCTGGCCTTCCGCACCGAAGCGGGACAGGCGATCAATATCCACCGGGGCACGTGGCATGGCGTTCTGACGCCGCTCCACGCGCCCGGCCTGTTCGCCGTGATCGACCGTATCGGGCCGGGCGCGAACCTTGTCGAACACTGGTTCGACACTCCCTATACGGTCGACACGGCGTAACCACGCCCGCCTTCATCTTGGCCGAAAACCTCCCGCCGGAGGCTCCCGTCGCCGCGACAGGGCGCGCGGTCGCGGTCAGATCTCCACCCGCAGGGCCGCGCCGCTTTCCTGCGCCGCCGCCACGATCGCGGCGGCCACGGCCAGGTCCTGCAACCCCACCCCGGTGCCGTCGAACAGCGTGATCTCCGCCTCCGACACCCGCCCCGGATGCGCCCCGTTGATGACCGCGCCGATCTGGGTCACGTCGTCCGCCGCGATCAGCCCCGCGCCCACCGCGTGCTGCGCCTCGCCGATGGAGACGCTTTGCGCCACCTCGTCGCAGAACACCGTCGCGCGCGCCAGCAGCGCCGCCTCGACCTCCTGCTTGCCCCGCGTATCGGTGCCCATGCAGGCAATGTGGGTGCCGGGGCTGACGTGATCGGCCATCAGGCTGGGCGCGAAGCTCGACGTGATGGTGATGATCACATCCGCCGCGCGCAGGCCGGGCAGATCGACCGGCTCGAACGGCACGCCCTGCTCCTCGGCCACCGCCGCCAGGCCCGGCACCATCTCCGGGTGCAGGTTCCAGCCGATCACCCGCTCGAACGGATGCGTCTCCAGCGCCGCGCGCAACTGGAACTTGGCCTGGTGCCCCGCACCGACCATGCCCAAGGCCGTCGCATCCTTCCGCGCCAGATGCCGGATCGAGACCGAGGACGCCGCCGCCGTGCGCAGCGCGGTCAGCAGGTTGCCCCCCACCATCGCCGTCACCCGGCCGGTATCGGGGTCGAACAGGAACACCGTCGACTGGTGGTTGATGATGCCGCGCTTCTCGAGGTTGTGGGGCCAGTAGCCGCCCGCCTTGAGACCCAGAACATGCCCCGCCCGGTCGAAGCCGCCCTTGAACCCGTAAAGCGCATCCTCATGCCCCAGCGCCTCGCGCACGACGGGGAAGTTGCAGGCCTCCCCCGCCGCCATCGCGGCGAAGACCCGTTCCACCGCCGCGAAGGCCGCCTCGCGGGTCAGCAAATCCGCTATCGTCCCTTCCGGGACGATATACAGCCCGTTCGGAACCACTTTTTCGCCGACCATCAATAGGCCCGTCCCCGCGCCGAGACTGGCCAGACCACCTCTACCACGTCGCCCCGCACGCCCACGTACCAGTCATGGACGTTGCAGGTCGGGTCGCAATGGCCGGGAACAAGGCGCAGCTTGTCATTCACTTTCAGAACATTCCGCGGATCGGCGACCACCCCGTGCTCGTCCGAACACTTCACGTATTCCACGTCTGTCCGCCCGTAGACCTGCGGCAATCCACTATCCACCGACTGCGCCTTCAGGCCCGCATCCACGATCGCCTTGTCGGCCTTGGCATGGGACATGACCGAGGTCAGGATGAACAGCGCATTCTCCCACTCGCCGCGGTCGATCCGCTGGCCAGTCTCGTCCAGAATGCGCCCGTAATCGGCATCCATGAACGCGTAGGAACCGCACTGCAACTCGTTGAAAACGTTCGAGCTGCTTTCGAAGTAATAGGACCCGGTGCCGCCGCCGCCGACGATGTCGCACACCAGCCCATCGGCCTTCAGCGTGTCCACGGCCTCTTGCACCATGTCGATGGCGATCCGGGTCTTGTCCTTGCGATCCTGATAGGATTCAAGATGCTGCATGGCGCCCTGATAGGCCTGGATCCCGGCGAATTTCAGGCCCTCTGCTGCGTCGATTGCCAATGCGATTTCAACCACTTGCGGTGTCGTCGTCACGCCGCAGCGGCCTGCGCCGCAATCGATCTCCACAAGGCATTCGATCTGCGTGCCATGCTTGACAGCCGCCGCCGACAGGTCGGCCACGTTGGCCAGGTCGTCGACGCAGCAGATCGTGCGCGCGCCAAGTTTCGGCATGCGGGCGAGGCGGTCGATCTTGGCCGCGTCCCGCACCTGGTTCGAGACCAGAACATCCGTGATCCCGCCGCGCGCGAAGACCTCGGCCTCGGACACCTTCTGGCAACACACGCCGCAGGCGCCGCCCAGCTCGATTTGCAGTTTTGCAACATCGACCGATTTGTGCATCTTGCCGTGGACCCGGTGGCGCATGCCGTGGGCGCGGGCATAATCGCCCATCTTGCGGATATTGCGCTCCAGCGCGTCAAGGTCCAGCACCAGCGCGGGCGTCTGGATGTCGGCGGCTTTCATGCCGGGCTTGGCGGGAATGTCGAAGCCGACCTCGTAATCGTTGAATTCCGTCATGTCTTTCATAGGCTTAACTCCCGTATGTGTGGGGGGCGGCGGGGTGAACCCCGCCCTACGGATTGGCGGTAGGGCGGGGTTCACCCCGCCATGCGGGTCATCTCATCCACGGCAACCTGTCGAGGTCGACGTTGCCGCCGGTGATGATGACACCGACCCGGCGACCGTGAAAAATGTCCTTGTTTTTCAGGATGGTAGCCAGCGGCACGGCGCAAGACGGTTCCATCACGATCTTCATCCGCGCCCATGTCAGTTTCATCGCCGCGATGATCTCGTCCTCGGAGGCAGTCAGGATGTCGGTCACGTGGTTGGACACGAAATGCCACGTGTTTTCCTTCAACGGCACCTTTAACCCGTCCGCGATCGTCACCGGCGCGTCGTCGGCGATGATATGGCCCGCCTTGAAGCTGCGATAGGCGTCATCGGCCTGCTCCGGCTCGGCCGCATAGACCCGGATGCCGGGCGCGATGGTGGACAGCGTCAGACAACAGCCCGAGATCATGCCGCCCCCGCCGATGGGCGCGATCACCGCGTCGAGATCCGGAACCTGTTCGATCAGTTCGCGCGAACAGGTGCCTTGCCCCGCGATCACACGCGGGTCGTTGTAGGGATGGACGAAATCGGCGCCGGTTTCGGCATGGATTTCGGCGAAAACCGCCTCGCGGCTCGAGGTGGAGGGCTCGCATTCCGTGATGATCCCGCCATAGCCGCGCACGGCATCCTTCTTCGCCTGCGGGGCGGAATGCGGCATGACCACGTGGCAGGGGATGCCCCTGCGACCCGCCGCGTAGGACAGCGACAGGGCATGGTTGCCCGACGAATGGGTGCAGACGCCCTTGGCGGCTCGTTCATCGCTCAACCCGAAGACCGCGTTCGACGCGCCGCGCACCTTGAAGGCGCCGGCCTTCTGGAAGTTCTCGCACTTGAAGAACAACTCGGCCCCGGTCAGCTCGTCGAGATAGGTCGAAGTCAGCACCGGGGTGCGGTGGATATGGGGCCGGATGCGCTGGTGCGCCGCGATCACGTCGGCATAGGTCGGCAAGTTGGCGGTGTCGAGATCCTTCATGGGGTCGCCTCCTATTCCGCCGCCAGCGCCAGACCGGCGCGGGTGCTGCGATAAACGGCCTGCGCGGCGGCGACGCCGGACCCAAGGTGGATGTCCAGCCCAAGATCCGCCATCACCATCTCGGCCGCGCCAAGGCCTGCCAAGGCCTGCACATCCGTCAGCATACCCAGATGCCCGATGCGGAACACCTTGCCCGCGACATCACCCAGACCCGCCCCGAAGGCGATGTCGTAATGGGTTGAGGCATGCTTGACGATCCGCCCCGCATCGAAGCCGTCCGGCGTGCGGATGGCCGAAACGGTGTTGGAATACAGCTCGGGCGACACCGCGCACAGCTCCAGCCCCCAGGCCTTGACCGCCGCGCGGACCCCCGCCGCGATGCGGGCATGGCGGGCGAAGACGTTCTCCAGCCCCTCGCGCTCCAACATCTCGCAGGCCAGTTTCAGGCCGTTGAGCAGCCCGACCGAGGGCGTGTAGGGATAGGCATTCGCCTCATACCCCTTCGCCATGTCGCGGATATCGAGGAAGGTGCGCGAAAGCCTCGCGCCGGGGATCGCCGCCATGGCCTTGGGCGACACCCCGATGATGGCGAGGCCCGCAGGCAGCATGAACCCCTTCTGCGATCCGGTCACGGCGATATCCACGCCCCAGTCGTCGAAGTCGAACGGCATCGAGCCGATCGAGCTGACGCCATCGACGAAGAACAGTGCCGGGTGGCCGGCGGCGTCAAGCGCGTGGCGGACACCGGCGACGTCCGAGACGACGCCCGTCGCGGTCTCGTTATGGGTGGCGAGAACGGCCTTGATCGCATGGCCCGTATCGGCGGTGAGGATCTCGGCGAAACGGTCGACCGGCAGGCCTTGGCCCCAAGGCACGTCGACGACCTGAACGTCGAGTCCGTGGCGCTGGCACATGTCGATCCACTTGTGCGAGAACATGCCGTTGCGCGCCGACAGCACCTTGTCGCCCGGCGACAGCGTGTTGGTGATCGCCGCTTCCCACCCGGCGGTGCCGGTGGCGGGGAAGACGAAGACCTCGGCCTCGGTCGACTTCAGCACGCGCTTCACGCCCGCAAGCGCCGGGTGCAGGATGTCCGCGAACGCGGCCGAGCGATGGTCCATCGTCGGCATGTCGCAGGCGCGGCGCAGGACCTCGGGCATGTTGGTCGGCCCGGGGATGAACACGGGGTTCTGGGTCATGGTGGTGTCTCCTTCCCAATGACCCGGACCCTAGAACCGCTGCGCCGCACCTTCAATTTTTTTGAAATGATTTTTCAAAAGGCAGTCGGCCTGATTTTTTATTGCCTTGTCAGGTGGTTGCATTTTTTCATATAGTGAAAGAGTATTTCACATATTTGGAGACCCGCCGTGGCAGACCGCGAATCCAGCTCCTCCACCGGCGCCCGCCGTCCCCGGGGGCGCCCCCGCGGCTGGGACGACAAGACCGCCCAGAACACCATCAAGTCGCTCGATCGCGCGATGGAGGTGCTGGAGCATATTTCCACCACCCAAGGCCAGACCCTGTCCGCCATGGCCGAGGAACTGGACCAGTCGCCCGCCACGATCTACCGCATCCTCGTGACGCTGGAGGGGCGCGGGCTGGTGGAATTCGATGCCGCAGCACAGGTCTGGCAGATCGGCGCGCGGGCCTTCGTGATCGGCGCGCGCTACCTGCGGCGCACCTCGCTGGTGGACCGCGCGCGCCCGATCCTGCGCCGCCTGATGGAGGCGACGGGCGAGACCGCGAACCTCGGTGTCGCGCGCGACACCCACGTGCTTTTCGTCAGCCAGGTGGAAACCCATGCCTCCATCCGCGCCTTCTTTCCTCCCGGGTCGCTGTCGCCCATGCACGCCTCGGGGATCGGCAAGGCGCTGCTGGCGCAGATGTCCGATGACCGCCTGTCGCGCCTGTTCGCCACCGCGCCGCTGGACCGGTTCACCAGCCGCACTCTGACCGAGCCGTCGACCCTGCGCGCCGATCTGGAGGCGACGCGGGACCGCGGCTTTGCCATCGACAACGAGGAAAAGAACGAAGGGATGCGCTGCATCGCGGCGCCCGTTTTCGACCTGAGCGGCGAGGCCGTGGCGGGCCTGTCGGTCTCGGGTCCGGTCAGCCGGGTCAGCCCTGGCCAGACCGAGCGTCTGGCCAGGGCCGTCACGGCGGCGGCGCATGACCTGTCGGTCGCGATGGGGGCCGACCGGCGTCAGCCCATGGGATAGATCTGGATCGACGGCACGCTGACATGCTCCGGCTGCCCAAGGGCAAACATCACCGCGCGCGCCACATCCTCGGGGCGCAGGGCGTCGGGCTTGGCCTCGTCGAAGAACGGCGTGTCGACCATGCCGGGATTGATGTTGGTCACCCGGACGCCGCTATCCATCAATTCCGCCGCGAGATTCTGGGCATAGCCGCGCACGAACCATTTCGTCGCGCCATAGACCGACCCGGGAAGCGTCGCATGTGCCGCGCGCGATCCGGTCAGCAGCAAGTGGCCCTTCGTCGCCTTCAGATAGGGGATCGCCAGCTTGGCGGTGACCGTCAGGGCGAAGATATTCACGTCGATCATGGTGCGGAAATTGTCGATGTCGCCCGCTTCGGTGCCGCTTGCCGTGGCACCCAACCCGGCATTGGCGAAGACGGCGTCGATCTGGCCGAACTGTTCTTCCGCCGCCTTGAAGGCGTTCGCCAGCGCCTCGGGATCGGTCACGTCGCAGGGGATCGCCAACGCGGCGGCGGTGCCAAGATCCTCGGCCAGTGCGGTCAGCTTGTCCTCGGACCGCGCCAGCAACGCGACCTCGAAGCCTTCGGCGACCGCCGCGCGGGCGGTGGCGGCGCCGATGCCGCTGGAGGCTCCGGTGATGAGAATGACGCGAGCCATTTGGGTATCCTTTCCTGTGATGCAGACCGAGGGAACGCAAAAGGGGGGGCAACCGTTCCCCTGGATGCCGCCCGAGGGCCCCGTGGCCGCGGCGCACCCTTGCGCAGGATGGGCCTGATCGGTTACACTTGCAACCGAATGGGCTCGGTCCATTCCCCGCGGGCCGGGATCTGTTCGTCGCGTGAAGGGCACGTCAGCGCGACCTCTGACAGCAGGAGCACCGCCATGGGACCTTTCCCGCATGACGCCCCGAAAGCCGTGATCGACGCCAACAACGTCGCCGGAACCGACGGCTTCGAATTCGTCGAATTCGCCCATCCCGATCCGGCACAGCTTGAAACGCTGTTCACCGCCATGGGCTATGTCGAGGTGGCGCGCCACAAGTCGCGCGACATTTCTCTCTATCGGCAGGGCGACATCACCTATGTCCTGAACCGCGAACCCGGCACCCATGCCGCGCAATTCGTCAAGGATCACGGCCCCTGCGCTCCCGCGATGGCATGGCGCTGCGTGGATGCGCAGCACGCGCTGAACTGCGCGCTCGATTATGGCGCGATGGAATACACCGGCCCGGGCAAGACGCTCGATGTGCCGGCGGTCATCGGAATCGGCGGCTCCCTGCTCTATTTCGTGGAGACCTATGGCGATGCGGGCAGCCCCTATTGTGCCGAATATGACTGGCTGGGCGCGGTCGATCCCAAGCCGGAGGGCGCGGGGTTCTTCTACCTCGATCACCTGACCCATAACGTGATGCGCGGCAACATGAGCACCTGGTACGATTTCTATGCCAAGGCGTTCAACTTCAAGGAAATCCGCTTCTTCGACATCAAGGGCAAGCAGACCGGCCTGTTTTCCCGCGCGCTGACCAGCCCCTGCGGCAAGATCCGCATCCCGATCAACGAAAGCGCCGATGCCACGTCGCAGATCGAGGAATATCTGAACGCATACAAGGGCGAGGGCATCCAGCATATCGCCGTGGCGACGGATGACATCTATGGCAGCGTCGACAAGATCGCCGCCAATGGCATCGAATTCATGCCGCCGCCCCCCGCCGCCTATTACGCCATGTCCCACAAGCGCGTGCACGGCCACGAAGAGCCGCTGGACCGGATGCGGCAGCACGGCATCCTGATCGACGGCGAGGGTGTCGTCGATGGCGGCGTGACGCGGGTGCTGTTGCAGATCTTCTCGAAAACCGTGATCGGCCCGATCTTCTTCGAGTTCATCCAGCGCAAGGGGGATGACGGCTTCGGCGAGGGAAATTTCAAGGCGCTCTTCGAATCGATCGAGGAAGACCAGATCCAGCGCGGGGTGCTGAAGGCGGGCGCTTAGGGCATGTCGCGCAAGAATGGGGGCCGGTCTTGCGCGTCTCGAACATGCGGTATCAGACGGTCAGAGCGGGTCGCGTGACTGCGAATGAACGCGATACGACCTAAGCCTCGGCCGCCATTGCCGCACCGACGGATTTCAGCGCCGGGTAAAGCGCGCGGTAGGCGGCAAGGCGCGGGGCCATGGCCGCTGCGGCGTCCGGGTTCGGGGTGAACCAGCGCGCCACCTCGGGCTTGGTCGCGATTTCTGTCGCCGGTCGGCCCGTTGCGGCCATCTGCGCCAGCCGTGCCGCCCCAAGGGCCGGTCCGACCTCGGCCGCATCGCTGCGACCGAGCGGCACGCCCATCGCATCCGCGATCATCTGCAACAGGAAGGCGCTGCGGGTGCCGCCGCCGATCGCCAGCAATTGCCGGGGCAGGGGGCCGGAGGCGGCCAGCGCGGCCTGCGCATCGGCGAAGGTGAAGGCGATGGCCTCCACCACGGCGCGCGTCAGGGTGCCGTGGGTGGTGTCTTCGGACAGGCCCCAGAAGCCCGCCCGGATATCGGTGTCGCCATGGGGTGTCCGCTCTCCGGTCAGGTAGGGCAGGAAGATCGCGCCGGGGTCGGCAGTCTCGGCCTCAGCCAGAAGCTCCGCGATGGGGCGCTGCAACAGGTCGGCGAGCCATGCCATCGGACGCGCGCCGTTCAGCATTGCGGCCATAAGGAACCACCGGCCGGGCAGGGTGTGCGCATAGGTGTGGGTGCGGGCCTCGGGGTTGGGGTGATAGCTGTCTGTGGTGACGAAAAGTTGCCCGGATGTGCCAAGCGACACGAAGCCGTCACCGGGTGCGACCGCGCCGATCCCCACCGCGCCCGCTGCCGCATCGCCGGCACCGGTGGCCACGGGAATGCCGGTCGCAAGGCCAAGCGCCTGCGCGGCTTGGGCCGTCAACCGTCCGGCCACCGCGTTGCCCGCAAGGACCTGCGGCAGCCAGTCCGCCCGCGTCGCCGACGCGGCGCACAATGTGCCGGACCATTCGCCCCTGTCCTGATCGAACCACGACGTTCCCGCCGCGTCCGACGGATCGGTCGCCAGCCCGCCATGCAGATACAGGCCGATATAGTCCTTCGGAAGGAGCACATGGGCAATGCGGGCATGGTCGTCCGGCGCATGTTCGGCCAGCCACAGCAGCTTGGGCGCGGTGAAGCCGGGCATCGGGGGCACGCCGGTGATCTGCCCGATCTCGGGCACGTCGCGCGCCATCCGCGCACATTCCGCCACCGCGCGTCCATCGTTCCACAGGATCGCCGGGCGCACCGGGCGGTGATCTGCGTCCAGCATCACGGCCCCATGCATCTGCCCCGACAGCCCGATGGCCACCACCGCGCGCCGCACCGCGTCCGGCAGTTTGGCGCAGGCGGAGTCGAGCGCCGCGATCCAAGCCTGCGGATCCTGCTCGCTCGCGCCCGGGAACGGCCTGTGCACCTCCAGCGCCGCTTCCGCCGTCGCGCGGACGGAACCGTCCGCGTCCATGACGCACAGCTTGATCGCCGAGGTTCCGATGTCGATGCCGAGATATGCCATGAAGCCGCTCCGTGTCCCTGCCCCGATGTCCCCGGTCGAGGGATGCCGGTATGTGGGGAATGGAGGCGAGTACCGGAATCGAACCGGTGTGGACGGATTTGCAATCCGCTGCGTCACCACTCCGCCAACTCGCCTCAGAACGCGGTTCTGCCTATTGGCAAAGCGCAGGGGCGTCAAGCGCTTCGCGTGGCCGCCCGCGCCTCCGGCTGGCATCTGCAGCGCGATGGCCCTCCCGGCGCGGCAGTTTGGCGCCAACCCCGACGCGAATGTTGCGCAAGGCGGGGGGATGTGCGAAACCGACTGTGAAAACTAGACGGATTGGTTCAGTTTATGCCCGACTTCACGCAACGCAGGGTCACCATGGTCGATACGCAGGTGCGTCCGTCCGATGTGACCAAGTTCCCGATCCTCGACGCGATGCTCGCCGTCCCGAGGGAGGCCTACGTGCCGCCCGCATCGCGCGACCTTGCCTACATGGACGGTCCGATCGCACTTGGCGGCGGGCGCCATCTTCTGGACCCGCGCGCGACCGCCAAACTTCTGGACGCGTTGGAGCCGACGCGCGGCGACATGGTTCTCGAACTGGGCGCGGCGACGGGCTACACCACGGCGCTTCTGGCCCATATGTCCGAGGCCGTTGTGGCGGTGGAGGAGGACGAGATCCTCGCCCGCGACGCCGAAGCGACCCTGGCCGATCAGGGCGTCGACAATGCCGTCGTCGTCCACGCCCCCTTGGCCGAAGGCAGCGCGAAGCACGGACCCTTCGATGCCGTCGCCATCTTCGGCGGCGTGCAGGACATTCCCGCCGCGATCCTCGACCAGTTGAAAGAGGGCGGCCATATCGCCGCGATCTTCATGGACGGTCCGTTGGGCGAAGCGCGCCTTGGCGTGAAACGCAACGGCCACGTGTCGTGGCGCATGGTGTTCAACGCCACGGCTCCGGTCCTGCCGGGCTTTGCACGGGCCGCAAGCTTCGCCTTCTGATCGGGCTGACGAACGACGCAAGAGACCTCGACTCACAACAAGCGACCACGGCAGGCAGAGGGCGGACAGATGGCAAACGGGCTGATGAAACGGGCGCAGAAGACGCTCTGGGCGGTCGCGGTGACAGCCTGCACGGTGATCCCCGCCCAGGCCGATGGCCTGCGCGAGGTGATGGTGGATGCCTACCGCCATTCCAACCTGCTGGAACAGAACCGCTACCTGCTGCGCATCCAGGATGAAGGTGTGGCGCAGGCCGTGGCGCAATTGCGCCCGGTGTTCAGCTTCGTCGCGTCGGTCAACCGCGAACTGGTCAACAGCACCTCCACCGCGTCCGCGTCGCTGGTGGCGGAATACCTGATCTACAACGGCGGCGCCCGGCGCTTCGCGATCGCGGCGGCCGAGGAAACCGTTCTGGGCGCGCGCGAACAGCTTCTCTCGCTGGAACAGCAGGTGCTGCTCGATGCCGTGACCGCCTACTTGAACGTCTGGCGCGATATGCAGGTGGTCGGTGTGCGCGAAGGCAATGTCCGCGTCATCACCCAGCAACTGCGCGCCGCGCGCGACCGGTTCGAAGTGGGCGAAGGCACCCGCACCGACGTTGCCCAGGCCGAAGCGCAACTGGCGACCGCACGCTCGCAGCTTGCCGCCGCGCAAGGCGGGCTCGACATAAGCCGGGAGCTTTTCAACCTTGCCGTCGGACGTTACCCCAATGGCCTCAGCGGTCCCGGCGCCATCCCCAATGTCCCCCGGTCCGAAACTGCGGCGCAGGCGCTGGCGCGGCAGGAACATCCCGCCATCCGCGCCTTGCAGCACGAGGTGGCGGCGGCCGAATTGGGCATCGAACAGGCCCGCGCCGGCCTGCGCCCCCAGATCGCGCTGGAAGGCCGCCTGAACCAGAGCTTCACCGATCCCGTGCAGCAGCCGGGCGGCGACAACTGGAACAACTCCGCCACCATCGGCCTCAGCCTGACGCAGCCGATCTATCGCGGCGGCCAACTCCTGTCGCTGGAGCGTCAGTCGCGCGCCCAGGCCGCCGCCGTGCGCGCCAGCCTGAACCAGCAGGTGCGCCTCAACCTTCAGGCGGTGGGCAATGCCTGGGCGCGGATGAACATCGCCGCGGCCCAGATCCAGGCCGCCGACCAGGGCATCGCCGCCGCCGAACTGGCGTTCCAGGGCGTAAGCGAGGAAGCCTCGCTCGGTGCGCGCACGACATTGGACGTTCTGGACGCCGAACAAGACGTTCTGGACGCGCGCATCGCACGCATCGAGGCACAGACGGACCTCTACCTTTCGTCCTACCAGCTCTTGGCTGCGGCAGGGCTTCTGACGGTCGAGAATCTGCGCCTTTCGGTGCCGGAATATGACCCCTCGGCCTATGCGGACCTGGTCTCGGGCGCGCCGTCCCGGTTCAACAGTCCGCAAGGCGCGCAGCTTGACAGCCTGTTGCAGCGCGTCGGGCGTGACTGATCGGACCTGCGCCGCCGCTGCATCGCGCGGCGCGACGGCGGCCCATCGCAACATCTGGGATTTTAGGTAAATCGACGATGCCTTCCGGGCGCAAGTTGTTGTGCGAAATGCCGGTTTTGGGTATCGTGCGCCCGAGTTGATCACCAGAACGGTCCGCGAAAGGGCTGCAATGGGTCAGGTGCGCCATATCCGCGCCCGCCCGTCCGAGGAGAGCATGCATGTCCGATCCCGCGAAGTCGCCGGAAGAAATCGAAGATGTTCTGGCGTCCATCCGTCGGCTTGTGTCCGACCATGGCGCTGCCGGGCAGAGGGCGCAGCGCCCTGCGACGGGCCCTCATCTGGCCGATCCTGCCGACGGACCTGCGGCCCAGGCGAAACCGGCGGAAGCGCTTGTTCTGGCACCGTCTTTCCGCGTGTCGGACCCCGACGATCCGTGGGTTTCCGTCCCCGATGCGGCAGCCGCCGACCATCCCGAATTGGACCATTCCGAATTGGACCATTCCGAATTGGACGATGACCTGACTGCCGCGCAGATTTCGGAAGCGGTTCTGGCGGAAACGATCGGGGCGGCTGACGTGACGCACGACCGTTCGGACGGCGGGGCAGACGGCGGGGCAGATTGGCAACCCGATGACCGCCTGGCCCATTTCGACGTGGTCGGAGGCGAAGGGGCATCCGGCGCGGACACGTCCGACGTGCCCATGGATCTGCATTTGGCGGGCGACGCGGACCGCGATGCCATCGCGGCGGACTTGCCGGAGGCCGAAGGGCCGGTCGATGCGCAGTTCGATGCGCTCGACAATGTGTCGGAGGAGGATATCACCGATCTCGTCCGCCTTGATGGCGCGGCCGCCGCGCCCGAAGTGGCAGAGTTCGAATCCGAGACCGGAGACGATAACTGGCCCGGCGACGGCGCGGAAGCCGCGCTGCTGTCCCTCGTCGCGCGGCGCGATCCGGTGGCGGAAGACGTGCGAGAGCTTGAAAACCCCGCGCAGGAGCCGTTACAGGCGGCCAATCCGTCCGTGCCATTCGTCGATCCGGAAGCCTTCGAGGCGGCCTGTCCGGAAGACGATGCTGCCCCATCAGACGCGGCGGCGGCGGAAGATGTCGTGGCCGTTGAACCCGAGCCGGTCGATGACGCCGCCCATGAACCCGCGCCCGACCCCGGGATGGACAGTGCAGCGCCCGAACCGCAGTCCACGGCAGCTGAAGCCGGGGATCATGACGCGGCGGCCATGGAGACGGTAGAAGATGCGGAGCCGACCCGTCCGATCTTTTCGCGTCGTGTGCAACCGGACGCCCCGGAAACCCCGGACGCCCCGGATACATCGGATACATCGGCCGACCCTCAAGCCGACGCCCATGGCACGGATGTCGACGATCTGGGGGCCGAGCCATCGCCGTTCGCCTTCCCCGATCCCGAGGATGGAATTCTCGACGAAGATACGCTGCGCGAGATCATCGTGGACGTGGTGCGTGAGGAATTGCAGGGCGTTCTGGGCCAGCGGATCACACGCAACGTGCGCAAGATGGTCCGGCGGGAGATCAGGCTGGCACTGGCCGCCGAAGACCTGGAATGATCCGACACGCCAGGGCCCGGGCCCTGCCGGCAGGTGGGGCGCTCCCGCGGAAGACGCGAATGCCCCAAGGGGGCACTCACTCTCCCTTTGGGCGTGACGCGCCGGCGGCCTGCGGCCCTGTCGGCGCGCCCGGCGTCGCGCCTTGACCACGGGCCCCGACCGCAACGGCCCCGTGCATCGCCGCAGTCCCGCAGACTACGTTCCGCCCTTGACCTCGTGCCAACGCGACCCGACGTTCGACCCATGTTCCCGATCCGCGACCATAACCCTTCGGACCGCACGCCGTTCGTGACGTGGGCGCTGATCTTGATCAATGTGGTGGTCTTCCTGAGCTATTTTCCCGGCATCTCGGGACGCGAGGCGCACCTCGTGTCGTTCTACCAGCAATGGGGCCTCGTCGCGCGTGACGTGCTCGCCGGAACTGCGCCGCAGACCCTCCTGACGTCGATGTTCCTGCATGGCGGGTGGATGCACCTGATCGGCAACATGGTGTTTCTCTACATCTTCGGGGACAATCTCGAAGACCTGATGGGCCATGTCGGCTTCGCTCTGTTCTATCTGGCGGGCGGGGTAGCGGCGGCGGGCGGGCAAATCCTGTCCGATCCGGGCTCCACCGTTCCGATGGTCGGCGCGTCAGGCGCCATCGCGGCAGTCATGGGGGGCTACCTCATGATGTTTCCCCGCGCGCGCATCGACGTGCTGGTGATCCTCGTGGTGTTCGTGCGGGTCTTCACGATCCCGGCCTGGCTGATGCTGGGCCTCTGGTTCGGGCTGCAACTGGTCAGCGGGTTGTCGATGGACCTTGTCGGCGGCGGCGTGGCTTACTGGGCCCATGCGGGCGGCTTCATCGCGGGGCTGGTGCTGGCCTTGCCGTTCTGGGTGCGGCGGGGCGGGGCGGGGTTCTGGGCGACCCACGGCGGCAAGCCGCCCCATGACGAGGTGGAATACAGGGTGGAGCGGCGCAGGGTCTCGGGCATCCCGCGGGTGCGCCGGGTGCGCAGCCCGCACGGCGTTACCCGCCCGCTGGCCGATCTTGGCCGGATCCCGCGCGCGGGGCCGCGACGCGGCGCCCCGGGGCCGTGGTCGGGCCGTCGATAGGGGACGGACAGATGGACCAGGTGCGGCGCGCATCCGGCCCGCCCAGTCTTGCCCCGCCTCAGGCGCGTTCGGAATATTCCATCGTCTCGGTGTTCACGACGATGTCCTCGTCCTGCCCCACGAAGGGCGGCACCATGACCTTCACCCCGTTGTCGAGGATCGCAGGCTTGAACGAATTCGCGGCGGTCTGGCCCTTCACCACCGGCTCGGTCTCCACGATCTTGCAGGTGACCTTCTGGGGCAGGGTGGCGTTCAGGGCCTCTTCGTCGTGGAATTCCACGAGGATCGTCATGCCGTCCTGCAGGAAGGGGCGTCGTTCGCCCAGCAGATCGGCGGGCAATTCCACCTGGTCGAAGGTCTCGGTATCCATGAAGGTCAGCATGCCGTCGGTCTCGTACAGGAACTGCATGTCCTTCTGCTCCAGCCGCACCCTCTCCACCTTGTCGGCGGATCTGAACCTTTCGTTAAGCTTTGACCCGTTACGAAGGTTGCGGAGCTCGACCTGCGCGAAGGCGCCGCCCTTGCCGGGCTTCACATGATCCACCTTAACGGCGGCCCAAAGCCCGCCATTATGCTCGAGGACATTGCCCGGCCTGATTTCGTTTCCATTGATTTTAGGCATGTGTCAAAACCCTGGCAAAACCTTGAGAAAGAGTAGACGCCACCTATATCTTGGCTCTGAAAGGCTGTCCATACACCGGAACCTGTGCGAATTTAAGCCGAGCCATGCGTCGGGCGAATACCACATATGTGAAAATCGCATCCCTAAATCGCATAGAATCTGGGCATAAGGAACGCCATGCCAAAAATGCAAGAGCAATAAGAAGGATACGAAATGCGAGATTTCGTTGACGGCACCGCCTTCAACTTCGAGCAGGGAGCGCGCGCACGCAAGTTGTTTGCCGCCGTTGTTCTGGCTGCCTTGGATGATGCGATCGCCGATGACAAGAAGTATGGGAACGGCCCCGAGCAGATCGCTCGTTGGGCGCGCTCCCGTGATGGCCGCGAAGTCCTGTCCTGTGCCGGGATCGACCCCAACGAACGGGTGGTGTCGGGCCTGATGGCCTTCGTGGGCAATGGTGTGCGGACCTCCGTGGCGCTCAGCCGCGAAGAAAGCGAACGCCGCAACCAGGCCGAAGCGGCCTGATCTCCGCAAGACAAGCTGCCGGTTTCGAAGACGCGCCCCTCTGCAGGGCGCGTTTTTCGTTTCCCGGGATCGTGTCCGAGGATCGGTTTACATGGCGGCGCGCATGGCGCTTCATGGGCGCACAAGCGGAGGATCGGACATGGTGCACACCATCAGGGCGCAGGCGGATATCGGGTTGATCGGGCTCGGGACGATGGGATCGGCGCTTGCGCTCAACATCGCCGAGAAGGGCTTTACCGTCGCGGTGTGGAACCGGACCACGTCGAGAACCCATGATTTCGTGGCGGATGCGGGCGCGCTGGCCGACCGGGTCATCGGCTGCGACACGCTCGACGATCTGTCCGCCGCGCTGAAGACGCCGCGCGCCGTGATCCTGATGGTGCCTGCGGGCGATGCGGTGGACCAACAGATCGCGGCGCTTGATCCTGTCCTCGGCCCCGACGACATGGTGATCGACGCGGGCAACGCCAATTTCCGCGACACGATGCGCCGGATGGCCACGCTGCGGCACCCCTTCCTCGGTATCGGCGTGTCCGGCGGGGAGGACGGCGCGCGCCACGGTCCCGCAATCATGGGCGGCGGCGCGGCAGAACATTGGGCACGGGTGGAGCCGATCCTGACCGCCATCGCCGCCCGGTTCGATGGTGCGCCCTGCGCCGCGCTGATGGGCGAAACCGGTGCGGGCCGTTTCGTGAAGGCGGTCCATAACGGCATCGAATATGCCGACATGCAGTTGATCGCCGAAACCTACGGCCTGATGCGCGACGGGCTCGGCCTCGGCGCATCGGACATCGCGCATTGCTTCGCGGGCTGGAACGCGGGGCGGCTCAACTCCTACCTGATCGAGATTTCCGCCAAGGTCGCCGCCGCCCATGACGCCGCCACCGACGGCCCCTTGCTGGACGTGATCGTGGATGCGGCGGGCCAGAAGGGCACCGGACGCTGGACCGCGATCGAGGCGCAGCATCTCGGCACACCCGTTCCGGTGATCGAGGCCGCCGTGGCCGCGCGCAACATGTCGGCCCTGCGCGATCTGCGCGCCGATATGGCCGACAGGTTCGGTGGCACGTCGCCGCTCGACCTGTCGACCGGAACGCTGGAGGCCGCGCTGATCTGCGGCAAGATCCTGTGCTACAGTCAGGGCTTCGACATGCTGCGCGCCGCCGCGTCGGCCTTCGACTGGTCGCTGGATGCCGCCGTGATCGCGCGCAACTGGCGCGCGGGCTGCATCATCCGCTCCGCCATGCTCGACGACATGGCCGCCGCGTTCGAGGCGGCGCCGGGCAGCACCCTGATGGCGGCGCCGGTCTTCGCCGACCTGCTCGCCGACACCATCGGCGCCCTGCGCGCCACCGTGGTCGCAGCCGGCGGGGCGGGCCTGCCGGTGCCCGCGATGTCTGCGGCGCTGGCTTATTTCGACACCATGCGCCAGGCGCGCGGGACCGCGAACATGATCCAGGGCCAACGCGATTATTTCGGCCTGCATGGATTCGTGCGGCTCGATAGCGGCGCGTCCGACCAGCATGGACCCTGGGCCGAGGACTGAGGGCCGAGGGCCCGGTTCGGGCCGGATCAGGCGGCCTGCTGCGCCGGATACCCGGCCTCTGCCAGCACCGCCTGCACCTGCGCGGGCGCGATGGCGCTGTCGATCTCCACGGCGCGCGCCTCCATGTCGAAGCGCAGGGTGGCAGCAGGGTCCGCCGTGGCCATGGCCCGCTCGATGGCCGCCTTGCAATGGCCGCAACTCATGTCGGGAACGTTGAAACGCATCGGGGTCTCCGTCTTCAGGCGTGTCGTCGCGGTCCACGTCCAGCCTTCCCGCGCCGGAAGGTCAAGGCCGAAAAGCGCGACTCGGCCCCTTGACCTTCCAGTTCCGGGAAGGACTACCTATATACCCTGCAATGGAAGGACCGCTCCCCATGACCGCATCCGCCCCGATCACGACCCTCGCCATCGAGGGGATGTCCTGCGCCTCC
>Ga0100391_1002563_pt1 | contig 19171 bp, 14 predicted proteins | sample CryGeymeta201515_FD_81541 | JGI IMG/M metagenome (GOLD analysis project Ga0100391, IMG submission 81541) | Groundwater microbial communities from Crystal Geyser aquifers in Utah, USA - Crystal Geyser metaG 2015-15 | ecosystem: Environmental > Aquatic > Deep subsurface > Groundwater | place: USA...
CAATTACAGGTGATACCATATAACCGTCAACATGCTTTCCACCAGAACCAGCGGCATCAGAATCAATGATTGCAAAACCAGTACCATCTAATTCTCTAAATCCAGTTCCATCATTCCATTCCCAATTATCAGCAACAGTAGCATTTGGTCCGGCTTCAACAGTCCAGTCTGCAGGGATTCCAGCATTGAAATCAACAAAAACAGGAGCAAAAGGCACTTCGCCGCTTCCACCTGTCCAGGTAGCTAAACCTGTTGGCGTTACATATAGATCTTCAGGAGTAGCAAGGATTTCTTCGAGCAACCATTCAAATGAGGTTTCACCAAAGATATCAACACCGGTCTCAGTTACTTCACCATATCCGGGAAGGCTAACAAGAATGTCATAAGTACCTCTGCGGAATTCACTCCAAGCATATTCGCCACTTGCAGGAAGCAGGGTTGAATAAACCAATTCTGGAGATTCGTCAACATTGGTAAATTCAACAAAAGTACCGGCTGGGCTTTCAGCTGAATTGAGGGCAACAGTAACATCAACCATTGTGTTCATGTCATTGTCGATTGGGTTAGAAGCAACAAGAGTTGATTCGTTCAGGTCATAAACGGCAACAACATACCATTTATAAACACCCCAATCCTGAAGACCCCAGTCGAAGTCAACAAACTGGAATTGTGAAGTAGTTCCGATCATATCGAAAGCACCTGGCAGGTAAGCTTTTTCACGCCAAACCTGGAATTCTACCAGTGCGCGATCACTACCTTGTGCGGTGGCATCGAAATTATTCTCAGCAAGGAAACCATTCCATGATTTTTGAATTTCCTGCTCACTCATACCTTCAGTTTCAAAAGGATAAACCTGAGGAACGAAGTTTACAGCATCAAAGCTCCACTCAATCAAAATGTTTTCGCCAAACTCGCTGGCTGTAACAACAGCAACAGGATAAGCAGTTTCAAACAAAGTAAAGTCAGTAGTTACAGTAGCACCATAAGCAACAGCAACACCAGTAACTTCAGCGTTAATAAAGCCGTCAGCTGATACACGAATATCATAAGTTCCTGCAAAAACATCAGCAGTATAATTTCCACTGGGGTCTGTTGTAGTGCTGTAAGTTTGATCTTCGCCAAACTCATCCACACCAATCATAGAAACAGTAGCACCACTAACAGGTGCAACAGGAACGAGGCTTGATACATTACCATTCAGTGTACCTTCACCTGTTACTTGGGCTGTGAAAGGAGCAGAATGATCTGATTCGCCTTCGTCAAAGATAGCGGTAACAGTATATGCATAACCAGAAGCCATATTATAAGCAGGAGCTGCGTCGGTATAGGTTTCTCCGGTTACCATGGAAGTATTAATCATAGCACCATCACGATACACATTATATCCGAGGAAGGCACGATCAACAGGACTATCCCAGGTTAAAACAACATCTTGACCTTCGTAAACTTCAGCATTACCGGTAAGGTTCATAGGAGGAGTCAAAGTAGTAGTGAAACCCCAGATATCACCAGTAGTTGTAAAGCTGTTGTTACGAACATTAACCTGCCAGAAATACTGAAGGTTAGGTTCAAGGTTAGCCAAAGTGTAAGAGGTAGCCAGATCATCAGTCCAATCAACAACAACAGCTGCAGGAGGATAAGTAGTTCCAAGGATTACTTGGTATTCCAATGTGTTGGCACCAAAAGTCCATTCCAGATCCATTCCGTTGGTGATATCCACATCACCATCTCCAGGAGCTACATAAGTAGCAGCATCAGGGGCAGGCATGGCGGTGGCAGTTATATCCAAATCATAAGTAGCGCCAGAGGTGCTCACAACAAGGAAATAATCACCGGCAAACATTTCTAAATCAGCAGCTACATCTTCTGCTGCATAGATTTCGTTACCAGCACGTGGACCATCGTTGATAGCAAAGTTAGCTTCATAAACGGCCATTTTAGCGTCAGCAGCAGTCAAATTTACAGAAACCAGCTGATCGGTAGCTAAACTGAACATGTAAACAGCATCAAAACCATCAGCAACAGAACCTGTTAGGTTGTAGTTATCTACAAAGCTTGCTGTAGAAACACCAGCAAGGTTAACCGGGAAACCAGCCACCATAAAAGGATCTTCATAAACATCGCCTTCAACCGGTGTGTAAGCATCTGCCATAAATTCGGTAACTGTTACCTCGCGGCCAGCACCCCATTGTACTACAAAGTTGCCTTGGAGCATACCTGGAGTAGCATCGCCTGTGGCAGTAATACCGATTTCAACGGTTTCACCTTCTTCTAAATCAATAGGGAAGGAAGGAGCTACTACGCCAAAGAAAGCATCAGCAGCAATTTCGGCGTTGTTGATTGTAACAGGGCCTACACCAGTATTTTGTACTGTGAAATAAGCAGGCTCTGTCCAGGAATTGATTGGACGTTCACCCAAATCAAGTACCAAAGGAGTTACGTCAACACGTGGCTGTGGCTCGAAAACAGTAAAGTTAAACTCACCAAAGTTAAAGTAATCATCATCAAACCAAGTAACTAATGTTACTAGACCTTGTTGTACTGCTCCACCTATTCCTCCATCACCAAAAGAGTCAAATACATCAATGGAATAATCACCAGGTTCAAGACCAACTGTTACATTAACAATTTCATTAGGAACTGTAAAGGTTTGATCTACTGCATAATAATATGCACCAAGATCATAACTCCATAAATTCCAGCTTGCTTCGCTTGGCCAAAAATCAACTTGAAGTGTGATGTCAATGTTTTGTGCCTCACGATTGGCAGGGTCAAAAGTTCCGGCATCTTGCTTCGCCGCTGGTATTTCTACCAGTGCTGAAGGATCAACCGGAGCTTTGCGCGGCGCTTGCTGCGCATAAGCATTCAGGCCAGCTCCTGATAGCAGGATTGCTCCTACCATAAAAGAACCAAGCCATCGCAGAAAAGTAGTTTTTCTGTTCATGGTTAAAATTGATTTAGTTAATAATAAATGATTAATAGATTGAATTATCGATTGAAACTGACTGTTGCGGTTTGCTACAGTCCACAATAAATCCTTGTTGGAAAAAATTCTTTGATATGTACGCTGATCAGGATAATTCATATTCAGCTTTTGATGTCTGTAAAAACTATTGTACAAAAAACTTTTCGTCAAAACTTTGACGTTTGTTTAGAAAAGTAAAGGTGTACAGATAATTATTGATAATCAATGTTTTAAGTTTGATGATTTTATTTTATTGTTTTTATGTATCAGAAAATATATATTTTTAGTTTATGCTGATACACTACTAAGACAAAAAAAAGAGGGTTTACCCCTATGCTTATTTAAAATTATTATATGATTTTTTTGGTTGATTAATCGGCGGCAAAAATAAAAATCCTTTGCTTCTGAAAAACTTCTCAGACTGAAAAAACATGGGAAAATGAATATTTAACTAATTCTTAACAAACTTTAAGGATTGGGTTTTCCCATCACCAATCAATCTAACAATATAGAGTCCCTGTTTAAGATTCGAAACATCGACAAGAAAATGTTCTGCTTCCTCATTATATACTTTTTGCTCGTAAACAATTCTTCCGGAAATATCTGCTATTATAAAGGTGTAAATTTCCGAAAACTGCGATTGAATGTAAAGCTTATCAGCAGCAGGATTTGGATATAAACCAGCCGATAAAGGAAACTCCTCTGCTTCCGCTTCGCTAATTGTTGCAAAAATCTGTTTCTGAAATAGGGTAAAACTTACTTCCATTTGAGCAGCCGTTTCCGGTGCAAAGCTGATGATCTCGCTCGTAAGCATTGGATAGCCGGGTAAATCTGCATGCAAGCGATAGCTGCCATAAGGCAAATCTTCAAAATAGAATCGTCCTTTGTGATCAGTCAAAGCAGTGGCAAGTAAATCATCCAGACCGGGATTATACAGATGAATACCTATATTGGACAGTCCGCCATCGCAATAAGTCTGATCCGCGTTGCGCTGAAACCAATCATCACAATAAATGGACGCTTCCGGGAAGTATTCTTCGGGCCATTCGAATTGTCCGTAAATCTTATTGATGCCATCAGGTAGCCGATAATCAAACTTTTCGAGTAATAAATCTACATCTTCTACTGGGGCATCAAGCTGAATGTGATGCGCCTGCTGCCAAACGGCTTCTTCGGCATAATATACCTGCTTCAGCTGACGGTCAAGCGTATCAGGAACAGCCTGAAGCACATACGATCCGCCAAACAAGGCCGGGAACAAAAACTTGCCTTCATTATCTGATCGAACAGCAGTAAGCAATCTAAACCCATCATTACCCAGACGCAGGGCCAGCAACTTAGCTCCTTCGTAAGCTTCGTTTTCGTTCCAGACGCTACCGCTAAGCGAAAAAACGCTCTCAAAAAATACGGTAATCGTATCTGTTGCCAATCCGCAATTCGATTGTGCCTGAATCACCAAATCAACGCTACCTGTCTGATAATCTTGCTCACCAGGGAAGTAAACAGGATTTTGCAGGGTGAAATCATCAAATTGGCCATCTCCTAAGCTATTCCAGATCAGTTGATCATAGAAACGAGCAATGGCACTTTGCAATTTAACAGTGCTATCTATTCCTATCAAGGTGTCGGAGCCAGCAAAAACAAAAGGATCGTCATTAAAACGCAAACGAAATCGTTCGGTATAGTGCTGGCTGGCAGTAAACACATCCAGCGATAACACTACACTCCCGTTTTCATAATCAAGTTCACTGGGAAAATAGCTGGTTTGCAGCTGATTCGGGTTTAAAAAAACGCCATCCCCATCAGAACTCCAGATCAGCTGCGAGGAGCTAAAAGGATTATGCGCCTGAGTGATATCAAATACAGTTTCCTGCTTGCAAATAGCGGTATCGCTACCAGCATAAGGATAAGGCCGGGCAAATGCATACGGACTTTCGCGTCCCTGAAAAAGAAAGCTTGCAGCTTCTATATTGCCATCTGTTGCTGTTACTGCAATCTCATCCCCGATATCAAGCCCGGGCAGATAAACTACTGTATCGAAAGTAATATCCGAATGCTGGCTGAAACTATAATTTTTAAAATCATTAAAATATGCCCTGTAACCATACAGATCGGCCTCTTCTGAAGGATGCCAGCTTAGCCTTACCTGATTGTTTACCCATTGTTTCTTTAACATATAAGGTGGAGCCAGAGGCGCTGTTGTATCCGGCTCTTCCAAAAAAGGCAAGTAGTAAACCTCCCCGAGTTGAGGATCGTCATTAACATCAAATATTAATTCCTGAATCTCAGTTTCTGAAATAGTTCCCCAATAATTTCCGGCAGCATTGATGTTTTGACTGGTCTGACTCCGTATAATTGTATCGGTGCTATTATGAATAAAGTTATTGTTTAAAAAACCGTTTCCGGTTGCTTCACCTTGTTGAATAACTTTATTTGTTTGACCAGAAAAAGTGTTGTTCCTGATTCTGTTTCGGCGCGAAGCTATCGGAACCACTAAAGCAATTTCATTTTCATAAAAACTATTCTGTTGAATAGTATTGTCAGAGGAATTCCTAAAAAAATGAATTGCAGTATTATTTTGCCAAAAAATATTCTGAAAAACCAGGACTGAATCCATTCCCAAATCTAAGCCATAGCCATAACCATTTCTGTTATTAATAATGGCATTATTAGTGATAATGTTTGCATATGAAGCTGATTGAGCGCTATTATCAAGCTGAATACCAATAACGCCATTATATATGACATTGGCATCAATCACATTCTCGTATGCCCTTCCATTATCTTCAGTACGAATAAAAATATTTGTACTATTAGGTGAAGACCTGAAAACATTTTCACGAACAATATTATTAAAGCTTCTTCCTATCAATCCATTCGCTAAAATTTCCAAACCCACATAATTCTCCAAGATTTCATTGTTTTCAAAAATGATATTGTGGCTATTGATGATACTGATTCCCCGCCAAAAATTATTGATGATACACGAATGCGAAACAGTAAATCCTGAGCTATTTGTAATTTCAATACCACGCTCAGCATCACTCACAATAGCGTATGACAAAACAATTTGATCTGGCAGGTTAACATTACGTATCTCAATGCCTTTCCATTTCCAGCTTTGAGCTGGATCAGTATGGTCAGGAATAAACCTGATTGAATCAATCCCGTCAGCTGTTTCGCCATTAGCGTGTAATAAACCACCATCCACCACAAGGCCTTTGCCCTGACGAAACCGCAGATTGGTTCCGGCTTCAATCTCGAGTAATACACCTCCCAAAACACGTAAATCCTCTGTAATAATATAGGTAGTATCAACAAACAAACTGCGGTCTGTTGTGAGGTCGCCTCCAATTTCAACACTTTGCCCAAGGACGTATTCACCCTTTGCCGCGAAAAGGATCGCAAGCAGCAGAAAAATGATATACCGTGTTTGCTTTGATATCATGGGCTTTTAGGCGCTAAAAATAATAAACCAATCCTAATGAAATCCCAACAGACGCAGGCTTGGTCTGAATTGGATAGTCCAAGAACAAATCATTCAAATGCATCCGCCAGCTCACTTCCGGCACAAGATCCAACTCATCGGTCAGACGCATCTTGGCCAGAAACGCGAGTCGGAAGTTGAAACTAGCAGGCGAAAATTCCAAATCTTTCAAATCTATAACTTCATAATCAGGAAGTTGATCGAAGGCAAGACCTTTTTTAAAAATCACAGTGGATAAACCCACACCAGTCCGGGCAAAAAACCGCACGCCAGGCAATTGTGCAACAAGATAGGAAACATCAACACCCAGATTGAGCATGCCAACTCTGTTGGTCGTTTCATAACTGTAGTTCGACTCTTCGAGTGGCAAATACACCGAATCCGTGACATGAAACCAGCTTGTATCATTTCCGACTATACTATAATAACTATCCAAAGTGTCAATGTCATAATATCCTCCTGTGCGAATGATTCTGTTGTGCTTGAAAACCTGCGCAAAATCAAGGTAGGTAAGACTGGCCGTGAACAACCATTTATTGCTGCACCTATGCCACCTAAGACCCAGATTTTGCGACCTGAATGAAGGATTCAATGCTTCCTTCCACAAGTCTGCCAATGGAGTTGACTCCTCATCAACAGCCTCGAAATCCGGCCACACATATTCTCTTCCATAAAATAGTTCTATGCCAGTTCCATTTGCCCTGCGTGCATCCTGATTAAAAATATCTTTTCGCACATCTTTAATTCTGGCGCGACGATTCTCAGCTGGCTTATCTACAAATATTCTAACGGTATCGTGGATTACCAGGGTATCGGATTGTCGTATGGTGTCTGTCAAAACCAATGTATCAATCCTCAGGACGGGCTGCTGTATGAATACGGTATCATAGAGTGTGGAAAGAATCGGCTCAGGCTGTGTTTCTTGTTCAGGGCGTTTTTCATTTTGTTGCAGCTTGAACACATTATATTGTTCACCAATTTTCCTGAAGGAATAACCTTCCCTTTCAAGCAGGTTATTTAGCAAGGCATCCGGGCTAAGCTTATCTGCACTGAATGAAATTTTTTTATTAAAACCCGGATCGGAAGCGTTAAAAGCTACTTTTAATCCAAAGGTTTCGTAAAGATTCTCGAGCACCTCACCAAAGGCCTTGTTTTGCACCTGAAAAGAAACCAGGCTATCCGAAAAAGTTTGGGCTTCGAGCTTTTTCTGGGGAAATTGCGCACACAAAAACACAAAAAAAAGCATCAAAAACCTCACAGGCCGCAACCTGACAGTTTTGTATCTGAATGGAAATAAAGTGTTTTGTTCTTTTAGCATCACAGTTTAACGCGGTGGCTAAAGTACAAAAATCCACAAAAGAAGGTGAAATGTTGAAAAATTATCTGAGATAAACGGTTTGACCGTTTCTTGTAACCTCGAAATTGAAAATTGTTTGCAGCGACTCAATCAACTCTTCAGAGGATTCATTTTCGAACCTTGCCGTGATGCGCAAATCATGGTGTTGTTCGGATAAAACAAGATTGATTGCATAATTTTCGTTCATCGTTTTTAGTGCATCAGTAAGCGGTGTATTGATGAACTCGAGAATACCGGTTTGCCAGGAAAGGAAATTAAGATCCGTTTGATCAGCTCTGACCAAACGTCTGGATTGTGCATCATAAATTCCTCTTTCGCCGGGCAACAAGATCAACTGCTCTATTCTTTCTTCAGGATTTTGATCAAAAGTGAACAACCTGATTTTTCCTTCCAGCAGATCTACTTTGTACTGATCTGCCCCAGGAACGGCATTGATGTTGAATTTTGTTCCCAAAACCTCAACACCAAAATGATCAGCTACAATTTGAAAAGGTTTTTCGGGATTAGAAACTATTTCGAATAAACCAATCCCCTTAAAAGTAGCTTGACGCAGACCAGCTGCATACTGCTCGGGATATCCGATTTCGGCGTTTTCGTTAAGGTAAACTTCTGAACCATCCGGAAGTTGCAGGGGAGTTTCCGATTTTTGTGCTGCAGTAATGTGCTGCATTTGCGGGGTTTGTTCATTTCTCATAAAAAACAAAACAGCCAGCCCGAGCAAAAATACTGCTGCAGCACTGGCAACCCATCTGTAAACGGAAACAGACTTCCTGGCATGTTTTGCCTCATGCTGATGATTTTTCTGCATGAAGGCGATTCGCTGATGAACTTGCTGAAGCGCTGCTTCAACATCTATTGCTGTTGAAAGCACAGCAGCATTTGAAAAATTCCAAACTTTCTTCTGTGTTTCAAACCATTGCTTATGCTTATCAGATACCAACAACCATTGCTCAAACTGCTGTTTTTCAGTTGAGTTGCAGTTACCGCTGAGGTATTTTGCTGCGAGTTTATTGTATCTGTTTAAGTTAATCAATGTAAAACTTGTTGTTAAGAATTCTTTAATACGACAATCTCATTTCATTTTTCCCCTATTTAATAGCAGGAAAAAAATATATTATTTCAAAAAAGCCAGTGAAAACGCCTCGAAAGTTACAAAAAAGAAAAATATAACAGGCAAATATTCTTTTAAAAAACCCCGAAGCTGCTCCAATGCTTTGGTCATTTGATTCTCGACTGTTTTTACGCTGATGTTAAGCCGCTCAGCAATTTGTCTGTTTTTGAGACCTTCTTGTCTGCTAAGCTCAAAAACCTCCCTACGTTTTTCCGGAAGACTTAGCACCGCATGTTTTATTTTCAGTTCCAGATCAGTCTCCTGCAATTTATCTAAGGGGCTTTCGGAGCCATTAATGGCACTAAAACCAACGAATTGCCTGTACTTTTCCTGAATCTTTAGCTGATTCAGATGGTTCAGGGCATGATTTTGAGTAGCACGATAAAGGTAGGCCTTAAGGGAAGTTTGGATCTGGAGATCAGCATGCCGAAGCCACATCTTCACAAACATATCCTGCACGATATCTTCCGCAATATCCTGTTCGTAAACATAACGCAGACAATAACTTATAAGCTCACCATAATAAGCCCTGAAGATCTCATCAAAAACTTCTTTGTTACCGGCCTTCAGGCCTTCTTTCCAACTACTTTGATCGTCTGCCATTTGCTTCATTCGGATGAATCAGCACTTTAAATTTCAATCAAACCTTACTGGTTCCAACTGCAAAGTTATAAATTTCCGTGCAGTGCCCATGTGTAGAAATCACTAAGCCAACTAAAATCAACCATTATGCACCTTTTGAGGCAATAACCAAAAAAACCAAATAATGTTTGAGATTGTATAAGAGATATGCAGAAAAACATACTAATTTCAATGATTTACGAATTGATTAACGTAAAAGTCAAAGTGAAATTTCATTTATCTGAATAAAGCTTTCAGCATAGCGGTGTTAAAAATAATACCTTTGCGGCCTGCAAAATCCAAAGGCAGTAAAAACATTTTTAAATGTCGCAACACATAAACAACAGTCCTGATAATACACGTCAAACTACCACGGCATGGATTATTTTGGCAGGACTTGTAGTTACCTGGGGCAGCTCTTTCATTTTGATAAAAAAAGCCTTAGTATATTTCGATCCTATCGAAGTGGGCGCTTTGCGCGTGGGTATTACCTTTTTGTTTTTGCTGCCCTTAGCCATTCCACGCTTAAAAAAGATTACACGAAAAGATTTTTTCTGGCTGAGCATCTCGGGTTTTGCAGGTAATTTTTTTCCTGCTTTTCTGTTTGCTGCTGCTCAGCGAGGCATCGACAGCTCAACAGCAGGATTGCTTAATTCACTAACTCCGCTGTTTACACTTTTAGTAGGTTTGATACTGTTCAAAATCAAAACACGGCTTGTTCAGATTGCCGGGGTGTTTATTGGCCTTATTGGTGCTGTTGGTTTAATAAGCAGCAGTGGTGGTAACGATTTTTCTTTTAACTTTGGCTATGCCGCTCTTGTTGTGCTGGCAACAATCCTGTATGCACTTAACGTAAATTTGATCAAAGCCAGGCTTCAGCACCTCAACAGCCTCACCATAACTTCTGTTGCATTTTTTATCGTTGGCATTCCCTCCACCATTATATTATTAAGCGTTACAGACTTTATTCCAAAACTGGTAACTGTCCCGGGCGCCTGGACAGGTTTTGGCTACCTGGCCATTCTTGCAGTGGTAGGAACCGGCATTGCCATGATAGCATTCAATACCCTCATCCGAATTACTACTCCTCTGTTTGCCTCCAGTGTAACCTACCTCATTCCGGTGGTTGCCCTGATTTGGGGAATTATTGATGGCGAATATGTTGACCTCAGCTTTTTACTTTGGATAGGCCTTATCATTGGAGGGGTGCTGCTGGTGAATAAAAAACGCACTGTTGCTCAGCTACAAACATCAGCAAATAAGTCAGTTAAAAAAATATAGCGCAAAAGTTTGACGGATTAATATTTTTTATACTTTTGCAGTTCAAATTTTTGAGCATAATCCGCAATTTCAAATCAGTATAATGTACGCAATAGTTGACATCGCAGGACAGCAGTTCAAGGTAACCAAAGGTCAGCAGATCTTTGTGCACAGACTTGAAAATGAAGAAGGTAGCCAAGTGGCCTTCGAAAAGGTATTATTGATCGACAATGACGGACAAACCACTGTTGGTGCTCCTGTAATTGATGGTGCAAGTGTTTCTGTTAAGGTAATCGAGCACCTTAAAGGAGATAAAGTCATCGTTTTCAAAAAGAAAAGAAGAAAAGGATACCAAAAGTCGAACGGTCATCGTCAATACCTGAGCAAGGTAATGATTGAAGATATCAAAGCGTAATAACCCGAAAATCTTAGAACAATGGCACATAAAAAAGGAGCTGGTAGTTCCAATAACGGACGCGAATCGGAAAGTAAACGACTGGGAGTAAAAATTTATGGTGGTCAGTTTGCCAAAGCTGGTAATATCATCGTAAGGCAGCGTGGAACCGCTCATCGCCCCGGCAATAATGTTGGTATGGGAAAAGATCATACCATTTTTGCTATGGTTGACGGCACTGTTGAGTTCCGTCGCAAAAAAGATGATAAATCCTATATCTCTGTTATTCCCGCAGCAACAGAAACTGTAGTAAACTAACAGATTTGCACAAAAATATTAGCAACCCGGTTATGCCTGCATAGCCGGGTTTTTTGGCTTATATATTTTCGATTTACTCCCTTTTTCAGTGCCACAGCAGCACCATAAATTCCTACTTTTGCAAAAATTCTGAATCAACATGCTTTTAACACCATTTATCCGAGCCAACAAAACTGAAGTTATAGCACGCTTGGCTATCAAAAACTTCCACAATACCGAACTGATCGATCAGGTGCTGCAACTTGACGACCTCAGGAAAAGCCTGCAACAGGAATTGGATGAGCTTTTGGCCGAAGCCAACAGCATCGCCAAACAAATTGGTTTGCTTTTTAAAGAAGGCAAAGCAGAAGCCGCTACAGTGCTAAAAGCCCGCAACAGCGAAATCAAAGAAAAAACCAAAGAACTGAATCAAAAACTCGTAGAAACCAAAGATCAACTCAACGAGAAACTGGTTGAGATTCCAAATCTTCCGCACGAAAGTGTCCCTCCCGGAAAACAGGCAAGCGACAATATCACCGTGCACGAAGAAGGCGTCATTCCTAACTTACCCGAAAATGCAGTTCCTCACTGGGATTTGATATCAAAATACGACCTGATTGACTTTGAGCTGGGTAATAAGGTTACCGGAGCAGGATTCCCTTTTTACAAAGGCAAAGGAGCACGACTTCAAAGGGCCCTAATCAATTTCTTTCTGGATGAAGCCATCAATGCAGGCTATCAGGAAGTTCAGCCTCCCCTCATGGTTAATGAAGCCTCTGCTTATGGCACAGGCCAACTTCCTGACAAAGAAGGACAAATGTACACCATAGGTGCTGATAAGCTTTATATGATTCCTACAGCAGAGGTGCCCGTGACTAATATTTTTCGCGATGTCATCCTTCAGGAAAAGGAATTACCGGCAAAAACTACTGCCTACTCAAGCTGTTTTAGGCGTGAAGCCGGTTCGTGGGGTAAACATGTGCGCGGGCTCAACAGACTTCATCAGTTTGACAAAGTTGAAATTGTTGAAGTTGTGCATCCCGAAACCTCCTATAAAACCCTGGAAGCCATGAAAGCTCATGTGACCGGTTTGCTGCAAAAACTGGAACTTCCCTTCCGAATCCTTAAGCTTTGTGGGGGCGATATGAGTTTTACCTCCGCACTCACCTTCGACTTTGAAGTGTATTCAGCTGCTCAGCAAATGTGGCTGGAGGTGAGCTCGGTATCCAATTTTGAAAGCTTCCAGGCCAACAGAATGAAACTGAGATACAAAGACAATAACGGTCAAATTAATCTGGCGCATACTTTAAATGGCAGTGCATTGGCATTGCCACGCATCGTTGCCGCACTGCTCGAAAATAATCAAACAGATGATGGTATTAACATTCCGAAAGCCCTTCAGCCTTATACTGGTTTTGAGCGTATTGACTAGTTTGTTGGCCCTGAGCTTGCTTCAAGGCTGCAAATCATCAATTCCCAAACAAACAGTGTTGCTCCTGCAGCAGATTGATTCGTTGCATACTGTGATTAAGAAGCAACAAACTGAACTGGAAAGTCTGACGCATACCGATATCGATAGTTTGATTACTGTATTGTCAAACTTTCAATTGCAGGAAAAAAGTGATGACGCATTTTTTAACGCCCGAAACGAAAGTATCCAAAATGCCAAAAAAGTGCTTCAGTCTTTCAAAACGGAATTGCCAGTCTTGATCAGTGAATCAAAATTGCAAACAGATCAGCTCGCACAATTGCAGCAAATCGTTGCACAAAAGCCTGCCGACAGCACTGCACAACAGGCAATGCTGCAAGTTCAGATGAAAGCCATTGATGAACAAAAACTTAAAAACAGCTACTACCTGAACCGTGTCAATGCCCAGTTGTTACTTATTGAAAAGCTCACAAACCCTGCTAATCCCTAATCAAGTATGCGCATCCTTTTCCGAACACTTTTCTTCTTTTTAATGCTGTTTTTCATACAAACTTTTGTAGCAGATGCTCAGGAGCTGAGGCCAACAGGCCAAGAACAACAGCATGAAAGGGTGTCAGAAGAACGACTTGCCAATCAGTTTTATCGTAACCAGGAATGGGAGCAAGCCGGCGCACTTTACCTAAAACTCTATCAGAAGTACAAATCGCAACATTATTTCAGTTATTACCTCAATTGCCTGATCCAATTGGAAGAGCTTGATGAAGCTGAAAATCAATTAAAATCAGAGATCAAACGAAACGAAAGGGCAGTAAATTTTCAGGTTGACCTGGGCTATATTTACCTGCTTCAAGGTGATCAGCGAAAGGCACAACGAAGCTTCGACAAAGTAATTAAATCCCTTGTTCCTAATCGCAACCAAATTGCGGTGGTTGCCAATGCATTCCGCTCCAGAGGTCTTTACGAATATGCCCTGATGGCTTATGATTTTGGTGCTGATCATAGTGCGGTTGACTATCCTTTTTATCTTGAAAAAGCCAGTCTGTTTCAATTTCAGGGCAATTACGAGCTGGCCTTCGAAAACTATTTGCTTCAGCTTGATTATCAGCCACAGCACCTCGATCTGATTAAAAGCAGGTTCCAGAATATCCTGATGATGGATATCGACAACAGCATGTCAGATCTTTTACGCGAAAAATTACTGATGCGTGCTCAATCACAACCTGATAATATGTTATTTGGCGAACTGTTGATCTGGTTTTCGCTTCAGCAAAACGACTACGAAATAGCCCTCATACAAGCCAAAGCGCTCGACCGCCGGCAAGGAGAAAGAGAACCACAGATTTTAGAACTGGCTGATATCAGCATGGAAAACCGTGCTTATGCAGTTGCCCTGCAAGGCTTTGAATATGTAGTGGGCAAAGGCAGAAACAGCGCCTTTTACATTCCTGCCTATGTGGGTTATTTGCAAGCTCGCTACCTCATTGCCCGTGAAGAACATCAAATTGACAAGGAGCTATACGACAAACTCTCTTCCGATATCGAACAGGCTTTTGACAAACTTGGATTTAATGCTGAGCTTTATCCGCTGGTGATTACGCTTTCGTCTATTTATGCCTATGAGCAAAACAACACTACAGATGCGGTTGCTTTGCTCGAAAAAGGATTAAAACTCCCGCTCAATACGCAGGAAGAAGCACTTATTAAACTACAACTTGCTGATGTTTATTTATATACTGATGAGGTTTGGGAAGCCACACTCATCTATAGCCAGATTGAAAAGAAGCTGAAAGACGAACCTGTTGGCCATGAAGCCCGCTTCCGGAATGCGCATTTACGCTACTACATCGGAGAGTTTGGATGGGCATCCATGCAGCTTAATGTTTTGAAAGCAGCCACTTCCAAGCTCATCGCCAACGATGCCATGCAATTGTCGTTGAAAATAAGGGATGTGCTGATGGAGGATACAACCGGAAATACGCTAAAAACACTGGCTCGTGCCGAATTACTGAGCTTTCAGCAAAAACCTGAAACGGCAAAATTTCTGCTCGATTCGTTGCTGCTGGCTATCCAAAACCCTGTAATTACTTCTTACACACTTTTTACTTCGGCTGAGCTGGCAATCGTGCAAAAGGATTTTATCACAGCCGACAGCCTTTTCAAGCTGCTTTTCAGCACCTACCCCGACAGCTATCTGGCAGATGAAGCCATTTACGAAAGCGGACTGATACTGGAACATTCTATTGGAAACCTGCCACTTGCAAGCGAACGCTATCAACTACTGATCAATGACTATCCGGCCAGTATTTATGCTGCTGAAGCAAGACGCAGGTATCGCATAATCAGAGGAGATGAGGTACTTTAAGCCATGACAGTAAGACCAAAAAAACACCTGGGACAGCACTTTTTGCAAGATCGCAATATTGCCGAAAAAATATGTCAACAACTCCAAGGAAATGCAGCTCATATCATCGAAATTGGCCCCGGAACTGGCGTGCTCACTCAGTTTTTGCTGCCGCTTTATCCACAAAAACTACAATTAATAGAAGTAGATCAGGAATCGGTTGAATACCTGCAACATCATTTCCCCGAACTTACCGAAAATATCCACTATGCCGACTTTCTGAAAACCGACCTCACCCAATTTGGTGAAGGTGAGCTTGCCGTGATTGGAAATTTCCCCTATAACATCAGCAGCCAGATTTTCTTCAGGATTTTAGAACATCATAATGCTGTAAATGAGGTTGTTTGCATGATTCAGAAAGAGGTTGCCGAACGCATTAGCTCCCCGCCCGGAAACAAAAGCTATGGCATATTGAGTGTGCTCCTGCAAGCCTGGTACGAGATTGAGTACAAATTTACGGTGCACGAACAAGTATTTAACCCGCCTCCAAAAGTAAAATCGGCTGTGATACGGCTCGTCCGTAATAAAACCCAAAAGTTAGATTGTGACGAAAGACGCTTCAAAATTATTGTGAAACAAGCCTTTAATCAGCGCAGGAAAACCTTGCGAAATTCCCTGCGAAGTCTTCTCAATCCCGACATTATAGGGCAAAGCTGTTTTGATAAGCGTCCGGAGCAACTGAGTGTTTCCGATTTTGTGACTATTACGCAAATGATTGATGCATCGCGCCCTGAAACTACTCCATAAGGCGAAGGGTTTTGATTCGTTTAAGCGCCTTGTAAACCGTGAAAACTGCTGACAATCCGCCAACAATCAATACAGTCATAAAAACCATCAGTACATCGGGCCAAACCAATTGCACCGGATACGCGTCAATAACAAAAGCTCCGGCTTCGCCCCCCAGCTTTAACAGGCCAAAACGTTCCTGAATCACTATCAATAAAATGCCGGCGAGCAAACCCATTATACCTCCCAATACCGAAATCATTAAACCTTCTGATAAGAAAAGCCGCTTAAGAAAGCGCTGATCAGCACCCAAATATTTCAGGATATTGATGTCTTTGCGCTTATCAACGATCAGCATGCTCAGTGATCCGATCACATTAAAGGTGGCCATAATCAGGATGAAGCTGAGGATGATGTAGATAGCCCATTTTTCTGAACGCATAATACGGTAAAGGGTTTCCTGCTGTTCAAATTGGTCTTTTACCAGAAAATCTGATCCGATTATTTGTTTCATCTGATTTTTAAGCTTCTCGATCTGGATATCCTTTTCTGAAAAAACAGCAATTGAAGTGGCCATTCCTTCATATTCCATCAAGCTTACAGCCCAGTCATAAGGAACAATCACAAGCGAAGCATCCAGTTCCTGCTGACTGCTAAAAACCCCTGAAACATTTATGGCATCCTGATTGAAGGCCTGTTCAAACTGCATCACCGAAGGATTTCCGCGCGAGGGCACCAGCACTTGCAAAAGTGCAGCCGGATTTCTGGTGTTGATATCAAGATACCAGGCCACTCCGGCTCCCAGCATCGCAAATTCCTGATTTTTATATTGAAGCATCGACAAACCCTGTGTAACGATACTATCCATTGCGCTGAACTTTTCAAAACCTTCGCTAACGCCTTTTAACACGCCCACATGCTGTCGGCCACCATAACGAAAAAGAGCATCTTCTTCAACAAGCTTAACGATGCCTTCGACTCCTTTAAGCGTTTCAATCTGCTCAAACGGAAAAGCATCCAGCAAAATGGTTTTGCCATTAGCAGGCTCAATAACCAAATCAGGCGAAAGCTGATTAACCATACGTGAAATTACCTGCTCAAAACCATTAAAAACCGACAACACAACAATGAGTGCAAAAGCCCCTACTCCCACCCCAACCACTGATATCCAGGTGATAATATTAATCAGGTTGTGGCTTTTACGAGCCAGCAAGTATCGTTTTGCAATGTAAAAGCTAGTGTTCAACTGCTAAATAATATTACTTCCAGGCCAGCGCAATTAAGCCTGTGCCGGTTGGATGCTTACGACATACATCCATTTTATTCAAAACCAAGGCTATCGGAAAAACCACTACATAATAAAAAGGCAGCAAAATAAAGAATGCCTTTGAAACATTCAACATCAAAATGGGATACTTCATCGACAAACGCCAAGAGATTTTTCCGGGCTTCCCATACTGATAACGCAGACTTGTTTTTTGAAATCCAGCACGTTTGAGTTTGGCTTCCAAGTCTCCGATATTATAACCATCGCGCACATGCTCATCGATAAAACCCTGAACACCTTCGGCCTGATGATCGTGTTCATGCACATCCGAACCGCCCTGATCAGAAGGCGTTGAGATCAATAGCATACCACCGGGTTTGAGTGCGTTAAAATAATTTTGCAGCACCAGCTCGTCTTCCTCGATATGCTCCATCACATCCACACAAACCACCAATTCAAACTGCTGATCGTAATTGATTTTGGTGAGGTCGGCTTCTTCGAATTGAACATGCTCGAATCCAATTCGACCAAAAAACTGGTTGCAATCAGCGATCTGTTCAGTTTTTACATCAAGTCCTGTGATCTTCCAATCGGGATGTTTACGAACCATATAATAATCATACTGCCCGAAACCCGATCCGGCATCCAGGACATTGGCGTTTTTAAGGTGCGAAGTATGGTTTTTAAGCTCACGCTTAACGTGCCAGGTGCGCAGCAAAAGCAGGTCGAGCATCCTGTAGAATAGTTTGCGCAAAAAAGGCGTACTGTTAAACACTTTACCGAGCTGACGCTTTATGGGGTCATATTGCATAAGGCTAAACGACTAAGTTAGTTTTAGTCTTCTTTTAATAGGTTTTCAATATTGTCGATGTAATCCAAAGAATCGTCCAAAAAAAAGCGAAGTTCAGGAACGATACGCAGCTGATGACGAACACGATGGCCAAGAAATCCCCTGATTTCGCGTGAGCGTTCATTAAACCGGCCTACAATTTCTAATTTTTCCGGCTTTCCGAAAACGCTCAGGTAAACCCTGGCCAGCGAAAGGTCGGGCACAACTTGCACCTGGGTAACAGTAATCAGCGCTCCGCCTGCAATAGCCTGCATTTCCTGTTGAATAATTTCACCAAGATCGCGCATCAGCAGGCGCGAAACCTTTTGTTGACGTTTTGATTCCATTGCGCAAAAATACTGCAATTTATTGTTCTAATTGTAATACAACAAAACAAGCCTGTTTCGGAACAGGAGAAGCTTAGGGGTATTGTAGTTTAGACATCACGGCAAATCCCACCAACCTTTAGCTACAAGCGCTGTCAGACAAGGTTTCATTTTTTTTCTATGATATTAAAAACACCACCATCAACCTCGAAGAGGTTGCGATATTGTAGCAATTATAACATAACAAAACCGGTCAACCCGGAACGGGTTGTGTAATTGTAGCAAGAACAGTATAGCGAATCCGATCAACCCGGAACGGGTTACGATATTGTAGCAAGAATAATAATGCAATAACCTATCAACCTCGAAGAGGTTGTGTTATTATAGCGACTGCATCATCGCGTATCCGTTCAACCCCTGCATGCCGGCGCAGTCTGGCAGGCGGAATGGGTTGTGCTATAAAACATGCCAATAGCGAAACCCATTCTGGGTTTTTAATCGTTCTTAGAACTTTTTTTTGCTACAATAGCGAAACCCATTCTGGGTTTTTTCTTCATTTTATTAACGTTTTTGCTACAATAGCCAGAACCCCCTCTTGGTTCATTTTTTGATTTTTACAGCAAGAACTACAATAGTCAACCCGGAGTATAGATGTCACAGTAAAAACCCATCAATCCAGAATACGTTTTAATATTTTAGCA
>Ga0100391_1002576_pt1 | contig 19132 bp, 15 predicted proteins | sample CryGeymeta201515_FD_81541 | JGI IMG/M metagenome (GOLD analysis project Ga0100391, IMG submission 81541) | Groundwater microbial communities from Crystal Geyser aquifers in Utah, USA - Crystal Geyser metaG 2015-15 | ecosystem: Environmental > Aquatic > Deep subsurface > Groundwater | place: USA...
CATGGCATCAACAGCAGAGCTACAGGAGTCTGTAGTGCTGTTCGGCTTGAAGAGCGCCATGGTGCATGATAACACGTAAAAAGCTAGTGTGGAGCCTCATGAATATTAGAGTAAATATTATGACTAGAGTAAAGAGACTAGTGGTGTGTGTATAGGAAGCAGGCATAGGCACACGACCTAATAGAGTAAGACCTAACTCCTGAGTCCTATGGCAGTCCACCCGGGCTTAATTTGATGTAACAGGTTTACTCTACTAGTAGACTACTAGCTAGCTAGTAGTACGCCAAGAACCTACAGCGGACAATTCTCTAGCTAGTAGTAGTAGTGTGCTCTTTGATTGAGATCTCGGACACCCGATAGAACAATTGCTTTAACCCCCAGGTTTTTATGATAAACAAACGACACAAACTCTTTGAATTTAAAAGACTTTTGTGCTTCGTAGCAGTACGACAGATGAATATTTCCAGAACCATGCCTCATCTGAATCAACAGGTTACTTTCAATTCTAAACGTTTCGGTTTGAACAAATTTGCACGATCACAATACATAGCTTGCTCAGTCGTACCGTACCATTCTCTTTATTCGAACATGAATTTCTTTGATTTGGTAGCCCTTCCTGGTCGCCGCCACGATGTTCGCTTTGACCGTTGGTACAGCAAATTCAGTTGCGCTAAGCTAACGCAATTGTGTGAAGCTGCCAAGCTGTCCTATTCTGGCTCTAAGGATGACATGATCGACCGACTCTCAAATCATGATCTTGGTTGTCGTTTTGTCTGGGAGCGATCGAAGCAACATGCCGGTTTGACGAATCAAGACTTGAAGGATATTTGCAGTGGTCGTGGTATTGCCAAGTCGGGGAATCGCTTTGAGCTGGTTCGTCGTCTCTTGCAGCACGAGAGCCAGAGTCAGGAGGTTCTCGCTGAGGTCAACGACAACCAGAAGAAACGAGCCCCTCTAGCCGAGGTCAACTCAGAGGCACCCAAGAAGGCCCGTCCAAGCAAAACGAAGGTTTTGTACAATCGCATCCAGTGCAAGATCAAATCAGGCGCCACGGCCAAAAAGTATCAGTCCCACATGGGAGCCAAGACGCATTCAGCAGATGTCTACGAGCTCTTGTCGCAGACACTTCAAAATGAGATTACTAGCAAAAAGTATGTCTCTAACGATCCCAAAAAGGCTTTACGCCTTGCCAAAGCCTGTTTCACAGCAGTCAGTGACAATTTCAAATCAATCAATATGACAGGAATCGACATTTCAGAAAGTCTCGACACTTCCATTGTTGTGCTCGAAAATGTCATTGTAGCAGCTGTCGAATCGTTGAACTCGGAAGAGTTGGAAGACACGGAAAAGTGGATTGGAACGTTGGAATCAAACTTCAGACCCTATGACTTTGGAAAGCATTCCTTTGAACGCATGAACATTGCCATTGAAAATGCCTGGCTGGAAGGTGAAACAGATGAAGGTCAAACGGTAGCTGCCAATGTCCTTGAAGCGTCCGATTCTGCTTCCAAGTATGACAAACTGGCTCCTGTTGTTATCAATGAGAACACCGCGCCCAAAACGATGGCCTAATGAACCGACAACTTTTTTCTGTTGGAAGCGCAAAGAATCGGATGCAGCCTTTTTTCTTGGAAGAAGATACGGAAATTTTCGGGGCGTTTAGGTACGGTACAACAATAAATTGTCGTGAGCTGCCCAATATTCCAGTCTAATCGAATGATATTACCTAAAAATTATGCTTGAGTTTCACGTTTTGTTATTTTACAAACCTACGACGATTCAGAGAGAAGAAGACTAGTCTAGTAGTCTAGTAGTCTTGTTCCACTACGTTTTTTAGTGTTCTTGTCTTTAGTCTATGAGCGCACATCTGCTCGTCAACGAAAACGAAACAGCAACACTTGCAACTTTCTGAGATCTCATCGTCCTTCTTCTCGCTTAACCTACATGCATAATACTTCTTACTACTAGTACTAATCAGCTTGCGTCTTGCATAATGGACCAGCATACTACAAACTATAATAAAGATATTAAAGATGAGATCGAGTGTACCAAATCTCGGTGCCAAACAATAACCGCAACTACCAACATGAGCATCAAGGACCAAAATAGTAGTAGTCGTCGTCCTCAACAACAATTACAACAACGCGTCATTCTTTTGCTGGATCTCGATTGTTTTTACGCTCAATGTGAGCGAATCCGCCTTGGTTTTACCGGTCCCGATGATCACAAGACGTGCTGTCTAGCGCTGTTACAGTGGAATTCTTGTTTGGCTGTAAGTTATCCTGCCCGTCGTTATGGTATCAAAAGGGGCGACAGTTTCGAACACGTCGCCAGCAAGTCGTCGGGGAAATGCATGACCGTTCACGTTCCTCTACTGGAAACTACGGACAGCAGTACCAGTCGGAATCATTCGTTAGAGGGAGATTACGAGTCAGTTTATATGTTGTCAGCCGATGAGCAACAAAAAGCTCGTGACAGTGACATTGGACGGCGACGGTACGCTAGCGAGGGCAAGGCCTGTCTCGAACGTTACCGAGTCGCAAGTCGTCGCATTTTTGAAGTGGTCATGGAATGTCTGGGACTCGATGGTAATAATAACACCGCCAGCAGCACCAGCAGTAGCAGCACCATCACCAGCACCACCAGCAGTAGCAGCAGTAGCAGTGGAATTGTGTTTGAAAAAGCCAGCATCGATGAGTTCTTTTTAGATGTGACGAACGTTTGCAACAATCCACAACATGACCTTTGGCAGAAGATAGCAGAGCTCTCTACGCAAAAGCATGCTTCCGTTGTTGTGGGACGATCTGCAGGGGAACACGACAATATTGTGTTCCAAAAGTCAGAAGATGTTGCACTCGAAAGAGGCTGTCAATTGGCACATTATATTCGTCAGTCCGTATTTCAAACGTTGGGATTTACACTTTCGGCTGGTATATCCATCAATAAAATGATTGCCAAACTTGCGGCCAGTTATGACAAACCCAATGGTCAAGCTGTTGTTTATCCCGCGCACGTGATGAACGTTATGAAAGAAACAAAGTTGTCCAAAGTCAGGAATTTTGGTGGAAAACTCGGCAAGGCTTTGACAGCATTACTACCCGCTTCAATGGAATCACCTACCATGGGATCAATAGCTCGCTTGTTTTCCTTGCCACAATTAGAAGAACATTTTGAAACTTCTACAGCACGATTCATCTTTCGGGCATGCCGGGGATGCGACGACGAACCAGTCGAAGCCAAGAATACCCATAATGTCGTAAAAAGCATAACAGCTTTCAAATCGTTACCTCGTTCTGGCTTTGAGGATGTTCAAGATTCCGGGTTCATCCAGTGGCTGCTTCTGCTGGTTCAAGAAGTGGTGACAAGAGTTCACACAGACGCAGAACGGAATCATCGATATCCACGGAACTGTACGATTCATTATGGATTGGAGGGCCAATTGAAAGCCGGAGATGGCTCGGAGCGAAGTCGGTTGGACATGAAGAGTTTTCGAATTCCCTTTCCCGCTCAGCGACTGTCCACTGCAGAACGGGTTACCCAATTGATACATACTATCCCAGCCAAGTTGATTCAACGCGAAGGTGGCACTACAACTGGTAATGGTGGAATGCGCAAGCGTATTCGTCCCGTACGGATTGGAGTGTGTGCCACCGAGATGATAGAAGAAGTGAACAAGAATGGCAGCATTACAAATTTCTTTCCAACTAAAGTACCAGACAAAACAACCAAAACACCCAACTTCAAAGTTGTTTCAACTCAACAGCAACAACGACAACAGCAACAACAAACCGATACTGCACAACAAGCGGAAGGAGTGGCAACGGTTGCTTCGACTGAGGAAAAAACGAAAGAAGACGAAAGTGGTCGACTTGCGCGGGAGCTTCAAGCTGCATTTGACAAGGAACCGCGTGCGTTCAACACTACGGATGCACATGCTTCTTCCCAAGAACGCACCACGTTGACTGTCTCTCCTAAAAAGCGAAGACATTGTTCCACGAACGACAGTAGCGTTGCTGCTGCCAATCACACTGTATCGGAGGAACCCCTGGACCAGGACTTGGCACTGGCTCAAAAGCTGCAAGCAAACTATGACAGGGAAAATGAAATATTGGGGGCATGGGAATCTCGGCATCGGCAGTGCCAAGCGCTAAGCCGACAAATTGGTGGAGAAAGACAAGTAACCAACAAAAAGGTCAAGACAAAGAAAATTAGTTATTTCTTGAAAAGAAAGTCGAGTAGCTAGGGAAAATGATGAAATAGAGGGGTTATCTCACTGGAAGCAATTTCAAGATTGCGTTGCGCAACAGAGCTTGCGGCTAGATTTTTGCCATGAAACTCATCATTTTCGCGGCACCAGAACTACGCAGTCTTAAAATTAATATTATTGCACAGTAGGAGGATTACATGATATCAGCAGTCTATCCATTAAAGCTGCAATAGATTATGATCTTGAGCAGCTATTTGATTCTCTTACATTTATAGTACGTTGGGTCCAAATGAGTTCATAATCTTGTTCAAAGTAGGGGAAGGATTCATTGCATCGGCAGTTTTCTTGACATCAAACATATAATACCCTCCAAGATCCACTGGGTCGCCCTGACACTTACTGAACTCTTCAACGATCTTGCTTCGGTTTTCCGACAAAGCATCGAAAACCGGCTTGTAAGTAGCATCTTTTTGCTGGAGACAGTCGGCCCAGTACAAGGCAACGTAGTAGTTGGTGGCTCGGTTGTCAATCTGATTGACAGTACGGGAAGGGCTCTTTCGGTTGTTGAGGATTCTTCCGACCGCAGCGTTCAAGCAATCTCCCAATATCTGCACCTTTTGATTGCCGGTTCTTTCGGCAAGCGAAGTGAAAGCAACAGCCATGGCAAGGTATTCCCCTAAACTATCCCAGCGCAAATGTCCCTCTTCGACGAACTGCTGAACATGCTTCGGCGCACTACCTCCAGCACCTGTTTCAAACAGTCCACCTCCGTTGAGAAGTGGGACAATCGACAGCATCTTAGCAGAAGTTCCGAGTTCAATAATGGGAAACAAATCGGTCAAGTAGTCACGCAAAACATTCCCTGTCACCGAAATAGTGTTCTTTCCCTCCACAGCGCGATCACAACTAATACGTGTGGCATCAACGGGCTTCATAATAGAAATGTCCAATCCACTCAGGTCGTGCTCTTTGAGGTATTCGTTCACAAGATTAATCAAGGTAGCATCGTGGGCACGGTTCTTGTCAAGCCAGAAGATTGTTCGGTCACCAGTGGCACGAGCGCGGTTGACAGCAAGTTTGACCCAGTCCTTAATAGCATCGGGCTTGGTTTGGCACATGCGCCAAATGTCACCCTGGCTGACCTTGTGCTCCATGTATACTTCGCCGGTATTCTTATCTGTCACCTTGACAGTACCATCTTCTGGAATTTCAAATGTCTTGTCGTGCGACCCATATTCTTCAGCTTTCTTGGCCATCAAACCAACATTGGCCACACTGCCCATTGTGCTAACATCAAACTGCCCCTTTGTCTTAACAAAAGAAATGACTTCCTGGTAGGTAGTGGCGTAACAACGGTCGGGAATCAAGCACTTGGTATCTTCTAGTTCATTCATCTTATTCCACATTTTTCCAGAATCGCGAACGACGTTGGGCATAGAGGCATCAATAATAATATCATTGTTTTTGTGCAAATTGGTGATTCCTTTATCGCTGTTGACCATAGCCAACCAAGGGCGTGTATCGTAGCAAGCTTCAAAATCAGAAATAATTTGTTTCGCCTCATCCTCGGGAAGCTTTTGTTCAACGGCAGAAAAAATAGACGCAAGTCCTCCGCTACAAATCATTTGCATCTTAAATGGGTAAGCCACAGAAAAAATAAAGTATTAAAACGCCTTGAAATCAAATGACTTACTTGGGGTTGCCACCAATCTCTTCAATTTTCTTGCCGTGCTTTGCCCAGGCATCCTTGTAGTAGACTTTAATACAATGCCCAAACATGATCGGATCCGAAACTTTCATCATCGTCGCCTTAAGATGCAAACTCAAAAGAGTCTCTGTTTCCGCAGCTTCAGTAAGTTCGCGTTCGTAGAAATCACACAATTCCTTGACATCCATAAAGCTTGCATCAATAACTTCACCAGCTACTAGGGGTGTGTCTTCCTTAAGTACCGTCGTTCCTTTGGTGCCTTCTAATTCAATGATCACCGAAGTGTCGTTGGGGACAATAGTGGATTTTTCGGATGCATAAAAGTCTCCTTTTTCCATATGCGCCACATGGGTGCGACTGGCCTTGGACCAAATGCCCAGACGATGGGGATTCTTCTGAGCGTACGCCTTGACGGGAGGAGCGACGCGACGATCGGAATTTCCTTCGCGCAACACAGGATTTACCTAAAAAAATGAATAAAATGAATAAAAAAGATTTCGAGAAGAGAAAGGAAAAAAAAACAATACAACCAACCGTTTTGCACACAACAACAAATGAATAATTTGTGAAAGGAACACTTACAGCAGAGCCCATCAAGGCGTCATAACGGCTCTTGATATCTTCTTCTTCTTGAGTGGAAGGCTCTCTGGGGTACAATGGAACATCGTATCCCTTGCTACGCAGTTCCTTAATACAATCCTCCATCTGATTCAACGGAGCCGAAATGTTTGGCAATTTCACAATATTGGCTTCGGGTGTTTTGGCCCACTCGCCCAGCCACGCCAGGTTGTCGGCGACGCGTTGATTTTCTTTCAGTTTTTCAGGAAATGCCGCCAACACTCGTCCCGCTACCGAAATGTCCGCCGGAACGACATCTATACCGGATAGTGCCGCAAACTTGGCAATGTAGGGGTACAAACTGTAGGTTGCCAAAGCAGGAGCTTCGTCAGTCTCGGTATAGACAATAGTATCCGTGACATTCGCCAATGGAACATGATAATGATTGGAAGTAGGAGGCTCGGGAATCGAGACGGTGGACATGAAGTGGACAGAAGCAAAGACTGCCGCGGTTGGTCGAAATGACGAAAAAGAAGACGAAGAAGCCAGCAAAGGAGCAGTCTTCCAAAGTGCCGAACGAGCAGCCAAAGGTGACCGAGCTTGTCGCCCCAGAGCAGCGGTCAGTTTCAAAAGCGTCATGGTCAAATTTAGTTAATCCAATGACAGAAATTAATGAACTGATCGGTGGTTGTGTTGTGATGCCTCCCCAACTCGAGAACCCTCCTCGGCTGGGTTTTCTGGTTTTCTCCGTGCAAAGATTTAGGTCTTACCAATCACCCAATAGCAGCAATCAAGATCTTGACATTGAGTCGTGTACGTTGTGACAGCGATGAAAAGAACTCAACGAAAATTTACGGTGCAGTGTCCAACGGTTAATAAACTCGAACTTTTGTCCAAGAAAGTACGACGCACATTCACCTCTTAATACCAATGGACTATGCCTGCACTCAAAATATCTTTGTATCTTTTTCTTGGAGTATTTTATTCTCGTCATTGAAACTGAATTACAAAAATCAATAATCACCATGGCGGGTCTATTTTCGTGCTTTAGTTCAACAACAAGAAAAAAGGAGCATTCATTGGAAGATGCCACCGAACGGGGAAACGACACCATCGAGAGGGAGACTGTAGTCTTCAACCGCGATCTCCAAAAGCTACTAATTGCAAAGGCCACCAAAAAGGGTAACGATTTTGACGATCTCTTTTGTTTTCCTATACCCGATCGACAGCAGCCAATCACCATAACAACAGTATCTGACGCTATTGGAAGTGGACAGGAATCTAGGATTTCGTCAGGATGGGTCCATTTTGCTTGTGACAATAAAAACGCCAACAGCAGCAACACGACATCCGCAGCAACACCCGCTTCATCCGCAGTAACGTGCAATGCCAGGAATCACAAGATTACAGGCCAAGGAGAGGATCCCGATGGAACAGAATTTACGATTGTCAAAGGTAAATGGTCACCAGCAGGAAATTATTACTGGGTGGAACAGCGAACACGGAACAATAGTAAGAAGGAAGAACTCACATTTGTCCTACAAGATATGTCTGAATCCGAACATCAATCAGCAACTATCTTTCACAACAATGGTTCCAAAACGAGGACGCGACGAACCATGGATCTCGTCATCGGGAGGGGGGAGACCAACGAAGATGTTTCTTCCTGTCCATCTGTCCAGACGGCAGCTCGGATGGCTTTGCAAACGTAGTAGCACCGTTTTTATTTTTATTTTAGAGGACGCCCGTGTCATAAACCAAGAAATCAGTTGTGCACATGGTTCTTGCTGAATTATTGAGACTGACAAAGATTTAACCACGAACAATTAGACAGGAAGCTGATCGAAATGGAATCGACTACGTAAAAATGACGGTATACACAAATCTGTTTCCTACCACCAGCAGGCATCCTTGATGATGCTCTTCGTTTGATCTGGAACCATTGCCTTGATAGCAGCCAAAAGCAACATTGTCATTTTTTTTCTATCTGAAAAGTAAGCGAATGAAGAGCTGTTTGGACCGGGTGGACATCGTATCGCGGCTGTCCTATGTTGAGCAGAAAAAGCTGGCCTCTCTACAAGCCTTGCGACGTCGTGTTGCGATAAGGCAAAAAATGGAGTAACTTGGCACCTACAAAATGGACGCCCGAAAGTGTTGATGTGCCATTTTTAAGTCTTCTGACGACGTGGATATGTGGCAATCAACAACAAACGTGCTCTCGTAGAAAACCGCGGAAAGCACCATTTGCTGTGTGGAAAATTTGCTAAAGGTGGTACGGTCATCAATGATATTGGAGGCAACAAACTGGTCGGTGGCAATGACAAGGACGCGGCAATTCTTTCTGGTCGATGCAGGTGGCGATGATGGAAAGAACGCGCTTGGAGGAAAGAACGCGCTCGGCGGAAAGAACGCACTTGGTGGAAAGAAGCTTGCTTGGCGAAACGCTTGCTAAAGATGGTACTGTCACTAATACTGTTGGAGCAACAAATCTAGCGCTTAAAAGGAGGGCTGTAGCGGAAGGCTTGTTGAAGACGGTACCATCACTGGTACTGTTGGAAACCACAGTTCTATTGCTGGCAATGACGAGGAAATTTTTTCCACAGATGCGCAAGCAGGTACTTGTTAAGATCAGACCAACACCGTCTATGCTAAATTACCGTTGTATGGCTTTCATCACCAGCACATCAATAAATAATAATGTATTCCCGCGCTGGCACTGGATTTGATTCGTAGTGATACTTTTGGCATATTCAATCCCGCCTGACTGAATCAAGTAGATGTTTCGACGAAATTTCCCGTTTTTGTCTAAATAATACTCTCATAGTGGAGAGCGCCCCATTTTTTGATATGACCTACATAGTTTCGCTTCGAGTATTATTTCTTTGCTGCAGTCTTGTCTTCTTCCATTCAACTTGATAAAACATGGGCGATTTCTTCCATCAGATTGACGGGTATTATATCAAACGCGAGGAGGAATACCCAGACTGGGGTGGTGGAACACAACATAATAACGAGAGCCCGTATGACCCTTCGCCGTTGCTAGCAACCACCATGCGTCCTACACAAGCAGGCCGAAAAACCAGGTCCGTGGATGAGGGGGTACATGGTGCTTTTGATTTGATGAGACAGCGATCGCCTTCACCAGTCGAGTCTTTCCCGCCAGTTGCTTCACAACCGACAACAATAACTACTACAACAGCAGCAACGGCTGATGCTGATGCTGATTCTAGCGACGTCGATGGGATTTGAATGTGGGAGAGTTGGACGAACAACTACGAGCATTCTCGCTTTGCATGTCTTGATCTTCTGGATAATTGCTTCGATGCCACTTTGCACCAGATGTTTGAGGGAAAGGTCGCCATGGACTATCTTCCCACCAATGGTATCATCATTATCAACAATGCTGCCAAAGAAATCAAGTCGCTCGAAGAGACCCTGACAGCTTATCGAAGTGTGAAGGGCTCTGCGGATACGATTGGAGAATATGGCGTAGGCTTAAAGCAGGCTTGCGCCACCTTGAGCCACTCTAGCTTTGTCTTGACAAGAAACTTTAATCGCTTTGATATTGGTGTGATTGCAGAGAGCCTGCAAACACGGAGTCGTGTGAGTTTACCTTATATTTTACGTTCACTGTTGAAAGCCAGTTGAAAGAAGAGATTGAACGGGAACTAAATCAACACATCACGGCCATTATGAAGGAAAACCCACAAATTATGGCAGTTGCTACCAAGGACCTGGGGGTTGGCAATCGTTACAAAGCAATCGACGTTCTTGTGCAGCGATGTATCTATATGTGGAGTGATGAATGGCAAGACCAGGTCCATGTCTTTCAATTGGTAATGACAAATTTGATTCACACGGAAGACGAGGCCATCCGAGCGAGGGGAGGAATCCAGAAACGACCAGCAGTCAACTTATTGGAAGAGATCCGAGAAATCTTGCCCAAGTACTACATCAATATTCCGGCTGACAAATTCGAGTTTACAATTCGGGGGCAAAAAGTCGTTTTCGTGATTGGCAGCTCCGATTGGTGGAAATGACAAAGTTTGAAATCAACGTTTCGAAAAACATTGCCGTTCGCGAAATGGCAGATGATTCAAACTGGGTCCGAGAGGGGGACAAGCTTACTCTTTTCTGTGGATTTGATGCATTGAGACTTGCAGCCAACAACAGACCGAACACGTGCTCGCTGTGCATCTATAGTCGAAAGTCGGGTCGTCTTATTGAAGTAACAGATGATGCTCGTGATACTCTTGGCTTGCGATCATCTGGAGTCGACTTCGCGCAAGGTTTCACAATTATTGTTGATGACACTGACGGTCATCTTCCTCTGAAACCCACAAAAGACGGCCTTGCTTTCAGCAAACACAAGAACGGAGAAGGTAATTTACTGTCAACTTTGGCTAGTAGGCTTGTGTGTCTGCTGCGGTGTTTGGCTTTGTACTCATTCCATAATTTTCGCTACTAATTATTTATCAGTCCACGAGAGGAATCTGTTTTCCTGGCTAGGAGCCGTTCCCTCAATGTATTGGAATCGTCACGCATCTACTTACGAGAAGTCTCATACCGGCTACAAATACTACATGAAAAAGCTCATAATTTCTTTTACAGATAAAATTATGGAGAAGATAGAGACGCAAACAATTCCACCAAATGGCTTGTACACCACGTTTTCTGAGGTCAAGTGGACGAAGAAAATTGAAAAAAGGTCTTCGCAGTTGCTGATCCGGACATCTCGGGCGTATATTGATGTCTGGCCCGGCGAGGCAACAATGTGGCAATTTCCAGAATATAATCCTTGGAGTAAATCTGAAACCCCGGCGGGTAGATCACGCAAGAGGTCTGCGGTCAAAATCCAGGACCCCTCTTATAGCAGCTCAGGCAGTGAAGAGGAAGTAGTCATCTCTACTCGCGCTCTAGCCCGCGAACCTGTCGGGAAGAGAAAGGTTCAGGTTCGTAGGCCACCTAAACGATCTACTGTGAGTGCTGTCAAGACAGGAAAACAAGTTGGTGACATCTACCCGCTTAGTGGCTCTCGACGCAATCGTCGACACCCTTTTGCTACGCAACCGCAGCCAGACTTCGCGCGCTTCCAAGAGATTGAAAATGCGCGCTTGCAAGAGATTAAGAATTTGCGGCAATCTTTGCAAGCAGCGACACAGGAAAGCGAATTACGCAAGCAGCAAAATCAACAACTGGAGAAAGCTGTGCAGCAGATAGAAGGTGAGAAGAACCAAGAAATACAGTCCCTGAAATCAACAGTTGATCGACTACAGAATGAGCTACGGCGCAAGAACAGCTTGATTCATAATCTGTCGCACAGAACGCAATTTGGTCGTGCAGGTGGATTGCCTCCTGCTGATTTGGATTCTGATTGGGTCTAGAAATATGTATTGCCAGACGTGGTTAAACCAATCGCGCTTTATGGTACAGTAGCTAGTAGTAGGTTCCCGGAAATTCAGAAAATCTGACGATTGAGTGCACCTACTGACGTCACTCACTTTTTAATTCGCATTCGAGTTCGCTTTCAGTAAGTCTAGAATATTATTCAAATAATTATTTTTATAGCAATCGACAGCTCTCCGATGCACTGGTAACTACCACCTTCTTGACCTTTGCTGCTAATATGCTTAGTAGGTACTCGAGTAGTAGTAACAGCTACTGCTCCTAGTAGTAGCTAGAGTAGTACTAGCTAAAGTACTCCAGTACTTCTCTACAACAAGTAGGATATAGAATACTAATATTTTGGATTATGTACGGTTGTTAGTGATTCTATGCGCGGAGGTGCGATCGCCATATGATTTTAAGGTCTCTGTATGTTACGATAGACTGGCTTTTTCAATGAGATGCTCTTGGGAAGCATTTAGCTCAGGCGCCAGGGGCACAAAGTAGGGCAGTCTGGCAGTAAACATTCAAAAGAATGCCGTTGATGTCTTGATCGTCAAGAACGTTCGCGCCGTTACCCAGAGCATTTCCGAGACTTCGGCCAAGCTCTTCCAGCAAGGCCCGAACACTTTCGACTTCATGCCGCCGAAAGAAGATTTGGGCCCTGTTGTTCATGGCAGCAATCATAACATTGGAGCATACCAGCGCGCAGTTACCAGCTGTTGAAAGCTCCAAGCTATGATTGTACAATTCCAGCGCCGTCGCTTGATATCTATCGCAAGTACTCAGCTCTTTGCTGTCGTACAAGAGCGCAAGGTTAAATAGAATGACGGCTTGATAACTATCCAAATGTTCCTCTGAGAGCTTCCGTGACTTGTTAAATACGAATGCTTTGGTGAAGGTGAATGCCGAGATATCTGCACCCGCACGTGACAATGGGGCGTCACTGCCTACGGAAACTGGGATAATAGACCATGCATCCGCGATATCACATTGCAGCATTTGGAGAGAGGACAATGGAATATGACTTGGCAATGTGGGTGTGCAATAGGCAATTCCCTCGCACAATGCCTCTAGCGCGCCCTTGCAAAGATTAAAAGCCGCTTTACGGTCCCCGAAGATCATGCAAGCAACTCCCATGTTATTCCCACTGGCGACACATTCCAAAAAGTTCATGGTCTATAAGAAATTGCTTCTAATGTAATAGGTAATAGGTAATCAGTTCGGGTAGACTACTTTTGTACCTGGTATGTGAAAAATTGCCGACCAAAATGTTTTGGTTCCTTCTACCAGGTAAAACAGTGATGTGTGGACAATGGAAAAGTAAGGAAAGAAGATGTCGTGCGTTGTGCAGTACCATACCTGGCTGGTACTCATTACGGAGTACGTACAGTACTACTACTAGCTACTACGGTAGCTACGAATGGGTGGTGAGTGGTACTGTACCTGGTAGTACTGGTAGCATTTTTACCAAATAGTCTACTGCCGTACCAGGTACCAGTACCGAGTGGTAGTGAAGTCGAATCCAGCAAAATTTGGAATTGAAATAAAAGTACCAGTACTACTGTACTACCAGGTAGGTAGCTCTGATGATGCCCTTAAATCGTGCATATTATTTTCAGACTTCCCTTTAAGTGAAAAGGCTTTTTTTGACGCGACGTAATCGATGATAAGCGCTCAATACCAGACATTTTTGTAGTACTAGTACCCTGGCTACGACTGCTGGTACTGTAGCAGCCTAAAATAGTAGTACCGTAACACTCGTAGTACCAGCAAACAATTCATGGATCAGCAGCTGTTAGGTCTAGTTGTAAGCGCGAAATCATCGCATTTTTCGAGACTCTCCACAGACTGCAGTACTAGTATGCTCTAGCTACTACCAGGTAGCTAGTACCGTAGTACAGCAGTGCTTGGAATATAAAATTACTCTATTTTACTACTGGCTGGTAGTAGACGTGCCTCCCGAAAGTCATATTCTTAGTATTTGAGCACAGTACTAGTACCTGTTAGCTAGATAGAACCAACGACATGATAAAAACTCATCTAGTAAAAATAATAATGCTTCGAACAGGCAGGATCCCGATCACATCAGAGCGATTGTGACAGAGTGTGTTCGCACACTCGCAAGGGACTACTACCAGGTACGTCGTATAACCCGATCACATCACGGCGATTGTGAGAGAGAGTGTGTTCGCACACTCGCAACGGACTAGTCGTAACGAACGCGTGAATTTCGAACACAATGGCTTCCGCAAATTCGACTACAGCTACTTTCTGCAGATGTGCAAACAAGATGACTTCGACTCTATTTCTAGCTAGCTGTGCCCCAGAGCTCGGGTTTAGTAGGCAGCTGTAACCATTACTTGAAGCAAGCAGTCAAGCCTGCTTGCAGATCATTATTTTTGAAAGGGCTGACTTTCAAGTTCTAGCTAGTGTCCATTTTAATTTGACGGGTTTCAGGATGAGGTTGCAGTTGACTAATGTCTCTATGATCTATCTAGTAGTCTACTTGTTGTATCTACTGGTGTAGTAAAAGTTCCGTACAATTACAATATTGTTATTATTTGGAATACAAACGTTCTTATGAGAATAGTACTGTAATGATTTTGGACACCCAGATTTTAATCAAACCAGGGAAGTTAAAAACTAAGAAGGCGATACCAAGTAGCTGATGATGAAGAAATTCGAAATCCTTCAAGCGGCACGCAATCCCTTTCAGCCGAAAGAAATCAATCTCGACGAAAACATTCAAGTCCTCTTGACTCTGGAATATCATGGGACCAATTACGGCGGCTGGCAACGTCAAGACAACGATTTAATTACATTTCCCTCAGTTCAAGGAACCTTGGAAGATGCTGCGACATTGACTTGTCATGAATTTTCATCGACTCCGGGGGATACTATTATCATGATTCCAACTTCGAATTCCGGTGGCAGCGCAGTCATCATGTCGGGCACTTCTGGTCGAACAGACCGAGCCGTTCATGCATTGGACCAGCATTGTCTCCTGCGACTGCCTTTTTCTACTAAAGTCTTGGCATCACCAAGTGGTTCCAGATTGGCAGAATTTCTCACAGGGTCTGCTGCGATACGATTCTCATCCTGTGCATCAACCAACGATCCGTTTCAGGATTCCGCGACGACAGAATCTTCCTTTCTCACTACTATCAACCGTTATTTGCCTTGCGATATTCATGTTTTAACTAGTCGAATAGTTGCAAAGTACCAGCGAAAAAAGCTCGTCTTCAAACGCAAGCGATATCGCTATCTCTTGCAGCAATGTCCAGACGGCTGTAACCGACCTTGGCCGTAAGTTTCGATAACTGTTGTCTGTTGTGTTCCTGTCATGGATTTTGATCAGATTCTAAAATATCCGCGCGGCAATTATGTTGTTATTATTCACACTCTACTAGACCGTGGAACGATTATACGTATTTTGTCAAGACGACGTTGGACATTTCAAAAATGCACCAGGCACTGGGCTTTTTGAGGGGGACACATGATTTCAACCACTTATCGTGCCAAAACGATGATGTCAATACAGTCAGAACGTTGTACGAAGCCAATCTATTCGTTTCTGAAGCGCCCTTTGATAACATTCCTTGGTATGTTCACGCATTGCTTGCCACCAAAATCAGCAAAAAGGATTTGAAAAAACGAAAACGGACAGGACAGGACGTCACAGAACTGGCAGGTGTGAGTCAAACACAAGCCGACCAGTCGATGAATGACAGAGATAGTCGGAGCTCCGTTTTTTCTCCACCGCATTTCGGAAACTTGGGAAGCATCCGCAACGGCCAGAAGCAGAACTTTCCCCGTCCCGAAGACTGCAAGCTCGTTTGTGTCGAGTTTGAAGGCAATGGATTTTTGCGTCATCAAGTACGTCGAATGGTTAGTGTCCTCGTTAAAATTGGTGAAGGAGTATGGGATCCAGAATATGTGTTGGACCTTTTGAATGGAGGCGATACCAAACCTTTGAAGGGACTAGCTCTAGCACCTGGCCGCGGTCTTTGGAAGGCGCAAGTGTGGATCGAGGGCGTGAAAACCGAATCGAGGCAAGATGGGACGGGGAACGACAAGGGCATAGACGATATTATCATTTATCATGAAGCTGATGTTGGGGAGTCACTAGCACCGCCTTTCCTAAAGTTGCCTTAAGTCTACATGCATCGATTCTTCTTATTAAATATTGTTGCTTAGATAGACCCTTTCATGTCACCAATCGTCTTTAATTTGGGTCATTATCATCTTTGGGAATGCATCCCAAGAGCTCGTTCACCTGCGTGTTGCTTGCTACTAGATCGGACATGAGCCCAACACTTTGCGACGTTCGCAAAATGCGCTGTTCACGTAATTTGAGCTGATGAATTCTGTCGTTCATGCTCTTCAAACGATCGATACAGGCATCGCTGGTCATAAATTGGGCCTGACGCCGGGCTTCACGTCCATCGTCAACATCCTGTTCGCACATAGCTTCGTATAATTCTGCCATACTCCTGAGAGGAATTTTTGGGCCATAAAAATGATGCGTCTGGATGACTGTTTTAATTCTTTTTCGTGCAGAAGCAGGGTCGCTATTTCCCCCCTTAGCCTCCGTCTCATTGTCGTCGGTGAATGTCCGCTCTTTATCTTCGTCACTCTGTGACTTCTTTTCCTGAACACAACCAGCGTTGTCATTATCGCCGTCTTTCTCATTCTTTGTATTCTTCTTCTGCATTGGCTCGTACGGTACCACTTCCTCGTCCTTGTTATTTTTGCCATACGTTTCTTCGTCTTCGTCGAGGTCATCTTCTTCAGAGCTATCGACTTCAACTTCGTCTTCCATATCGACGGCAACTTCCATGTATTCCTCTCCATCACCAGCGTGATAAAATTTGTTCTTGGTCATACGTTGCTGCTGCTGCACTACTGCGTGTAATTCGCTTTTGGGAGGTGGGACTACCGTAGACACACGAAGGGATTGAATCATGGCCAAACACTGCTGCGCGGTATACTGCGGTACCCGGCTCGATTTGGCCGCATATCCGGTCTGAACAGTTCGTTCTCTAAGCAATTTTCGCAAATACTCGTTCAGTGCAACACTGCCCATGTGCGTTCCCAGGTGTAAATCGTCCCACGAATACGAAAGGTACGGTGCATGGTGCAGCATGGTTTGTTCAGCGGCCTTGGCCGCCTTGTGATCCGCTTCAGTATTGTACCAGGAATCTTCTCCATCTTCGTCTTCCGAATCTATATCACCATTGTTGTTGCGATAGCTGATTTCGTGAATGTGCAGGACGCCATCGTCACCGTCTGTTCTCATTTGATTCATCGCATCGTGCTTGTTGCGATGCTTCCTTCTGGCTTGAGCAGGGTTGGATCCATCCTTGGGAGGGCGTCCGGGTCCTCGATGTCCATGAGGACCTTGTGGTGGTTTGGCCCGTCCATCCGTCAAGACCTTGCGTCGACGCTTGTTGCTACCAGTAGTAGAAGAGGTTCTGGATCTCTGAGATGTTCTCTTGCGGGATTTAAAAGCTGCAGAAGCTTTATACGAGTGGGATTGGCCGTCGTCATCATCATCATCATCATCGTTATCATCATCGTCGAAGTCGTGTGTGTTGCTGTCATCGTCGTCACCATCGGAATCTTCGGCATCCGTGTCTCGTAATTTGGAAGCAAGACGACGACGACGTGTCGAATGACGCGTTCCTGCCAGGCGCTTCCGTTCGGCAGCAGTCACATAACGACTTTTTGATTTGGTTGTGGCTGGTGCCGTTTCCGAGTGGACATTGTCGGCATCTTCCATTTCCTCGTCAACGTTGTCCTCATTATTATCATCGTCATCGTCATTATCATCCTCATCATTATCATCGTCATCATCATCATTATCATTATCATCGTCATCATTATCATCGTCATCATTATCATCATCGCCATCATCACTGTTGTTTCTATCATCCGTGGTTTTATTGTTCTCTCTTTTCTTTTGGTCCTTCGAGTCTCCATCGTCGTCTCCATCGTCATCATCCGATCGTGATGAATTGTCGGAATCGTCGTCGTCCACATGTTTCTTTTGGATGCGTTTCTTATCCGTGCTATCACGATTTGACACTCTATAGGGCTGACGACGTCCTGCCTGACGTTGCGTCAAAACTGATCGTCGACCTCCTCCTCGTCGTTGTTGTTGTTGTTGTGGAGTGGTGGTTCGTCGTGTAGCAGACGAAGGAGAAGAAATATTAGAAGCTGTGTGTGGTTGTTTTGGTTGTTCCTTTTTCTTCTTTTTGGCCAAAAGATCATCACCGCTGCTCTCGCTACCAGTGCTTTCATCATTTTCCTCTTTGCTGATTTTATTATTATTGTTGTTGTTGTTGTTGTTATTATTGTCTAGGGCACCACTACCCTCGGATCCAGATTCCGAGACAGAATCCTCGAGTTTTTCTTCCTGTTGGCGACTGCGACTGCGACTGCGACTGCGATTGCGATTGCGACTGCTGCTGCTGCTGTTACGTGACGAAGAAACAGGCTTGACAGCAGCTTCTTCCTTGACTCGAACACTTCCTGCTCGTGCTGGTAATTCTCGTACGGCACGTTGTTTTGATTGAACGACGTTGGTCTTGTTGGCAGCAGCAGCAGCAGCAACAACAATAACATCGGATGGCGAAGAACGACGACCGCTGCTGCTATTCCGACGAGATGACGACGACAATAAGGCATCGCCGCCGCCGCCAACGGAGGTTCCACCTGTTCTGAGTGTTGCTCCTCTTGTAGAGCGTCTTTTTTGTTTGTTGTCTCCTGGCATGCTGGAAATTTTTGAATAAAATAATTCAATTGGGATTGATAATAATAGTCTGATTTGCGTCGCCCTTTTGAAAATAAAAAGTTCAAGCTAGAACTACGGTAGTCTAGTATTCTACTAGCTCGGCAGTTTTAGTTTTAAGCAATAAAAAACACTCCTACTGTTTGTTAATGTTTGTTTTTGTGTTGTTTCGTATGGCGCCTTGTTTTGTTGAACTCGTACTTAATTCCATATTCAAGTTTTTATTAGACCCTACTAGTAGTAGTAGGGTCTACTAGCTAGAGCTAGCTAGTAGTCTAGTAGTAGCATCGCAGTAGATCTTGATGCGTCGAGTCTGTCCGTCCTACGGATTGATTATGTAGTACCAGGTACTGTACTATTATATGCAAAATGAGACCAAGGTCTCTTTTTCAAGGTATAGGTGTGAAAACCCTATAGTAAAACTGTAGGGTTACCTATACCACTCAAATTTGGGATCGTGCCAGACTCCCTTTTTAAG
>Ga0100391_1002581_pt1 | contig 19092 bp, 22 predicted proteins | sample CryGeymeta201515_FD_81541 | JGI IMG/M metagenome (GOLD analysis project Ga0100391, IMG submission 81541) | Groundwater microbial communities from Crystal Geyser aquifers in Utah, USA - Crystal Geyser metaG 2015-15 | ecosystem: Environmental > Aquatic > Deep subsurface > Groundwater | place: USA...
ATTTATCTCTTCTAATTGGTACTCATAATCAAACAATCCACGCATCACTTCTCTCTTTTTTATATTTATTTTACTGAAATCTTGGTTTTAACAAAATTAAGGGTGGTTTTTAGAGGTGCCCTATAATCAAAAATAAATTGGAACTTATTTTCTTTTACATCAAAGATTAAGATGATTATAGATAAAATTTCACCTCTTTAAAATGGACAGCTGGGAGAGTGGCCGAATCCGCTACCTTGGAAAGGTGGTGTAGGGTAACCTACCGCGAGTTCGAATCTCGCGCTGTCCACCACATTTTATGCTACTAACTACTTATTTACCGACCTAACATTTATCTTGCTAGAAGAAGCTTACTATAGAGAAACTACTTTTTCTTACATGCACTCGCAGTTAAGTTTTCCCTATTTTTTTCAATAAACTTTTGGCCAATTCCTTTTACTTGTGAGAGTGCGTCAACATTTGTAAAACAGTTTGTAGCTCTTTGAGCCAAAATCATCTCAGCTTTTTTCTCCCCAACACCATTAAGCGTCATGAGCTCTTTTTTATCAGCAGTATTAATGTCAACTGCACCTAACAATAAACTAACACTTAGTGCTAACAATCCAAATAATTTCATGCAACAACCTTTTAATTAAATTTCATAAATTATATTTTAAAATATTTTTACTATCTGTAATTATTACGATTTATCATAAAAATAGGGTGTAAAATCATTTAAAGTTACAATTAGTAACAAATAAAAATTTAGCCTTCAATAATAGCAAAGCAAGTTCAAAGTTTGAATCACATATAATCTCGCTCATAAATATGAGTAACATTAGGAAGTAGAATTGAGCAACGAAGAGTTAGAACTAGTGATGTTAAAACGGGCACATGAAATCTCATCACAAAAGTCTTTGGCGAACGAGATAGGTTTTAGTGTTGGAAAAATAAACTATGTTCTCAAAGCCCTCGCTGACAAAGGCTTCATAAAAGCAGAGCGATTTCTTAGTTCTGATAATAAGACGAAATATAAATACCTTCTTACAGATGCTGGTATGAATGAAAAAATAGAACTTACTAAAAAATTTATTGTTAGAAAAAAAGCTGAATATGAAGAGCTTCAAAGAGATCTTGAAGTTGATATTTTAGCTTGCAGGGAGCGAAAATGAGACTTCATAAAAATCAAATTGAAGTTTTAAAAAACAAATTACAAGCTCTCTCGTCAAGCGCAAAACTCTATCTTTTTGGAAGCCGAGTGGACGATGCTGCAAGAGGTGGGGATATCGACTTGTTAATAGTTTCTGATACTCTAACAAAAAAAGATTTAAGAGTTATAAGAGTAGACTTCTTCAAACACTTTGGTGAACAAAAGCTTGATATTCTACTCGATAATGGAGAATTTAAAAATCCTTTTACAAAACACATATTTCAAAAGGCTGTATTGCTATGATGCTTGAAAAATTACTTCAAGATAAAAAATTATTAGAAAAACAACTTTTTTGGATTGACATATCATTTGATGAATGCTACAAAACTTGAAACAGAACTTGGCTGGAAAGCAGAAGAGAATTTTGAGAGTGGGATTGTGAAAACTAATGAGTGGTATTTGGAGAAATATAATGACTAATATAATATTATGTGGTGGAAATGGAACGAGGTTATGGCCAATAAGTCGTACTCTTATGCCAAAACAATTTAATAAGCTTTTTGATAATAAATCACTGTTTCAGTTGACGGTTGAGAGAAACTCTAAAGTTTGTGAATCACAATTTATTGTTTCAAATACTGAACAGTATTTTTTAGCTGTTGATCAGTTGGAAGAGTTAGATTGCCACGCTTCGCTCGCAGTGACAAAGTATCTTTTAGAACCAGTCGGAAGAAATACAGCTCCTGCAATCGCTCTTGCTTGTATGGAATGTGGAAATGATGAAATTGTTTTAGTAACTCCATCAGATCACTTGATAAAGAACGAAGTAGAATATAAAAATGTTGTAGCAAAAGCAAAAAAGTTAGCAGAGCAAAATTTTCTTGTTACATTCGGTATTACTCCATCATTTGCTGAAACTGGTTTTGGTTATATAGAATCTAACGGCTTGGATGCAAAAGCTTTTCATGAAAAGCCAGATTTGGAAACAGCAACGAAATATTTGGAAGAGGGGAATTATTACTGGAACTCAGGAATGTTTTGTTTTAAAGCTAGTATATTTTTAGATGAACTTAAAAAATATTCACTAGAAATTTATTCGGCGTGTGAACAAGCTTTTCGTAATGCCAATAAAGATAGTTTGATTAGAATCAAGTATGAGGATATGCTTGCCATTCCAGAGGACAGCATAGACTATGCAGTAATGGAAAAGTCTGATAAAGTAAAAGTGATAGCTTCAGATATTGCTTGGTCGGATGTTGGTAGTTTTGATGCTTTATATGAAGAACTTCCAAAAGATGAAAATGGTAATACTTTAAACTCTAATCATATCTCGATTGATTCTAAAAATAACCTAGTATATGGAAGTGAAAGAAAGATAGCTACTATAGACATAGAAGATTGCATTATAATAGATACGGGTGATGCAATCCTTGTATATAAAAAAGGGAGTTCTCAAAAAGTAAAAAAAGTGGTTGAAAAACTAAAGGTTTCAAACTCAGAACTTCATAATATTCATTTAACAGGTCATAGGCCTTGGGGCACTTATACTATTTTAGAAGACAGCTTAGGTTACAAAATAAAACGGATAGAAGTGAAACCTGGTAAAAGATTAAGCCTTCAAAAACATTTTCATAGAAATGAGCATTGGATTGTAGTAAGTGGAACCGCAACAGTAACAGTAGGAGAGGAAACAAGACTGATAAGACCAAATGAGAGAACATATATAAAAATGGGTGAGCTCCACCGACTCTCAAATGATGGAAAAATCCCAGTTGTACTTATTGAAGCACAAGTCGGTGAGTATACGGGTGAAGATGACATTGTGAGAATTAGTGATGATTTCAATAGATAAGTTTAAAATAGTAGTTGAAAATACTCCGTTAGTATCTATAGATTTCATTATAGAGAATAGTGAGGGGAACTATCTGCTTGGGAAAAGAGTAAACGAACCGGCATGTGGATATTGGTTTACTCTTGGTGGTAGAATTTTTAAAAATGAAAAAATAGAAGATGCAATAAAAAGGTTATCAAAAAAAGAATTTTATCAAGAAATCACATTAGATTCTCTAAAATTTCACGGCATTTATGAACACTTTTATGACAATAGTTTTGTGGATGAAAATATCTCAACACACTATGTTGTTTTAGCATATAAGCTAAAGCTAGAACAAAATTTAAACTTACTAAACATTGAACACTGTGCGTATAACTACTATTCAAAAGAAGAGATTTTGAATAGTAGCTATGTTCATACTTATGTAAAAAATTATTTTAAAGAAGGAAATTAAAAATGGCAGACAAAAAAGTAGCACTCATAACAGGTATCACAGGACAAGATGGTTCTTATTTAGCAGAGTTTTTACTCAAAAAAGGGTATATAGTTCATGGCATAAAAAGAAGAAGTTCGCTTTTTAATACAGATAGAATAGATCACTTATATCAAGATATACATGAAAATAATGTAAATCTACATTTGCATTTTGGTGATATGACAGATAGTATGAATTTAACTCGCATTGTTCAAGAGACACAGCCGGATGAGATTTACAATTTAGCAGCTATGAGCCATGTAGCAGTATCTTTTGAAACACCAGAATATGTAGCAAATGCAGATGGAACAGGAACGCTAAGAATACTTGAGGCTGTCAAACTTCTTGGACTTACTAAAAAAACAAAAATTTATCAAGCATCAACTAGTGAGCTTTATGGAAAAGTGCAAGAAACACCACAAAGTGAAACAACACCGTTTTACCCAAGGAGCCCTTATGCAGTTGCAAAAATGTATGCATACTGGATAACTGTAAACTATAGAGAAGCTTACGGTATGTTTGCATGTAATGGAATCCTTTTCAATCATGAATCACCAGTAAGAGGTGAGACATTCGTAACTAGAAAAATCACAAGAGCCACTTCTAAAATAGCTTTAGGTCTTCAAGATAAACTTTACCTTGGTAACCTTGATGCAAAAAGAGACTGGGGTCATGCAAAAGACTATGTTCGTATGATGGGGATGATTCTTCAAGCTGAAGTTGCAGAAGACTGGGTGATTGCTACAGGAAAAACGACAACAGTAAGGGAGTTTGTAAAAATGTCATTTGCTTATGCAGGGATAGAACTAGAATTTAAAGGTGAAGGTGTCAATGAAAAAGCCTATGTTGTTTCTTGTTCAAATCCTGATTACCAAGTAGATATTGGAAAAGAAGTAGTAGCAGTAGATCCAAGGTACTTTCGTCCTACAGAAGTAGATTTACTTCTAGGTGACCCAACTAAAGCAGAACAAAAACTAGGATGGAATAGAGAATATAACTTAGAAGAGCTGGTAAATGATATGATGAAGTCAGACCTAAAACTTATGACAAAAGATGTTTACCTGCAAGAGGGTGGATATAAAACTATGAGTTACTTTGAGTAGGAAATAGTTGATGCACAGAATATTAATTACAGGTTCAAATGGAATGGTAGGAAGGAATATAGTTGAGTTTCCTAGAGCTAATGAATATATCCTTCTAACACCTACAAGTAAAGAATTAAATCTATTGGATAGAGCATCTGTTGATAATTACATTGCAGAACATAATCCTGATATCATCATTCATTGTGCGGGGATTGTTGGTGGTATTCAAGCTAATATGGCTCATCCTGTTAAGTTTTTGTTCGAAAATACACAAATGGGACTGAATATCATTATGAGTGCGTATGAAGCTGAAATAAAGAAGTTTATAAATATGAGCAGCTCTTGTATGTATCCACGAGATGCCAAAAATCCACTTGCTGAAGAACTTATACTCAAAGGTGAACTTGAACCAACGAATGAGGGTTATGCCATAGCAAAAGTAACATCCACACGACTTTGTGAATATATTCATAGAGAAAATAATGCGTTCCAATATAAAACAATAATTCCATGTAATTTGTATGGGCGATATGATAAGTTTGATCCAAAACATTCGCACATGCTTCCAGCAGTTATTAAAAAAATCCATGAAGCAAAAGTGAACAATCAAACTACCTTAGATATTTGGGGAGATGGAGAGGCTAGAAGAGAGTTTATGTATGCTGAAGATTTGGCAGATTTTACATACTACGCTATAGAAAATTTTGAAGTGATGCCTCAAAATATCAATGTAGGGTTAGGACATGATTACACAATAAATGAATATTACAAAGCTATAGCAGAAGTCATAGGATATAAAGGTGACTTTGTACATGACTTATCAAAACCGGTAGGAATGAAACAAAAGCTTATTGATGACACAAAGCTTCAAGCGTTCGGATGGAAATACAAGACACCATTGAAAGATGGAATTCAAAAAATTTATGAATATTATTTAAAAGAAGTTTGTCTCTAATGGGAACAATAAGGCTTCTTCTTGCGATTAGTGTTGTAATAGCGCATTCAACTCCAGTATTTGGGCAGAGATTATGGGGGGGGGAAATTGCAGTTGAGCTATTTTTTATTATTTCTGGATTTTATATGTCATTGATATTAAGTGAGAAATATAATACCCCTGATAAAATAGTAATATTTTATAAAAATAGATTTTTAAAACTTTTCCCTATTTATTGGACAATATTAATTCTAAGCATTTCATTTTTTGTTATTATATATATTACTTTTGGGAAAAGTGATATAGTAAAAAATATTTCTAATAGTTTAGATAATTTAAATAATTTAGGTATTTATAGTATTTACATTTTCATGTCAAATATTTTTTTATTGGGAGAAGATTTATTAATGTTTTTAGGATTTAATGGAGATACAATTATTTTCACAAAATCCTTTTCAGATACAAAAATACCTTTACATCAATTTGTTATAGTTCCTCAATCTTGGACACTAAGCTTAGAAATAATGTTTTATTTAATAGCTCCATTTATTGCTAGAAAAAGTATTAAATTAGTAATATTTTTATTTTCAATTAGTGTATTAATTAAGCTTAATTTATGGATTACAGGGTACAGTAATGATCCTTGGAGTTATAGATTTATATTAAGTGAATTGGCATTCTTCTTTATTGGAATGATAATGTATAAAGTTTACAAGCTAGGATTTTACACAAAAGTGATTGAAAATAAAAAATTATTTTTTTTTGGTTTAATATCATTTATCCTGAGCGGGTATTTCTACTATGATTTTAAAACTATTTTAGACTTTAATGGAATAGATACTTTTAAATATATGATATACCTTTTGTTTGTTTTATTTTTACCATTGTTATTTGTGAAAACTAAAAGTAACAAAATAGATAGATATATTGGCGAATTATCATACCCAGTTTACATAGTGCATATTTTTTCTATGTATTTAATAAGTTTGTTATATAGTTGTTTTGCTGATAATACTTATATAGTTCATATATCTGGTTCTTCAATTCCATTTGGAGAAAATTTTGAATTATTTTCAATATGTTTAAGTATCTTATTATCAATACTGTTAAATAAATTTATTCAAAAAAAAGTAGAAAAAATTAGAATTAATAATCTAAAAGGAAACGATTAGAATGAAAGAAAACATTAAAATATTTGAAGAAAAAGCAGTTAGAACCGTTTGGAATGAAGATAATGAAAAATGGTATATTTCTATTGTAGATGTAGTGGAAATACTTACAGAAAGTGTCAATCCTAGAAAATATTGGAGTGTGCTAAAAACAAGGCTAAAAATTGAAGGAAGTGAGTTGGCTACAAATTGTAGTCAACTGAAAATGAAGTCATCTGACGGCAAATATTATAAAACGGATGTAGCCGACACAGAACAACTTTTTAGACTTATTCAGTCCATACCATCACCAAAAGCGGAGCCTTTTAAACTTTGGTTGGCGCGAGTGGCAAGTGAGCGACTCGATGAGATGAGTGACCCTGAGCTGAGTATAGATAGAGCATTGAAGCAGTATTTGGAACTCGGGTATAGTGAAAACTGGATAAACCAAAGACTAAAAAGCATAGAGATACGAAAAGAACTTACAGATGAATGGAAAAGAGTTGGAGTACAAGAAGGAGCCGAATTTGCTACACTTACCAACATCATTACAAAAACTTGGGCAGATAAAACGACCAAAGAGTATAAGATACTCAAAGGTCTCAAAAAAGAAAATTTAAGAGACAATATGACAAATACAGAACTCATTTTAAATATGTTGGCGGAAGCTTCTACAAAAGATATTTCAGAAGCTGTAAATCCTAAAAATCTTGAAGAGAGCAAAAAAGTAGCAGCACAAGGTGGAAATGTAGCAAAAGTTGCACGAGCTGAGCTAGAAGACAAAACGGGTAAAAAAGTTGTTACAAATTAAAATGCTCAAAATTTAATAGATAATAAAAAAGAGGAGAAAAATTAAATGACAAATAGTTATCCGTTAGCAACATCAACATGGGATGAAAAAGAGTTACAAGCGATTAAATCTGTAATAGACAGAGATGTGTTCACTATGGGCGAATCTGTTGCTCAGTTTGAAAAAGATTTTTGTAAATTTTTAAATACAAAATATTGCGTAATGGTGAGCTCTGGCTCAACTGCAAATTTAATAGCCACGGCAGCACTTTTTTATACAAAAAATCCAAAATTAAAAAGAGGTGATGAAGTAATCGTTCCAGCAGTTTCTTGGTCAACAACTTACTATCCATTGCATCAATACGGCTTAAAGCTAAAGTTTGTAGATATAGATTTGGAGACACTAAATTATGATTTAGAAGCTCTATCTTCTGCAATTACAGACAAAACAAAAATGATAATGGTAGTAAATCTTCTTGGTAATCCAAATGATTTTGATGTTATCAAGGAAATGATAAAAGATACAGATATTTTCATTTTAGAAGATAACTGTGAATCAATGGGTGCAGAATACAAAGGCAAACAAGCTGGCACATTTGGAATCATGGGGACGTTTTCAACTTTCTTCTCGCATCATATGGCTACTATGGAAGGTGGCTTTGTAACTACTGATGATGAAGAGCTTTATCATATTTTACTTTCTCTAAGAGCCCATGGATGGACTAGAAATCTTCCAAAAGAAAATAAAGTATGCACTAAAAGTGATGATTGGTTTACAGAATCTTTTAGATTTGTGCTACCTGGATATAATGTACGACCAGTTGATATGAGTGGAGCAATAGGAATAGAACAACTTAAAAAACTTCCAAGTTTTTTAAAACAAAGAAGAGAAAATGCAAAACTGTTTGTAGAGCTTTTCAAAAATCATCCAGATTTTATAATTCAAAAAGATATTTCAAATAGCTCATGGTTTGGTTTCTCACTCATTATTAAACCTACATCAAAACTTATAAGAGCAGATGTAGTTCAAAAACTTATGGATGCTAAGATAGATTGCAGACCAATTGTAACTGGAAATTTTACAAGAAATGATGTGATGAAATATTTTGACTATGAGATACATAACGAACTAAAAAATGCTGATTATTTACATGATAATGGATTGTTTGTTGGTAATTCTCAAGTTGATTTAGGAAAAGAGATTACGTATTTAGCGGATATTTTAAAATGAAAGTACTATTATTAGCAGGTGGCTATGGGACAAGACTCAGTGAAGAGACAGATGTTCGACCTAAACCAATGGTTGAAGTTGGAGGAAAGACAATTCTATGGCATATAATGAAGACATATTCCAAATATGGCTTTAATGATTTTGTAATACTTTTAGGATATAAAGGGTATTTTATAAAAGAGTATTTTGCAAACTATTTTCTTCACAAAAGTGATGTGACTATAGATATGCAAAACGGTAAAATGGAAATATTAAATAATTCAAGCGAACCATGGAAAGTGACACTTCTTGACACTGGACTTAACAGTATGACAGGTGGAAGAATAAAAAGAGCGAAAAACTTCATAGGAAATGAGCCTTTTATGTTAACTTACGGAGATGGAGTAAGCGACATAAATATAGAAGAACTTGTAAAGTTTCATAAGTCTCATGGAAAAGCTATGACTATGACATCAAATCAGCCTGAGGGGAGATTTGGTGCTTTGAATATAGAAGACAATGACCAAGTAACACATTTCCTTGAAAAACCAAAAGGTGACGGTGGGTGGATAAATGCAGGTTATTTTGTATGTGAACCGAAAGTATTTGACTACATCACTGAAGGCGACGGAACAGTTTTTGAACAGGCACCACTTAAAAACCTTGCTATTGATGGAGAATTGTTCACATATAAACATGAAGGTTTTTGGTCCCCTATGGACTCTTTAAAAGATAAAAATGATCTCAACAAGCTTTGGGACACTAATAAAGCCCCTTGGAAAGTATGGTAATGCAATCTTTATTTTCTGGCGTCTATAAAGATAAAACTGTACTTGTGACAGGTCATACTGGTTTTAAAGGTTCATGGCTTGTATACTGGCTCAAAGAAATGGGTGCTAATGTTGTTGGCTACTCACTTGAAGCACCCACAACACCAAATCATATCGAACTTTTAGATTTAGATATGATCTCGGTTATCGGGGATATTAGAGATATAGATAAATTAAATGAAACATTCCAAATCCACATGCCAGAGATTGTATTTCATCTTGCAGCTCAGCCACTTGTACGATTCTCCTACGAAAATCCAATAGAAACATATGAAACTAATGTTATGGGTACTTTAAAAGTTTTTGAAGCTTGCAGAAAAGCAAATGTAAAAGCAATTGTAAATATTACAAGTGACAAAGCTTATGAAAACAAAGAGTTGATATGGGGATACCGAGAAAATGACCCTATGGGTGGGTATGATCCTTATAGCTCCTCTAAAGGTTGTGCAGATTTACTGGCTAACTCTTATAGAAACTCTTATTTTAATACCTATGACTATAAACAAACTCATAATACGCTTCTAGCAAGTTGTAGAGCAGGGAATGTTATAGGTGGCGGCGACTGGGCGCAAGATAGACTTATGACAGACATCATGCTTTCCGTATCAAAAGGTAAAAAAGTAACAATTAGAAATCCACATGCCACAAGACCTTGGCAGCATGTACTTGAACCACTTAGTGGATACTTGCAAGTAGGACAAAAGCTTCTTGAAGAAAAAGTGGAGTTTGGTGAAGCATGGAACTTTGGACCATCCGATGAGGGAAGCATAACAGTTGAAGAAGTAGTAAAGAATGTAAAAAAACATTGGGATACAATTGATTATGAAATAAACAAAGATCCAAATCAAATGCATGAAGCCAACCTTCTCAAACTAGACTGCTCAAAGGCTCACATACAACTTAAATGGAAAGATGTCTGGAATAGTAATACAACCTTTGAAAAGACAGTAAAGTGGTATAAATCTTTTTATGAAAATAATAAAATAATATTAACTCAAAAAGATTTAGAAGCATATGTAAACGATGCTAGAGCTAGAAATATTGAGTGGACAAAATGAAAATTTCAGATTATGTAATAGAATTTCTTTTAGAAAAAAATATAGATAAAGTGTTCGGTTACATCGGTGGCGCAGTTGCACATATTTATCATTCTATTGATAAAAACGATAAAATTGAAATCATCAATTGTATTCATGAACAAGGTGCATCTTTCGCCGCTGAGGGGTATTCAAGGATAACCGGAAAGTCAGGGGTTACTTTTGCAACAAGTGGACCAGGAGCAACTAACTTAATAACTTCGATTGGAAGTTGTTATTTTGATTCAGTACCGACCTTGTTTATCACAGGGCAAGTTAATACATATGAATACAAGTATGACAAGCCTGTTCGACAAATTGGTTTTCAAGAAACAGATATCGTAAGTATTGTGAAGCCAATAGTTAAATATGCTGTAATGGTTGATAAAGTAGAAAATATAAGATATGAACTAGAAAAAGCTTATTTTATTTCTCAACATGCTAGAAAAGGCCCAGTTCTAGTTGATATTCCAATGGATGTGCAAAGAAATGAGGCTGATATTGATAGTCTAAAATCTTTTTTTGACGGTGAATAATATCAACAATTGAATGTTCAAAATGACTATCATATAGATGAAGTAATAGATATGCTCAATAGTTCAAAAAGACCTGTAGTGTTGATTGGCGGTGGAGTTAGAATTTCAAATGCTCAGCATGAACTATTTAAATTCCTAAAAAAATATAATTTACCAGTAGTATATTCATTGATGGGCAACGATGCTATTAGTGAAGAGTACGAATGTAACATGGGCTTAATTGGTTCTTATGGCAATAGATATGGAAATTTAACACTGGCTAACAGTGACTTGATACTTGTTCTGGGTTCAAGACTTGATACAAGGCAGACAGGAACAAATTTAGATACTTTTGCAAGAGAAGCAACAATTATACAAGTAGATATAGATAAGCATGAATTAGGCTCTAAAATAAAAGTAGATTTAGAGATATGTTCAGATGTAAAAGAGTTTCTAGAGAAGATAAATACTCAATCTTTAAATATAGATACTAAAGAGTGGTTAAATCATCTGTATATGTATAAAAATAGATTTTCTTCAATTATTGGTATAGATAACAATGAAAAAGTGCCGAATTTAGTTGTATCTAAAATAGCAAAATTTTTAAAAGATGAAGTAGTCTGTGTTGATGTTGGACAACATCAAATGTGGACAGCACAATCTTTAAATACAAAATCAATGCAGAGAGTTCTATTTTCCGGTGGAATGGGAGCTATGGGGTTTGCACTGCCATGTTCCATAGGAGCATGCATCGCCTCAGGAAAAAGAACTATAGTTATCGCAGGTGATGGCGGTATCCAGATGAATATACAAGAACTGGAAGTTATAAAAAGAAGAAATTTACCTATTAAAATATTTGTACTTAACAATAAAAACTTAGGAATGGTAAGACAGTTTCAAGAGTTGTATTTTGATAAAAGATATTTGGGTACAGTTGATGATTATAGTGTTCCTGATTTAGTAGCTATAGCTAAAGCGTATGGTATTGATTCAAAGCTTATAACAGATATGAATACTCTTGATAAAGAGTTAGAGATTATTTTTTCTAGTGATAAGCCGGAACTTATAAATATTGAATTTCCAGTTCAAATGACTACAGTTGAACCTAAATTAATAGTAAATAAGCCTATTGAAGATATGCACCCATTTTTAGATAAAAAAGATTTACACTCTCTTATGATTATTAAGCCATTAGAAGAGTAATATGAACATTTTTATCACCGGTGCAAGTGGTTTTATAGGCACTCATTTAAAAGAATATGTACAAAAAAAATACAATAATTACAATCTTTTTACACCATCAAGCAAAGAACTTGATTTAGCTGATGAAAAACAAGTTGATAACTACATACTATCAAACAAGATAGATATAATCATTCATCTTGCAAATCGTGGAGGCGGTAGAGATGTTGCTGATATGAAAAATATCACTGAGTATAATCTTAGAATATTTTTCAATATTGCTAAACATGAAAAAAATGTAAAAAAAATTATCTCTTTTGGCAGCGGTGCAGAATATGGAAAACATAAGCCAATCGTTAACGCCAAAGAGGAAGATTACTTTAAAGAGCAACCTCATGATGAATATGGATTTTATAAATCAATCACATCAAAGTATATAGAAAAATCAGACAAAATAGTACAACTTCGTATTTTCGGTGCTTATGGAAAATATGAAAATTACAAGTTCAAATTTATCTCTAACGCGATTGTAAAAAACTTGTTAAAACTGCCAATTATAATCAATAAAAATGTATTTTTTGATTATATCTATATAGATGATTTAGTGAAGATGATTGATTGGTTTATTCATAATGATTCAAAAGAGAAAATATATAATGTCACAACAGGTGAAAAAATAGATTTGATTTCATTGGTTCATTTGGTGAATGAGATTAGCAATTTTAAATCAGAGATAAGAGTTTCAAATGAGGGTTTAAATAACGAATATACCTCAAATAATGATAGATTGATGAATGAACTCAAAGGTTTTGAATTCACATCACATAAAGATGCAATAATAAAAATGAGAGAGTACTTTAGTTATAATTTCGACAAACTAGATAAAGCAACAATTATAAATGACCCGTACTTAAAAAAAATAGACAATATGTGGAAAAAGGAAAATAAATGACAAAAGAACAACAACTAAAACAAGAGATTTTAGATAAGACTAAAGAGTATTATGAATTAGTACATAAACCTAAACAAGAGCAAAAATTTACCAATGGAAAGAGCAGAGTTAATTACGCAGGTCGTGTATTTGATGAAAAAGAGATGATAAACCTTGTAGATAGTTCGCTTGACTTTTGGCTTACATACGGAAGCTACTCAAAAGAGTTTGAAAAAAAACTTGCGGATTACTTAGGCGTTAGATGGACATTCTTAGTTAACTCTGGAAGTTCAGCGAATTTACTTGCATTTTATACATTAACTTCACCACTATTAAAAGAGCGTCAAATAAGAAGAGGTGATGAAGTTATCACTGTAGCTGCAGGTTTTCCAACAACTGTAGCTCCAATAGTTCAATACGGTGCAGTTCCAGTTTTTGTAGATATGGAACTTACTCATTTTAATGTTGATGTGTCACAACTAGAACTGGTTCTCAGCCCTAAAACAAAAGCAATTATGATAGCTCACTCTCTTGGAAACCCATTTAATATAAGAGCAGTAAAAGAGTTTTGTGATAAATACAATCTATGGCTCATAGAAGATAACTGTGACGCTCTTGGCTCTACATATGATGGAAAGCCAACTGGGACCTGGGGAGATATAGGAACAAGTAGTTTTTACCCTCCACATCATATGACGATGGGGGAAGGTGGTGCTACTTATACTGATAATCCACTTCTTAAAAAAATAATGCTAAGCATGAGAGACTGGGGACGAGACTGCTGGTGTGAAAGCGGTGTTGACAATACATGCGGATGTAGATTTTCACAAAGTTTTGGCTCACTACCAAAAGGGTATGACCATAAGTATGTTTATTCTCACTTTGGATTTAATCTTAAAGTATCAGATATGCAAGCGGCAATCGGTGTAGCCCAACTTGAAAAGTTTCCTGCATTTGTCGAGATAAGAAAAGAGAACTTTAAAAAGTTATATGATGGACTTAAAGATTTAGAAGAAGTTATCTTAGTAGAAAAGCAACCTCTAAGTGACCCTAGCTGGTTTGGTTTTATGATTACTTTAAAAGATGGTGTAAAATTTTCAAGAAACGATATAGTAGAATTTTTAGAAAACAGTAATATCCAAACAAGAAATTTATTTGCTGGTAATATGTTAAGACATCCTATGTTCGACACCTTGGTAGAAAATGAAGAGTATAGAGTCGTTGGAGAACTAAAAAATACGGATAAAATTATGAATGATAGTTTTTGGATTGGGCTGTACCCTGGTATGGGTGATGATGCAATTAACTATATGGTTGAAAAGATTCGAGTATTTATAGCTAAATGAAAATACTTTACGTAGATTTACAATATGACTATGGCATTAAAGAGCGTGGAAGAAATATAATAGGTCTTGATGGTTTTAAAAAGTCATTTGAAGATCTAGGACATGATGTAGTGATGTTTTATTATGATGAATATCTTAGCAATACACAACCGATGCAAAATAAGCTAAAAGAATTTGCAGATAAAGAAAATCCTGATTTGATTTTCTTTTCTCTTTTTCAAGAGCAATTTGAAATAGACACTCTTGATTATTTAAAATCAAAATATAAAACAATAAATTGGTTTGGAGATGATCAGTGGAGGTTTGACAATTTTACATCTAAATTTGCAAATCATTTTACATACTGCATTACTACTGATAAATTTTCTATTCCAAAATATAAGAAAATCGGCCAGAATGATGTCATATATAGTCAATGGGCTGCAATAAATACTCATGATATACCAAATTTTGAAGGGTATACATATGATGTGTCTTTTGTAGGTGGATTGCACCCTTACAGGAAGTGGGTTGTTGAAACTCTTAAGCAAAGAGGTCTAAAAGTAGAAGCATTTGGTAATGGATGGGAAAATGGTCCATTAAGTACAGATGAAATGAATAGATTATTTGTATCATCAAAAATAAATCTAAATATTGGCAACAGTGTGTCTTATGACTCTAGATATATATTTAGTGGATTAAAACCATTTGTAAATGCTCTTAGAAGTACAAAAAACTCTTCTCAAATGAAAGCAAGAAATTTTGAAATACCATATTTTGGTGGATTTCAACTTACTGATTATGTTCCTTCTTTGGAAAATTATTTTGACATAGGAAAAGAAGTTGTTTGTTATAAAGATATTGATGAAGCTGAACAACTCATAAAGTATTATTTAGAAAATGAAAAAGAAAGAGAAAATATCAAAAATATTTCTCATAAAAAAGCTGTAAAAGAATATGGATACATAAATAGGTTAAAAGATGTATTGGAGCAAATAAAGTGAATAAAGCTTGTATTGTAGTACCTGCAACATATCAAAATAACAAAATATTTGATCTAAATGATAAGATTATTAATAGAGATAACTGCATGTATCCATTTCATCTATTAAAGGAAAAATTTAAAGACATTAGCATTGATTTAGCCACACAAGATATCAATAGTGTAGAAGATGCGGAAATAGTGATATATAATGAAATGCCAAATATACTACCAAAACGAGAAGATGTATGTAAATCATATTTGCTTATGTTTGAAAGTGAACTTATTCGACATGATAATTGGGATAGTGAAAAGCATAAATATTTTAATAAAATATTTACTTGGAAGGATGATATTGTAGATAATAAAAAGTATTTTAAGTTTAATTTTGCTCAAGAGATAGCAAACCATATCAATAAAGATTTATCAAGAAAAGAAAAACTTTGTACACTTATAGCAGGAAATAAGAAAAGTAATCATCCTCTTGAACTTTATAGTAAAAGAGTAGAAGCTATAAAATGGTTTGAAAAAAATCATTCGGAAGATTTTGAATTTTATGGTATGGGTTGGGATAAATATAGTTCAACCAATAAATATATAAATTTTATTCTAAGTAAATTAAAGATTTCAACGCTATTTGTGACAAATTATTCTTCATATAGAGGGAAGCTGACCAGTAAAAAAGAGACTTTAGAAAGGTACCAATTTGCAATATGCTATGAAAATGCAAGAGATATACCAGGATATATTACCGAAAAAATATTTGATTGTTTTTTTGCAGGTTGTGTTCCAATATATTGGGGGGCAAATAATATTACTAAGCACATTCCAAAAGAGTGTTTTATAGATAAAAGAGAATTTAACACTTATGAAGATTTATACCAATATATTAAAAATATGAGTGATGAGATTTTTTTAAACTATTTAGAAAATATTGAAAAATACTTAAATAGTGATAATAGTCATCTATTTAGCAGTAAATATTTCGCTGAACAAATTATAAAGAAGCTTGATTGAAAATAAATAGTGAATTAAGTATATTAATAGTCGGTAGAGTTCTACAAATACTAATAGCGTTAATTAGTATAAAAGTTGCGACGAAATTATTAGATGCGAGTGAATTGGGGAATTTGTACCTTATACTGAGTATTGTAGGTTTTTTCAGTCTTTTTTTGGTAAATCCAATTGGGCAATATATAAACAGAAAAACTCATCAATGGCATGAGGAAGCAAACTTAATAAATGTTTTATATGTATTTAATATTTATATTATTTCTTTGTCAATATTTTCTATATTTATTACTTACACGCTATATAACTTATCTATAGGGAATAACATTGATTTAACATATTTCATATGTTTTATTGTATTATTCATATATTTTACTACATGGAATCAAACAATTATTCCAATGATAAATATGCTTGGAGGTAGGGTCACTTTTGTGCTTTTCACATTGAGCTCTCAACTTTTATTTTTAGCACTTGCTTATCTGCTAATTAATATTTTTGGAGCATTTGGTGTTTTTTGGTTTCTAGGTCAAGTTATTGCTTTTGGAATTGTAGCAATAATAGCAATAATATTTTTTATAAAGCAAATACAAAATAATTTTGATTTTACTTTGGCACATAAAATGATAAATATTGAGAATTTAAAAGAAGTCTTAAAATTTTCAGCTCCTTTATCAATAGGTGTATTATTTTTTTGGGTACAAACTCAATCTTATGGAATCATAATAGAAAAATACATAGGTTCTGAATTTTTGGGATATTTTGGTGTTGGAATGGCTATCGCATTGGCAATATCCTCAGCTTTTGAAACTGTAATCATGCAATACCTTTATCCTCAAATGTATAAAAGTATGAAAGATGAAAATAAATTCTCTATAATGATGTCAAATATCTTAAATCTAATTATTCCAATCTATTTTCTTTTGGCAATTTTTGTATCTATTTTTGCTGTTTATATTATGACTATTTTAGTTGATATTAAATATTACGATTCATATATCTATACTGTATTTGGAGTATGGATATCTTTTTTTAGGATGTCATCAAATATGCTCGCTAATATTGCTCATGCAACATTAAAAACTAAAGAGCTGATTTATCCATATATTACAGGAGGCATAATTGCAGTAATTGGTGTGACTTTATCTACTAATAGTGAACACTATAAACTATATATACCATTGACATTACTGCTTGCAGGCATAATTAGTTTTGTTTTTATGTATATCAAAATGAATAGATTAGTAGGAATTGATTTAAATATAAAAAACGTATTTCTCATAATACTTTATTCAACACCATTGTTATTAGGATTCTTGTTTTACAATTATTCTAATAATATATTTTATTCATTTTTTGTTGTAGGAATATTTGGCCTGTATTTCTTATATATATTGTATATGCTAATAAAGAAAGGAGAAAAGATTGAATAACCAAGCATTGGTATGTATCTGTATTCCAAGTTATAATAATAAAGATACAATTTCTGAAACATTAAATAGTATATTAAATCAAAGTTATAAAAAAATAAAAATAAAAATATTTGATAATGCCTCCACTGATGAAAGCATGCACATTCTTAAAGAGTATGAGAGTAAATATACAAATATTGAAGTTTATCAAAATAAAGAAAACATTGGTGCTGAAGCTAACTTTACTAAGTGTATAGAAGGTCTAGAAGGTGATTATGGAGCAATATACCATGCTGACGACATCTATAGCCCTAGTATGGTTGAAACTCAAGTTGATTATTTATCTAAGAAAGACATCTCAGCTGTATTTGTAAGGGCAAATTTAATTGATGAGAATTCAAATAATATAGGTGAACAATATTTTCCTGATGAGTTGAAAAATAAACCATATCATCAATTTAACTTTGAACAAATTTTTTCATTGATATTAAAATATGATAATTTTTTAATTACTCCTAGTGTTATGGCAAGAGTAGATATATATAAAAATAAAATTAAATCTTGGAATGGAAAAAAGTTTAAGACATCAGCAGATTTAGATGTATGGTTAAGATTTAGTGAAATAAAAGATATTGGTATAATTACTAATAAGCTTATTTCTTATCGTATGTCAACTTCTAGTTTTTCTTATAGGGTTAAATATTCAAGAATACAACCAAGAGACATGTTTCTGGTAATAGATTTTTATTTAGATCAATATACTACCCTAAATTTTGATAAAGAAGATTATGAATATTTGAAATTTAAAGATAATATTTTGGTAATAGGTAATATGATTTTAAATGATAAATTTGCTAAATTAAATGAAATAGTTTTACTGAACTCTAAAGTGTTAAGTAAAATATTTTTTAATAAGCAAAAATTTAAGATATACGTATATGCAGCATTAATTAAGTTGCTTCTTCTTTGTAATTTCAGAACTTTGCTTATTAGATTAATTAAAAAACAAATAACCTAAAGGACGAAAATGAGTAAATATTCTCTTATGTTTTTATATACCATTTTGTCTGTTTTATATGCCTAAGGTTTGACAATATATTCTGAATCAAAAGTTTTATACACTATATTTACATTGGTCTATTTTTCTTTATTGTTTAGTGCTTTATATAAGCCTATATCATATAGTTATGTATTTTTAAGTATTTTTTTATTTTTGGGAATGTG
>Ga0100391_1002585_pt1 | contig 19078 bp, 13 predicted proteins | sample CryGeymeta201515_FD_81541 | JGI IMG/M metagenome (GOLD analysis project Ga0100391, IMG submission 81541) | Groundwater microbial communities from Crystal Geyser aquifers in Utah, USA - Crystal Geyser metaG 2015-15 | ecosystem: Environmental > Aquatic > Deep subsurface > Groundwater | place: USA...
GATATTATCTAGAGGAATTAGGAGATTTTATTTTTCATTTAGGAGAGTTTTATTTCAAATTAGGAGAGTTTAGTCAACAGTACTAGGAGCGTTTCACCTTAATTAGGAGAGTTTTAGGAGATTAATGAAAAAGAAATAGGAGATTTCTAAAAGTCTCCTAATTAGGAGATTTTCAATTAAAGCTTCTTACTACCTGTTCTTCCTGGTAGTGATTGTATGGCACGACAGAGTTAGGGTTGCGGAGAAGATGACGAAGATACCAGCACTATAATTCTCTTTTGAACGCTCACATGCCCTTTTTTGTCAGAATTTCAACAGACGTACTACTAGTAGAGGTACTAAGTAGGAGTACGTAGTGTAGTAGTAGTCTAGTTTACTGAATCGTAATTCTTCTTTTTTTCATCGGACATCCGACTAGAAAATTGATAAAGTGGCTTTCATTCTTTCGGCCACATAGTTTGGTGCAGTACCTACACACTACTACTACTGTACTCGACTTACCTTTCCCCTTTTGCCAGTTATACACTGCTGAAAGAGAAAGAGAGAAAAGTGGAGACAATGATTAGAGCTGAGAGAATAAGAAGAAGTAGAAGGAGGGATGATCAAACGACCAGTGTTGCTTGTTGTTTTCGTCACACCACGCCAACGTCACATCCAACGATCGCGATACTTTTTCTCGGTCTTTTGTTGCACTACCACCACCAGCAGCAGCAAGGAACTGTCGATGCTTTTGCAACACCATCAATACAAAAACATTCCAGCCTCAGAAATCGACCGTCATCTTGCGCTCCTTTTTCGCGTTATTATTATTTTACATCTGCGGAACATTTTTTGCTGCAGCAACCAATATCAATAACACCAACACCAATAACTACAACTGCACGATGGGCTTTCTCTGACAATCAAAACAAAAACGAAAAAAATGATGACGAGAGTAATCAGGAAACAACTTGGATTGGTCTTTCAGAACGAACCAAGGGTATTGTTGTCTTATTAACGGTACCCCTCGCTTGGGGAACGTACGGTCCTGTCGTTAAGTACCTGTACGAAATCAAACCGGCTGTACCAGGATTTGTTTTTTCTGCTTGTTATTATTTGGTAGCCTCCTTGACTACGCTAAGTATTGTATCGTTTCAACAAAATCGGAGCAACAATTTTTTTCAAGCAGAAGAAGAAGAAAAGCAAATTGGTACTGATACGATTGATGGCGACGAAACGATGGAGCATCGACCTACATTTCCCATTGCTGGTGGCATCGAGTTGGGATTGTACCTCTTTCTGGGAAACTGCTTGCAAGTGATCGGACTCAAAACAGTATCCTCGGATCGGGCTGGGTTTTTGGTACAACTGACCACCGTTATGGTTCCCGTCACGGAAGCTTTACTAGCTGGCAACTTACTAGCCATTTTACCCCGGACGTGGATCTCGTGCCTCTTGGCTTTTTGTGGGATTTGTGTCATGAATCTGGATGGAATGGATCAAGAGTCTATTGCTTCCATGCTGGATATCTTTAAATCGTTTTCCAAAGGCGATGTACTGATCTTGTCGGCAGCAGTACTATACACGCTGCACGTTGTCCGATTAGGACGATACGCGAAAGAAACCACACCCATGAAATTGGCAGCATCAAAAGCCACAGTGGAAACCATTTTAAGTACCAGTCTAGTCGTGGGATTAATGTCGTTTGCAGGATCAGGAGTGACGGCAGGAGGTGGATTCCTTGCATTTGTTCAAGAGTCAGGAATGGAAATATCCAATTTTTTCTCGTCTATTAGCAAAAGTGTTGCCACAGGAGCCGTGCCTCAATCGGCAATTCTCTCGGCACTTGGTGCCACACTGTGGACAGGACTTGTAACTTGCGCTTACACCATTTTTGCTCAATCCTACGGACAAAAACGTGTGGGTCCATCCGAAGCGAATTTGATCTACTCCGTCCAACCTATTTGCACTGCTCTCTTTGCTTTTCTGCTATTGGGAGAAACCATGGGACCGGCAGGAGTGGTTGGTGGTATCTTTATCGGTGCAGCTGTCTATCTTGTGACTATGACTACAGGAGAGATAAATGACGAACAGGACGATGAGAATGATGAGAATGATAATAAGACCGTCAAATTAAGATCAAACCTTCCAGAAATTTCAAGGCAGACAGATCTGTTACGAAATTCAACCGAAGTTCTTGTGAAGTGATAGCACTACAACAACAATGAATAGATATAATAATATTGTTTTGTATAGTGTATACAGTATACACTATACACGACTTCTAATATAGACTTGAATACTGGATGAAAGACTTTGTGACCAAAATGCTTCAAGCACCAGTAATATTGAATTGGATTGAACATACATCATACATTAACACTGGGGTCTGTTACTCCTTATTTTGAGCATTCCCCTATTCCTTTTCTTCGTGACGCTGCAGCGTACCTTCATCCTCATTGCGATTTCCAAAGACAACCTCGACCAAACAGCAATCTCTGCTAAGTTCATCTCCAGTCACCTTGACCATCAACCAAAAGTATAAGGAAAAAGTGCCCACCCCTCTATTTCTTCATATTGCTCCACATGCTTCCAGGCTTTTGTCCTTTGGAACCTTCAGGGTCGTCTCCGCTTTTGTCTGCAAGATTTTGATTCTTCAGGTAGGCTTGCATTTCTTGTCGAGCCTTTTCGCTCATACCACCAGCTTCGTCCATGCCTCTCATTTGATCACGATCCGCCATGAAAGGAAGATACAGAGTCCCAATACCAGCAACTGCAACGGTACCCGCCACGGCTATTCCGACGACTTTCGATCCTGAACTTCTTCCGGCTCCCATCATCTTGAGAGAGTATTATAATTATTTTGTGTGCTTTACGCGTATTTGTGAATTGGTTAGACAAAAACAAATAAGAGGTTCTTTCTGTCCTTAAATAATGTTCTTTTTGTCTGACAAGTATTGTAGATGCGGAGCGCGTGAAGCTGTGTCTGGCAGAGATGAATAAGATCAATACACCTCTGACCTCTGACACTAGAGACCTACTAGCTAGTAGTACTTAACTCGAGTTTTTGCTTGTTATTTTCTTCTCGGTACTCTAGTAGTCTACTTTATTAGAGTAGTATCATGCGTGATGAGACCTTTACTCTCTCCTTAGTTGCTGTGCTGTTACGATGAGAGAGTGTGCACCCTGATGGAAGATCCCATTTTATTTCTAACCTTACCGTAGAACATAGATCAATACTGTATTAGCTACTCGGGTAGGCTACTAAAAGCTACTAGTCTACTCTACTACCTAGTAGAGAAAGGGGTACAAGAGCATTGTAGCCACTTTAGAATGACGAGGACCAATTCAGCCGGCAATAACAAAACAAACTAAATTATATCAGAAGCATAATTGTCAAAAGAAAGCCATCTCCGTGTGCAATCCTTTCGCTATATATTGTAACCGAAAAAACTTTGTGAGAATTCACAGTTGTATTAAGAATCTCTAAATAAATTTACATGCGATCTCTGCTTTTCTGTTTTTTTTCTTGAAATTGATCTGGGAAGAGATTCTGACAGGCATCAACGCCTTCATACCCACATGGCAGTTGATGCTAAATACAGTAAAATTGAAGTCAAAGACCAAATCCGCGCATCTGTATCCAAGGAAAAAAACATCCATTTTGAGTGAGCCTTTTGAGACTTCAATCTGTCTCAATTTTTCGATTATAGACGTAGATCCAACGATCGAATGCACCAATCCAAAAGAATTCCATGGCAGACGTGGGCACTTTGACTGACGTGAACCAAGCAGCTCCCCCAACATTCTACGAGTATTAGAATAAGGAATTTCAAGTTTGACAGAGAAAAAATATAAATAAGTTTCCATCAAAGAAAAGTAGAATGTCGTTCAAGTAGCTACGAACCACATTCTGGTTTACGGAGCGCACAGATACCATTACTTTTCTTCTTCGACAAATAATGTTAACCTAACAACAAACGAAACGTACCATCATGGAGATTTCGTAGCCAAGACCTGTTGCAAGTTCCGTTGTGACCGCTGCGCCCACACGAGCAATCGTTTTATCTAGCCAGCTTTTGGGTTTGGCTTCGTGGTTTTCGGGCAAGTGATGACCTCTCAAAACTCGACGCAGCTCTTTCTTGGCATCAAACGAATTTTCGGCAGGACACGTCTGAATCGCATACAGGTAGACACACGGAAGCAGTAACAAGGATATCATGAAAAGACTCTGCAAGAGCATCTTGAGAATAGTGGCGACCACCACGGCATAGAGACCATATAGCAGTAATTTTTTGTTGTCTTCCTCAGAAAGAGTGGGAAACAACGGTGCGTCCGGGCTTCTCGAAGAGGCATTGGTGGGAGTAGAACTGTTCAGGCTCTTCTTGTTGGGATCGTAGCTGCTGCAGACAACAATCTGGACCTTGCTTCCTGCTGTTGGCTGACCATCTTTGTCAACAATGACTTGGCCTTGAGCTCTCCCAATGTTCGGTTTGGATAGAATACCCACAACACAGCCAGATGTGGGGTCGTAGTGGAGATCGAGAAAGAAATTGTCGGTTGTAGGAACCCGCCGTCTCAACAACCTTACGGTTCCGCCCTTGATCTCGGCACTCCACGCTCCTAACGGCTTAATTTTGTTAAGGTGCGACAGGGCTTCCTCTGTAGATGCTGAAGACATGTTGAATCTCCTGATGAACCTAAGATGTTTCTTGTTTCGTCAGTGATCAATAGGCAAACTATGCACAGCTGTGATTCGTTATTCGTTCGAATCGTTGTTTTAGGGAGAGAAGCCACAGTTGCGTGACCGGTGGATAGAGCTGGCGTTAAAACTCGTTTATTCAATTCATGACTGCTGAAACGCGAACCCTAATGCCTATATTTGTGGATGTTTTCCTGTTATTTTCGATCGAAGATCAAACAAATCTGAGCTCTTAATAAATACAGTTAATAAATAATGATACAAGAGACAAGAGACTACTAGTAGAGACTAGTGTACACTACACAACCCAGGACATGCCATACCAGGACCGGTAGATGTATTCAAAAACTTTAGCTTCGGAGACGTAGATCCCAACGTCAACAACTAAAAGAAATGAGAGCTAAATGGACAGCATGTGCAGCCCTTCTTTGTTGCCTTTCCATCGGAACGCACGCCCTGATATCCAGTGCGTCGACCGTCGGTCTCAACATACACTGGAATGGAGGTTCCAAGACAACATTTCTACCATCATCTATTCCACCATCATCTATGAGCTACAGCTGCCATATTCAAACACTTTATGCCCAGAAAAGTTCTGACGACTTCGAGGCCACTACCACCAGGAACGATCGTGAACGAGGTATCCTTGTGCTCTTGACGGTACCATTTGCCTGGGGAACATTTGAACCAGTAGTGCGTTCAGTGTACGCCATTGACCCACCGATACCAGGCTTGATTTTTTCTCCTTGTTATTACTTCGTGGCGGCATCAGCCTTATCTTTGCTGTCTTTTGCAACGGCTCTCTCAGAACAAGATAAAAACGATCATCAAGACAATCAAGACAACGTATCTTGGCTCACTGCTTCCTTACCAGTATTGGGTGGCATAGAGCTCGGCTTTTATCTCTTTTTTGGGAATTCTCTCCAAGTTCTGGGTCTCAAAACGCTCAATTCAGATCGCGTAGCATTTTTGATTCAACTGACAACCATATTTGTTCCTCTAGTTCAAGGCCTTGCTGCGGGGAATCTGTTTGCCATTCCAAAAAGGACTTGGATTGCCTGCATCATTGCCTTTTGCGGTGCTGGTGTGATTGGTTTGGATGGAAGTGAGACTGCCCTGCAAGATATTGTTATTACCCAAGACATAAACATGGGAGTGTCCAGCATTGTATCACCACAAAAACTCTTGAGCCAGGGAGATTATCTTGTTGTAGGATCCGCTTTGGCGTACACTTTTCATTGTATTCGTCTGGAGAGATATGCCAAGGAAACAAGAGCAGTAACGCTGGCTGCATGCAAAGCTACAACTGAGACAATATTGAGCTTGTTGTTGGTGCTGGCGCTTTTGAGCTACAACAGTGACGCCGACGGCAGCAATGCAACATCCAACAACTTTCTTAACAGTTTTGCGACAGAAACAGCAACCGAGATTTCATTGTTCTTGAACACGTTCCCTCAAAAGCTTGCAGATGGATCCATTCCAAATTCAGTCCTGCTCCCCGCCTTTGCTGCGGTACTTTGGACAGGACTGGTAACATGTGGCTACACTATTTACGCACAAAGCTATGGGCAAAGCCGGGTCAACTCATCTACAGCTAACTTGATCTACACCTTTCAGCCTGTATGGACCTCCCTGATTGCCTATTTCTTTCTAGGCGAAACGCTCGGACCGAGTGGATTTCTGGGTGGGGCCATGATTGGACTTGCTGTCTACTTGGTCATTTCGTTAGAACAGCAGCCTGAGCCAGAGCAGTAAAGACTACGTTAATACTCAAAGCAACGTTAAGATAGCATGTTGATGCAAACTTAGTGTGCTTATTTTGTAGCAGGGAAGGATCAGTCAATGGTTCCTTCAAGGAACAGCAAAGAAGTGGGTGTGCAATTGTTTTTGGAAATTACAACGAGGAAAGAGACCACATCAATTATTCTTGCCTCAAAGCGACAAGTTGTGACACCGTGCCAAGCCTGCCGTGGATACTTTAGCGCCGAAGACTTAGCTGGAGGGCAGCAAACAACTGTGAAATGAAATCTAGTCATTTTGATGTAGAAACAGTATCATGCAAAGAGCTTGATGAGTTCCGGACGGCTCTTGCGTCAAGTGTAAAAATACAATGGAGTCAATAGGGCTCGACTATGACTATTACTAGCTAGAGTCTAGAGTAGCCTTTTTGAATTCCTCATTTGGGACGAAACAAGAAACTGTACCGTACCACGGACAAATCGAATATTTCGAACGCACACATGCTCTAAAAGGAGAGGTGAGCTTTTGTGCTGCACCAGGTAGGACGCCACCATCAAGTTGATTGTAGTCCAGTGTCCAATTTCCCTTCACCCTTCACCATTGTCTTATTGCGACACAATACGAGGTGCAGTCAAATAAATAACACCACCGCTTGTTGCTGTTGATCCTTTGATTTGCTACGTTACTCGCAGTTTCCGTAGTTGATTTTTCATCAACTGCAAAATCACGAACTTTTTGAAGAATCTATTGGCATCATTAAAAAATAATGACATCATGGCCTGCTTGCTGGTTCATCCTCGGCTCTCTCATTTTAGCTGCAAATAGTTTCTATCTGCCCAACCATATTATGGTACATGAGAGGATACGGAAAGAATCTTTTGAAAATTTTCGTCCGTGTGCGACGCCAACAGATAATGCAGCAGAGATGGCGCCGTCAGTGTCGACAGCAGCAAGGACAAACAAGAAAGTTAAGGGAGTAGTGAAATCGAGAGTGGTGAAATCGACTGGCACAGATAGGCCATCGACGGCTGCCAAGAAGGAAACGAAGACTACAAATGCGAGCAAACGAACGAAAACGACGGTCGTTAGACAAAACGCAAAAAAGGCAACCAAATCTTCTTCTGATACTGCAACTCTAACAACGCCGAAAAAGAAACGGAAGTTGAACAAGGAGCAGCAAATGATGCATTGGAAGAACGCGAGCGATCCTAACATTCTCCATATTGACAAAGGGGCCAGCGATTATAATTCTCGTGCTTCTGTCATTGAAAAGATTCAATGGGTTGTCCGAGGAAACCCATTGCCATTGCGTCGCCACCGAACTTCCCGTGGCTTTGTGTACAATCCATCAGCACCTGCCCAAGCGTCTTTTTTGAATATTACTACACAAATTCTGGAGGAAATTGTACCCTCGCATCTCAAGAATAAAATCGACATCAGCAATACAAGCAACTTGTATCCTCTCTTTCCTGAGAACCAACCGCTTGTTATGGTCGTTCTCTTTCGCCTGAAACGGCCCAACCTCCATTTCGTCGGGAACAAACCGGGCCATGGTCGACTCCGCGATTCAGCACCATCTGCACTGAGTCCTACTCGTACTGATGTGGATAACCTTGCAAAATTTGTCTTGGACTCGCTGAATGGCATCCTGTATGAAGATGACCGACAGATTCATTCCCTGTACGTCACAAAGCTGTTAGACAATGATGGTCTCTGTCAGGGTTCTACTGAGATATCGTGCCGACCACTCTGTGAGACGGATGTTAATACGCTCGTGAATAAAATTGTAAAGCGATAACATTCACAGTCGAGCATTCTAAGCAGGCATGGGCCACAAAACTGCTTTTATTGTTGGGCTACGAAAACGTATTGCGAGTCTGAAGCTGCTGTCATTTTTTGTTCGGCTGTGCGTCTACGGAAAAGGATCCGAACTTGCCACGACTCGGTCTTCCGCTGTCTGACATCTGACATCGACCATCGCTCAGCTTTTACGGAACGAACAAAGCGAAGAAATAAGAATGCAGAGATTCAAAATTCATTCAACGTAATTATAGCTTTCACACCATTAAAAATTTAACCCAGGAATGGATAAGGACAGTTCCACCGATGATGTCAGTAGCGTCGAAGATGCTGATCTGCCGACCCCAGCGGTGCTGATGGAAGAGGAAAGTGGAGGCGATGAAGAAACCGGCGACGCTCCAAGCGTCGACCAGACAACAAACGACGATACGGGTACTGCTTTTTTCCCCGCAGTCAACAACAAAAAGGAAATTTCGAGACTATTGTCATCCTTTCAAGAATCGTTTGCTCGGACTGACAATGCAACTTGCTCCACTACCTCTTCGAAGGATTGGATAGCGCGATGGCGACCTTGGCAGTCTTGGTCCCACTTTCGTTCAAGAAGTACAGCCATTGGGTGCCTCAGCTCCACAGTAGTCCTAGTTGTTCGCCTGTATCTTGACCATCAGCCTTTGGCCTACTTGATTCACTCGATCGTAGTTTTTTTGGACATGGTACTGATTCATTCCTTCACCAACAGTGTGTGGTTAAGTGTATCTGGCGAATTGGTGACGTTTATTTGCTTTTTGGCTTTCCATTTTACCAAGGAAACCGTCTTCGAGCTTCTAGAAACTACAGTCATTGCTGTTTTGTGCTCTTTTCACTTGATCGCAGCCCGAAACAAGCACAAGGATCAACATAAGAAGCTCCAGGAAGATGTCAAACAGTTTCGACACAATTCCATGATGTTGATAAGAAGTATGAGCAGTTGTCGAGAATTGATGCTTCAAGTGGATCCTATATTAGAATTTAACGATGGAAACAACGACAAAGACAGCAAAGTGGGTTGGATGGTCCATTCTTACTTGCAATCAGCCACAAAGGATCGTGTACGAGGCTGCGGCGAAAACTTCTTTGAGCACTTTTTGGATGGTAGTGCTGGCGTCATGTATACATCTTTTTTGGGGCTCATTATCACCGAACTGGTTACATATGGCGACTCAAAGAAATGCTAGCTGGTAACAAAAAATTCGGCTGCCGTGTACTCGGATTGATATTGAGTACAGGAATACTACTAGTAGAAGTAGTGGTAGACTAATAGTCTAATTGTCTCTCGAAAAAATTAAAGCTGTCTGAACATAAGCACGCACACATGCGCCGTCAGACAAGTTCTTGACTGGATTATTGTGGTAACTTTTTCTTTTCTGCAAGGATTAAAAGAAAAATAATACCTACAACAAGCTGGTCAAGCAATTTTATTTTTATTGAGTGCAGTAGACCACCATTAAGCTACATTCCAACGATCTGGTTATCACAAAGACTTAGCCGTCAATCGTTTGATGCGAGAAGTCCAGCATGGACTTGTCCTGTTTGAAGTCATTGACGCGTCGTCCGATTTTCAATCAAAATAATGAACAACACCAATCGCAGCAGCCCCAACTCCAGAGGAGGTTAAACTGCTGGGATTTGATCTTTTATGGAGTCGGATGCAGTGTTGGTGCTGGACTTTACAGTTTGGTTGGGGTTGGATCTCACACAGCAGGACCGTCTATCTCTCTTTCGTTTGGAGTGGCCGGTATCGCCTGCTGTTTTACCAGCTTATCGTACGCCGAATTTGCATCGCTGCTTCAAAAAGCTGGTTCGGCATACACTTACGCCTACGTCGCCTTTGGAGAATTAACAGGTTGGTTGGTGGGTTGGAATCTGACACTGGGCTATGCCGTTAGTGCAGCAGTTGTTGCGCGCAGTTGGGCTGAGTATCTCGTCGGATTGTTCGATAAGAAACAAGAATGGCAGTGGATGACCAAGTTTCCGCTATCGGTTCCAACAAGTAATGAGGATCCATTGACCTGCTGTCCTCTTTCTATAGTGATCAGTAAGTGATTTGATGCTTTTGTGAGAGGGTTCTGTTTTGCTCAAAGTGATAACTCAAATTACATGAACTTTATTCTAGTCGCACTTTCGACTTGTGTTCTCGTTGCTGGTGTGAAAGAAAGTACAAGGTTCAATACGATTATGACAGTACTAAACTTGACAGTGCTGAGCTTCATTGTTCTGGCTGGAGCAACGGTAGTAGATCCTGAAAATTGGCAGCCCTTCTTTCCTCACGGCTTCTCCGGGATGTCAGCTGGGGCAGGACTCGTCTTCTTTTCTTACCTAGGCTTTGATATGGTATCCTGCTTGGCCGAAGAAGTGGAGAATCCTGCGATTAAGATGCCGATAGGAATAATTGGTTCGCTGCTTTTATCCATGACAATATACGTCGCAGTGGCCTCCGTTGTTGTTGGAATGGCCCCAGTTGAATTGCTAGGCGATGATACTCCCATAGTGCATGCCCTCCTAGCCAATGCTTGTTGCAGTCACACGGAACAAATTGCATCCGTGAACGGTGGCGATATAATGTCTTGTCTCGCTACTACCTGTGAGGCTGGGGGTAACCGCCTACTTTTACTGGTTGGTAGTCGATTGGTCGCGATTGGGGCTGTACTCGGATTGACCACGGCTACATTTGCCTGTCTCATGGGGCAGCCCCGTATTTTCTATAGTATTGCCAGGGATGGTCTTTTCTTCCAGATCTATGCAAAAGTCAATCCTAAAACAGGCATTCCAACACTTGGTACAATTATTACCGGAGCATTTACTTCGATCATTGCATGTTTCTTTGATTTGGAATCCCTGGCCAATGTAATCTCGCTTGGGACATTGCAGGTCTTTACCTTGGTGAATGCAGCAGTAATTTTACTGCGCTTGCGACCTAGCCTGATACTAGGCGACAAAGATGTTGACGAAATTCCACAACATTTACAAGAGACAGCGGAAAAGCACACTTCAGTGGCACGATCTTTGGGTCTCATCGATCAAACATCACGGGATGTACTCAAGAGCTTGCGAAATAGTACACGTGGAAATGAAAATGCGAGAGAAAGCGACCCAACCAAACCAATCCTCCTCCTCGCGGGATTTACTGCGTCATCTCTAATTCTTTCCGTTGTTCTCTCCAAAGGCAGCTATTGGGCCGGCTTTCCTGCAATTGTTATTTTGACAGTTTGCGCCGTGATTCTTCACTTGTCGGTGCCACAAGAGTCAGATCTCATCTTACCGACATGTTTTCGTTGCCCATTTGTTCCGCTGGTTCCTCTCTGTGGTATTTTTTGCAATTGTTACATGATGGGATCTATGGAGGCAAAGTCCTGGATCATGATATCAGTTTGGCTTTTGATAGGTTTGATGTTCTACTTTTGCTATGGTATACATCATTCAATTTTGAACGAAAGCAAGAATACTCTTCGTAGAAGTATCCAGAGCGGTGAAAAACGGCCACTCTTGTTGTCGGAAGATGATGCAAATGCACTCTGAGGATACTTGCGTTGCACACAAAGCGCAAGATTGGTGAACATATGTCATGCGCCAACAGCAAGCTCGCCATGCCAACAGATCCAGTTCTACAGTCATCAAGTTAGAGAGTCCCTTTTGGGACAAGCTTAAAGTTGTTTGCGAAGTTCAAAATGCAGGCCTCACAGCAAAGATAAGCAGTCGTGCGTATAATCCTCACTTAACAAGCTGCAGCAAGCACCACAAGGAGATAATTTGAACAGACATGGTGGCGGAGCTCTCTAGCGCCCTGGAGATGAACTGAAAGGGTGATGGGGCGATGAGGATGAAGTTGATTCGCCTAACGAGGATCCTTTTAGCAACCTTACACTCCAAAAGCGAGAGTTGCAGCCCAAAAGCGAAAGGTCCAATGAATACGATCAAACTAAGCATAGTCAATCCTACCAAAACACCCGACATAACCAATCCATACTACAGTAGCTATGAACAGCAAGTATCTACCAACTGGATAAAACAACTTTGGAGAAAGCATAGTAAATACTTTAAAAATATTATTTAATCTATCGTCTCAGGCGTTTGTTTTTCTTCAGAGCAGGTGCTACCTGCAGCGATGCGGCCAGAGTACCGCGAAGGCGTCGAGCTCGCCTCTTTTCCCCTCGCGGCTGATCAGCAGCTTTATTATTGCCTTTCACACCGGTGGAAGTTTCCAAGGGATCCAAGGTTCCGCCATGATTAGATATTCCTGTATTTGGTTCGGAGTTTTCATCGCAAATTTCCAAGGCATTTCTTTCGTCGTCCGCAGTCTTGATAACTGACAATGTGTCCGCCTTATCGATGGATGACCGAGATTGACGACGAGAATGGGTGTCATGCTGGCTTTTCGTCTCGTCAAAGAGCTCGCTGTCGGTTGAACAGATTGTCTTGTTCACTCGACTTCGAGTGAGGCGAGAAGATTCGGACGAGTTTGCAGATGGACGTCGCAAAATGGGTTTCATTGGCGTTCGCTTTCGGCGGGCGTTTTTTCCTCGTTTTGTAGCCTTTGGTTTCTCTTCCGTCGTCTCTTCCAAATCAACCGTTTTCTCAGGCGAGACGTCGTCTACTGGAATAGGTGATTGATGAACAGGAACGTTGTCGTCTGTTTCGTTTTGCTCTTCTTTCTCGTCGAAGGGCATTGTGTCATCACCTCCATCTTGTTCGCCAGAAGCCGGAACGTTATCAAGGTGATCGCATTTGACTGGTGTTGGAGAAGAGGTCGCAGTTATGGCAGAGACATCCAAAGCCGAAAGGGAGTTATCGCCACCTTTAAAAACGAACTCACGTGGATTTTTTGAAGCACTGCACGCGTCGAACCGTAAGCTGCCGGGAGTCGAATCGTTTGAACTCTTGGCAGATTGAGAATGTGATTCGGAAGACTTGTCAAGTCTCGGCGGTTTCTTGTTCTCTTCTATCGACGCAGCAGTAAACGACAGTCGTCGTCCTCTGTGTGAGCTATTGTCCGTCGCATCGGACGTATCAGCTTGATTCCAGCAACCGAGCAAGGCATTGTCGTCCCTTTCTTCTTTGGTGTTGTTTGCTTCCTCGTCTTCCTGAAAATTGTTTTCACCATTTGAATTATCGTTTCCGGTATTTTCTTTCTTGGCATCGCAATTACTTGGACCCTCGTCGTCGTTTCCGGCGAGTACTAGTAGATCAAAGCTCTCTTGGGATGATGATACTCTCTTGTCCCCCCTCCCCCCTCGTCGAACATTAATGAAGGACACCTTTTCTTCGTCATCATCATCATCATCATCTTCGGTAATGGTCGTATCATTAGATGCCTTTCGAGCTGCCGGTACGACATTACTGGTGTCTAAAACTTCCATATGCTTGGACTCAACTATTATTTTTTGTTCTCGTCGCTGGGTAGGTCCGTCGTGTTCCATCGAAGGAGACGATCGTTTTCGTAGATTAGAAACCTCCAAGAAATCCTCCTGCTGAGACACGTCTAGAGCCTGCGGTGCAGATGCCAACTGGGATGCTCTGTGCTGGATGACTTGAATCTTGAGCTGGCGCTGTTCATCTAACACACGAATGACTTTTTGACGAGACTCTAACCGTGCAAGCTCAGCCTTTTGGTACCGTCGTTTCCAACTACTAGTAGTTGTGTCGGTATTATTATCTCCCTCTCCTGTTCTTTCCGTAACAGAGTACCCGACTAACAATCGTCCACCTTGAAGATTACGTTGATGCACTAAAGGTTCAAAAGGAGTGACCCGAACGGCTTTGAGAGCTGGATAGTTTGCCTTATCTCCCGAGGTGGTTGTGTTCCTTTCGGTCAATACTGGTTGACGAGCTTGCACTTGTGGCAATTTTTGTTTTTCACGAACAGCGGACTGCTCCGAGTCACACTCTTCATTGCTATTCCCAGAATCTGCAATTTGTGTTGGACACACTTCCCAGTTTACTACATCGTTGTTGTTGCGATTGTTGCTGTTGTATTCCCCGGCTTGTTCTTGTTGTTGTTGATTGCTTCGTGGCATTTGTTTCTGTTGTTGTTTCTTCCAAGCGAGAAATTCTGCCTGTGGAAGCGGTGAAATAGGTCCTTGACTCATCTTGCGATCATTTACCAAGGGTTCGAATGGTTTTGCATATTTCGTACTGCTACCACTACTACTACTTCTGCTGCTGGTGGTGTGAGATGTCGACAATCCCTGAGACGGAGGCGATCTTTTTCGGCGATTGCGAAAGGTGCCTCGTATTAAACGGCTCGAGGAACGAGACATTTGCTTTTGCTGCATCCCTTCCCCAGCTGTTGCTACTGTAGTACTATCGTTGGATTGCTGCTCTTGAACAGGAGCATTGACATGTGGTGGTTGGAGAGATCTGACCGGTCGTTTGCAATCGTTCGCCGACGGTTGTGCAACAAAGTCGCTGCTGGAAGGACACAAAGTAAAGGAAGTATTGACACTCATGGGAAGGCAGGCAAATAATAATTACAATAATAATATAAATAATAATAATATAAATTGATCTATGACAAAGGGAGTTGTTATCTTGAGAGAACAAAGAAATAAGACAGGGGGAAAAGCTGGTGCACATCTTGTACCCCGGTACTAGCTAGTAGTAGTAGCTCTATTCGTTGTACTTATTTTAAGTCTTTTAATTAATTTAACTCTTGTGATGATAGTTTCAAACTTCGCGCTCGGGTTCAAATTCATTCGCGCTCGGGGTTCAAATTCGAAAAGAGAGGGAGAGCAGGCCGCTGCGTTGGATTTCCTCTACTCAAAGTAGTCTACTACTAGTAGTAGCTAGTAGAGTAATACACTACTAGCACTAGCTAGTAGGACTAGCTAGACTACTAATAGTAGGCTACTAGAGTCTACTCGCTCTACTATTAGAGTACACTAGCTACTAGCTAAGAAGACTAGTACTACTAGACTACTAGTAGTAGTATTACTCTACTCATGATTAAATAATCATGTTTCGACTTTGTCTGGGCGATCAGGGCAGGTTGTGTCGCTCACTTGGCTGTTCGACCTAGCTAGTAGTCTAGCCTGGCTGATCTAGCTCTTACAGTAGCTACGAGTACATCATAGTTTAGTAGTAGGTCTAGTCGGTCTCTTGATTCTTGATGAATCTTATTATCATGGTATACAATAACGGGACGAGTACGAGTAGACTAGGTAGCATGGTGGTGTATTTAGAACAGTACAGGCCTCCTCTGCTGGTGTACTTACATACTAGACTACGTACGACTTCATCGATCGGTCGCTTGATGTTTCGTGTACTTTTTTGATCGGAGTAATAGAGAGAAATATATTTATATATATATATTTTTAGAGATGACAAACACAGCATACTGCACTCTCAGCATCTTCCGTGAAAAACTGAATCCTGCATGCGGCTGCTAAACAGCAACAAGCAGCCGCAAGAGAAGTAAAAACATTTACCACCACCCTTTGGCTGGTTGATAGAGATCATCTGGATACTCGAATCCGGTCAATGAGGACGATCTTGTACAGGCAGGATGGTAGCATGGACTAGGAGACTTGTTCATTTCTACACCACATTTTTCGTAGGTTTCTAGAGCTGCCTTCAATACATCCGACCCATTATCCAATCGTTTTCCCATATGAAGGGTGACATTTCCTCCTTGGGCCTTCAGAGCTGGCAAAACCTCGTCCTCGATGTAGGTATCGAGATCGCTGCCTCTGTTCTTAGGTGCCTGGATGTCAATGGCAGCTGTGTTTGTTTTCCAGCATCCGTTGGAAGACTGACTCGCCGAGATTTTCTTGATGAGAACACCAAAGTAAGCAGGGACCAAGTCTTCTTTGAACAGACCATCCCTCATAGCAGCCAGCAAGGTCTCCCATTCGGTGTCAATCTGAATATCTTCCACAACAACATCGGGAGCACGCAGCGGTTGTGGCCACTTCGAAGTAGAGACTGATCCGGCCACAAAGTACCGAAAAATTCCAGTAGCTCCTAGAAGTGGTAGGGTATTGAACACAAACGCAGGAACGATATCGGCAAAGAATGTCGTCAAAGTGCTAGTAATGCTTCCAAAGAACGGACTCAGGTTGGTGGGTTCGTGGTACTCGGCTACGATTGCAAACGCACTGGCGTAGATAATATTTGCATCTTTGTATTTGTCTTCTTCCGCATTTTTTGGTAGCCAAATATCATGTTTAAAGGCGTAAAGCTCTTCATCTTTGGCAAAGGAAGCGTCAAAGCAAACTTCCGTGATCAATCCACACGAAGCGCCAAATAGAATGTTGGTAATATCTGCGTCAGCTGTGTATTCTTTTCCTCCGCAAGTATACTTCGTGATAAAGTCGTACACATAACCACTTTCGCGTCCACGGACAACGTTCCCGGTTGCCGCTACTAGATGGCCTGGTACAGAGATGGAGCCCGCAGATGGAGCAAAAATTGGTTTGCCAACTTTCTCGGCCAGCTGATCGTAGCTCACTCTTCCCGAAATACAAATCTCTCCGTCTGCCATGACAGTGACACTACCTTCGCACAGAGCTTCAACGTCCTCGTCGATGAGAAAGTCATCCTGCCAATAATTTCTTTGATGGGGCAATTTGTTTTTACCCTGCCGGCACGTTTGTTGTGCACTGGAGGTGGTGGCAGTCAACCCCAAAACCAAAACCAAAGCCCAGCACTTCATTTTCGGTAAATTTCTTTTTAGGTTTAGCAGTGGTATGGACTGTTATTGTTATTGTTGATTTTGTCAATGAAAAGGTCGAAAAAGTGGCGATTAGACATAAAGAAATTAGAAATTGAGCGAAAACAAGCTACTGTACGTAGCTATAGTAAATAGTGCGCGAAGATGATGAAAACGATCTCGAATCGTCCTTCCAGAAGTCAATTCGGCGAGGTTTTCACACTGTTTAAGAGAGTACTAATAATTGCTACAATTAACCCTAGTCTTGAAATTACCCTTTACTCTAATACAAGGTGTCAGCAAAAGATGCGAAGAAAGGATTTTTACCTCTCGTGTCACCATAATTAGTACTCTAGTCGTCTACAACTCTAGCTAGAGACTTCTAGTAGTAGTGATAACGACCTACAAACTCACACTAAAAACACCAACAAGCGGTTGCACTCTACATTCTACTAGACTATTGCTTTCTGCATAGCTAACTTCAAATTAATACCACTCTAAGCCTCAAGAATCGACAGGTTGCCCTGCGAAAGGAACCACCAAAGGGACTTACCAGACTGAGCTACCGAAGGGTCTGAAAGAGACGACATTCAGCATTCAACATTCAACATTACAACAACACTAGTCAAAAGTAAAAATAATGTCGTCATCATTGACTGCGTACGACCCCACTTTGAGCAAGAATGCCTTGTCAAATTCTCCGAAATTGATTCCATTCAATCAGATTCAGGACATATTGAGCAGGATATTATCCACGGAAGAAGGTGTTCATGCAATATTGTCGAGTCAAGTTGAGGCGTTTCGCTTGGCCTCTGCTGTACCCTCCAAATGCGCTAGCCTTCCCATTCAAACTGCCGGACAAATCCCATATCCGCCTCTCACAGCTGGAGCTGGAGCTCAAGTTTGTGTGAAGACTGGATATGCTGTCGATGATACAGTTTTGGTATCCAAGTATGCAGCAGGGGGCGGAAAATACAGTGGAAATACGGGGTCCGTTTCGGTATACGATCAAAAAACACTGCGTTTAAGGGCTGTGCTGTGCGACGAAGGGCTCTTGACAGAGATTCGAACCGCAGCTGCGGCTGTAGTGGCATCCCGAGCCGCTCTTTTAGCAGCAGGAACCAATGCAAAGATCGTCAAGGTGGGCTTGGTAGGAGGAGGAGTGCAAGCTATTTGGCACCTACGTCTCCTGGCTGCCTCCGGTGTTGTTGATCCGTCCAAAATTACTGTTGTTGTAAAGACCCAGACACAACAATCTGCAGCTAAATTTATCCAGACCATGAAAAACTCGACGTATCCTTTGGACCAGAGATTCACAATCGAGGCCCACAATGACGACAACAGATTCAAAGGATGCCAAATTATTCATACTGTGACACCTTCAAGATCTCCTGTGTTACATTTGGAAGATATCGATTTACCGAATGGTGGCCAGAATTCATTCTTGCATATTTCTGCCATTGGAAGCGACTCTCCCGGAAAATGTGAACTAGCCTTGGACGTCTTGCAAGCAGCTGATTTATGTGTCGTTGATTCGTTGTTGCAAACGAAAGAGCGCGGAGAATTCCAACCATCTCGATGGGAATCAATGAAAGGGGATGCGCCAATATTTTCTCTTTGTGAGATTGGCAGTTCCATAGATGAGAGTACGGGGACGTTTGTCGTCAATCATAACAGAGATGAATTTGGAGGAACGAGCGACGTTGGTCTCTTTAGCATATTTGATTCTTCTGGCATGGCAATACAAGATGTTCAAATGGCCAAAATCATAGTTGAACAACTACAAAAGGAGCTGCAATAAAATGCGCGGGGCATACATACTAGGTCTAGTACATCATAAGTAGTGACATGCTTCGAACCTGCCTGCTCCGAATACTCAAGGATTTTAGGGCGCGAGAAGTGAATCGTGTCTGCTGATCCTTCATGAGTGAATAAAAAATAATAGTATCACAAGAAGTAAATAGCGCGATTGATGCTCCTACTTAGTATTTACTGTAGCTAGTCGCCTAATACCTGGTAGTAGAGTACTCTACTACTATTGCTTGTCTGAGCGTAAAAAGCTAGTGTGGAGACTACATGAATATTAGATAAATATTATGACTAGAGTATTGAGACTAGTGGTTGGTGTGTGTATAGGAAGCAGGCATAGGCACACGACCTAATAGAGTAACACC
>Ga0100391_1002589_pt1 | contig 19067 bp, 9 predicted proteins | sample CryGeymeta201515_FD_81541 | JGI IMG/M metagenome (GOLD analysis project Ga0100391, IMG submission 81541) | Groundwater microbial communities from Crystal Geyser aquifers in Utah, USA - Crystal Geyser metaG 2015-15 | ecosystem: Environmental > Aquatic > Deep subsurface > Groundwater | place: USA...
AAAAGTTCACACACACACCAACTCTCCGAATCCACACAACTCCGTGCATTCCGTGTAATCCGTGGTTAAAAAAACTCTTTCGACCACAGAGTGCACAGAGTGCCAAAAAAGTTCACATACAACAACTCTCCGAAATCACACAATTCCGTGTAATCCGTGTAATCCGTGGTTAAAAAAATCCCAATCTAAGCGATGGAAACAAACGAACTAACCGAAAAAATAATTGGTGCGGCGCACAAGATACTTTACGCGCTAAAGCCCGGCTTAGATGAAAAGCTCTATGAACGGGCTCTGGAGATTGAGCTGAATAAACAGGGACTTCAAACCGACTCGCAATTGGAGTTTCCTGTCCACTATGAGGGCCATCTTATCGGCACATTGATACCGGATATGATTGTCGAAAACAGCATCATCGTAGATCCCAAAGTAGTCACAGCATTCAACGAAAATCACATCGCGCAGATGCTGGGCTATCTCAATATAACCGGCCTGCAAACGGCACTCCTGCTAAACTTTAAACACGCCAAACTCGGCATCAAACGGGTTTCGAATTAGCTTAAAATTCACTTAGATCCATGCACCCTAAAAAACACCCCCCCTTCGTAAACCAACGCTGCGCCCGCAAAAGCGCCGCTTTTGTTCTACTGCTCACCGCCCTGAGCTGCCTTTCGGCCGGTCTCCAAGCAGAACCGCTCAAGGTCTTCCTGCTGGCCGGAGATGAGCATGTGCTGGAGCAGGCGTTGATTGGACCGGCCGAGACTACCGGCACGCTACTGGATGTGGTCGCCAACGATCCCAAATACAGCTTCCTCCAGGATGATGCGGGCGAGTGGATCTCGCGCCAGGATGTCCTCCTTTACGATGCCCATCCAATTCACAACAACACCGAGGCACCGGCCAGCCCCGTCGAAGTCGGCGTGATCGGCCGCGCTGGTCCGGACGCAGCCCCTGCCATCGGGGTGGATCTCATGCTCAGTCACCGCCTGGGTGCTGCGCTCGGCAAACCGCTGCTAATCCTTCGCTACGGGGTCAAACCTCAAAACTATCTAAGGCCTGGCTCGCGCAATCTGGCCCACGACTTCCGTCCGCCTTCCAGCGGCGGCGGCAGCGATCTCGACGGCAGCTGGGATGTGATCCACTTCAATTTCGGGGTCTGGGACGCGACCTACCGCGACCCCGCTTCCCCCTATTTTTCCGGCTACACCACGACCTCGGTAGAGCAATTCGAGCAAAACCTGCGCACCCTCGTCGCGCGAATGCAGCAGACCGGAGCCACTTTGATTTGGGGCAGCGTCACTCCAGTCTGGGAGGGCGACCCCGCAACGCCCAACGGCGATGAAGAAGCCTTTAACGCAGTCGCCGCCCAGGTCATGCAGGAAAACGGCGTCATCATCAACGACCTGCATGCCGAGGTGCTGCGGCAGGGCGCGGGCACCAGCACCAACGTGCACGACGTGGGCAATCTCGCGCCAATAACAACCACTGCGATTCAGGGAGCCTTGGCCACACTCGAAAACCCGACCCAGCCCCTGCCCCGCGTGCTCTTCATCGGCGACTCCATCACCGGCACCTACTGGGAACAAGTCAAAGTAAACCTCGATGGCCAGGCCACCGTCTTCAAAAATCCCGGCAACGCCGAGGACACCTGGAACGGCCTCGAGCGCATCGACCAGTGGCTCGACCTGCAACGCTACCTGCTCAATGGACAGGAATACCTCGAACTGGTGGACGGCGTCAAAAAGGTGATGGGCGAGGAAGCCGAACGCGCCGTGCCCGGCTACGATCCCGCCCAGGGCATGGAATTGGCCGGGTTCATCTGGTTCCAGGGCGAAGCCGACAGCGACTCAGACTCCATGGCGGCCGACTACGAAACCCATTTGGCCAACCTGATCCGCGACCTGCGCCAGGACTTCAACGCACCCGAACTGCCGGTCGTCGTGGCGGGCCTGGCCAAAGCCCGGGCGGCCTTGAGCACCAGGGAGCAACAGATCTTCGATGCACAAATGGCGGTGAGCGACCCGGTCAAGTATCCGGAATTCGCGGGCAATGTCGTCAGCATCGATACCCGCCCCATGTGCCGGCCCATTGGAGAGAACCCCGGCGGGCGCGACCGCTACTCCGGCAATGCCGCCAGCTACCTCGAAATCGGCGATGCCATGGCCGAAGCCATTCTGACGATGGGTGAGACCAAACCATTGGTCACCTTGACCGCGAGCGAAGCCGAGGCGGATGAAGGCGGGCTGGCCCCCGGTGTCTGGACTCTGACGCGCACCGGCGACTTGGCCGATCCGCTCACGGTCTTTTTTGATCTGGGCGGCAGTGCCACGCCCGGAGTGCACTACACCCTCAATGCCAGCGGCTCGGTGACCTTTCCCGCTGGAGCAGCAGCAGTGAACATCACGCTGACACCAGTGGACGACGCCATATTTAACGGAGTTCTCGCGGCGGAGATGACGCTTGTGACAGTTCCCGCTTATCTGCCGTGGACCGGTGCCGCGACGATTCATATCACTGACAATGACAACCAGGCACCGATCGTCGATGCCGGTGCCGACCAGTCGGCTGCGATCGGCGAAAATGTCCTGTGGTCGCCGGATGAAATCACGACGGCGGCATGGTATGATGCGAGCGACGCGGCGACCATCACGCAAGCGGGTGGCAAAGTCAGCGAGTGGCGCGATAAAAGCGGCAACGCACGGCATGCCGTCCAGGCGACTGCCACCCGACAGCCGAATTACCTGAGTGCGGATCCGATGATGAACGACTTGCCGAGTATCGGCCATCCCGGCCGTAGCGGCTTGATCGGGCTGGACCTGCCCTCCTTCACCGCCGGACGCATCTACGCGGTGACTTATTATAAGGATGGGGTCGATGCCAGCTTTGACGACTACAGCACCCTCTTTTCCGGCCCGGCTTCCAACGGCCAGTATCGCGCCATGGGCGACAAGAGCACCGCCGATTTTATCGGCACCTTTAACTTCAACGACGCCGGCACCTACAAGAACGGCGCCGCCGAATCGAGCCTGAACGTGCTGCCCCTGCCCGCCTCGCTGCTGGTTTTCGAAGCCAGTAGCCCGCGCACCCAGATCTTTTCCATCGGTTATAACCAACTGGCTTCCACCCGCGACTGGCAGGGGGCCTACAGCGAGCTGATCTTTACCGACGGCAGCGAAGACCTGGCGACCCGCCAAAAAATCGAGGGCTATCTCGCCTACAAATGGGGCTTCGACGAAAACCTGCCAGCCGACCATCCCGAGCAAGTGGCGGCAGTCGTCCAACTCAACGGCTTGGTGAGCGACCTGGATGGCGGCACCCCAGCTGTCCTATGGACTCAAATCTCCGGCCCGACTGAAGTGCGCTTCACCGATGCCTCGTCAGCCCAAACCAGCGCCGTCCTTAATGTCGCGGGCAGTTACCTGCTGCGACTGACCGCCGACGACGGCTTCGAGCAAACTTACGACGAAATCAATATCGTCGTAACCGACGGGAGCAGTAGCACCGACAGCGACGGCAACGGCTTTGACGACAGCTGGGAAACGGAGCACTTCGGTGGCCTGGGACGGGTGGTTGGCACCGAAGACAGCGACGGCGACTGCGTGAACGACTTCTTCGAATACCTCTATGGCTCCGACCCCCGCGACGCGGCCAGTCGCGGCTTCCAGTTGCAAGCCAAAGCCGATAACGCCTCGAATGGTATCTTTTTCGACTGGACCGTGGCCGACCAATTTGTGCTGGACGCCGACTACCGGGTGGAGGTTTCGACCGATCTGTCCAGATGGGACCCCCTCCCCACCGAAAATTACTCCCTCCAGCAGCGCAGTCAGGACGGCAAGTCCCGCTTTGAATTAATCCTCACCCACAACTACGGCAACCAAGTATTTATCAAACTGGTGCAGGCCAACGATTGATGCCTGCGCCACAAGGAGGACCCCTTAATCAAACAATACAAGCCCCTGCAATTTATGCCACTCAAACATCGTCACCCTCTCGGAAGCCAGCGCTGCACCCGCATAAAAAAAACCGGCCTTGCCGCTTTACTGCTCACCGCACTCAGCTTCCTGTCGTTGGGCCTGCAGGCCAACCCCATCCAGGTCTTCCTGCTCGCCGGTGACGAGCACGTGCTGGAAAACGGTTTGATTGAGCCAGGCAAGAAGGCTAAGAGCCCGGTCGGCACGCTGGTGAATGTGGTCGCCAACAATTCGCAATACGCATTTCTCAAAGACCGCGACGGGAAATGGACTTTGCGGCACGATGTCGTCCTCTACGACGCTCACTCAAGACACAACAACACCGAGGCGCCGGCCCGCCCCATCGAAGTGGGCGTGATCGGTCGGGCCGGGCCGGACAAAGCCCCCGCTATCGGCGTGGACCTGATGCTCAGCCACCGCTTGGGCGAAGCGCTCGACGAGCCGGTGCTGATCATCCGCTACGGGGTGAAGCACCCGACCTGGTTCAAGAGCGGCTCGCGCGACCTGAGCCACGACTTCCGCCCCCCGTCCAGCGGGGGCGGCGGGGATCTCGACGGCAGCTGGGATGTGATCCACTTCAATTTCGGCGTCTGGGATGCCACCTACCGCGAGGCCTCCTCGAAATACTTTTCCGGGGTCAACACCACCTCGGTTGAAGACTTCGAAAAGAACCTGCGCACCCTGGTTGCCAAAATGAAAAAGACCGGGGCCACCCTGGTCTGGGGCAGCGTCACCCCGGTCTGGGAGGGTGAGCCCGGCAAGCCCAGCGGCGACGAGGACGCCTACAACCGAGTGGCCGCAAAGGTGATGCAGGAAAACGGCGTGATCATCAACGACCTCAACGCCGAGACCCTGCGCCAAGGCAAGGGCACCGGCAAGAACGTGCACAACGTCGGCAATCTGGCACCACAGACCACGGAGGTCGTCACGCAGGCGTTACAGCAGCACCAAAACCCCACCAAGCCCCTGCCCCGCGTGCTCTTTATCGGCGACTCCATCACCGGCACCTACTGGAAGACGGTCCAAAAGAACCTCGACGGGAAGGCCACCGTTTTCAAAAACCCCGGTAACGCCGAAGACACCTGGAACGGACTCGACCGCATCGACCAGTGGCTCGACCTGCACCGCTACCTGCTGAATGGCCAGGAATACCTCGAACTGGTGGATGGTGTCAAAAAAGTCATGGGCGATGAAGCCGAGCGCGCCGTGCCCGGCTATAGCGGCCAGGGCATGGAACTGGCCGGCATTTTCTGGCTCCAGGGTGAAGCTGATAGCCAATGGCCTTCCAAAGCAGCCGCGTACGAAGAACACCTCGCCAATCTGATCCGCGATCTGCGCCGCGACTTCAATGCGCCCGAACTGCCTGTAGTGGTCGCCGCGCTGGCTAAAGCGAGTCGCGAAATGCGCGATGGTGAACAACAGGTCTTCGACGCGCAAATGGCGGTCGGCGATCCGGTCAAGTATCCGGAATTCAAGGACAACGTCGCCAGCATCGACACCCGCCCGATGTGCCGACCTAAAGAAGAGAACCCCGGCGGGCGCGACCGCTATTCCGGCAACGCTGCCAGTTACCTCGAAATCGGCGATGCCATGGCCGCCGCCATGCTGGACCTGCTGGGCGCTGAAGCCCCTCACGCAAATACACCACAATAAGCTCTTTAGCTTATAAACTATTTTCTGCCGACCACCCAACCCACGCGACCATGAAAGAATTCTTCGGAAAAAAATCACGTAAGGCTCTGACGATCGTCTTCATGGCTAGTCTGGGCCTGCATCTTATCGGGATCCTCATTTTCGGCACGATTAAGTTCGTCTCCGAAATCATGCGCGAGGAGACCATCTTCCAGGCGGCGCCGATTGAGTCACCGCCACAAATGCAACCGGAATATACTGTTAATCTGCAGCAGTTGAACAAATCCACACCCCCGCCCCAACCGCAGGCCATCGTCGTCAACAATCCTTCGGAACTGGATATTCCGGCCCTGGAAATCGATCTCAATATTGAGACCAGTGCCGTTATCGGCCGCCCCGGCGGTAGTTTTAGCGGCGGCATCGGCGAGCTGCGGGAAATGTCGATGAACGTCAACTTCTTCGGATCCTCCTTTTCCGGAGATGCCAGCCGTATGCTGTTCGCGATCGATATGTCGGGTAGCATGATCCAGGGAATCCGTGGCATCGACGGCTACAGGAAGGTGGTGGATGAGCTGGTCAAGACTTTGGAGAAAATCGACAACCACGGCCGGTTTAACATCATGGCTTTTTCCGGAGATGTGGAAATCTTCAGTACCTCATTTGCGCCCGTCTCCAGATCCAGCATCGAGGAGGCACGCACCTGGTTGCTGGAGCGCGATCCCGCCAAGGCAATCGGCAATAAGGACCCCAACAGCTCAAGGTCTTTCCCCAGAAGACACCAGGGCACCAGCTCCGGTCTGGCACTGGAAGAAGCCTTCAAAAAAAGGCCGGGAGTGATCTTCTTTCTCTCCGATGGCGAGCCGACCGATAAAAATCCGCAACAGATCTACCAGATTGTCGAAGAACTCCAGGAGTTGAATAAGATCCCCATCAATACCATCTCCTATAAAATGGCCAGCACGTTCATGAAGACGCTGGCGGAGAAGAACAATGGAAAATACACGCATGTGCGCTGAACTAGCGTCCAACCCAAGACCCACCATGCGACGCATCCTCCTTTTCACCCTCTGCGCTTGTTTCAGCTCGACTGCCGCTGAAGCGATCGATCCGGCAACGACACTCTGGTATGACGAGCCGGCGGAAAGTTGGCAGCACGAAGCTCTGCCCATCGGCAACGGCCGCATCGGTGCCATGATCTTCGGCGGCATCAACCACGAGCGCATCGCCCTGAACGAGGATACCGTTTGGTCCGGCGAAAAGCACGAATGGAACCGCGAGAACGCTTCGAAAAACCTGCCGGAGATCCGCCGACTGCTGAACGAGGGGCAGTATGAGGCTGCGGAGAAACTGGTGAACCAAAGCTTCACCAGCACGGGCGGCGGCTCGCGCGGTGGAGCCCGCGGGCCCTGGGGTTGCTTCCAGGAACTGGGCAACCTGCGCATCGCCTGGAATTCGAATATCGAATCGGTCCCCCTGCAGGATTGGAAATATTTCGAGATCGATACCTCGCACATCGACGACCACCGCCACGCCATGCGGGAAGTAAGGGAAATCGTCGCGCAAGTGTCTCAACCGGGAACCGACACCACGGGTTGGACGGACTACCGCATCGTCGATGGCAAGGCGGTCGCAGGCGACCGCAACTTGAAAAACAACCAGCGGTTTATGCTCCACTGTGAAATCGAGCTCAGCCAGACCCAAGTCGATCAACTCGGCATCCTGAATATCGGCCCCCGTGCCCGCAGCGGAAAAGTTTACGTCAATGGCAACGAGGTGGGCGATCTCGCCGGCTGGCAAACCGCCGGACACGACGAGTTCAATGCCAATGTCAGCCAGCACCTCAAGCCCGGCAAAAATCTTATCGCGGTTTACTGCAGCCAATACCGCCGCCGCGGGCAACTCCCGCTCAAGGCCTCGCTCGGGCCAAAGACCCAAGTCGGCAGTTACCAGCGGAGTCTGGACATCGCGGAGGCCATTGCCACGGTGCGCTACACCCAGGATGGAGTCACCTACACCCGCGAGGCCTTTGCCAGTGCGCCGGATCAAGTGATGGTTTTCCGCTTCACCGCGGATCAGCCCGGAAAGCTTTCCTTCAGGGCCTCGCTGGATCGGCTGGAACGTTTCCAGACCGAAGCCGTCGGGCGCGACAGTCTCCTGATGACCGGAAACACCCGCGCAAACGGTGACAAAGACGGCATGCAGTTCGTCGCGCGACTCCAGGCGCAGGCCAAAGGCGGCAAGGTCAGCACCCAAAACAACCAACTCATAATCGACTCGGCCGACGAAGCCATCCTGATGCTTGCCGCCGGCACGGACTACATGGGCTTTGCCGGGCGGAGAACCCCCGACCCCGTCGCCGCCACGCTCAAGGACATTGGAAACGCGTCAAACAAGCCCTATGCGCAACTGCGGGCGGATTCGATCGCCGACCACCGCAGCTACTACGACCGCATGGAATTAAGCCTCGGCAATGGCGACCCCGAAGCAGCCGGGCGCGCCAAGGGCCCCACCGACGAACGCCTCGACTCGCTGGCCGCAGGGAAATCCGACCCGAGCCTCGCCACCCTCTACTTCAACTACGGGCGCTACCTGATGATCAGTTCTTCACGCCCCGGCACCATGCCGGCCAACTTGCAGGGCCTCTGGGCCGAGGGCATCCAAACCCCGTGGAACTGCGACTACCACCTCGATGTCAACGTGCAGATGAACTATTGGCCCGCCGAAGTCACCGGCCTGGGCGACTGCCACACGCCCCTCTTCAAGCTCATCGAATCGCTGCAGGAACCGGGGGCCAAGACCGCCAAGACCTACTATGATGCCGACGGTTGGGTCGCCCACGTCATCACCAATGTCTGGGGCTTTACCGCCCCCGGCGAGAGTGCCTCCTGGGGCGCCACCGCCACCGGCACGGCCTGGCTCTGCGACCACCTCTGGGAACATTACGAATACGATCGCGACAAGGAATATCTGAAATGGGCCTACCCCATCATGAAGGGGGCCGCCGAGTTCTTCGTCGATATGCTCATCACCGACCCGGACACCGGCTGGCTGGTGACCGCGCCCTCCAACTCGCCCGAGAACAGCTTTCTGACCGCCGACGGCCAGCAAGCGCGGATCTGCAAGGGCCCGACTCACGACATGCAACTGCTGCGTGAACTCTTCGGCAAATGTATCGAAGCCTCGCAGGAACTGGGGACCGATGCCAAATTTCGGCAAGAACTCATCGCGATCCGGGCCAAGCTGGCCCCCAACCAAATCGGCAAGCACGGGCAGATTCAGGAGTGGCTCAAAGACTTCGACGAGCCGGAGCCGACCCACCGCCATGTCTCCCACCTCTATGGCTTGCACCCCTCCGACGGAATCACCGTCCACGGCACGCCCGAACTGGCCGAAGCGGCCCGCGTCACGCTGGAGCGCCGAGGCGATCGAAGCACCGGCTGGTCGATGGCCTGGAAGGCCAACTTCTGGGCCCGCCTCCACGATGGCGACCGCGCCCGCAAGCTCTATCATCTTTTGATCACCCGCGGCGGACGCAACCTGCTCTGCCAGCATGCCCCCTTTCAGATTGACGGCAATTTCGGCGGCACCGCCGCAGTAGCGGAAATGCTGATGCAGTCGCACAGCGACACCATCCAACTGCTCCCCGCCCTCCCTACGGCCTGGCCGGAAGGCGCGGTCCGGGGCATGCGTGCCCGCGGCGGCCATCAGGTCGATTTCATCTGGCAGGACGGCCAAGTCACCCACTACCGCATCCGTTCGATCAATCCCGGCACGGTCAAGCTGCGGGTTAATGGCGAACTCAAGACAATCGAGACACAAGCCATCCAATGATACACTTGCCAAGCCTACTCCGCTTCACGCTTCTTAGCCTCGGCCTGTTTCTCGCGGGAAACATCCAGGCCGATGTGGTGGGACAACTACTCGGGCCCACCGGTTTGAGTGGTAAAATTCAACGAAACAGTTTTAAGGTCACACAGGTCGATGTGGGCTCGCCCGCAGACGGGAAGATGAATTCGGGCGATGTCGTGATCGGAGTCGCCGGTAAACGCTTCAGTGGCAAAGTAAAACACCAAATGGCGGCGGCAATTGACCAGGCTGAAACAAAGGAAGCCGGCGGCCGACTCGAATTGTTGCTGAGCGGCGATAAGCGCGTCGAATTGCAGCTGCCGGTGCTGGGGGCCTACAGTCAGATCACACCCTACAATTGCCCAAAGACCGCATTGATCGTGGAAAATGCGGCGGAATATCTGGCCGGACGCATAAGGGACGAACTCAGGGAAAAAGGAAAATTCAACTCCGGTGCCACCCACAGCGCATTGCTCGGTTTGTTGGCGACCGGCGATCGGAAATACATTAACCTGGTGTCGGAGGCAATTGAGGACAGCCGCCTGCTTGATCCAGACAAGAAAAGCATCAATGCACAACTGGAAGGGAAAGATGCGATGGGCAAGGTCGGCTGGTCTTGGGGCTACGACTGTATCCTGCTGGGCGAGTATTATTTGCTAACCGGCGACCGGACCGCCCTTTCCGCTCTGGAAACCTATTCGCTGGCACTGGCCCGGGGGCAGGACGCCGGGGGGCTTTGGGGCCATCGTATGGCAGTAGACGGACGGCTTCCCGGATATGCGCAAATGAATCAATCCAGCCTGAGCTGCTTCATGGGCCTGCTCTTTGCCAAGCAATGCGGCATTAATCACCCCGATTTGAATGCCGCGATTCAAAAAACCTATGCCTACTATGCCACCTACATCGGCAGAGGCGGCTTCAACTACGGGGTGCATCTTCCGGACCGCAAACGTTTCAACAACAACGGCATGAGCGGCTCGGCCGCCATTTGCATGGCTTTGCTCGACAACAAGGCGGGCATTGCTTTCTTCTCCGGGCTGAGCGCGACTGCCTACAACACACTCGAACAGGGGCATGCCAGCAATTTCTTCAATCCGCTCTGGACTCCACTCGGGGCGAGTTTGTCCGGCCCCGAAATAACCCACCGCTTCTTCAAAAATTCACTTTGGTTTCTGACCTGCTCCCGCGCCTGGGATGGAAGCTTCCGCCGGGCGGGTAAGGAAGGGGGCAACGAGGGATCTCAGACTGGCGTGGCCTTGTTGACCTATTGTCTCCCACGCAAAGCACTTTTTATTACCGGTAAGGAGCAGGACCCCTCCCTTTGGTTGAAGGGCGAGGCCGCAAGCAAGGTAATTGAGATGAGCCAGATCGACTACGAAACAAAAGACGTCGATGCCTTATTGGAATTATTCGATTCGCCTTTTCCCCAAGTAAGAGTCCCAGCGGTATGGAGCCTCCGGAAACGTTCCCCCGATTTCATTCCCCGCATCGTGACCATGCTGGAGCGCGGGAACAAACTACAGAGGCTCAGTGCGCTGGAATACTTTGGCTACCAATGCCCATTCGATCAGGCACAGCCTCAGCTCGAAAGGATCGGTGCGATCCTTCGTGATGCCAATGAGGATCCGGAAATTCGGGCGAACGCCGCTTCCACCCTGGCGGCACACGGGGCAGCCGCCTACGCGTATTACGAGGACATGCTTCGGCTCATCGTCGAAGACGAACCGGGGGACCTGTTTCGGGACGTGGACCAGTCGGTCGGCCGGAGTCTGAACGAGTTGTGCAGCCAGCCCTACGCCGCAGGCTTGGTGCGTGACAAGCGACTCTTCTATGCCGCAGCCCGTAAGTTAATGGAGCATAAGCGCCAGCATGCCCGGTCAGACGGGCTCAAGATGATCTCGGAAATCCCCCTTGAGGACTTCCGTGCTGTGGTGGATAAAATCGTCACGGTGATCGAAGATACGGATCGCAGCTACCACTCCTACCACTCCTGGCAGCTTACCATTGGTCCGGCCATCAAGATCCTGGCAAACTTGAATATCGAAGAAGGCATCGACTACGCCGCTGGCATCCTCGACCGTGACGGAGGCAAGTGGGGCTTTAAAGTCCGCATGCTCTGTGCCACCCTCCCGGAATACGGCGGAAAGGCCAAGACCGCTCTGAGCAAACTGGAACGGGATGAGCGCGTAAAACAGCTTCGAGAGGGTCGATTTCGCGGCATGTGGGAAAAAATGGTCCGCCGCATCGAGGAGGACCCCTCACCCGAGAATCTAATCAAACTTGAGGAAGCACTAAGAGCTTCCGGTAATTGGGATTTCAAACTCTAACACGCAGCGAGTCATGAAACGACGAACCTTCATTCAAACTGCGGGCGGTGCGGCCCTGGCCGGCATAGCGGGCACCGACTGCATGACACCCGGCGCGATAGTCGGCACGGACCTCAACACACTCTTTGCCAGTGACCGCCCCGATCTCCTCGTTCTGGCGAAACGCGTCATGGAAAAATGCGTACTGGATAAAGTGCGGGCACCACAGCCCCCGCTGAAACGCAGATGGATTGCCCCCGGCGGCCCCCACTACCTTGGGCAGTGGATTTGGGATACTATGTTCGTGGTCGACCTCATGAGCCTGATGCCGGAGAAGAGGGGCTTGATCCGCGAGGTCTTCGGCAACTACCGGGACTTCCAGGAGCGCTGGAATGAGAGCGCCCCGAAATACGCCCGGGACATGATCACTGTGGCGATCAAGACCGAGCCCCAGCCTCAACGGGAATTTTCTCAGATCCCCATCCTCGCCTGGGGCCTGGAACGCGTCTATCAGCGCAACGGCGACAAGGAGTTGGTGCGCCAGTGCATCGGCTCCCTGGAAAGCTGGCACGACTGGTATTGGCGCGAGCGCGACCTGCACGACAACGGCCTCATCACCGTGGGCGCTTACACCGGGATCCTGCAACACGCCCGCTGGGAGACCTTCGACTACGAGTGCAATATGGACGACCTGAACCTGACCATGCATCCCACGCGCAAGCGCCTCGAGGAAGGTTACTGGTATGGCGATATCTGCGTGCCGGGTAATAACGCCTATCTCATCATGGGCGAGCGCAGCCTGGCCCGGCTGGCCCAACTGGTGGGCGATCACGAGATGGCCGCTCGCCGCCAGAAGCGGATTGATAAAGGGGTCGAGGGCATGCGCAAGCACCTCTGGGACGAGGAAGCCGGCACCTTCCTCTCCGTCCAGCGCGACACCTTGGAAAAGATCCCGGTGGCCACGATCGGCAGCTGGATTCCTCTCACCGCCGGAGTGCCCACCCGGGCAATGGCAGAGCGGATGGCGCAGGTGCTGGCTTCACCCAACTGGCAGACGCCCCTCCCCATTCCCACGGTCGACCGGATGGATCCACGCTGGCAGCCCACTGCATTCTGGCGGGGCGATGTCTGGCCCTCGCCGAATTACCAGATTGCCTCCGGCCTGGCCGCCTACGGCCATAGGGAACTGGCCGCCAAAATCGCCGACAAGACGGTAGCCAACGCCCTCAAGCATGGGCTTAGCGAACACTACAATTCCATGACCGGCGAGGCTCTCGGCGTACCGGATTACTCCATGGCCGCCACCATCCTCACCATGATGCTCGACGGCCTCACCCGCCAGCACAAGGTCTCGCTCCGGACCTGAGGCCGCAGCAACTCCTCATCCGTCAACGATCAAACGATTCCATTCCCAGCCCATGTCCTGTATCCAATTGGCCCTGCTTCTTAGTGCACTGCCCCTCCTGGCGGTCGCCTCTTCCAAACCGATCCGGCTGGTCATCCTGGCCGGTGACGAGCTGGTGCTGGAACAGGGTCAAATCGACGGGCGCACGGACGGGGAACTCGATGCGTTTTATCCGAATCCGTCAGCCAGGCAAGGTGAGTCGAAGAAGCATGCCGTGGCGTCCGTCTATGCAGGCGCTTATGCGCCGGACAAGGACTACGACCAACTGGAGCCACTCACCAGCGGCTTGGTCGAGCTGGGCGAGCAGCGCACCCGTCAGATCCAGCCCGGCAAACGCGGCCGCGAGCCGGTGCCCTACACGCCTTTTCCCGAAGAGGCGATGCAAGCAGATCATACCACCGTCGTGCGCGGCTGGGTGGACGTGCCTTATGCGGGCCACTACGAGTTCCGGGCCGGGAGCGGCGCGTCGGCTTTCAATGTGACCGAAGTCAACGGCCGCGAAGTCTATCGCCGCGAGACAAATCAGGCGGAGGCCACCGTCACGGCGGTCCGGCTGGAGCCCGGCCAGCGGCATGCCTTCCGCACCGTTTTCTTCGGGAAACCCGGTCACGACTTCCGGGTGCCGCTGCTCGACACCCCCGGTGCACTGACCACTGTGGTCGCGCAGCAGCCGGAATATGCATTTTTGAAAACGCCCGCAGGCGACTGGGCCAGCCGCGACGACGTGGTGCTCTTCGACGCCCACCCGATCCATAACAACACCGAGAGCGCCGGAGCCTTGCTCACGGTGGGCGACCGGGCCTACGGCGGACGCCAGCCGCGCGGCATGATCGGCATCGAGCAGACCCTCGGCCACCGGCTCGGCGATCATTGCGAGGCACCGGTCCTGTTGCTGCGCTTCGCCACCCGCGACCGCTACAACCCCCGCTCGCTGGCCCACGACTACCTGCCGCCTTCCAGCGGCGGCGGTGCGGCAGCAACTCCCAAGTGGGACGTCATTCATTTCAACTGGGGTGTCTGGGACATGGCCTACCGCGACCCCAAGCCCGGCGACAAGTGGCACAGCGACAAATACAAGGGCAAGCTCACCACCAAGCTGGAGGATTTTGAAGCCAACCTCCGCACCTTGGTGGCCAAGATGAAAGCCACCGGCGCCACCCTCGTCTGGGGCAGCATCACGCCGATGCACCCGGATCTGCCCGGTCGCTTCCAGCAGGACCCCGCCCGCTACAACGCGGTGGCCGAAAAAATCATGCGCGAAAACGGCGTCCTCATCAACGACCTCCACGCCGAGTCGATCCGCCAGGGCTACCCCAAGCGGGCGGACGTCCACAGCACCGGCGACCTCGCGCCCAAAGCGATCGAGGCGATCGAGGCCGCGCTGGCCGCCCACCCGAATCCCGGCAAGCCGCTGCCACGCGTGCTGCTGATCGGCGACTCGATCACCGGCAGCTATCAGGGCAAGGTCATGCAGCATTTCGAAGGCAAGGCGAATGTTTACAAAAACCCCGGCAACGCCGAACATACCGGCACCGGACTCAAACACATCGACACCTGGCTCGACCCGGATACCTACCTGATGAGCGGCCAGGAGTATATGGAGCTGGTCAACGGCGTGAAAAAAACGCTGGCCGACATGGACCGTTATTACCCCGGCTATCAGGGGCAGCCGGTGGAGCTGGCCGGACTGGTTTGGTTCCAGGGCCTCGCCGATGCGGGCGCGGCCCGGATGGCGGACGAATACGACGAACATTTACCGCATCTGATCCACGACCTACGCCGGGATCTCACCGCGCCGGACTTGCCCGTGGTGGTGGCGGCCCTCGGCTGGGAGAACCGGCACGCCAACACCGTGCGCGCGGCCCAACTGGCCGTTGACGACCCCGCCAACAAGATCCGCAGCATCGACACCCGCCCCTTTTTGCGCCCCGCCGCGCAGTCGCCCGGCAACAACACCAGCCACTATCATAACAACGCCGAAAGCTTCCTCGAAACCGGCAGTGCGCTGGCTGATACCTTAATCCAGCTGTTGCAAGCAAGTGCTCAGAAATCGCTGCCAGCAGTTGTAGATTAAACTGTCCACCGCCAGTCGGGCATCAAACCACAACGATTTAATAACTAGTAAACATGATAAAGCAACTGAATCGACAATTCCTATACCGCCTCGAACTGGGGCTTGTTCTAATATTTTTGGGCGGGGCTAAGCCCTTGCAGGCGCAGCAGGACGCGGCCGCTCATGTGCTTTGGTCGGACCGCCCGCTGGCCGTCCCGGCCAGCGCAGCCGAAAATCTAAGGCAACTGGATACCCACTGGTCGCAAAACGTCTATCCGGTCGGAAACGGGCGACTGGGGTTCACGGTATTCGGCGACCCGGAGCTGGAGCGCATCCAGTTCAACGAGGACTCCCTGTGGGTGGGGAACGAAGACCATACCGGGGGCTATCAACCCTTTGGCGACATCTACATCGAGACCGGCCACGAGGCATTCAAAGACTATCACCGCTCGCTGGATATCAGCCGCGCCGTCCAGACGGTGAGCTATACGTCCGGCGGGGTCGCGTATCGGCGGGACTACTTTGTCAGCTATCCCGCCCAGGTGGGAGTAATCCGCTTGACCGCCTCCGAGCGGGGCCAACTTTCCGGCACCATCTGGCTGGACTCCCTCCACCGCTCCAAGTTTGCGGCCAATCAGGGGCACTCGCCGGAAGCCATGGCGGCGATCCAAACCATGGCCAAAGGCAACACCCTCACGCTGAAGGGAGAGACGAAAGACCTTTTCTGGTGGCCTGTGATCGTGAATAAAGGGCTGCGTGGACGAGAATACCTGAGCAAAGAGATCATCAATCTCGACTACGAAGCCCAGGTGCGCGTCTTGCATGAGGGGGGCCGCATCACCACCGACGGGGACAAAGTTGTCTTTGAAAACTGCGACAGCCTCACCCTGCTGCTGGCGGCGGATACCAACTATCTCAACCAACGGGAGCAGGGCTGGAAGACCGACCACCCGCATGCAAAAATCACGGCCCAGCTCGATGCCGCCTCCGCCCGTGGCTACGATACGCTGCTGGCCGGGCATGTGGCGGATTACAAAAGTCTCTACGGGCGTTTTTCCATTGACCTGGGCAAGGCAGCCGCCGCCAAACGCAAGCTGCCAACGGCGGAACGGGTCGCCACTTATGCGCCGGGAACGGACCCGGAACTGGAGGCACTGCTCTATCGTTATGCGCGCTACCTGATGATCAGTTCGTCCCGTCCGGGCTTCGGAACCTTGCCGGCCAACCTCCAGGGCATCTGGCTGTTCCACATGCGCCCGGCCTGGCTCAGCGACTACCATACCGACATCAATCTGCAGATGAATTACTGGTTTGCCAGTCAAGCCAACCTCTCGGAGTGCTTCATCCCCGTCGCCGAGTGGATGGACTCCATCCGCGAGGTGCGAAAAGAGGAGACCCGCAAGGTCTTGGGCGTGGAACGCGGCTGGCTGATGCGCTCGGAAAACGGGATCTTCGGCGGCTCCACCTACTATTGGCAGAAGGGCGACTCCGCCTGGATGTGCCAGAGCCTGTGGGATCATTACACGTTCACCCAGGACAAAGACTATCTGAAACGATACGCCTACCCGATCATGAAGGAAATCAGCCACTTCTGGCAGGACCATCTGAAGGAAATCCCGGACCCCGCCAACCCGGATCGGACCGTCCTGGTGGCACCCGACGGCACCTCCCCCGAGCATGGCCCGAAGGTCGATGAGGAAACGGGAGCGATCACCATCGTGGAAGGCCATATCAACCAACTGGACGGCGTCTCCTATGACCAGCAGATGTGCTGGGATTTGTTCAACAACACCATCGAGGCGGCCACCGTCCTCGGCGTGGACGCGGACCTGCGCGAAGAACTCCGGGTCAAGCGGGACAAGTTGCTCGGGCCTCAAATTGGCCGCTGGGGGCAGCTGCAGGAATGGATGGAAGACCTCGACGACCCGGCAAGCAAGCACCGCCACGTCAGCCACTTGCTCGCCGTCTATCCGGGCCGGCAGATCCACCCGACGACGACACCGGAGTTTGCCGAAGCGGCCAAGGTGAGTGTGCTGGCCCGGGGTGACGGCCCGACCGGATGGAGTAAAGTGTTCAAATCCTGTGTCTTCGCACGTTTGCTGGATGCCGAAAACGCCTACCGGCGGGCGGCGGATGTGCTGCAAACAAAAACCTACGGCAACCTCTGGACGGCCCACCCGCCCTTTCAGATCGATTGCAACTTCGGCTTTGCGGCCGCCGTCAACGAAATGTTGGTGCAGTCCCACATGGGCTACATCCACCTGCTCCCCGCTTTGCCCGCCGCCTGGGCCGATGGCAGCGTAAAGGGGATGCGGCTGCGCGGCGGCTTTGAAATGGATATGGCCTGGGCAGACGGAAAGCTCGTGAGCGCGCAGATCCGCAATCTCTCCAGTGAAAGCGGGCGCTGCGAAGTCCGATACCAGGGCAAACGACTTACTTTGCAGATCCCGAAAAACGAGTCGAAGGATTTACCGCTGAATTAAGTGCAGGTATCTATGAACAACACTTATCAACTCCCCGCCTTTGCAAGGGGACAGAACACATCGCCGCCCCGGCGATGCGTTCAGGGGTGGTTTCGGGCAGCTGAGGCCTACTGCACCGAACTGAAGGACATCAGGCCGTAGTGGTGTGCTTCAGCCACCACCTCGAAGGGTAGAGCGTGACCAGAAAAAACGGCGGCACGCCGCTACGGTTGCCACTCACCTTGCAGACCTAATCATTTAACAGTCGTTCTAAAAACAATTTCACGAAATCATGATCACAAAAATAATCCCCCTCCGCGCGGCAAAACTTTTGCTGCTGAGCACACTCGCTGCGCTGCATCTGCATGCCGCCGTTCTACCGGTCGATTTGCCCGCGCCCGATCCGGGCGACACCGGCCGCAAGGATAAACCGGTCAAAGTTTACATCGTTTCCGGGCAGTCGAACTCGCTCGGCTTCGGACGGGTCGAGGGATCGACCCCCTACTATTCCTATGTTTTTCTTTCCGCCGATCCCTCGGTGCAGGCCTTGGAGGTGGATTTCAACAAGAGCAACGCCGCGCTGCTGCCCTTCGGTGTCTTTCAATCGGCCGCCGCCGATGCCGTCCCCGGCGCACTTGTTAAGGGCGCTACGGCCGCCACCGTCGCGCTCGGCAGCACCCAGGCGACGATCCCCGCCGCTTCCGGTGCCGGTCCGGTCGTGGTCGAGGCCTCCATTGAAGTGCCGCTCAATGGAATCTACCAAATCCACCCGGCCGGGGCCGCCACAATCACGGTCGATGGCGCGGCCCCGGACCCCGAAAGTGGTGGCGTGACGCTGCAAAAGAATAAGCGCTATGCCCTGCAAATCACCTATCCTGAAGGCGGCGGCTCCGCCGCTCTCTGGCTCGAGAAAACCGACCTCGAAGGCATGGGCGACCTCCGCTGGACGGTGGAAAAACTCGGGCGCTTCCCTTACATGCTGGACGACCTGGGCGAGTGGACCGAGCGCCAGGATGTGATGCTCAACGACGCCTATATGGGCAAGGGCAAGAGCGCGCCGCTGAGCGCCCCGGCCACCGGCCAGGCCTTCGGCCCGGAACTGGGCTTCGGCTACGTGATGGGGGCCTTCCACGACGAGCCGGTCATCGTCATGAAAGCCGATATCGGCAACCGCAGCCTGGGCTGGGATATCCTGCCCCCCGGCACCGAAAGCTGGACCCACGAGGGAAAAACCTATCCGGGTTATCGGGAGTTACTGGATAAAGACGGTAATGTCGTCAAGTGGACCGGCGGCAAGGAATGGTATGCGGGCAAACAATACGACGACTATACCGCCGCCATCCGCGCTGTGCTGGACAAGTTCGACGAGAAATATCCGCAATACGCCGACCAGGG
>Ga0100391_1002600_pt1 | contig 19023 bp, 15 predicted proteins | sample CryGeymeta201515_FD_81541 | JGI IMG/M metagenome (GOLD analysis project Ga0100391, IMG submission 81541) | Groundwater microbial communities from Crystal Geyser aquifers in Utah, USA - Crystal Geyser metaG 2015-15 | ecosystem: Environmental > Aquatic > Deep subsurface > Groundwater | place: USA...
AAGGCGATGCCAGCAAGCTGGATCATCTCGCCCGCGCCAGGAGCCACGATATGACAACCAAGCACCTTCCGGGTCGCTTTCGAGACGATCAGTTTCATCAAGACCCGATCCGGCTTGCCCGCGAAGGCCGTCTGCATGGGCCGGAACGAGGTGCAATAAACCTCGACTTCTTCCTGGTCGCGCGCCTGTTCTTCCGTCAATCCGACCGAGCCGTATTCCGGCTGCGTAAAGACAGCCGACGGGATCAGGTGATGATCCACCGGCGTCGGTTTACCTTTGAACACTGTCTCCACGAAGGCCATTCCCTCGCGGATCGCCACGGGCGTCAGATTTACCCGATTGGTTACGTCTCCGATCGCATAAATCGAAGGCACGCCGGTCTGGCTGAAGTCGTCGACCGCGACTTCGCCCCACCGGCCAATGGTCACACCGACTTCGGCCAGCCCCATACCTTCCGTATTCGGTGTGCGTCCCGTCGCGAACAGAACCTGGTCATAGACGCCTTCATGTCCATTGGTGGATTTCACACGGATCGGACCGCCCGCGCTGCCCTTGGCTTCGGCCACCTGCACCGCTTGCGCCGGGGCGCCCATGGCGGCATCGCGTCCGCCGCCGCCATCGGGCCGCTCCGCATCGGCTGGCACCATCTCCACGATGTTGGTCCCAAGATGCAGATCGATCCCGTGCTCACGCATCATTTCGGCGATCAACCCGCGCGCCTCGTCATCGAAGCCCCGCAGGATCTGCGCGCCCCGGTAGAACTGCGTCACCTCGACACCGAGGCCCGACATGATGCAGGCGAATTCGCAGGCGATATAGCCGCCGCCGATGATCAAAAGACGTTTGGGAAGCTCCGGCAAATGGAAGATATCGTCCGAGACGATACCCAGATGCGCATTTGTCGTGTCAGGCCGCATGGGCCGCCCGCCCGTCGCCACAAGAATGTGCTTGGCAGTCTTGGACGCGCCGCCGACCGTCACCGTGTGAGCATCGGCCACCGTGGCGCGTCCGTCAAAGACCGTCACCCCGGAGCCATCAAGCAGTTTGCGATAGACCTGTTCCAAACGGTCCAGTTCCGCATTCAGATGGTCGCGGAACGTCGACCATTGAAACGTGCCGTCCTGCACGTCCCAGCCATAGGCCCGTGCCTCGGCGAAACCCTCCCGATAGCCCGAGGCGAAAACCATAAGCTTCTTTGGAACGCAGCCCCTGATGACGCAGGTGCCACCCATCCGGCTTTCCTCGGCCAGCGCCACGCGGGCACCGAGGCCCGCCGACACGCGCGCGGCCCGCACTCCGCCCGATCCGCCGCCGATGACAAAGAGGTCATAGTCGAATTCGGTCATGGGGTGGCCTCCGGGGTCAGCATGCGATCACGCACCGGTATTTCACATGGCCACGCCCATGGCCAGACTGCCGGGGACAACAACCCCAGACCCTCCTTCAATTTCCTGAAATCCTTTGGACAAGCAGACAGGAAGGGGCGGTGGCCCCGGACGAAGGTGGAAATCGGGCACCTCCGTCTTCACACCATTCCGATCAATCGCGGATATCCACGAACAGGTTCTCGGTGTCGATCACATCTACCCGTTCATGCTCGATCGTTCCGTTGTTGATGTCCCGCACCTCCACGGTGCCGTCAGCATTGCCGATCACCAGCACGTCACAGATATCAAGGAACAATCCGTTTTCCACCACGCCGGGGATCTGGTTGAGCACGAGGCTGACCTGCGCCGGCTGCGCGATACGTCGCAAATGCAGGTCGAGGATGAAATTTCCCTCATCCGTCCTGAACGGCTGTGTGCCAGACAGCCGCAGCGAGGCAGAGCGCCCCAACACATCGACGTTCGACAACATTTCTTCGATCAGTGCCTTGGTAGTCTGCCAGCCGAATGGAATGATCTCCACCGGAAGCGGGAACGCTCCCAACGTGTCGACCTGCTTGGACAGATCCGCAATCACCACCATCTGGTCCGACGCCGTCGCCACCACCTTTTCGTGCAGCAGCGCACCGCCGCCGCCCTTGATCAGATTCAGGTTCGGATCGTATTCGTCCGTTCCGTCAATCGTAAGGTCCAGCCAGCGCACCTCGTCCAGCGTCTTGACGATCACACCGACTTCGCGCGCCAGATCGGCGGTGCGCTGTGATGTCGCGACGCCGGTGATCATCATGCCCTCTCCGCGGACCAACTCGCCGAGGCATCGCACCATCCAGGCTGCAGTCGATCCGGTACCGAGACCGACACGCATGCCATCCTCCACGAATTCGACAGCCCGACGGGCGGCAACGTATTTGGCCTTGTCGATAGGGGAAAGCTCGGCCGTCATGGGCTGTAATCTCGTCTTCTATGGCAACTGTGTGACACGTCTTTAGCTGAGGCTCAGCCGGGGGGCGAGTGAAATTCTACCTCCGCCAGCCCCACGATCACCGCATCCAGTTCTTCGCGCGGCACGATCAAGAGCAGACCTGGACGATCGGTGAACAGTGCGACATCGCCAGAGAGCACCGCATTGGACGTTCCGATGCGCCGAGCCGGATGCAGATCGAGGGTCTCGAAAGACCATTTCAATCCCTCCGCACGCACTCGCACCCCGTCGAGGGGAAACAACGACAGACGCTGACCGGGCGTTAACCGCAAAACCAACCTGGCAGGGACATGAACTGTCAAATCCTGCGCCCCGATCACGATGACGGGACGGTCCGGGTAGCACACCAGCACGTGCAGCGCGGCCAATTCGTGGTCGAGACGAGCACCAGAAAACCCTGCCGCCAGGATCAGGGGCGCATCGACGCTACGGACCGCCTTGTCGAAATCGGTGCTGTCCTGCTCCTCCACCAAGTGGATCCGACCCGGAGGAATCGCCCGCCTCGCGGTCACGGAGAGCGAATCCAAATCGCCGATCACGGCTTCGGGAATCAGTCCATTGGCGAGCAAGGCATCGCCACCACCATCGGCCCCGACAAAAAAATCTACCCGCTCGCGCAGGATTTCGACCGTTGCCGCATCCAGACCACCGCCACCGACTAATCCAACCGGTCCCTTGAATTTAAAAGACAATCCCTGCGCATCCTCTGAAGTCGGCACGTTGTTGCCACGATCGTGGTCATTCTTCACGGAAAGGTCCAATTCACGTCGCTTTTGAATGGAAACAGTTTGTTACACCTTCGACCAGAGAATGATAAATTCCGGTGTCTTCCGGACGAGCAGAGTGACAGAGCAATGAGTGACGAAAACAAGATCCTGACGGTCTCATACGGCACGTTTTCCTGTACCTTGGAAGGGTTCGATCGTCCGTTCGAGGCGATGAAGGCGATTGCTGAATACTTCCGCGACCTCGCCGCCGAGGATCGGTATTTCGGGGCCGAACCTCCGACGCCCGATGCAGAGACCCTGCACCGCATTACCGAGGCCGCGATTCAGCGCCGGGTGGAAGCGCGTCTGACGGACAACAACCTGGTCCTGCGCCCTGAAGTCAAGGACGAAGCGGCAGCAGCCTTCATGGCTGCGCCGACCGTCCGCGCGCGGGCTGAAATCGAGGACGCCGTCGAAAGCGTGTCGCCCGAGTCCGCCGAAGATGTGCCGCTTGCCGAGACAGACGAGAATGCGATTGCCGAAGAGGTTATCGAAGGCCCGGTGGACGAGGTCGAAGATCCGGCTCTCGGGGTCGCGGGTTCCACTGACGAGGATCTCGACAACGAAGAACCCGTCATCGCAGTCACGCTGGAAGAAGTGACGGGCGCGATCGCGGATGACACATGGGAAAGTTTCGAAGCCGAGGCCAAGGACGACACCGCCGCCGAAATCGAAGACGTCATTGAAGAACATGCATCTGACTTTGCCGAAGCCGGTGATCGTTCTTCACTGGAGGTCCCGTCCAACGAGGTCGATGAAGAGGCGGACGCAACCGATGCGGAAGATCCCCTCTTCCAGAGCGCGAACGTCATCGCCGACGATGACGCCGAGCAGGGCGCTGCAAGGGATGACGACACCCTTTCCGAAATCGCCGCTGCGATGGCGTCCGATGCTCCGGCGCAGGCTGATCCTGAAGTTCAGGTCTCGGCTCATACCGCCATGACGCTTTCGGGGGACGACACCCTCGATCACGGTTTCAGCGATACCGCGGACGAGGATCTGATCGACGAAAGCCTCGACGTCGGCGCCGACACTCTCATCGCCGTGGCGGCCGCCCTCGCCGCCCAAGGCGCTGTGCTTCAGGACGATGCCGAAACTGTGGCCACAGATGACGCAGATCTGGACGAAAGTCTCAGTGTCGGCATTGCTGACATCGAGGATGGCTTCGACGACATGAACGAAACGACCGACGATGACGTCGACTCGCTCTTCGCCGACGAACCTGAATCCGACACTGCCTTGGACGGAGCGTCTGTTGCCGCGCGCCTCGCCCGCATTCGCCGCGCAGCGCTGGCCGAAACCGGCGAACGCCCGGTCACGGTTCAGCCCGACGACGAACTGATCTCCGCCGGTGGCGAAGGCGCCGCTCCGGAACCGGTTATCGAAGCCGATGACGACGATTCAGCTGCCGAACTCGCCGCAGCTTTTGAAACGGGCGCGTCCGAGGTGACCGCCACGTCCGTAGCGTCGGAACAGTTCGAAGCGGAAGCCACCATCGATGCCGCCGTTCCGTCCGACGAGGCCGTAGCACCGGGCGTGCGCCCTGATCACGCTCACTTGAACAGCGACGACGATGGCAGCGAGGATCGCCTGTTCCAGGCAACCGAAGGTCGCTTGTCGACCGAGGAAAACAGCCGTCGTCGCGCCAACATCGAACATCTGAAGGCCGCTGTCGCCGCCCGCGCCGCCGAAAGCCAACTTGCCGCCGATGGTGCCAACGTAGCAGAACTTGGAGGCGTCAACGATATCGCAGCCGAGTATCGGGGCGACTTGGCCCGTGTTCTGCGTCCGCGACGCGTGCGTGTGGACGTGTCGCGCCGCGCGCTGGCGGTGGAGAATCGCCCCGCACCGCTGGTGCTGGTGTCCGAGCAGCGCGTCGATACCGACCTTGCTACCGATACCACGGCCGTCGTGCCGCGCCGTGTCTCCCCCGACGCAGCGGAAATCGCGCCCACCCTGCGCCCCGTTGGATCCTCTGCCGAGAATTTGCGCCCGCAGACCCCTCCGCCGCTGGTCCTGAATGACACCCACGCCTTGACGGATCAAGAGATCGATGTGGAGGCCCTCGAAGAGGCCCGCCCTGCGCCGCGCAAGATGGTCAGTTCGCTGGCCAATCTTGCTCAGCGCGCTAGTCAGATCGCGGCGGGCCTAACCCGCACCCCGCCAACCGCGCGTGTGCCCAAACCGACTGCGGTGGAAGAGCCCGAACTTGATGACGATATCGCGCTGGACACCGGTGAACCCGCCGATGCTCCTGCAGGTGAAACCACGACGACGCCGACCGCAGCGACGGTCGAGGACGAGGCATGGTCTGACACAGAAGATGACGACCTGGATCCGATCGAAGCCCTCGAAAAGCAGTTGGCGCGCGAAATGGACGAAGATCGCCCCGCAGCGTCAGCCGACTCCATCGAAGCCGATGAAGAAATCGACCATTTCGCCGCTTTCGCCGACAGTCTCGCCTCCTCTGAAGCGACGGAGATCGAGGAAGTTGTCGAAATGGGAGCGGAGTATCTGAGCAAAACTGTCGGTATGACGGAATTCAAGCGGATGCAACTGCTCCGGCTGGTGCGTGTCGCGACAGACGGCTCCATCTCACGCGATGAAGCGATTCGCGCGGTCGAGACTTTGACCGATGATGGTGTGTTGGTCGCCCTTGGCGGCAATCAATACCGGATGGGTCGCGGCCTGTAGGTTCGTCGCTATCGAAGCATGAAAAATGGGGTGCTTCGGCGCCCCTGACCTATGCCTTGCGGTCCGCATCAGGGTCCGCTTGCCCCACCCCCATGAAGACAGCCTTCAAAGGGAATGCCCAAAACAGGCTCAACGCCAGGCACACGCCCATCTGAACCCATATCGACCAGGCCTCCAGCAGGCTCAGGACGTACCAGACAAGCGCAATATAGACCGGCAGTCCGATTACGAGGATGAAGAGCGACCAACGCCGCCGGGCCTTGTAGCTGAGTGCCATGTTGCTCTCTCTTTCAATCCTCGAACGGGTCGGTAACGAGGATCGTATCCTCCCGTTCGGGAGATGTTGAGAGTAGTGCCACCGGACATTGGATCAACTCTTCGATACGGCGAACGTATTTGATCGCTTCGCCGGGCAGATCGGCCCAAGACCGTGCCCCGGCGGTGGATTGCGACCACCCGGACATGGTCTCGTAGATCGGAATGCAGCGCGGTTGCAGGTCGGAGGCGAAGGGAAGGTAGTCGATGATCTGGCCGTCCAGTTGATATCCGGTACAGATCTTCAATTCGTCGAACCCATCCAGAACGTCCAGTTTTGTCAACGCGATGCCATTGACGCCTGAGGTTGCGCAGGTCTGGCGCACAAGGGCGGCGTCGAACCAGCCGCAGCGGCGTTTGCGGCCCGTAGTGGTTCCGAATTCGTGGCCACGCTCGCCCAGCCGAAAACCGTCGGCATCGTTCAACTCAGTCGGGAAAGGGCCTTCGCCCACACGTGTGGTGTATGCCTTGACGATCCCGAGCACGAAGTCGATCGCGCCCGGCCCCAGGCCCACGCCGGTCGCTGCCTGTCCGGCAATCACGTTGGATGATGTGACGAAGGGGTAGGTCCCGAAATCGATGTCGAGCAGCGCGCCCTGCGCGCCCTCAAAAAGGATCCGCGCGCCCGAGCGGCGCTTTTCGTTCATGACCTTCCACACCGGCGCCGCATAGGGTAAAATCAAGGGTGCGATTTCGAGCAGCGCTGCGATGAGCCCGTCGCGGTCCACCGGTTCAAGGCCGAGGCCTCGACGCAGCGCGTCATGATGGACCAAGGCACGATCCACGCGCATCTCCAATGTGGTGCGATCGGCCAGATCTGCGACGCGCACGACGCGGCGGCCTACCTTGTCCTCGTAGGCAGGGCCGATACCCCGACCGGTTGTACCGATCTTTGCGACCGAGTTCTGGTCCTCGCGGGCACGGTCCAACTCTCCGTGGATCGGCAGGATCAACGGCGTGTTCTCGGCGATCATCAGGGTTTCCGGGGTAATCGCGACACCCTGGCCCCGAATGGTTTCGATCTCCTTGACCAGATGCCAAGGGTCAAGGACAACGCCGTTTCCGATGACGCTCAACTTGCCACCGCGCACCACCCCTGAGGGCAGCGCGTGCAATTTGAATACCTCGCCGTCGATAACCAGAGTGTGGCCCGCGTTATGCCCGCCCTGGAACCGCGCGATCACGTCGGCGCGCTCGCTCAGCCAATCCACGATCTTGCCTTTGCCCTCGTCGCCCCACTGGGCGCCGACCACGACGACGTTGGCCATCTCATCCTCCGGAAAATAGCTAAACCCCGACGCGCTATAGCGGGCGGGAGCCTTGGGTGGAACCGAATTCTGCCGCGCAGCCGTTAACGGGTTGTTAACCTTGGCAAGGTCCGCTGGCACATGATTGCGTGGACCTGCGCCATGTGAAAAAGTGACCCCATAGACCGAACGGGAATCAATAATCTGGAATCCGGAGCGCCCTTGCGGCCCCCTGTCGCATCTCTTAAGGAAACGCGGACCAGAGAATTGGTTGAGTGAGATAAGGCACGCCCATGGAAAACGTCATTCTCGTCATTCATCTGATCCTCGCGATCTGCCTGATCGGTGTGGTGCTTCTTCAGCGATCCGAAGGCGGCGGACTGGGCATGGGCGGTGGCGGTGGTGTCATGTCCGGACGGCAAACGGCGACAGCCTTGGGCAAACTGACATGGGCCTTTGCGATCGCGTTCCTGATTACGTCGGTTACCCTGACGGTGATCGCGGCACAGAACTCCTCCGGCAACTCGGTGCTGGACGACTTGGGTGGCTTGCCTGCGCCGTCCAATGATGCAGGCGGCAGCGCCCTCCCCCCGGTGGACAGTCTTCTCCCTCCCATCGGCGGCGATGGCCCAGCACTTCCGCCCACGTCAGAGTAAGCTGAATCTGAACCCTATTTTGGGTGCGGCAACTCGATTTGTACAGCATATGGACGGCCAAAGTCTGAACGGACCTTGTGCGGGAAGGCCGAATCCGGGTATTCTCAACTCCCGTGATAATAGAAACGTTGGGTGGCGTTGAAGACAGCGGCACCAGACGCACGGGGGACTATCGAGACATGGCGCGATTTATCTTTATCACCGGCGGGGTGGTCTCTTCGCTTGGAAAAGGGCTGGCCTCGGCCGCCCTTGGAGCACTTTTGCAATCGCGCGGCTTCACGGTGCGCTTGCGCAAGCTCGATCCCTACTTGAACGTCGACCCGGGCACGATGAGCCCGTTCGAGCATGGCGAAGTTTTCGTAACAGATGACGGCGCCGAAACCGATCTTGACCTCGGCCACTATGAACGCTTCACCGGCGTCGCTGCGCGCAAGACCGACAGCATCAGCTCCGGTCGAGTCTATTCCAACGTGTTGGAAAAGGAACGCCGCGGCGACTACCTGGGCAAAACGATCCAAGTCATTCCACACGTTACCAATGAAATCAAGGACTTCATCGCGATCGGAGAGGACGAGGTCGATTTCATGCTCTGCGAGATCGGCGGCACCGTCGGCGATATCGAGGGCCTGCCCTTCTTCGAAGCTATCCGCCAATTCGGACAGGACAAGGCGCGCGGCCAGTGCATCTTCATGCACCTGACCCTGCTTCCTTTCATCAAGGCCAGCGGAGAGTTGAAGACCAAGCCAACACAGCATTCAGTCAAGGAACTGCGCTCCATCGGGATCGCGCCAGATATTCTCGTGTGCCGTTCCGAGGGGCCGATCCCGGCGAAGGAACGCGAGAAGTTGGCGCTATTCTGTAACGTGCGCCCGGATGCGGTGATCGCGGCACAAGACCTGCACTCGATCTACGAGGCGCCGCTGGCCTACCACCGCGAAGGCCTTGACCAGGCGGTGCTTGACGCGTTCCAGATCAGCCCTGCACCGCGTCCAGATCTGAGCATCTGGGAGGACGTTGCCGACCGGATCAACAACCCGGAAGGCGAGGTCAAGGTCGCTATTGTCGGCAAGTACACGCAGCTTGAGGATGCCTATAAATCGATTGCCGAAGCACTGACCCATGGCGGAATGGCGAACCGGGTAAAGGTAAAGATCGAATGGGTCGATGCCGAGATTTTCGAGCGCGAGGACGTCGCGCCGCATCTGGAACGCTTCCACGCGATCCTTGTCCCCGGCGGGTTCGGAGAGCGTGGGACAGAGGGCAAGATCAAGGCTGCAGAATTCGCCCGCACGAAGATGATCCCCTACCTGGGCATCTGCCTCGGAATGCAGATGGCGGTGATCGAAACAGCCCGGAATCTCGCTGACCTCGGCGACGCCGGATCCGAGGAATTTGACCATGAATCGGGAAAGAAACGTTTCACGCCAGTGGTCTACCACCTTAAGGAATGGGTGCAGGGCAATTACAAAGTCACGCGCTCGGCCTCCGACGACAAGGGCGGGACGATGCGCCTCGGAGCTTATGATGCGGTTCTGACTGCCGGCTCCAAAGTAGCGGAGGCGTATGGAACGACCACAATCGAAGAGCGGCATCGCCATCGGTACGAAGTCGACATCAAGTATCGTAAGCAACTCGAGGCGCACGGCTTGATGTTCTCGGGGATGTCGCCAGATGGCCGGCTGCCCGAAATAGTCGAAATTCGCGACCACCCGTGGTTCATCGGCGTGCAATTCCATCCCGAGCTGAAGTCCAAACCCTTCGCGCCACATCCCTTGTTCCGGGATTTCGTGCGGGCTGCCAAGGACAATTCCCGGCTGGTCTGAAGTATCTTCTGGAACGGCCGCTTGCACATCCGAGTGAAACCCATCTTCGTTGTCGCCCAATAGGCACAATGCCGCGCGTCGCGAACCGGTGTGGCTTTCGTGGATGCACGGGAACGGCTATAGATTGCCAAACGGTGGCGACCCTTGGTGTGCCACATCTCCAAAGGACTATACCATGCGTTTGACAATCTCCGCCCTTGCCTTGACCGCCGTCTTTTCCGTGTCCGCCGCATCCGCTCAGGACGCGGCTCGGTGGACGGGCTTCTATGCTGGGTTTGCCACAAACATCATCGCACCCGAGTTCGACAATTCACCGATTGCCACACCCCTTCAGGAAGGCACAGGTTTTGGTTTCTACGGTGGCTACAATTACGCAATGGGCAGCAATTTCGTAGTCGGCGCCGAAGTCGGTGTGTCTGGTCCTGTCGCTTTTCAGACGGTTCTGGGCAATCCCGACTTCGAGTTCGACAACATGCTCAACGCCCGGATCCGGGGCGGCTATGCCATTGGTAGCGCGATGGTTTATGGCTCTCTCGGCTACCAGGTGGTCAATTATGGCGCTGCGGCGGGTATCTCCACCTCCGGCTCTGCCGATGGCCTCGTCTACGGGATTGGCATGGAAATGCTGCTCACTGATACGGTTTCGGTGCGGATTGACTACACCTCAACACATATGAACCCCGAAGCTGGAACGCTGATTGGGGCTGGCGGAAACGATCAGATCGATGCGAATGCCATCGGCCTGGGTGTCGCCCTGCACTTCTGAGGCCCTTCCAAAAAGAAAACCCGCAATGTGGCTGCCCCCCCTTGTGGTTCAGCCGTGTCGGTTCATTGGGGTCAAGCTGCCGTGGACTGAACGGCCCGGACTTCGTCACGGATGATCTCGGCGATCAGAGCGGCGTCCCCGGTCGAGAAAGTAAGCGGCAGTCGCATGTCCAGCAGCCCCGCCAGGATGCGGTCGGTTTTGGGCAGGTGCTGCTCGGGCGCGTAACGCCAACTGTCGTAGCGGGAGGTGAAGGCCACCGGCTCTGCCGCACCAAACCATTTCAATTCTACTCCGCGGGAGGCGCAGCCGGCGACGATGGCCTGAATATGGTCGGGCGCGATGCCGGGCAGACGCATCTGGATGGACGAGCCGATGAAGCTTTCCTCGGCCGGGCGTTCGATGATCCGCAGGCCCGGCGTGTTGCACAAGCCATCCTCCACCCTGCGGTAGAGCGCGTTCCATCGGGCGATCTGTGCAGGCAGGTCTGCCAATTGAGGACGCAGGATGGCCGCGCGAAGGTTGTCCATCCGACCCGAGACATTCGGCGTGGCGTACTTGACCTTTTCGAAGGTATTCACAGGCGGTGAAGCCAAGTGCTTTCCGTAGAGCATGTAGGAACCCGACAGGACAACGGCTTTCGCCATGACTTCGGCATCGTCGGTGACCAGGAGGCCGCCTTCGCCCGAATTCATATGCTTGTAGGTTTGGGTGGAGTAGCAGCCAACCAATCCATGCCGCCCCGATGGAACACCCCGCCAAGCGCCACCCATGGTGTGGGCACAATCCTCGATCACAGTGAGTCCTGCGGCATCGCAGATCTCCATCAGGCGGTCCATGTCGCAGATATGGCCACGCATGTGGCTCAGCAACAGAACCTCCGCCCCCGAGGACGCGGCCTTGGCGGCGAGATCCGCGAGGTCGATGGTGAGGCTCTCGGTAGTTTCGACAAAAACCGGCGTGGCGCTCACGGCGGCAATTGCGCCCGGCACCGGCGCCAGCGTGAACCCGTTGGACAGGACCTTGTGGCCAGGCCCTACGCCCAATGCACGCAGGGCCGCGCCCATCGCATATCCGCCCGACGCCACGGCGAGACAGTATTTTGCCCCGACATAGGTGGCGAATTCCTGCTCCAGCAAGGCCGTTTCCCCAGCCTCGCCTTGGGCGGTGTTGTAGCGGTGCAGACGCCCCGAGCGCATGACGGCAACCGCCGCCTCGATCGCGGCTTCGGGAATCGGTTCCTGCTGGGTGAAACTACCGGTGAAAATGGATTTGGTCATTGGGGCACGATCATGTGGCACGGCAGGGGCGTCAATGGTTCAGTTTGCGGAGTGGTCAGGTCTGGATCTGAATTTCTTGTCAAGTAGAGATCAGGCAAGCACCGTGTCGAGAACCCGATCGAGATCGTCGTAATGATGGAGCAAACCCTCCGGCGAGAGTCCTGCGACCGCGCCGCCCGTCGGTCCGAAGGTGACAAGAATGCAGGGGATTCCCGCCGCGGCGGCTGTCTCGCGGTCGGTGATGGTATCGCCTACCAGGACTGCGCGCGTACGGTCTCCCTTCAGCCGCGAAATTGTCTCCAACAGGGGGGCCGGGTCTGGCTTGCGGGTCGGCAAGGTATCTGCACCGATGAGGGCAGGGAAGCGAGATATCAGCCCCAGCCGGTGTAAAAGGGCAACCGCCAATCCCTCGGGTTTGTTGGTGCATATTCCCGTGGCATGACCTGCCGCGCGCAAACGATCCACGGCGGCGAGCGCACCGGGATAGAGCGTCGTGAATGTATCGATGGCGGCGGCATAGGCATCGAGCAACGGCTGGTAGCCCGCATCGGCCAGAGCCTCGGGATCGGCATGACCCATCCGCGTCGCAGCCAACCTCAGCATGGCCCGTCCTCCGGCGAAAGCGGTGGCGTCATCGGCCCCCATCATCAGCTGCGGCGGGTGCCCAAGGCGCACCAAGGCGCTGTTGGCTGCGGTAATCAAGTCACCGGCGGTATCTGCCAGGGTGCCGTCCAAGTCGAAGATAACCGTCCGCATCCGCTGCCCTTTCGGCATTATTCCGCCCATGGCTGTTACAACCTGACGGTGAAATTGAACGCATGGGGGCTATGCCCCCACCCCGCGCAGGGATACTAGGCGCCAAACGCGAAGGAAAGACGTAAGATGCAGGCACACTCCCGACCATTGGCCGTGGTTGTTCTGGCCGCCGGTGCGGGCACCCGGATGAATTCCGATCTGCCCAAGCCGTTGCACCTCTTGGGGCAAGCTCCCTTGCTCGCCCATGGGATCGCTGCCGTGGCCGAGTTGGAGCCCGCCCGGATCGTCGTTGTAACGGGCTATGGCGCCGATATGGTCGAGGCGTCGTTGGCCGACATCGCGCCGGAAGCGGTGATCGCTCGGCAAGAGCCGCAACTCGGAACCGGTCACGCTGTCCTGCAGGCCGCAAGTGCGCTGGAGGGGTTCCAGGGCGACGTGCTGGTGCTTTATGTCGACAGCCCTTTCTTCCGGCCCGCCACGCTGGCTGCAATGCGCGCGGCGCGCACAACTCACGACATTGTCATGTTGGGCTTCAGGCCCGCCGATCCTGGCCGCTATGGCCGTATGGTGATGCAAGGCGACCGGTTGGTGCGGATCGTCGAGTTCAAGGATGCCACAGAAGCGGAGCGCGCAATTGACCTGTGCAATTCCGGCGTACTCTGCGCAGATGCCGAAACGCTGTTCGAACTGCTGACACATATCGGAAACGACAATGCGGCGGGCGAGTATTACCTCACCGATGTGCCGGAACTGGCCGGCAATGCGGGACTTCACTCGACTACCATCACCTGCGACGAGGCCGAAACGCTTGGCATCAATACCCGCGCCGAGCTTGCCCGCGCCGAAGCGCAGTTCCAGGCAATGCGCCGCGCCGAATTGATCGAAACGGGCGTATCCTTGCAGGCACCTGAAACCGTGCATCTGGCACTCGATACCCATATCGGCGGGGATGCGATAATCGAGCCCTATGTCTTTTTCGGCCCCGGCGTGACAATCGAAAACGGCGCCCGCATCAGGTCCTTCAGCCATCTCGAAGGTTGCCACGTCGGCCGGGGTGCGGTCGTCGGCCCCTATGCCCGTCTCCGCCCCGGGGCGGAGATCGGCAATGATGCCAAGATCGGCAATTTCGTGGAAATCAAGCAGGCCGAGATTGGCGAGGGTGCGAAGGTCAGCCATCTCAGCTATATCGGTGACGCGACGGTGGGCGAACGCGCAAACATCGGCGCGGGCACGGTCACTTGCAACTACGATGGCGTGATGAAGCATCACACCGAGATCGGAGCAGGTGCCTTCATCGGCTCGGACACGATGTTGGTGGCACCGGTGCGTGTGGGTTCCGCTGCTATGACGGCCAGCGGGTCCGTCATTACCGAAGACGTGCCGGATGGAGCGTTGGCGATCGGGCGCGCCAAACAGGTCAGCAAGCCGGGATTGGCGGTCAAGTTGATGGACCGACTGCGGGCGATCAAGGCCGACAAGGCAAAAGGTTAGACAAATGTGCGGAATTGTCGGCGTTCTGGGCAATCACGAGGTCGCCCCGATCCTTGTGGAAGCCCTCAAACGGCTGGAATACCGTGGCTATGACAGTGCGGGAATTGCCACCGTACAGAATGGCAGACTGGACCGCCGCCGCGCCGTCGGCAAGCTGGTGAACCTGTCGGACGCACTGGTGCATGATCCGCTGGCGGGCAAAACAGGCATCGGCCACACGCGGTGGGCCACCCATGGCGGGCCCTCTGTCTCCAATGCGCATCCTCATCGGGCTGGTCGCGTGGCCGTCGTTCATAATGGCATCATCGAGAATTACCGCGAGTTGCGCACCCGTCTGGCTCACCGCAGCTTCACCTCCGAAACCGATACCGAGACGGTAGCCCAACTGTGCGAGCAGTTCCTCGACGACGGTTTGATGCCGCGCGAGGCTGCGGCCAAAACCCTCTGTCACCTGAAGGGGGCCTATGCCCTCGCCTTTCTCTTCGAGGGCGAGGACGATTTGATTGTCGCGGCACGCAAGGGCTCTCCACTGGCCATCGGCCATGGCGACGGAGAGATGTTCGTCGGCTCCGACGCCATCGCCATCGGGCAGATGACCAACTCCATCACCTACCTTGAAGAGGGTGATTACGCCTTCGTCACCCGCTCAGGCGCAGAGATCCACGACGCCGACGGTCGGCTCACCAACCGTGAAGCGCGCACCATACCGGTGCAGGCCACACAACTCGACAAAGGTGGCCACAAGCACTTCATGGCGAAGGAGATCTTCGAGCAACCCGTGGTGCTAAGCGAGTGCCTCGCTCACTACGCCCGGGGTGCCGCCGACCTGCTGGATTTCCGCGAGACGGACCGATTGATCCTGGTGGCCTGCGGCACCGCGCATTACGCCTGCGCGGTGGCGAAATACTGGTTCGAGCAATTGGCCCGTCTACCTTGCGACGTCGATATCGCGTCCGAATTCCGATATCGCGAACCGCCGGTGTCCAGCCGCACGACGGCGCTTTTCGTCAGCCAGTCGGGCGAGACGGCGGACACACTGGCCGCCCTGCGCTTCGTCGCGAACAAGGCGGCACGGGTCGTGTCGGTGGTCAATGTGCCGGAATCCTCCATTGCACGGGAATCCGACGTGGCCCTTCCAATTCTGGCCGGGGTGGAGGTGGGCGTGGCCTCCACCAAGGCGTTCATGAACCAGTTGGCCGTGCTGGCGACCCTCGCGATCACGGCCGCCCTGCAGCGCGGCACAATCGACGCTGCGCGCGGGCTGGAGTTGCGCGAAGCCCTGCGCGTCATGCCCGGACTGATCAACCAGACCCTTGCACTGGAAGATCAGATATCCAGGCGAACGGCCAAGCTGGCCGAAGCCCGCTCTGTCCTGTTCCTTGGGCGCGGTCCAATGTTCCCATTGGCGATGGAAGGCGCGCTGAAACTCAAGGAAATCAGTTATATTCACGCCGAAGGCTATGCGAGTGGCGAGTTGAAGCACGGCCCAATCGCTCTTATCGACAAGACCGTGCCGGTGATCGTGCTGGCACCGAGTGACGCGCTTTTCGACAAGACCGTGTCGAACATGCAGGAGGTCATGGCCCGCGATGGCCGCGTCTGGCTGATCACCGATTCAGCAGGCGCGGCCGAGGCCGGCGAAGGCACCTGGGCGACCTTGGTTCTGCCCTCAGTCGATCCAATCCTTGCGCCCATGCTCTATGCCGTAGCGGCACAGTTGATAGCCTACCACACGGCGCTGCACAAAGGCACCGACGTGGACCAGCCGCGCAATCTGGCGAAATCCGTGACGGTCGAATGACGCGACTAGGGCCGGTGGACCTGCACCTCAGTGGGTCGCATGTATGCCTCGTGCCATTGGATCACTCCCATGCGCGCGCGCTGGCGCAAGTCAGCGCCGCGCATCGGATGCACCTGTTATGGTATACCGCCGTGCCGTCGGCCGATGGGATGGAAGCCGAAATCTCGCGCCGCCTTGCATTGCGCGATGCGGGCACGATGATCCCCTTCACGGTTCTGGACGCCAGCGGCGCTGCGGTCGGCATGACTACCTACATGAATATCGACCACACTGGCCCGCGCGTTGAAATCGGCTCGACATGGATCGGGCCAGACGCGCAGCGCGGCCCCCTCAACACGCAAGCCAAGCGCCTCCTCCTTTGCCATGCGTTCGAGGCCTGGTCCTGTCTTGCCGTCGAATTCCGCACTCACCGCCTGAACCTGCAAAGCCGTCGCGCCATCGAGCGGCTGGGAGCGCAGCTTGACGGTATCCTGCGCGCCCATATGCGCACGGCCGACGGCAACGTGCGCGATACGGCGGTCTACTCGATCACCGCCAACGATTGGCCGACAGTGCGCACCCATCTTGATTGGCTGATTGAAAAGCCAAATGATCAAAGCCGATGATCACGGCCGAAGCCGCTCTGGAAGCCCTCTGCGCCCATGCGGATGCGGTCCGTGCCGCAGAGATGGCGGCCTACCACAAGGCAGATCGCACCTATCTCGGCTTGTCGAACCGCATCACGGGAGCGCTGGCGACCGAATGGCGCCGCGCCGCGCCAGATCAAGCGGCCATTTTGACGTTGGCGCACGGCCTATGGGGGACTGATGTGTTCGAAGCCCGCATCGCCGCCGGAAAATTGTTTGTGCAAGCTCGTATCCGCCCGGATGACACGGCGGCGTGGCACTGGATCACTTCAGCGGTCCCGCAATTCGACAGTTGGGCCATTGCCGATTCCGTTGCCCAAAGCGGCCAGAAACGCTTGGTTCAAGATCCGTCCCGCCTCGACACCCTCGAGGAGTGGACACGCTCCGACCACATCTGGACCCGTCGCGCCGCCTTCGTCTTCGCCCTGCCCTTCACGAAATCGCGCCATCCCTCCGCGATCGAAAAAGACGCCCGCGCCCGTATCCTGCACTGGGCCGAAGCACTGGCCGACGACCGCGAATGGTTCATCCAGAAGGCAATCGCGTGGTGGCTGCGGGACTTGTCGAAGCACGACGCCGTGGCCACCCGATCCTGGCTCGATACCCATGGAGAACGCCTCAAACCCTTTGCCGCCCGCGAAGCCGCACGCCACCTTCCCTGAAGCCGCTCCCGTGTCTTGGCAAAGAACGTCCTCAGGCTCCGCAGAAGCGGGGCGCTGGCGCCCTCTGCCCCTTGCCACCCCGCGGCGCCGCTTCTATGACGCGCCGACAGCCCGGGATCAAAGCACCATGCCTCTCCTCGTGATGAAATTCGGCGGCACCTCGGTCGCCACCCTCGACCGGATCCGTCGCGCCGCAAAGCGCGTAGGGCGCGAGGTGGCCAAAGGCTACGACGTCATCGTCATCGTCTCGGCGATGTCGGGAAAAACGAACGAGCTTGTCAACTGGGTAGAGGAGACCGGGCAGTTCTATGACGCACGCGAATACGATGCCGTGGTGTCATCGGGCGAAAACGTGACTGCTGGCCTTATGGCCCTGACGCTTCAGGAAATGGATGTGCCGGCGCGGTCCTGGCAGGGCTGGCAGGTGCCGCTCCAGACCAATTCCGCCCACGCCTCCGCCCGGATCGAGGCTATCCCGACCGACCACCTCAATGCCAAGTTCGCCGAAGGCATGAAGGTTGCCGTCGTCGCGGGTTTTCAGGGCATCTCGCCCGAGGGCCGCATCACCACGCTGGGGCGGGGCGGGTCCGACACCACCGCCGTGGCGTTCGCTGCCGCATTCAAGGCGGAGCGCTGCGACATCTACACTGACGTGGACGGTGTCTATACCACCGATCCGCGCATTACCTCCAAGGCCCGCAAGCTCGACCGTATCGCCTTCGAGGAAATGCTGGAGCTGGCCTCGCTCGGCGCCAAGGTTCTGCAAACCCGGTCGGTCGAGCTCGCGATGCGCTACGATGTGCGCCTGCGTGTCCTGTCATCCTTCGAGGAGCCGACGGATGACGCTGGCACCCTTGTTTGTTCAGAGGAAGAAATCATGGAATCCAATGTTGTGGCAGGCGTCGCCTATTCGCGCGACGAGGCGAAGATGACGCTCCAGAACGTCGAAGACCGGCCCGGCATCGCCGCCGCGATCTTCGGCCCTCTTGCCGAGGCGGGCGTGAACGTGGACATGATCGTGCAGAACATTTCGGACGGCGGCATGACGGACATGACCTTCTCTTGCCCGGTGGGCGAGGTCGCGCGGGCCGAGAAGGCGATGGCCGACGCGCAGGCAGCCGGGGCCATCACATTTTCCGGACTGGTGGCCGACACGGACGTGGCCAAGGTCTCCATCGTCGGGATCGGGATGCGCAGCCACGCAGGTGTGGCTGCCAAGATGTTCCAGACGCTCCGCGACGAGGGCGTAAACATCAAGGTCATCACCACGTCCGAGATCAAGGTTTCGGTGCTGATCGACCGGAAATACATGGAATTGGCCGTGCAAGCGCTGCATGACGCCTTCGGGCTGGACAAGGCCGCCTGAAGGCTGCCTGCCAGGCCTGCCGTGCTCAGGCTCGGGTGAAGTCCATGGTCCAGTTGGTCTCCCACCTGGTGCCGCCATCGGCGGACATCGCCTGTTCCCATCGCGGGGTCTGCGTATAGGTGCGCAGCCACAGGAAGCGCACGATCACCGGCTGACCACGCAGGGTGTCGTCGGCGAGGAAAGTGCCCACGCCACCCTCGAACCGGCCGATCACCGGCACGTCGAATTGATGGGGATCGGTGTCGGCCAACCACCAGATTGCCCATGTTTTCCGCGCCGAATCGAAGGCCCGGATGGCGATGGCGCGGTAATCCCCGCTTGGGAAGTGCAGCAGGTTGTCTTCGATATTGCCGCTGCCCCCCAAGACCGGGCGCGTCTGCGAGGTGCCGGTGAACTCTTCCCACTCCTC
>Ga0100391_1002607_pt1 | contig 18994 bp, 18 predicted proteins | sample CryGeymeta201515_FD_81541 | JGI IMG/M metagenome (GOLD analysis project Ga0100391, IMG submission 81541) | Groundwater microbial communities from Crystal Geyser aquifers in Utah, USA - Crystal Geyser metaG 2015-15 | ecosystem: Environmental > Aquatic > Deep subsurface > Groundwater | place: USA...
CCCCCGGCCACACCTCCAATCATCTGTGCTTTGCGCTGGAAGAAACGGCGGCGCTGTTCACCGGCGATCATGTGATGGGCTGGTCAACCAGCGTGGTCGTGCCGCCCGATGGCGATATGGCCGATTATATGGCGAGCCTCGACAAGCTCCATGCCCGCACAGACCGCATCTATTATCCCGCGCATGGCCCTGCGGTGGACAAGCCGCAGCAACTGGTGCGCGGCATGATCGGGCATCGCCGCATGCGCGAAAAACAGATCCTGCGCCTGCTGGGCGAAGAGGCACGCGCCATCGCAGCGCTGGTGCCGGTGATGTACAAGGGGCTCAACCCGATGCTCTGGCCGGCAGCAGCGCAAAGCGTGCTCGCGCATCTGCTGGAGCTGGAGCGGCGCGGCGAAGTGGCGCGGCGCGATCCGAGCGATGGAGAGATTTGGTCGATCGGGTAGTTCTGGCTATGGCTGGGTTGGCAGGTGAATGCGGGGCGAAACACGGTGGACAAGCATGACGCGATACAATGCACAGGCATTCATGGCCGAAGGCAGGCTGTACCGGCGGGCTGCCACATGCCTGGTCATTTCCGCCGTCCTTGGATTTGGTGCAGTGGCCTTGCTTGGCCTGAGCAATTATTCGACCATGCCCGCAGCGACCATGGTGCATTCTGCCGTCATGATCGTGTGGACGGCATTGTTCCTGTTGCAAGCTTATCTGGGCACCGGCGGCGGCATTGCCCTGCATCGAAGGCTGGGCTGGCTGGGCGCAGGGCTCGCTGCGGTGGCTGTGCCGGTTGGCTGGTGGGCGGCAACCGCCACCATCGCCAGCAGGCGCGTGCCGCCGATCTTCAGCCCCGGATATTTCCTCGTTCTGGGCTGGCTGCAGATCAGCCTGTTCGGCCTGTTCATCTTCGCCGCCATTACCTTGCGCAAACGCACGGACTGGCATCGCCGTTTGATGATCGGATCATTCCTGTGCATTTTCGAACCCGTCCTGGGCCGTTTGGTGCCGTTTCTCATCTTGCCCTTTCTCGGCAGTCCCGAAGCCATGATACAATGGATCGGGGAGAGCCGCGGCACGCTGGAATTGATCCGGGCGTCCCTGCATCTGGGCATTGTTCTGGTTATCATGGCTCTGGATCGCCGGATCAGCGGCGTGGTGCACAAGGCCTGGTGGTGGGTGCTGGGAGCGGTTGGGCTGATCTATCTTTCGGTCAACACGCTGGGCATGACAGCGATGATGGACGCCCTTGCCCAACGCATTGCCAGTTAGCCCGCACAAGGCCCTCGCCCTTCGCCAACTGTGTCCTATATAGGGCGAGAACACAGCTACGGAACCGATTATGACCGACCAGACCGCCATCCCCGCCGGTATTGACCTGCGCGAAGAGATCGACCGCCTGCGCGTGGAGCGCAAGGCCGTGATCCTGGCCCATTATTACCAGAAGCCTGAATTGCAGGATCTGGCCGATTTTGTCGGGGATTCGCTCGAACTGTCGCGCAAGGCGGCGGAAACCGATGCCGAGGTGATCGCCTTTTGCGGGGTCAAGTTCATGGCCGAGACCGCCAAGATCCTCAGCCCGGAAAAGATCGTCGTGCTGCCTGACATGGATGCCGGATGCAGCCTTGAAGACAGCTGCCCGCCCGAAAAGTTCAAGGCTTTTCGCGAGCGGCACCCCGATCACATTGCGCTGACCTATATCAATTGCTCGACCCAGGTGAAGGCGCTGTCCGATGTGATCGTCACCAGCTCATCTGCCGAAACGATCCTTGCGCAAATCCCGCGCGAGCAGAAGATCATCTTCGGCCCGGACCGGCATCTGGGCGGCTGGCTCAATCGCAAGTTTGATCGCGAAATGCTGCTGTGGCCGGGGGTGTGCATTGTGCACGAGGCCTTCAGCGAGACCGAACTGCTCAAATTGATGGCGCAGCATCCCGGCGCACCTGTCGCCGCGCATCCCGAATGCCCGCCAACGATCATCGAGCATGCCGATATGGTCGGCTCGACCAGCGCAATCCTGAATTTCGCCAAGGATTTTCCCGGCGATACGCTGATCGTGGCGACCGAGCCGCATATCATGCACCAGATGCAAAAGGCGCTGCCGGAAAAGACTTTCATCGGTGCACCGGGCGCAGACGGCAACTGCAATTGCAATATCTGCCCCTATATGGCGCTCAACACTCTGGAAAAGCTCTATCTCGCCTTGCGCGATCTGGAACCGCGCATCGAAATCGAAGAAAGTTTGCGCGCCGATGCCCAGCGCAGCCTCGACCGGATGCTGGAAATGGCCAGCGGCACGGTCGGCAAAGGCGATCTGGGGCCGGTGGACGGGGATTGAGGTCTGCCCATGGCCAGAATGCGCTCATGGTTGTTCGTACCCGGCGATAGCACGCGCAAGCTGGACAAGGCGCATGGGTGCGGCGCGGATGTCATTATCGTTGATCTGGAAGATGCCGTGCTGCCGCAAGCCAAGGAGATCGCGCGCGGAATTACGCGCAGCTGGCTGACTGGCCTCAGAACTGAACCGGCATCAGATCAGGTCCCGGTCTGGGTGCGGATCAATCCGGTTGATACCCCGCTGTGGCGCGATGATCTGGCTGCGGTCATGCCCGGGCGGCCTGATGGCATTGTGGTGCCCAAGCTGACATCGCCCGAACAACTGAACACCGTGTCTGGCGAGATATACGGGCATGAGCAGCGTGTGGGCCTGCGCGCCAATGCAACGCAGCTGCTCGCGCTGGTGAGCGAAACACCGCAGTCCGCTGCAAACCTTGCCGCTTATGCCAATCCCGCGATCAGCCTGCCGCGCGTCATCGGCCTGACATGGGGCGCAGAAGACCTGTCTGCCACCATCGGCGCCACCCGCAAGCGCGATGGATCAGGCAACTGGACCGATCTGTTCCGCATGGTCCGCGCGCAAACCCTGCTTGCCGCCCATGCCCGGGGGCTGGCGGCGATCGATACGCTGTATGACGATTTCCGAGATCTCGATGGCCTGAAAAGGACGGCGCGGGCCGCCTATGCCGATGGCTGGACAGGCATGATGGCGATCCACCCCGATCAGGTGGCCGTGATCAACCAGGCCTTTATGCCCGGCCATGCCGAATTGGCGCATGCTTATGCAATCATCGCCGCCTTCGAGGAGAACCCGGGTGCTGGCGCTGTGCAACTGGATGGGAGAATGATCGACCGCCCGCATCTGGCCGCAGCGCGGGCACTGATCGAACGGGCGATGTAATTATTCAGCCGCAGTGTCTGAAGCGGCCGGTTCGGCAGGAGCTGGTGTTTCTGCGGTATCATCGGCAATGTCCGCAAGCGCTTCATCGCCACCCGCATCGGCATCCGAACGGGTGGGCGCAATGCGGATCTGCGGAGCTTGCGAGCGCAATTCCTCGAGCGGGATCATCGCGTCGGAGATCGTGCCTTCGAGCACTTCGCCAGAGGCGCTGCGCGCATCGCCAGCATCGGGTTCGCCCGCGCCGTCATCGCCGCAAGCAGCCAGCGCCAGCGCGCCTCCCAGCAATGCGGCTCCACCACGCCAAACCCAAACTGCCATCTCTATTCCTCTGTTTGCCCGTTCAGCGCGGCAAGAAAATCACCGCCGTGCCTGTGCAATGCCGCATCCCACTCCTCGGGCGCAAGCCTCACGCCGAGCCGCGCCAGGCTGGTGACGCCGAATTGTGCTATTCCGCAAGGGACAATGCCGCCAAAATGCTGCAAATCGGGATCGAGATTGACCGCCAATCCGTGCATCGTCACCCACCGGCGCACGCGCACGCCGATTGCGCCGATCTTGGCCTCGCGCCCGTCGATATCCTTCGTCCAGATACCGACCCGGTCACACACCGCGAAGGCCTCGACCCCGAAATCGGCGAGCGCCGCGATAACCCAGCCTTCCAGCCCGTGGACAAATCGCCGCACATCGCGCCCGCGCGTGCGCAAATCGAGCAGCACATAAGTCACCCGCTGTCCGGGGCCATGATAGGTGTATTTGCCGCCGCGCCCGGTTGCCACCACATCGAAGCGCGGATCGACCAGATCAGCAGGCTTGGCGCTGGTGCCGGCGGTATAGACAGGCGGATGTTCCAGCTGCCAGATCAATTCGCGCGCAGTGCCTTCCCCTATCGCGGCAGTGCGCGCCTCCTGCGCGGCCAACGCCTCGCGATAGGGCACCGGCGCAGGCGATGTGCGCCATTCGATGGCGGGGTCAGCGGGGAAATGATCGGTCGACATGGGTTTTGGCCATTGCGTGCAGGTGGCGGCCCGGCCTATCTAGCAGGAAAGAGAGAAGGGAACAGCCAGATGCGCGCAAAACTCGATATGGGCAAGGCCTGGAACGATGCCACAGCGCTGTTGTCGCGCAACAAGGATGTGGTGTGGATCATGGCGGGCGTGTTCTTCTTCCTGCCGACAGCGATTGTCGGGATGTTTGCTCCGCAGGCCGAGCCTGCGCCTCCTCCCACTGGCGCGACGCCGGAACAGATCATCAGCCTGATGAGCGAACAGTTGAGCACGCAATATGCTCAGGTGTGGTGGATCATGATCCTGGCCGGCATTGCCCAGGCCATTGGCGTGCTGGCCATGCTGACCTTGTTGACCGATCGCGGCCGACCGACAGTCGGCGAGGCGGTCAAGACCGGCGCGGTGGGTGTGGTGAGCTATCTCGTTGCCCAGATCATTTTCTTCCTTGGGCTTGCACTGGTGCTTGGCATTGTGCTGGGCGGCGGGTTTGCGGCCAACATGGCGCTGGGTGCGGTCCTGATTGTCCCGGCAATGATCCTGCTCGTCTATGCCTCCATCAAGATCTCGCTGCTGGCGCCTGTCATTGCCATTGAAAAGCAGCTCAATCCGCTTGCCGCGCTGTCCCGCTCATGGCAGCTGACCAAGGGCAATTCGCTGATGATCTTCGCCTTTTATATCCTGCTGTTCCTGGTGATCTTTGTCATATCATTGATCGCCGGGCTGTTGCTGAACCTGTTTGCGGCAATGGGAGACAGCGTTGGCACGATCGTCCTTGCCCTTGGGCAAGGGCTCATCACCATGGCCTATACCAGTGTGATTGTGGCGGTGATGGCCTCGATCTATTATCAGTTATCAGGCAATATCGGCAGCGCGTCGGACGTCTTTGAATAGATTTGGCGCGCGCGCTGCCAGCCCCAGGTGAGCAGGCAGGGCGGGACATTGGCCCAGGCAAAGCCAGTTTCGACATGGGGGAAATGGCGCGCAGTAAGATCGCGTGCCGTGGCGCTGAACTGGTAGGTCATGAAAGCTCCGCCTTCGCGCACAATGCGCGCCGTCGCCGCCGCGATGGCCTCGCCAACGCCCTCGGGCAAAGTCGAGAAGGGGAGACCGGAAAGCACATAGTCGGCCTTCTCATGCCCGTGGGCTGCAACGATCTCTTCGACGTCGGTAGCTGAGCCCAGAACGGCGGTAAAGCGGCTGTCGCGGATGGTTTGCTTGAGGTAGTCGATATAAAGCGGGTTGGTATCGATCACGATGAGCGCGGCATCAGGGCCCAGCCGTTCGAGCACCGGACGGCAAAAGGTGCCGACGCCCGGGCCATATTCGACCAATAGCGCACAGCGCGACCAATCGACCGGCTCAAGCATCGCATCAATGCAAAATCGCGAAGAGGGGATAATGGAGCCAACCATGCGCGGCTGTTCCAGAAAGCCGCGAAAGAACACCCCTGCCGGACCCATTTTCGCTTTGACGTGCTCTTTTATTCGCGCCCATCGCCGGGTGCGGGCCAATTCGCCTTGCGACACTCATACTCTCCTTAACGCTCCAACCCGAACGCAGATACGCTCTGGAGCAAGCTCGCGGACCGCTTCGCAAACCTGAAGCGGCAATGCAAGTGTGACTGCGGTTTGTCACGCAAATGGCAGGAGCATGGTTCGGCTCAACGAGCCAGTGCCGTATCAGCATCGGTATCGGCATTGGCGGCGCTCCACCTGGCGCGATGAAAAATTCCCGCCAAGGCCATTTTCCTGTTGTCATTGATAATCATTCGCAATAGTAGCGCTCTTGCAAATCATTCGCAACAACGAGTCGGGATACTCGTGCCTAAGGGGGTTTCGTGGAAGCTTTTCGTAATTCAGTTCGGCTGGCTCTGTTCGTCAGCACAAGTGCCTTGATCGCCGCACCTGCGATCGCCAGTGACCAGATCGCCAGGGAAACCCCCGAGGATGAAATCATCGTGCGCGGCGAAGTGCTCTATTCCAATGAAGTCAATGCGTTGCGGTCCCCCACCCCGATCATCGATGTTCCACAAAGCCTGACCATCATGACCGAAGACGAACTGGCCCGCCGCGGCTTTACCGCGATTGGCCAGATTATTGATTACACGCCCGGCGTAAACACCTCTCAGGGCGAAGGGCACCGCGATGCGATTGTCTTTCGCGGGGTGCGCTCCACGGCGGATTTCTTCATCGATGGCGTGCGCGACGATGTGCAATATTACCGCGCGCTGTATAATCTGGAGCAGGTGGAAATCCTGCGTGGCCCCAATGCGCTTCTGTTTGGCCGTGGCGGCACCGGCGGCATTCTCAACCGGGTGACCAAGAAGGGCGTGCTGGGCAAAAGCTTCACCGGTGCCCGCGCAGCCGTCGATACGTTTGGCGCCCATGATTTCCAGATCGACACCAATATCCCGGTCAGCGAGAATGCGGCCTTGCGCGTCAACGCGATGGTGGAAAGCCTGAACAATCATCGCGACTTCTACGATGGGACGCGGATCGGCATCAACCCGACCGCCAGGATCGCCTTGGGCGCCGATACTGTGCTCGATCTGTCCTATGAATATATCGACCATGAGCGTTTCATTGATCGCGGGGTCCCTTCGGGAAGCGATGACCGCCCGGTTGCGGCCTTCAAGGATATCACTTTCGGCGATCCTGAGTTGAATTACAACGATCTGGAAGCGCACACATTCCGCGCCGCTTTGCAGCACCAGTTTTCCGATAATCTCAAAGCCAATGTCAGCGCCTTTTATGGCGATTATGACAAGGTCTATTCGAACATCTTCATCGCCAGCTACAATCAGGCGGCCACGCCTGACCGGATCACGCTTGATGGCTATATCGATTCCACTTTGCGCAAGAACCTGATCCTTTCGGGCAATCTGGTAGGCGAAGTGGAGACCGGCTCGCTCGAACATACCATTATCGCCGGAGCAGAGATCATCAGGACGTCCTCCGATCAGGACCGGTTCAACGCTGTCTTCGACACCACACAGGACGATCTGGAAATCTTCACCATCGCCCGGCCAATGGCCTTGAACGGCGGGATAGGCGTGAATGCTGCGGGCCAGCCGACCCGGGTCGATTTCACCACGGATCTCAATGATTTCACCCAGGTCGAAGTGGATGTCTTCTCCGCCTATATCCAGGATGAAATTGCCCTTGCCGATTGGTTGCGCCTGGTGGTCGGCGCCCGGTTCGACAGCTTTGACATCGAAGTCTTCAACGTGGTCAATTCCGAAACGCGCAGGCGCAAGGATGAACAGATCTCGCCGCGCCTTGGCCTGATCTTCAAGCCGCGCGAGAACATTGCGATCTATGCCAGCTATTCAGAAAGCTTCCTGCCACGTTCGGGCGAACAGTTTGCCAATATCAACGGCAGCAACAATGCGCTCGATCCCGATACGTTCAGCAATCTGGAAGCGGGCCTCAAATGGGATTTCGCGCGCGGCCTCAGCCTGACTGCCGCCATTTTCGAAATCGAGCAAAGCTCGCCGCAGGTTTCGGACAATAATGACGGCACGCTTGATGTGATCGATTCCAGGATACAGGGTGCCGAGTTCCAGTTGAAAGGCGCAGTCACCGATTTCTGGAGCATTTCGGCAGGCTACAGCTATCTCGATGGCGAACAGGTCAGCCGCACCGGACCGACCGGATTGCGCCTGCGCGAACTGCCTGAGCACATGGCCTCGCTATGGAACGATTTCACAGTCTCGGACCGGCTCGGCTTCGGCCTTGGCGTAACCCACCAAAGCCGCAGCTTTGCCAATAACGGCAATACGGCCATGTTGCCTGCCTATACCCGCTTCGATGCGGCGGCCTATTATGATGTGACCGACGAGGTCCGGGTGCAGATCAATGTCGAGAACCTGACGGACGGGCTGTATTTCCCCAATTCGCACAATACCCACGACATTACTGTGGGCCGTCCTCTGAACGCGCGGCTATCGGTGCAGGCGCGGTTTTGAAAGGGTTGCCGGCTATTTGGCTGGGGTGGCTCTTTCGCTCGGGCGGGCGCGCAAGGCCGGGACCTGGAGGGCGGCGTCTTCCAGATCGATGCCCGGTGCAGGCGCAGCGCTGATCCGTTCGCGGCGACGGATCACGCGGCCTGCCCGCTGGATCGCCGCAATCAATCGCGGATAGGTGCCGCAAGGGCAAAGATTGCCAATTTCGGTGCGGATCTCGTCTTCGCTTGGGGACGCATTGCGCTGCAGCAGGGCGGCAGCGGCGATGGCGATGCCCGGCGTGCAAAAGCCGCACTGGATCGCCTGCTCGGCCACCAGCGCTTGTTGCACAGGATGCGCCCGGTTTGGCGAAAGCCCCTCGATCGTGGTGATGAAGCGCCCCTCGGCTTCGGCAATGGTAACCAGGCACGAGCGGAGCGCCTCGCCATCGATCAATACCATGCACGCCCCGCAATCGCCCACACCGCAGCCATATTTGGTGCCCGTCAGATTGGCCGCATCGCGCAGCGCCCACAGCAATGGGGTTTGCGGGTCCATATCGAACAGGACGGGACGATCATTGACGGTCATGCGCGGCATGGCGATGCTTCTAGCATGAGCGCAGGAGCCTTGTCGTCACCCTCCTGACAGCTTTTGCACTTGAGACTGCGGGCAAAGACGCCGAGAGACCCTTTGTCTGCATATCCCGGGTGGATCAGCTGGACAAGACGGAGCCTGGATGACCACTACCGCGCCATCGGACGACGCAATTGGTGCAGGCGAAAGCCCGGTTCCGGTGGCCGGCAATGGCCGGGCGAAGCTGATCACCGGTTCCATCCCGCGCCATTTGGTCAATCAGACCGTTCCTGGCATTCTGGGCGTGCTGGCCATTATGTCTGTGGGCGTGATCGATGCCTATTTCATTGGCCAGCTGGGCGGTGATGAACTGGCCGCCATCAGCTTTGTCTTTCCGGTCATTACCGCCTTGTCCAGCCTTGGAGTAGGGCTCATGGTCGGCGTCGCTTCGGTCGTCAGCCGGGCGCTTGGCGAAGACAATGAGGCACGCGCAAGAGGCCGCGCCAATCTCGGCATCCTCACCGGCATGGCGGCGGGCCTGATCTTTGGCGGATCGCTCTATCTGACCCGCCAACCCTTGTTTGCGCTGATGCAGGCAGAGCCGCGAGTGCTCGCACTGATCGAAGAATATATCCGCCCCTTTGCCATTGTCTTTCCGCTCTTGCTGATAATGATGGCAGTGAACGGCGTCTTGCGCGGGCAAGGCCTGGCCAAGGCCAGCACGGGCGTGCTGCTTGCCTATGCGGCGGTGAACTGGGCGCTCGATCCGATCCTGATCGGGGGGATCGGCAGCTTTGAAGGCTTCGGCATTGCAGGGGCGGCCTATGCCACCGGATGCGGCTGGGTGGTGGCTGTTTTTGCCGCTTTTGCCATGCTTGCGCGCGGCGATATTCCCTTCGATCCGGGCGCTCTGCGCGGGCGCCGCTGGGGCATTGGCCTGCGCGCCTTGCTCAAGGTGGCGATTCCGGCATCCTTCACAAATTCGATCAGCCCGGCAGCGATGGCCGTTCTCACCGGCCTTGTTGCAGCAGAAAGCCAGGCTTCGGTTGCCGGGTTTGGCGCAGGCGGGCGCATTCAGGCGATAGCGCTGGTGCCTGTGCTGGCCTTGTCCGGCTCCATCGGCGCGATTGTCGGGCAGAACTGGGGCGCTGGATCGTATGACCGCGCTTACCGGGCCATCTGGCAGGCCGGGCTGTTCTGCCTTGCATACGGGCTGGCGTCAGCTTTGGTGCTGTATGTGTTGTGCGCATGGTTTGCAGGGCTGTTCAGCGATGAGCCCGAAGTGATCGCGGCCACCACCCGCTATCTGCAGATATCGGTCTGGGGTTTTGCCGGATTTGGAGTGGTGATTGTCATCAATGGCGCGCTTAACGCGGTTGACCGGGCGAACACGGCGCTGGTGCTTTCGCTCATCCGGGTCGTTCTGGTGATGTTGCCATTTGCCTGGATAATGCGATCAACCTGGGGCGAAGATGCGATTTACAGTGCTGAAATGATTGCCAATCTGCTTGGCAGCGTGATTGCTGCGGCGATCGGCTGGCAGGTTTTCCGGAAGGCTGCCGCTTAATCCAGCGGCTGGCGGGTGCCGAAGAACAGCGCTTGCGAAATGGCAGCGCGCACCGTGTCCTCCTTAAACGGCTTGGTGATCAGATAAGTCGGCTCGGGGCGATCACCAGTGAGCAAACGTTCGGGATAGGCGGTGATGAAGATGACCGGCATCGTCGAGGTCGAGAGGATATCGTCCACCGCATCGAGCCCGGATGACCCATCGGCCAGCTGAATATCGGCCAGCACCAGGCCCGGCGTTGCGCGGGCAACCACTTCCTGAGCTTGAGTGCGGGTGGCAGCTGTGCCGCAGATTTCGTGACCAAGCGAGCGAACAAGATCTTCAAGCTGCATCGAGATCAGTGGTTCGTCCTCAATAATCAGGACGCTTGTCGTGCTTTCGCGATCGATGTCCTCAATTGCCTCACGCACCAGTGCAATGACCTCGTCTTCGCTCGTCCCGATGATCATTGCGGCATCGCTGGCGGAAAAATCTTCAACGGTTGTCAGCAACAGCGCTTGCCGGCTGATCGGAGTGATCCGGGCAAGCCTCGCCTGGGCTCCGGCCTCATTGGCATCGGGTGCGCCCTCGCCTGGGCCGATTTCGACATTCGCACTGCACCAGATTTGCGTGAATGCCCGGTATATCGGCACCCGCCCTCCGCTCAGACCCTGCGCCAGATCGTCATCAGCCAAAGCCGCCTCCAGCGTCGCCTGAACAAAGGCGTCGCCAGCTACCTGCGAACCGGCCAGCGCGCGCGCATATCGACGCAAGAACGGCAGATTAGCCGCAATTTCGGCTCCGATGGACATGCATTCTTCCTTCTTTCCAAACTCTTTTGCGCCCCCTTGCCGAGAAGGGCATTGGCACCTCAACGCGCCCGCAATGGGCTTGTTCCGCAAGCCATGCAACCCCTTGCGAAAAGCGGGTTTGCAAGAAAAATTCGAAAAAGAAAAAAAGCGCGGGAACCGCTTTGGCGGACAGACATTGAGGAGATGTCACCCGCCGAGACCCCCCTCCCGTCCAAACGGCCGGTGATACGATCCCGAAGGCCTTCGCTTCCCGAACACGGGCGGCGGAGGCCTTTTTTCGGGCGGATGAATGCGTTCGGCCGGATCAAGGGCCGTTCTGGCCGCGTTCTCAATTATCTAAAGCGTATCACGCAATTGCGCGAAGATGCCAGATTTGCGATCCCCGATGAGCACCTTGACCAACTGATCGGCATCATACGGTTTTTCGAAGACCGGCCCCATTGCCGCAATCGATCTGGGAATGTCCTGCGGCGAACCTGTGGAGAAAATGATCCGCGGCAATTTCGTGCCAAGCAGGCTGAGCAGTTCAGCAATGGCCCAGCCATCATCGCGGTCACCAAGGTGCACATCAAGAATAACCGCCGTCGGCCGTGTGCCTTGTTCGAGAACGTGAACGGTGGCCTTCATCGTCGCACAGATCTGCACCTCGCCCGCCCCTGCACGCAGCAAGGCCTCCTCCAGAGCAAGCGCAAGGACGGGGTCATCCTCAACCAGCAGGACGCTCTTCAAAGTAGCGGGCGGCTTGCCCGGTTCATCCGGTTTTGCGTCCTTGCCCGCCCCTGCCAGCTTGAGCTTTTCAGCCGCTTTCCCGGGGATCTTGGCAAGCTTGTCGACCAGTTTATTCATGACATTCTCAAAGCGGCCGGGCGTAAAGGCGATATTCGCGATTGCGGGTGGAATTGATCGCATCCGCAATTGCGACCATCCCCTTGTTGTCGTCCAGAATCCAACCGATCTCGGCGCGCTTGGCGTTGTGTTGCTCTACTGCGTATTGGCGGATATATTCAATCATCATGAAGGCCAGTTGAGAGGCGAGACGCGAGTTTTGAAACTCGCGCCGAACGCCCATCAAAGGCACTCTGAAATCGGCCGTTCCGGGATTGCGAAGCCAGCGCAGCAATCGCACCCAGTTGAACGGAAACAGGCGCCCGTCCATCGATTTGATGACGGCATTCACATCGGGCATGGACAACATGAAAGCGACCGGGCGGCCATCGAGTTCCGCAATCATGCTGGCGTTCTCCAATGCCAGCGACTTCAGTTTCTTCGCACCGTATCTGATCTCATCGTGAGTAAAGGGAACAAAGCCCCAGTTGTGCGACCAGGCATCATTGAGGATGTCGATGCAAATCTCCGCTTCTTGCACAAAGCGCGCCTTCACGATCGGGCGCACTGTGATGCGATCGTTTTTCTCGCCAGAGGCAACGATCCGCTCGATCAACTTGCCAAAGCCGGCCTGCACATCAAGCTCATAGGTGAACAGGGATTTCTCCTTCACATAGCCGGCCCCCTCGACCCAGGCTTCATATTCGGCCTTGTTGTGTCCCATCATCAGCATGGGGGCGTGGTCATGACCTTTCACCAGCAAGCCGGGCTCTTCCCAGATCGACATGCTGATCGGTGCCAGCACCCGCGTCATGCCTTCATCGCGCAGCCATTGTTCGGCCCGGGCGATAAGCGCCCTGGCAACATCCTCATCCACAGCCTCAAACAGGCCCCAATTGCCCGTGCCCGGCCCCATGCCCTGCGATGCAGGCTGCGCCAGCGCAAGCTCATCGATATGCGCGCTGATGCGCCCCACGACCTTGCCGCCGCGCCGGGCCAGAAAATATTGCACACGGGCATGGTCGTGAAACGGATTCTTGCCCGGAGTGAGCAATTCTTTCACTTCCATGCGCAGCGGCGGCACCCAATTGGGCGTATCGGCGTTGATCCGATATGCCACGTCAATGAAGGCCTTGAGGTCCCTCTTGCCCGCAACCGGGGTAATCTCTATCTGATCAGCCACACAACAGGTCCGCTTCGTCGTTCATGAAGAGTTCGCTCTCACTGCGCCATGGGCTTGATGTCAAGCGCAGGCCTTGTTCGCGAAAGCGGATTTTCGGCTGGCAGACGCGGCAGGAAAGAACGGAAAGCAAGCGATGAACGCGAGCACAGCCATGAACAAGAGCGCCGGTGGCCTTGCCGCCGAAGACCGCCGCGTGCTGTCGCAAATCCCCGATGACAAGGCGATGCTGCGTGCTGCTGCCGAACTTACCCGTGATCTCAACACCGCGCGGCCGGAAATTTACTGGCCCGACATGATCGGATCGGCGCTGTTGGGATATGCGCTGCTGGCAGGGGCGATGGTGCTCGATGGGTGGCTGGCATGGGCAAGCGGGATTGCAGCAGTGTTCCCGCTTTATCGTGCCTTGCTGTTCATTCATGAAATCAGCCATCTGCACCGTGATGCCCTGCCCGGCTTTCGCCCTGCGTGGAACCTTCTGGTCGGCATTCCGATGCTGACGCCAAGCCTCATGTATGAAGGCGTGCACACGCTGCATCATGCGCGCACCCGCTATGGCACGATCGAAGATCCCGAATATATGCCGCTGGCGCTGATGAAGCCGTGGAGCTTGCCGGTGTTCGTGGCTGTCGCAGCTCTGGCCCCGGTCGCCTTGATCATCCGCTGGGCCGTGCTGGCGCCGCTGAGCGTGATCTTGCCTCCAATGCGCCGCCTCGCGTGGGAGCGATTGAGCGCCCTTTCGATCAATCCTGCGTTCCGTCGCCGCCCGGCTGAAGGGCGCCAGGCCAAGCGGTTCTTCTGGCAATCTCTCGGCGCAAGCGGATGGGCGCTGGCGATCATGACGCTGGTGATCTTCTTTGGGGCATGGCGCGAACTGGCCATTGCCATGGCGGTGTTTTCAGCCGTTGCCGTGTTCAACCAATTGCGCACGCTGGTCGCTCACTTGTGGGAAAATGATGGCGCGGCAATGAGCGTGACTGCGCAATATCTGGACTCGGTCAATATCCCTCCGCCCTCGCCGCTGGCCGGCTTCTGGGCGCCGGTGGGCCTGCGCTATCACGCATTGCATCATCTGATCCCATCGCTGCCTTATCACTCGCTGGCCGAGGCGCATCGGCGCATTGCGGCCGAATTGGGCGGATCTGGCACCTATGCCGATGCCAGTCACAAAGGGCTGATCCCGCTCGTGGCCCGGATCGCGAAAAGCACCATGGGCAGCAGCAGGGACGCTGCTTGCTGAGCGCTATTCCTCGGTCCGCACGAGCACGGTTTCACCCACGAACAGAAACAGGAAGAACGGCGCCCAGGCAGCGAGCAAGGGGGGATAGCCGCCAAAACTGCCCATTGCGAGCGCGGCATTATCGACCACGAAATACGCAAATCCCAGCGCCATGCCGATCACTGCGCGGGCAAACAATTGCCCCGATCGCGCCAGCCCGAAACCGGCCACCGCGCCCAGCAAAGGCATCAGGATCGCCGACAGGGGACCGGAGATCTTGTGCCACCATTTCGCTTCGAGCTCGGAAGTTCTGCGGCCTGCGGCTTTGAGCGCGGCAATACTTTGCGAAAGCTCAGCCAAAGGCTCGGCGTCAGGATCAACTCTTCGCAGTTCCACCTGCCCCAGAGTAACGCCCCGGGCGATGACCGGGGTGCCCTCGATTGCCTGTGCACGCGCCGTTGCGACTTCGAAACTGCGCGCATTTTCCAGTTTCCAGCCAGGCCCGGCAAAGGTAGCGCGGTCAGCGCGGATCTGCCGCGCGATCATGCCTGCATCATCCCGCTCATAAAAGGTGATGCCGGTCATCACAAAGGCTTCACCCTTGCCGGTAAGCGTCGAGGCGAGCAGCACATCATTGCCATCGTTCAGATAGACATTGCTGCGGGTGGCCGGATCGAGCGGCACATTGCCATAGTCGACCGCTTCCCATGCTTTGAGCATGGCCGTCGAGCGGGTCACGATCCGCTCATTGAAGGCAAAGGACACGGCTGCGAGAATTGTCGCAGTCAACAGCAGCGGCGCAAGGATCTGATGGGCAGAAAGCCCCGCTGCCTTCATCGCGGTCACTTCGCTGTTCTGGTTGAGCGTCGCCAGCGTTATGATCGTCGCCAGCAGCACGGAATAGGGCAGGAAGCGCGCAATCAACTGCGGCAAGCGCAAAGTGGCATATTGCCAGATCTCGGGCTGCCCATTGCCTTCAAACGCAAGAATATCGCCAGTCTTGCCCAGCAGATCGAGCATCAGCAGCACCACCACCAGCATCACCAGCACGGCCGCAATACGCACCACGAAGGTCTTTGCCAGATAGATCGTCAAACGGCGCGAAGGGAAGAAATCAAGCAGCATCGGGGATGCCCTCGGCTTCTTCGGGCGTTACCGTGCGACTTGATCGCGGCTGCCCGAAAATCAGCTTCTTGAGTGCCTTGGCAAGCTTGGCAAAGAAGGTTTCAAGGAAACCGATGGCCTGTCCGCCAGGCACAAAGGCCACCTGATAATACATCCAGGAGATCAGCGCAAAGAGCACCGCAAATGGTCCCCAAAGCGACACGAAGGGATCCACCCGCCCGATTTCAGCCAGTTCCGCACCATATTGGTTGACCTTGTGATAAGCGACCACGATCACAATCGAGACAAATACACCCAGCGCCGAGCTTGAGCGCTTGGGCGGAATGGCCAGCGCGACCGCCAGGAAAGGCAGCATGGCCATCATCATCACTTCAACCATGCGAAAATTGAAATTGGCCAGACTGCCGGCGCGCTCTTGCGCGGTGCTATCCGTGCTCCAGCCGATTTCCAGAAGTTCAGGGAGGAAATATTCCCTTTCATCGCCGCCCCCGCGATCACGGAAGGCCTCGATGGCAGGCAAGTCGATCGGCAGATCATGCTGGCTGAAGCTGAGGACGCGGGGATTGCCCTCGCCCACATCATGCACGATCGTTCCATCAACCAGCCGCAGGATAATCGTGTTGCGATCCTCCCGGTTGGCCAGAAAGCGCCCTTCACGTGCCGAGATCGACAGGACTTGTCCCTCATCATCAGCCAGCCGCGCGAAGATCCCCATAAGCTGGCGCCCTTCCTCACGGCTTTCCTCGATACGCAGGGCAACCCGATCTTCAATCGAATTGAATTCACCCACTTTTATTGACGCGCCCAATGCGCCCGAGCGCAGTTCGAACGCCAGTTCTTCATAAGCGAAGCGGGCTTGCGGCTGAATAAAGCCGACAATCGCGAAATTCAGCAGCATCAGCGCGCCTGTAATCATCAACGGAACCCGCAGCAGCCTGGTGTAGGACCACCCCACGGCGCGCATCACATCAAGTTCAGATGAGGTGGCAAGCTTGCGGAAGGCAAACAGGATGCCCAGCATTAACCCCAGCGGAATCGCAAGGGCCGCATATTCAGGCACCAGATTGAGGAGCATCTGGAATACCACGCCAATCGGGCCGCCTTCGGTGCTGACAAACTCGAACAGGCGGAGCATCTTTTCAAGGATCAGCAGACTGGCAGCGAGCAGAAACACGCCGATCATCGGCACGACAGTGAGCCGGAAAATATATCGGTCAGCAGCGGTTATGAAACGGGGCATGATCAAGGGATAAGTGTCTGGCCGGTTCGGTCCACAGTGGAAAGGCGCTCGCGAAATAAGGCCTTAGCGGCAAAACACGCAGCGGTCATGCCCTGATCTCACCCTCCTGATCAGGCCTTTTCCAGCGTGCACTGCAGCGGGTGTTCATTCTCGCGGGCGAAATCCATCACCTGGTTGACCTTGGTTTCGGCCACTTCATACGGAAAAATCCCGCAGACACCCACGCCGCGCTGATGGACATGCAGCATCACCCGGGTCGCCTGCTCCATGTCCATCCGAAAGAACCGCTTGAGGACCATCACGACAAACTCCATCGGCGTGTAGTCATCATTGAGCATCAGCACTTTGTATTGGCTTGGTTTCTTGGATTTGGCGCGGGTCTTGGTGGCAACGCCGATCTGCCCGCCATCATCCTTGCCGCCTTCATCTCCGGCACCATTTCCGGCGCAAACCATTTTGCCTCCAGCGGAAACTGGAACAAGGTCATCAGGGTCGAGTGAGGCGGGTAAAAACATCATGGATCGAAATATCGTATGGCCCGGGCTGGCTTCAAGTCGGAAGCGCAAGATTTTCGCCTGACGTTGCATAAACAACGCCCGCTCAACGGTCCCTTGCGTGCTTTTGATGGTCCAGAAACGAAAAGCCGGGCAGCGTCAAGCTACCCGGCCTTGCGATTTTGAATGCGCCGGAAACTTGCCGGTTCGCATTGTCCACAAGCTTGTCAGCTCAGGCAGCGATGTCCGAGAGCTTCTCGGCGGCAACGTTCACGCGGCCCGAAATCGGGGCAACGGTATCGGTTGCCAGCTTCATGGCAGCATCGGTCGACTTGGTGGTCTGCGCCATCATCGCATCGAAATTGCGACGCATGATCTGCCCTTGCAACTGGAACAGTTCGGTCGGGCTCTTCACAGCAGCCATTTCCTTCAGATCAGCGGTTGCAGTTTCATAAGCAGACTTGGCTTCTTCAGCATAGGTCTTGCCCAGATCCTGCACGCCAGCAGCGTAGATCTTGCCGCTTTCGACGACAGCTTCGACATTGCCCTTGGCGAATTCGGTGACTTCGGTGAAGACCGAGTTGCTCTTGGTGATCGCTTCTTCGATCTTGCCCTGCATTTCGGCAACGGCGCTGGTCATCGTCTTGGTGATATCTGCGGTGTAATCGGTAGCCATGATAGTTTCCTTCAATTCGGTAATGGTAGGGATAGCGGGGATAAAGGCGGCGCTCTTTGCTGCAGCGGGAGCCGGTTTGGGCTTGGGGGCGGTCTTGGTCGCAGCAACCGGCTTCTTTGCGGGAACGGGTTTTTTCGGCGCTGCAACTGGTTTGGTAGCTGGTTTGGCAACCGGTTTCCTCGCCACTGCCTTCTTGGCAGCGGGAGACTTGGCATCAGGAGCCTTGGCAGCGGCCGGCTTTTTCATCGGAGCCGTGGACGGTTTTGCCTCCACCGAAACATCGGCAGCGACCTTATTAGCAATCTCTGCGGGTTTGGACTCAGCCATGATTTCTCAACTCTCACGTTTCGCCGCCAAGCGGCCTTATGTTGCAGTGCACAAATATGTGCTCGCAGGCGCGAAGTCAAGGAAATATTGTGCAGTGCACAATGGGTTGAAAATGGCCGAAAAGTGCCGCGAACTGCCGTTAGACTCTGTTTCAGTTAAACTGAAACAGCTCCGGCACCGGCCCGCGCCCCCACCCGGCCACCCACAAGAGTATCCTGGATGGGTGGCCGGGTGGGGGCGCGGGCCGGTGCCGTTGCCACACAAGTGGAACAAGCTCTAGCGCATGAGTACGTAACGTCCCGGAGCATCCTCGATGGTGGGGTTTGTCCGCCCTCCTGGAACCCTGCGGCCCCGGGCAGAGACACGGGCTTTGTCGCGCTTTTCGATCCATTGGAACCAGTCCGGCCACCAGCTGCCCGGAGTTTCCCTGGCATTGGCGATAAAATCCTCAAGGCTCTTTTGCGGCTTGGCGCAGGTCCAGTACTGATACTTGCCCGCAGCTGGCGGATTGACCACGCCGGCGATGTGACCACTGCCAGCCAGCACGAAGCGGATCGGGCCGGACAGATGCTCCTGTATCCGGAATACGCTTTGCGCAGGAGCGATGTGATCTTCCTTGCCCGCCTGAACATATGCGGGCGTCGCCACCTTGCGCAGATCGATCGGCGTGCCATCGACACGCAATGCGCCGGGCTGCACCAGCTTGTTGTCCCGGTAATAGTCCTGCAGGTAACACGCGTGCCACTTGGCGGGCAGATTGGTGACATCGCCATTCCAGTAAAGCAGATCGAAGGCGGG
>Ga0100391_1002611_pt1 | contig 18966 bp, 30 predicted proteins | sample CryGeymeta201515_FD_81541 | JGI IMG/M metagenome (GOLD analysis project Ga0100391, IMG submission 81541) | Groundwater microbial communities from Crystal Geyser aquifers in Utah, USA - Crystal Geyser metaG 2015-15 | ecosystem: Environmental > Aquatic > Deep subsurface > Groundwater | place: USA...
ACATTAGTATATTCGCGAGCGCGTAGACCCCCTCTGGCACATGGGGGGTGCCTTCGGGCGGCCAGAAAAGCGATAAAGCCTTTCCGCCAAACACCTTGCGACAGATTGGGCATCCGGTTTTACAGCTTGGAATAGCTCTATTTTGTGCATCGTATTAGGTATCCGATATACAAAACGGGCTATCAATCATCGGCCAAGCCATTATGTGTCGGGAGTATACCGAGCGGCAAGGGTTAATTCCAAAATGAAATAAACTCTCAGCGACTTAATCTCATTCTGAGATAATCGGCAAGTGTTCGGGCGGAATTCGTTTCTTTCAATTTAATACTTAAGAGTATCTGAGGATATACATACTATTATATAAAACTCTCTTCCTTAAGGTTTCCCTCTTTTCCCGGTTTTGGGGTGGCGAGGCATAACAAGCAATATAATAAGTGATAATTTTTTGTCAAAAATTGCCATACTCACAAGGTATTTTTGAGAGGGGAATATCCACTTGCCGAAAATACGATATATAAATCTATTAAAAAAAAGTATTTTTAAGCTTGCCAAAACGCCGACAAGTACTATAGTAAGCGAAATAGATAGGAGATAACAATGAGGCTCACAAAAGCACAGCGCCGCGCACGCAGAGAGATGATAGCAATTAAAACCACTGCTATTAATCGCCAGATTTGGATTGCGCGGCAAGGTGTGGCGGCGGGAATTTCTTACGGCCACGGCTCTTGTAACGCGAGCCGCAAGATGATGTTCGCGTTGGAAAATAGAGCCCGCAAGCGATAATCCGTGTGCCTCCCTTCTCTTAATATTAGATTAAGCGAAGGGAGCAACAAGGGCTTAGCTTGTTGCTTTTTACAAACCGCGCTACTGGATAAGCGCCAAGCGGTTGGAGCTTTTCGGGGCTTACATGCTTGGCTTAATAGTTTGTGCCGGCCGCGCAAAACTCTCAAAGTGGCAATAGCCATAGTGAGCCGCGCCAGAGAGTGGCACGGCAATCGCAGACCGTGCGAAAGCCGGGCCAATGACGCGCAACGAGACGAGCGAGAGCCTGAAGCGCACCAGTTTTCGACTCGCGGATAACCACTAAAATTCCAAGGAATCCGCCGACACTGCGGATAAGGTGGCTATACCGGAAGAGTATGAAAAATAAAGTACGCCGAGGGGAATCGCGAAATCTCAATAGATCGCGCGAGCAAGTTACAAATTGCTCAGAACAACTTGTAACGGCCACTGCTCGCGTTATCGCAAACGGAAGCCAACGCTTGAGAGAGATGGGCAGAACACCCAGCGCAATACAATGCGCCAAGCGTCGCAGAATACTCCGGTCCGTGCGGGCCGTCAATTCATCACAATAAAAGCATCGCTTACTTTTGAGTATTCAGCATTCATGGTATAAGTCAATCGTCCACGATATAAATCCATCATCCGCGTACATCGTTTACGCGGGTAGTGATGGATGAAATTCGGTAGGATATTGCGCTCTCACTCTACGAGAGCATGGCAGAAAATCTACTATGATGGCGATATTAAGGGATACTCTGTCAAGTCGCATGCCTTGTCAAACAAGGGGATACCCTGTCGCGCTTGCAAACGTGATGCACGCACACGGGTATGCACCCGAAAGTAAGACCGGGGCGGGAGCGTTATGAGCACTCCCGCTCAACAGTTATAGGCCACAGTCTGACGGGATGTTCCCGAAAGATGGCGAGAGGCCGGCACTATCCGAAAGGCAGGCGTATCATGTCAAGTCTGTTCAATGCGTATGAGAGTGCACGAAAGGCAGGAGCGAGCGGCAAGGGCGTTGCGTGGACGTGCGCGCACATGATGTGCGACGGCCAGACCGAAAAGCAGGCCGTGGCGTATCTCGTGAAGGCGGGTCACGACAAGGCCGATGCCCGGGGGCAGGCGGCAGAAGCGGCCAAGTTGCAGGCGCGCATAGGCAAGGGCGCACACAAGGCCAGCAAGAAGGCCGCTATCGCGGAAGGCCAGAACGACCTGAGCGTCCTCGTTGCGCAGGCGAAGGTGCTCGCGAAGCAAATCGCCGCCCTCATAGCGAAACGGTAGGGTCACAGGCGGGGATTAGGGCGCACGCGGGTATCGGTGTGCCCCTTTCCATGCCTGGGATGTCCTCAGGCAAAGATTGGAGCGTGTTATGGTCAAAGTCAAAATCGTGCAGTTGGAAAGCGGGAACTATCTCGCGACCCTCATCGTGATGGGCCTGGTGGAAATGATAGCGGAAGGCGTATCGCCCTTCGATGCGAAACGTATCGTGTACGCGAAATGGCTGATGGCGAAAGAGGACGAGCAGGCCGCTTGCGTGTGGGGGTAGACCTGAGCGTGGGATAGAGGCTTCTCTCAAGCCTCCTCCCCACATTCGGGATGTCCTCGGATGAGGCGCATACGCGCCGGAAAGGGTTAGCTTATGGCTACCGACTATCGTGAAGTAAGCCAGACTGTTCTGGAACAGTGCGCCGCCTACTGCGGAAGGCGGATTTACGATGCGAAACTGCGGAAGTTGACGCAACAGATACACATTGTGCGCGCCGCAATCCGCAGACAGGAAATGCAGGGGCAGGACGCACGGATTATCCTCTCAAAAAAAGGGTATCTCGCCTACCTCGAGCGCGAACACAAACGTACGCGGAAAGAAGTGCACAAGTACCATGTCCTGCATACCCAGCTATTGAAGGGAACGTGTATCAAAGAGGCCATCCTGATTGCGAAAGGAGCGTAAGATGAAAATCACCAAGTGTATGTTACAGGCAAAGGGAGCGTGTCCGAATCAAGTGGCCGTTTTCGCTAAGGAATGGCCGCGTGGCGCGACGGTGACGCTCAAGAATTGCGAGCGCGCCGCAAAACTGGGACTTGATGTGCACTGGGTATCAAACAATCTCCTGCCCAAAAACCTCGATGACGCGTATGAGGCACAGCGGAAGCCGCTCTGCGACGCGTATGTGGCACAGTGGCAGTCGCTCGATGACGCGTATGATGCACAATGTTGGCAGGTGTTTTACCAAATTGCGAAAGGAGTGTAAGATGATACGATTGAGAATGAGCTAATCCTAAAGAAAGAACTACCGGGCAGGAGAGAGCTTGCACGGTACGCAAAAGCGTTAACGGCAAAAATGAAAGGGGCATAAGATGCGCGCAACTCTTGACGGTCTGTTGGAACAGTGCGAAAGTCTGCATAAACGTCTCGCAAAAGCATGTATATCGCTTGGTGGGGCGTACGACGAAAATGGCGTATATCTCCGCAATTTTCCTCCGCGCATGACGAAGAACGACGTGTTTTATCAGGCGTATCTCGCGCTCTCAATAGGGGAGAGTGAGATTTACAGGGACAAGACAACGTGCGTTGCGGAGTTTGTGCGTTCCGATATTTTGCTTTGCAAGTTGGGCTTTTAGACGAAAGAAGATAACGATGAGCGATAAACACAATTTACACGTTTCCCGAAACAGGTTCCTGGGTGCGCTAAAACGTGTCTTGGGACGAGTCTATCGGGATGTGCCGGAGATGTCTAAGGCGTTATCACTCTGGTCGCAAATAAGGCAGGATACCGTTCACTTCATGGCGCTATCGCACGATACAATCGGGATGTACAGTTACGCCCGTGAAAAAGATGCGCGATACGATGTCCCGCATCGTATCAAGTCCAGCTTCGGCAAGATTGTGAAAAAGCTGTACAATCCCGAATGGATGCAACCCGAAACGTTTGGTATCATCGCCAACAAACTCACCCCGATAATCTGGCCGGGGGAAGAAGGGAAGTTCTTTACGGTCGTGACGGGCGAAGGCGTGATGGAAGCGTACCGTCACAGTTTCGCTCAAAGTTCCTGTATGACGGGACAGCAAGCGCAGGACTGGCTTGAGTTATATCACGACAATCCCGATAAGGTCGCAATGGTCAAGTACAACGACGGCCACACGACCGCAAGGGCGTTGCTGTGGACGACCGACCAGGGCACGAAGGTGCTCGACCGCATCTATACCTTAAAGGGCAACCTGCAACTGCTCGCAGAGAAGTATCATATCTGGTGCGACGAAAACCAGTACGCCTATCGTGACAATGCTGGCAGTCGCGCCCATAAAGAGTGCGTGTTCTCGGGCAAGAAGAACGACTACACTGTCACGGTTCCGCGTCCCGAATACATGCCCTACATGGATACGTTCCTGTATGGGAAACTGGAAGAAATTGGCGGCGAATCCATGCTTATCCTGAGTACGCAAAGCCCAGCCTGCAATTACAGGTACGAGTTCTCGCACCTCTATGGCGATTACGACGGTACACACTCAGAGAATGAATGTGTCCATTGCGGGCATGGCATTCGCGATGACGATTGCCATTATATCGGAGACGATGGCCCGTATTGCGAATCATGCTACAACGACGATAGCTCTTATTGCCACTATTGCGAAGAAGTCTTCTGGTCGGAAGACGCGGCGGTCGTAGACGGCGACACATGGTGCCCAACTTGTGCCCGCGATCACGCATGGTATTGTGAACATTGCGACGCGTATCACAGCGAAGATACGAAATGTTTCAATCTGCACGACAGAAACTATTGCCCGCAGGCGTTCGATGACAACGTTATCGGCACCTGCGAAGAGTGCGGCAGGGTTGTCATGTGCACCGACATTATCGAATGGGAAGAAGATGACGAAACCCATTGCACCTGTAAGGGGTGTACGCCGAGGAGGCATCTTCCATCCGGCGACCCCGTGGATAAGATAGTGACGCAAGCAGACCCTCCTGCGCCAAAGCCCGCCGAACCTCCCGTCATGGCAGACCTGACTCCCGCGCGGGTATTAAGGGAGTGTCAACGCCGAAGGCCGGATATGGGATGGTCGCTCGGCATGCGCAACACGATAAACGTTGTGTCACATACCCCGGACAGGGCGATTGAGGTTGGACATATCAGCGGAAACGCTTCGCTTGAATGGGCTTACCACCTTGGGGGCGTTGATGATTGGGTTCGTTTCCCAACGCAGGCCACATTGATAGAAGGGTTCTTCACTGAATTGGAACGCGTGTGGCCATCACCCACTCCCGTAATCCTCACGCCGGCACAACTGCTGGCGGAATTCCGCAGGCGCAGACCGGATAAGGATTGGATGTTCAACGGTAACAACAGACAAGGCGTGTGTATAGACTATACCGTTCTCTCATACAGGCCAGACTACGGCGAAATAGCCTGCCCAGTTGACGATAGGGGATGGAGGTATTGGATAAGGCAAGAACCCACCCGTTGCGCGCCAACACAGGCACAGGCCATCGAAGCGTTCTTCGAGGCTTATAAGCTGGCAAATCCGATTGTTGCAACAGCACGAGATGCTATCACCGCTAACGCATAGGAGAAAACGTGAAACGCATTGATTACTGGCTTACAATGCCGATTGAAAAACTGTTCAGCGACTACGGGGCGAAACCCGATGGGTTTATCTACCTCAGCCGCGGGCCGAAGGTACTTGCGGTTGCACACCTTGACACACGCGTTCAGAAACTCTGGCCGTTCCACATCGAGTACGATAATCTGATAGTGCATCCCGGGCTTGACGACAGGCTCGGAGCGTGGGTTATCATGGACGTGTTGCCGCAGAAGGGCATAGAGGTTGACGTGCTACTTACAAGCGGCGAGGAAAGCGCGCAATCAAGTGCGGCCCTGTTCAAGAACGCCGACCAGTATAACTGGATAGTAGAGTTCGACCGGCGCGGCGAGGATGTCGTCACATACGGAATGGAAAGCGCGGAATGGCTCGACGCACTTGGGGACGCAAAGTTCAAGACTGATTTCGGTTCGTTCAGTGACCTGTGCTTCCTCAATACAAAGAAGTGCGCGGTCAATGTCGGCATCGGGTATCACGGCGAACATTCGCAACGGTGCTATTGCGAAGTGGAGGAATTACGCAGACAAATCGCCCGGTTCAAGAAGTTCTACTTCGCAAACAAGGACAAGGAGTTCGTACAGAACGAAAAAGCGCAGATGGCGGCGGCGTATGAAAAGTTGGCCCGTCGTAACTACTATCAGGAATGGTCGCAATACCACGGTGGAGACGTGTGCGAGTATTGTGAAGAGCCGCTGGTTACTATTGAAGAACAGGATAAGGGCTTATGCAATACCTGTCTGGGGCTTGGCGTAGAAATGAAGGAGTGCGCCAACTGCGCCAGCACGTTCGTGTCCACCGACGACCTCGACGACCTGTGCTATTACTGCCACCAAGACCAGTGGAGAATGGTGCCCCCACCGGATGAGAAAGACCGGCACAATAAGCGGCAAGGGAAGTTCGATTGGCAGTATCGAGAGAACGAAAAGGGAGAATGAGTAAAACTCGACGATACCAAGCCGCAGGCGGTTTCGGAAATGAGAGGAGTTCAGGATATATCTGTATCTGCTCAAGCGAAAGGATGAGATTGATTGGGATGAGTACGACGGGGTCGCGATAGCGGCCAAGAATGAAACGGACGCCAGAGAACTTGCAAACCAGGAAGATGAGGGGGGTCAGCGTTATGCGCGCTGGATGGACACAAAACCGACATCGTGCGAAGTTCTGTCCAAATCGTGCTACTGTCCCGAGCCGGGAATAGTTCTCGGTTCGTTCAGCGCAGGATAGGAGGAAACATGGCAACATAGTCATTTGACGTGCGACCAAGACGCGTATCTCGACGAAATCATGGACATATTGGACGGGAGATAAAATGCCGGAACTCGACAAAGCAAAGAAACGTGTACTGAACGCGTGGGTACTGTTCTTCCAGAATGGTTTCCAGAAGAAACACTTCGCGAAAGTGTTATACGAACACTTGGTGCAACACTGCGAATTTATCGCCCATTACGACCGCGCGGGTTTCTACGACTCTTACTTCACCGACCCGGAAATGACGATGAAGTTTGTCGGCCAGTTCGACCGGGCGAATGGATGCAAGAGCGTGGAATATGGGATGACGTGGTGGATTGAGGGCACAGAAGAGGGCGGGCGAAGTGAAAGTTGGAAGAACTACGACATCAATAATGCGATGGTGGACGCGATAACTCCGATGCTTTCAGCCATTCGCAGGTATCTCAAGACTCAAGCTCTCAGGTTGGCCAAAGTTGCGCTCGAAAAGGCAACCGTCAGGGTTCAGGAATTGGAAAGGAGTGCAAATGCCCAGACTTGAAAAGCAACTCTATTACAGGTCTCATGTTGTTCAAAGCGGGCCGGTCAGCATCCATATCGCAGTCACCAAAGAAAACAACGGGTGGGCGGTTTGGCAGTGGGGACACGTTTATCTTCACGATGAAGACGACCCAATCTCTTGCTACTTCATACCGAAGCACGGCCATTGGCCGGGAGGGCGAGAAGAAGCGTTGACACTCGCAGTCGAACTGTCTACAAACGCTGAGTATTTGACAGCAAGATGCCGGAGCGGGCAACCCGTATCCGACACTGAATTGAGGGCTATGCTCTCGCAAAGCATCGTCCCGCAGAAGGGATAGACATGGATATAATCAGATGCAAGGGTTGGGGGAAAAACCCCCCACATAAATATCCGTTGTATCAACGCAAAACGGTGCCGGTATTGTGGCTTACCCATCCGCCGCAACACGAACACACATACACGGACGGGATTTGTCCGAAGTGCGACGTTCAACTGAGAAAAGAAAATGGCATGAAAGCAAAGGAGGAAAACTAATGATTTCCAACAAGCGATGGAAAGTATCGGGTTTGGGGGGAGCGGCCGCTATCGTGCCGGAAAGTGGCAGGGGCGTGATTTGTTCTGCTGTCTATCATTACGAAGACGCTCAACACATCGTCCAGTTGCACAACGAGTCGGAGGCGGTTGGGGACAAGCGGCTTTACTTCGCGGCGGTAAGATGGGCAACGGATGATATTCAACGACTTGCCTCGATGTATGGCAAGCCTCTCACACGGATAAGCGAAAAGCGAGCGCGGAAGTTTCTTGTGGACATGGAGGAAAGAATCCGGGAAGCCATCTGTGAACAGTCATGGGATATTCTGAATATCCTGTTTCAGGACTGGATTGCAGACAACAAGAAAGGCGGTGGAAAGTGATGGACGCAAACATTAGAGACATACTCCTGCTAACAAGGAGGTCATTCGAGAAAATCAGGGATGCGTCGAAGGTGACAGCCGAACTCCTTTCAGAGTATGGGGACGACGACGAACGCGCCAAAGAAGCATGTCGGAGGCAAAATGAGATTCTTGTCATAGCCGACAATGGAGCCGAGGCGCTCAAGGACATCGCGTGATAAACATCGGAGCGTTGGTTGCACTGATAGTCATCGTGGGCGTTCTCTGTCTGATTGCCCACATAGATTACGGAGGATAACGTGAACAAGATCAACAAACAATTCGTCACGCCGGCAGTGTTGGCCGGGACGCGAGGAAGGTTAGGGATGACACAGGAACAACTCGCTCACGAAATGGGGGTGAGTTTTTGCACTGTTAACCGATGGGAAAAGGGGAAAAGCAAGATGTCCCCGCTTGCGATCGAGTCCCTGAAACGAGTGTGTGCCCTGCGGATGGTAGAGATATTCTGAAAATCTTCTTGACAAAGGAGGGGGGACGTGTTATATTGGGTACGATGAACTTGGAAGATCTTATGAAAAACGAACCCGACGGCGCAACAGCAGAGATGGTGTTACGCGAGATGTGCAAAGCCCTTGGGGCAAAGCGGGCGCATCAGGTGTTACTAAAGCTCGACCAGGATACCTGGCGAGACAAACTGCATAGGATGAAGAAACGACATAACCTTAGAACCAGAAAGGGGTTACTGAGTGAAACTGAACGCGAAGGATTTGACACGGGCGAAGATGCCGGAGAGCGTAATCGAAGACTTCGTAATGCGGCATCCTTCCGGTATGACTATTACCGTCGAAAATTTGGTCAAACTACATCTTAACGAAGAACAGTATCGCGTCCTGATACCGGGATGGTGGGTGCGCAGATGGTTCAGGAAGCGGATAGACACCATACTGCTCGAAGATGAAAGCAGACCGTCGCGCGATACACTGCAACAGGCACAGAAACTCGAAATGGACGCGCTCAGGAAGCGCGACAATCAGTTCAGTTCGGTCCTGAAACGATTGCGTTCCCATATCAGAGAAAAGGACGGCAACCTTGAGCCGGACGACATGCTGGAATATCGTAAGGCCCGCAAAGAGTCTCAGGCAGAGTTTGACGACGCCGTAGGGGTAGCAAACGCCTATGCGGAGATCGCAAAGGACACTGAAAAATCCGACCGCTTCTCGTTCGGGCGGCGGATGGCGGCGGCGTTCGTGGCGGCCCTGCAACTGTCAGGCGTGAGAATATGAGCAAAGGAGACAGCCACAAGAAGGGCAAGCATGCCGGACGTTGAGACCAAACCGCACCTCAGTCCTTCACAGTTAGGGATGTTTTTCAGGTGCGCCGAACAATATCGCCGCCGTTACATTTGTGGCGAAAAGGTGCCGCCGGGTATCGCGCTCGTCATCGGGTCGAGTGTCCATAAGTGTGTCGAGGCGGATATGCGCTCCAAACTTGAGACGAAGGAATTGCTCAAGGATAAAGAGATAAAAAGCAAAGCGCATGATTTTGCCACAACCGAACTTGCGGGAGAGTTGTTCCTAACCGACGATGAGCAGTCAGACGAAAAGAAACTCAAGAAGGCGGTGGAAAAAATGGTCATTACTCTTGCCGTCTGTCATCACAAGGAGTTGGCCCCCAAGATAGAGCCAAACAAGGTCGAAGAGGCTGTCAGGTTGCGATTAACTAACTACCCATTCGACATAGAGGCGCGCCTTGACCTGCGGGATTCCCTTGGCGTCATACATGACCTCAAGACTGCTGGAAGAAGTCCATCGCAACAGGAGGCCGATACCAATACAGGACTTACCATTTACCACTGGGCCTCGTCCATCATTGGCCCTCCGCACGTTGATACGGTAGTATTAGACGCGCTGATTAAGACCAAAAAGCCGAAGATTGTCACACTCAATTCTACCCGTAGCGAGGAGGACTACAAGGTCATTCTCCGTAAGGCCGTTCAAGCATGGGAATCCATCCAAAAGCAAGTATTCACCCCATGCGAACCGGGGCACTGGCTCTGCAACCCAAAATACTGTGGTTACTATCCGACGTGTAAATATGTTTCTCAAACCCATAGACCAAAAACCTGAAAAGGAGATAGACAATGGCCGAAGACAAGACAAGAAGTTTGGTGAAAAACATGATGCCGGGGTTGGCGGGCGCCGTCCCGTCAGTGCTGAAGAACGTGTTGACCCTCGAACGAGTCGAACGTTTATTCTTGAACGAGTTTCGACGGAATCCCAAACTTGAACTTTGTACCCGTTCAAGTCTTGGTGGTGCGATGATGAACATCGTACAGGCAGGATTGGAAGTCGGCGGGGTTCGCCAACAGGCTTCACTTGTGCCTTTCAAGAACGGCAATACAAACGAGTATGAATGTGTTGCCATCATCGGTTATCGTGGCCTTGAAGACGCCTCGTATTCGACCGGGGAAGTCCTCGATATCCACGCGGACGTGGTCAAAGTTGGAGACGATTTCGACTATGAACTCGGTTCCAATCAACGCCTTGTCCATAAACCAAAGTCCGGCAGGACTGCCGAAATCACCCACTTCTACGCATACGCGCACCTGAAGGTGGGTGGATTCGTGTTCGTTGTTCTGACCAAAGAAGAAGTAGACCACACAAAGTCCCGGTCGAGAGCAAAAGATGACGGTCCATGGGTCACTGACTATTGTGCGATGGGCAAGAAGACGGCCATCAGAAGATTGTGGAACGTCCTGCCGGGCAAAGCGATAGACAGAAACGTCTATGAGGCCATCGAGAAGGAAGATGAAGCCCTATATCCTGAAATGCACATGAAACAGGCCAAGGCAACCGTCCTTGACGTTGACCTCGACGCTATGGTCACGAAGTCGCAAACGCAGAAAATATCCGAGATACCGGAGGCCGCTCCAATGGTAAAATCAACGGCTAGTCTGGAGTCTCGACCCGCGACCGCTCCGACAATCCCAACTGCCGCTCCCGTTTCCGAAGAGTCTCCCAAGAAGAGTGGTGGCCGTCCCAAAGGCAGTAAGAATAAGCCCAGGGCAGAAACGCCCGTTACGCCAGAAGCGTCCGTTACGCCAGAAGCGAAGAAGGAGGGCGTACCGGCGGACCCTACGCAGGACTCCGCGCTTACTTCAGCCGCCGAAGTCGTATGGGGGTTAGCGGCAGACCAGGCGCAAAGAGAAAGCACCACCGTAAAAGTCATCCTCGCTAACGTCGGCCACGATGTCGCTAAAGACCCCCTCAATAAGTGTTCAATTGAGCGACTAAAGGAACTCGCCGTCAAGCTGGCCGCGTATTCCAAAGAGGAAAACCAATGATTTCCGTAACCCTGGGGTTCCCCCCATCAATAAATCACTACTATCGCGCCCGAAGAGGCGGGGGTAGGTTTATCAGCAAGGAGGGCAAACGGTATCGCGAGGACGTAATAGTCATGTGTTTGCAATCCCGCGTAAAAACTACCGGCCCGGTTGCGCTTACAATCAAGGCTTTTCCTCCAGATTTGCGCCAACGCGACTTGGACAATCTTCTCAAGGCGCTATTGGACGCGTTGCAGGCGGCGGGTGCAATCGACAACGATAAAAACGTCCGCCAACTCCACATGGAGTGGGGTAACGTCCGAACGGGCGGCATGGTGGTTGTGGAAATAGAAAGGATGTGATATGTCATCCCTCATCGTAAAAGTCGTCACGCTCGATGACGTAAGGGTACACCCGAACGTCGACCGGCTTGAGATAGCGGTCGTGAAAGGAATTGACAAATGAGCCTGAGAAAAAGACCGTGTAATCGGTGCGGCCGTCACCACCATCTCGGTATAGAAAAAGACGGCCTTGACGGGTTTACTTGTTGGGAGTGTTCCGGCATGAAACGGAAACATCCCACTTGGCAACCCGGCACGCAAACACCTACCCACCCACAGATACGTAAAATGGCGAGGGTGCGAGCCAAGATGATACGCGAGAAATTGGCCAAGGGCGAAAAGATGCCCCAAAGAGTAGGAGCAACCAATGTCTAAATATCAAGTAAACGCGAATAGGAAGATAACCCCGTTGCCGGAATCGTCAATCGACGTGCTGGAACTGGGCCTGTCCTTTGCCAAATACGCCATAGAGCAGATTATGAAATCGCAGGAATCAATAGCTCCCGCGATGGTAAGGATGGACCAAAAGATAGAAGAGTTCCGAAATAGAGAGACCGACAACATGCGCCAGATGGTACAGGAAATCATGGTGAAGCAACTTACCCTATGGCGCTCAGACCTTCTTATTCAGAAGATACGCGACGACCATGGTATGTCGTCAGAGAAGGGCGTTCTGGATTCGGACATGGTGAAATGATGACAGATACCATATCAAAACTTGCCGATAAGTACGGAATCAGCCCTGACGTTTTGAGAAAGCGCCTGGCCCGTGGATGGAAACTTGAACGGGCCATATCGGAGCCGGTGGCCGTTCACAAGGAAGAAAACACGGTCGTGATTGAGGGAAAGACGGTTCTTTTATGCGATTGCGGCCGGCTCTATTCACACTGCCCCCGCCACAGACGCGTTAAGGCGTCTGGGGGACGCATGGAGTACCATAGGGGTCCAGACTGCCCCATTGAGGTCTGTTTGCAACTGGAGGCCATTAGAGGCCCCTATGAGGGGCCGCCCAACCCATACCGGAAACCACACGGACGCGGATAGAACCCACCACAGCCGGAACCGAAGGTTCTCGTCCCGGTTGAGTTACCTTGGAAGAAACTTTGAGATTGCTCTTGATGTCCGCAGAACTGGCGGTATTGTATCTATGGCACAGATAAGGAGCATCGAACTTGAGCAGTCTTTCGCGAACGCCGGGGCGTAGTGCAGAAGTCTTAGGTTCCTGCTGTGCCCCTGCGCCCCCGGCTTCGTTTTTCGGAGGTGCTTTATGACGTGCAAATTCTACGAAAAGATGATACGGTGACGCCATGCCACGCAAACCGTGGTTAAGACTCTCTACCACCCTGTGTTCCAGTTCGACGTGGTATGCCTGTCGGGCCGACAAGGGCATCGAGGAGTTTGTGGCCCTACTCATACACGCCGACGATAACGGACACGTCTGTAAGGAGGTGGTTGATGCGTTACCGTGCATAGTTAGGGGCAACTCTCGTCCAACCTATGTACAAAAAGTGCACAAAAACTGTGCACGGCTTGTGCAAATCGGGACCATAGTATGTAATTTTGACGGGAGTGTTGATATTCCTAAGTATAAGCAATATCAATACTTAGAGGATGGCACGGATTTTGCTCTTAAGACAGATCAGAGCAGAGCAGAATTACTTAAAGATATACCCCCCAAAAGGGCCAAGAAGCAGAGACTTAAACTTTCCGATGGACAATGGAAACAGGTGTGGGGCAAGTTACTCAAGAATCCTGCCGATAAAGGTAACACAGGGAGGGCGGAAGCCGACAAATGGGTCAACAGGGGAACCACCTTTGAGGAGTTGATGGCAAGTGTCGATACCCAGAATGCTATTTATGTAAGGTTGAACACCGAACCCAAATACAGAAAGTTCGCCAAAAATGTCTTTGGTAGAGATTGGAAGGAAAGGTTTCCAGTGGTAGATAAGGCTCCCATTACCAAGTCTGGTCACGATACACCAGATGCCGAGGAGACCCGTAAGTTTATCGTTGAACAGGAAAAGCTGAAGGCGGAAAGGAAGAACACAGGATGATGTTACCAAAACATCCAGCGAAATATACGGACACGATGATACCCGTGTTTGCCAAACTTCTCAAGGGCCGCAAAGCCGTTCTTGACCCGATGGCCGGGACGGGGAAGTTATCGCTTATCAGGAAATACGGCTTTGCCGGCAAGGTCTTTTGTAACGATATAGAGAACGATTGGATAGACCCTAAGTACGGTGTCGCTATGTGGACTACCTGTGACGCGGCCGCACTTCCCTATCCCGACAAACACTTCGACGCCATCTGTACCTCCCCGACGTATGGCAACCGTTTTGCGGACAAATATTCACCAGACGCAACATGGACGCACATGGGATATTCACACTCACTTAAAAGGTCACTTCATCCTGCCAACACCGGACAGATGCAATGGGGGGACGACTATCGCTCCAAACATGAACAAATCTACCGCGAGTGTGTGCGCGTACTGAGGTCTGGTGGCCTATTCATAGTCAACATCTCTAACCATATTCGTGGCGGCAAGGAAATATTTGCCGTTGAATGGCATTGCGAGACGTTAATCTCTTTGGGGTTGACGTTCCTGCTCGACAGGACAATAAGTACACCCCGAATGTGCCGAGGAAAAAACCGAGAGGTGCGCGTTACCCATGAACACATTCTTGTCTTGGAGAAACCATGAGAGGAGACCCGGAAGAAGACCGTTGGAACGGTCGCCGCCCAGAGGACCTGTTCCCGCCCCACGACATCAACGCCGAACGCGCCATCCTTGCAAGTATGATTCTCTCCGGCGATGCCGCGGCACACGCGTTGGATGAGATAGGGGCGCGTGATTTCTATTCCCCACAACACGCCACGATTTTCACGGTGTTCGAGAAATTGTCGGCGTTTGGGAAGCCGCTGGACACTGTCACCATCAAGGATGAGTTACAGAAACAGGGTAAACTCGACGATGTCGGGGGTATCCAGTTTCTTATATCTCTCCTCGATGATGCCCCCACCGGAGCAAATATCGCATCGTATATCACCATTGTGAAAGAAAGGGCCATGCGGCGCAGGATATTGGAGGCGTGTATGGAGGCGGTGCGGTTCTCGTATGATGACACCGTGCCCACGAAAGACCTGCTCTCGCGTGTCCAGAACGCCGTCCTGTCGATGGAGGCCGGGAACAAAAAACAGGGCGCGTTACCGCTGAGTAAAATTGTGATGGAAACGATGGAGTACGTGAACAAGATTCACGATGGCGAACTCAACGCGCTATCGGGCATACCGACGAACTTCAAGGACCTCGACGCCATCATCGGCGGTCTTGGCGACGGAGAGTTGATTGTGATTGCCGGAAGACCAGGCATGGGCAAAGCACAACCATTAGACGCTAACATTCTAACGCTATACGGTTGGAAGCGGATGGAGAATGTCAGTGTTGGAGACAAGTTGGCGTCCATTGATGGGTTGCCGTCGGAGGTTGTTGGTGTTTACCCACAAGGCGAGAAACAGGTTTATCGGGTTACTTTTTCGGATGGCAGAAACGCGGAATGTTGCGAAGACCATCTGTGGCAAATCACCTACCGAGATTGGGATAAACCAAGAGTGGTAACTTGTCAACGCCTTACGGAGATGTTGAAATATAAACGTTACCGTAACAGGATATGGATAGACAATTTCGATGGCAACTTTGGGAAACATCAAAAATTGCCGTTAGACCCTTGGGTTTTAGGATACATGATAGGCAACGGTTCGTTTATGAAGTCAACCCCCAGTGTTTCAACAAGGGACGCAGAGATACCCAAACGCATCTGTGACACCTTTATGGTGGAAAGGAGGGTTTCCAAAGTAAGCAAATATGACTATCGGATTGTGAAGAGAACCCGTGGTTTTGGGAATCCGTTGACCTCGGCACTGAAGACACTTGGGCTTTGGGGGCTACACTCTCAAGATAGGTTTATCCCAAGATTGTACATGTCGGCAGACAAGAATTCCAGAATTGGACTTCTGCGAGGGTTGATAGACAGCGATGGTTATGCCCATCCTTGGGGAACAGTAGAGTTTGACTCCTCAAGTGAACGACTATCTAAAGATGTGGTGGATTTGGTACGAAGTCTTGGTGGATGGGGATGGTACAAAAAGAAGTCTACCTCTTTCGTGTATAAGGGCAAAAAAAAGGCAGGCTTGCCAGACTATCGTTGTCATCTTCATTGTGCGGACCCGTCAATTTCCGCATCCCTGTCCAGAAAAATATGTCGTCTTAAAACCCAATTAAATGTGATTTCCGTAGCGCCGACAAGGGTTGCTAAAACCCAATGTATTAGGGTATCTCACCCATCGGGCTTGTATGTCACGGACAATTTTGTGGTGACACACAACACCACGCTCGCCCTCAACCTGGCGGGGCATATCAGTGTCCACCAGAAAATCCCGACCCTGTTCTTTTCTCTTGAAACCGGATATCAAGCGCTGAGTATGGCGTTGTTGGGCATGCTCGGCAGGGCCAATACGACCGCAATCAGGATGGGATACCTGACTGCCAAAAGTTTAGGCCGGCTGAATACGCGCGCGGCCCCCGAATTATATGAAGCCCCGATGGTCATCGACGATACACCCTCGCTCAATATCGTCGATATCTGTACCCGTACCCGCAGGTACATCAAACAGTACGGGTGCAGGGTTGTCTTCATAGACTACCTGCAACACATACGGCCGTACCAGAGAGAACGTAGCCGTGAACAGGAAGTCTCGGAAATCACCAAGATGCTGAAAGACCTGGCGCGGGATATGAGCGTTCCGGTGGTGGCACTCGCACAACTCAACCGCAACTTGGCCAACCGTGAAGACCGCAGACCTGCGTTGCAGGACTTACGCGAGTCGGGTCAGATAGAGGCCGAGGCCGACGTGGTGTTGATGTTACACAGGCCGGACTATTACGATAAGGATGCCCGGCCGGGTATCGTGGAGGTATGGACCGAAAAGCATCGCGACGGTCCAACCGGAGTGATTGAGTTGACCTATATCAAGGAACAGTCAAGGATAGAGGACCTGATACAGCCAGGGGCCAACGAGGAGTATTCCGTATGAAAATTTGCACCAAGTTTGGCCGCGGTTATTTGTCTATAAAGGGGATACATATGGAAAAGTCACACCATTCGCTTCTTAGAAGATTAGCCAAGAAAGATTTGGCTATTGACATTTCAAGTCACTACTCTATAATCAGGGCGCGCATCGCTGGAACCGTAATCACCGTTTCATATCCGGCGATTTGTTTGTTCGTGCAGTCAAGACTGATGTCGAGAGGTAAGGATGGCCTTTATCGTCTGACCGACAAGGGGAAAGATATTGCGAAAGAGAAGTGGTTCGACGAAAGGAAAGAACAACTCGGCTTTATGGGAGCGGAAAGGGAGACCAAATGAGTACCTTTTGGATTCAGACCTACACCGGCAAGGTGTTCGACCTTGCGGAGCCAAAAGAGGAAATGGTGGACATTGTCGATATCGCCCATGCCCTCAGTCAGATGTGCAGGTTTACGGGTCATTCCGATAAGCCGTATTCGGTGTCAGAACATTGTTGCCACTGCCGGGACATCGCGGCGGAGCCGTTCAGACTTGAGGCGTTGCTCCATGACGCCCCGGAAGCATACTACGGAGACCTTAACCGGCCAATGAAGCGCTTGTTGGGGGTAAATGCAAAGGCCCACATGGATAATATCGACAGGGTGGTCAGGTCCGCGTTGGGACTTCTGCCACTCCTCCCGCCGGAAGTAAGGGAAATCGACAACCGGTTGCTGATGACAGAGAAGGTGTGTCTGCTAAAAAACACAATCAAATGGCCCGATATCGCAGAACCGTATCCGGCGGGGTTTGCAATAATCAAGTGCTGGTCTCCGCGCAGGGCGGAGGGCGAATTCTTGGCTCGAATAGAGTCGTCGTGATGGTAACTAAACTGTTTCCCTTTGCGATGGTTGCGATGAGCATAGGGGCCGCTATCGTCTATGCCTGCTATGGTGATGTTCGTCACACGGTCTATTGGGTAGCCGCGGCCGCCTTGACGCTTAGTGTGACGGTATGAGTGCGCTCCACGTTGACCCGTATTGTTCCTCCTGCGAGATTGGAACCTTCCACGAATGGGATAGAGAAGGACATCACCAATACACGACCTATACTTGTCTCGATAGTGGTGAACCGGACGAAATAACGCAGTTTCCGAAATCATGCGATATAAGAAAGTGTCCCCGAATACCAAAGGAGTTTCGCAATGGATAAAGAGATTATTGAGTTTGCTGGACTTGATAGTGCGGCGGCATGGTCGGAAGATTATGTTCTCGACCGTCTCAAATCGAAACTGTGTGAAGTGGGATATGGGTGGAACATCGAGCTTATGCAACCATCTGGTGTATTTCATTGCAGGTGGTGGAAATCATCTACAACATTTTTCGACGGTAGAAGCGCTACCGAACTCGCCGCTTTCTCGGCGGCTATACGCGCCGCGGGTTTGCTCAAGCCGAAGTATTTGTGTCGTCAATGCGGGGGTAAGGGTAAGGTATCCCAATACCCGCTGGGATGGGTATGTGCCAAGTGCGGGCGCAGTAGTTACGAAACTCACGAGCAACCCATCGAAACGCATCCGGTCAAAAAAGAGCCGGAGAGAAAATTTACAGTAGACAGCATGGGCGGATATATTTGTGTTGAGGCCCAGGACGGTTCTCAGCATTTCCACATTCGCAAAGATGAACTTCCCGCCCTCATCGCCGAACTTGAAAAAGTGGAGGAGTCTTCCGATGGACGGAGGATGGAAAATGAATAAAAGGCGGCAGGCGGGTGAGTGGGTATGGCTATCGGCCAATTGTGGATTTGTAGGAGAGTCTAACCGTCTCAAGGCTGAAATACAACCAGACGATGAGGCAGACCTTAATTATTGTGAACTGTGTGGCGACGATGGGTGCCGAGAATGGGCTACATTGTTGACCGAACCAGACCCCCTGCATGGAGAAAAACGTCACATGCTTTGCCATGTTTCTGAGTGCCAGATGTTCGATGAAAAACAAGATGGATGATAGCGAATGACGAAATGCCCGAAGAAGTGCATGTGGCAAAAACTTTATTGGTCTGGCAGATGTCACATCAGTGGGAAAATGGTTGTTACCGATAAGGCCGGATGTATTTTTCTCACCTCGTCTGGCAAGAAGAGCATTAATTGTCCGAGAAGGATGCTTAACGCTATGGAGATATGGCGAGAGCGAGCGCAAAGTCTTTCAGGTA